>Ga0209542_10003123_pt1 | contig 35873 bp, 34 predicted proteins | sample RifCSPhighO2_01_FD_184028 | JGI IMG/M metagenome (GOLD analysis project Ga0209542, IMG submission 184028) | Soil microbial communities from Rifle, Colorado - Rifle CSP2_plank highO2_0.1 (SPAdes) (version 2) | ecosystem: Environmental > Terrestrial > Deep subsurface > Rock core/Sediment ...
GGGTCCAGGGCTTGCCCTGGGGTTTAATACCTTTTATTTTTTTTCAGGTTCGGTGTGGCGTGTGTGATGAATATGCGGATGATTTGGCACAATGAGTGCCGCGATAAGGTATGCCAAAGTGGCCGGTAAAAGGTGGGTGGCAAAAGCAACGAGGATATACAAAAGGCGTAGAATTGTCGGGTCAATGTCAAAATATTCTCCAATTCCGCCTATGACGCCGGCAAAAACTTTATTCGTATCGCTTTTATACAGTTTTTTAGTCATACTATTTTTTATTTTTAATTTCACTCATTAGTTTTTCTATCACTTCTTCTTTTGTAAATGCTCCGGCTTGGCCTGAATCTCGGGACTCCAATGTCAGTTTGCCACTTTCCATTTCTTTATCACCGATAACTATCCAATAAGGGATTTTATTTGTTTTTGCATCACGGACCTTTGAACCAAGATTTTCGTCTGCATTGTCAAACTCTGCACGAATATTATTTTCCTTTAGCATCTCAAAAACTTCCTTTGCGTAAGTATTATGATTTTCCCGCACAGGGATAACTTTGACTTGGACAGGTGAGAGCCAGAGAGGGAAGTTTCCTCCACAATGTTCAATAATAATAGAGAGAAATCGCTCAAATGAACCCATAATAGCGGCGTGTATCATCACAATTCTTTCTTTTTCTCCTTTCTCATTTACACAAGTCAAATCAAATCGATCTGGCATATTAACATCAAGTTGTATTGTAGCTACTTGCCACTCCCGACCAAGAGAATCTTTTGCCATAAAGTCTAGTTTTGGCGCATAGAATGCAGCTTCTCCTTCTGCCTCAAAATACTCAGTTTTATTCTCTTTCGCTATCTCTTTTAGAATTTTTTCAGCCTTGTCCCACAATTCTTGATTTCCCAGATATTTTTCAGGAGATTTTGGATCACGCAATGATAAACGTAGTCGTAACTCTAAACCAAATGCACTGTAGAATATATGAACAATATCCCATATTTTTTGTATTTCTACTTTCGCATCTATTATTCGGCAAAATACGTGGGCATCATCTTGAGTAAATGATCTCACGCGAGAAAGGCCATTTAATTCCCCAGATTGTTCATCACGGTAACACATTGTTGAGTTCGCATATCTTTGGGGCAATTCCCTGTAACTCCAAGGCTTACGAGCGTAGATTTGGGTGTGATGTGGGCAATTCATCGGTTTTAGGGCAAATTCGTCACCTTCACGAGTAGTGATACGAAACAAATCTTCTTTGAATTTATCCCAATGACCACTTGTTTCGTACAAATCTTTTTTAGTAATGTGTGGGATTTCCACTTTTTCATATCCTCGCTCTTTGCGTAGTTGCCAGACGAAATCATCCAGAGTATTTCTCAAGATAGTGCCTTTTGGAGTCCAAAGAGGAAGTCCAGAGCCAACCAGATCAGAAAAAGTGAATAAATCCATTTCTCTGCCTATCTTTCTATGGTCGTTTTTATCCATTTCGTTATTTTCCATAATGTTTAGCTTATCAGGTTTGTGTGAAAAAATCTAATTGCCAAAATACCACTGGGGAAGTATTATATAAATGCGGGGTGAGGCATGAACGCGGTTTTGAGAAAGCTTCCCGCTTTCCCCTTGCCACACACCTTCTACCTCACCCCGTAGTTTTTTGGAAAGTAAAATATATTTTACTTTCCGCCTGTTTTCAAACAACCCTCTATCTGGTTTCCAGATGCAGAGGTTTTTTTATCGCCGACGTAGAGCGAGCGAAACGAGAAAGTAATCTTTCTCGTTTTCGAGCCGAGGAGAGCGAAAAAAGGTTTAAAACCCCGTGGCTTGCCACGGCAATGGACGAACGAAGTGAGTTCATTGCGGGTCCAGGGCTTGCCCTGGGGTTTAATACCTTTTATTATTCACTTTTACACTTGACTTTGAGGTAATATTTAGTATGGTTTAGACAGACCTCTTTAAGAGGTCGTTTCAGTTAAAACCACGCGCTGTGAGGGCCGGTTCATTTACCGGTCTCCTCACAGCGCGATTTTTTAGTTTGTTCTTCCAACACCATTCTTCCGATTTAAAGACCAGAGTTTCTTACTCCATAAGCTTAACTTTCTCTATCAGTATTGATTTGCTTCCGTTTCTTGTGGAAAAACTTCCTTTGACCACTATGCAGTTTTCCAAAACGAGAATATCCTGAAATTCTTCAAACACTTTCGGGAAAGCTACGGCTTCAATGGAATCAGACAAATCCGCCAGTTTGAGAAACGCCATCCTATCTCCGTTTTTTGTTGAAATCAGCTTTACTTCTTCCACTATTCCGCCGAGAATCACCCCCTGTCTTTCTTTGTAGGTTTCTTTCAGCTTTTTTATATCAATATTTTTGTTTTGAAGCTTCTCCTTAAAACTATCCAGCGGATGTCCTGAAATATAGAGTCCGAGGAGTTCTTTTTCCCACATCAGCTTGTCTGCCGGGTTGGTTTCCGCAGATTTTTCCAGATGGATTTCTTCAGCTTTTTCCGTGCTTGTCATGCCACTCCAAAGCGAATCTTGGGCATTTTCTTTCATACGTTCTTCTTTATTGAATGTTAGAAGGATATCAAGATTAAATAAAAGGTTTGCCCGGTCGCCAAAGGAATCCATAGCGCCTGATTTTATGAGTGACTCCAATGATTTTTTGTTAAGATTTTTATCTTTTATTCGATGGAGAAAATCAGATAACGATTTGAACAGCCCGTTTGCTTTACGCTCGACTATGATAGATTCGGAAATTCCTTCACCAAAGTTTTTTATTGTTGTCAGGCCAAAGCGAATAGAATTATATTCATCATTCATCCGACCCTCTGGGTCGGGTTCTTTCTTTTGTATTTGTTGTGAAGGTAGTGCCTTCACAACAGTGAAGCCCCCAAAAGACTGGTTCACATCTGGTGGGAGTATCGCAATTCCCATACGCTTGCACTCGGTAATAATCTCGGCGATCATCTCTATATTCCCGGATTCCGCTGTCAGCACTGAGGACATGTATATGGCAGGGAAGTTGGCTTTCATATATCCAGTCTGATACGCCACTTTACCGTAGCTCGCGGCGTGAGCCTTATTGAAGCCGTATCCTTGAAACGGTTCAAATAGTTTCCACATTTCCTCGGCTTTTTCTTTTTTCATCCCGCTGTGCCTTATGCAACCTTCGACGAACATGACATGTTGTTTTGCCATTTCTTCAGGAATTTTCTTGCCGACCGCCTTGCGAAATTTGTCCACTTCGCCCCAATTGTAGCCGGCAAGTTCAACTGCTGTCATGAGCAAATCGTCCTGATAGACCAACACTCCGAATGTCCTGTCCAAATAATTTTTCATTTTCGGATGGAGATATGCTACTTTTTCCTCGCCATGTTTTCTTTTTATATATGCGTGTATGTTGTCCATTGGCCCGGGGCGATACAATGCCACCATTACATTGATGTCGTGGATTGTTGTCGGACGAAGTTCTTTGAGCCATCGCGTCATTCCATCGCCGTTTAGCTGAAACAATCCGATAGTTTCTCCACGGGCCAGCATTTCAAAAGTTTTTTTGTCGTCCAAGGGAATTTTGTCCAAATTTATTTTTATTCCTTTTAATTTTTCTGTTATTTTTACAGCGTCTGCCAGAATGGAAAGATTGCGTATACCCAAAAAATCAAACTTTAAAAGTCCAACACCGTCGTATTCGTCAGTGATAGAATACATGTCGTATTGAGTGATGATTTTACCTTCACCTTTAGGGTCATACTGAATCGGGCTGTATTCCGTTATCGGTTTTGGCGGGATAAGCACTCCTGCGGCATGTACAGAAATGTGTCGTGCGCAACCTTCTATCTTTTTTGCCATATCTATAATAGTTTTGACATCGACTTCTTCCTCGTACAATTTTTTCAGTTCCGGACTTTCTTTCATCGCCCGTTCAATCGTCATTGGAAAACCTTGGGCGCCCATCGGTATCATTTTTGCAATGTTGTCACCAACGCTATACGGGAATCCCAATGCTCGAGTTACATCTCTCACTGCTCCTCGGGCAGCCATTGTGCCGAATGTTCCTATCTGGACCACCTTGTCGGCTCCGTGCTTTTTCTTTGCGTACTCAATCATTTCATCCCGGCGATTGTCCGCGATGTCCATGTCAATATCGGGAGCTTTCGGGCGGTCGGGATTTAAAAATCGTTCAAATGGCAGGTTAAAAACAATCGGATCAATGGTGGTGATATAGTTGAGATATGAAACCATAGATCCGCCGGCTGAACCTCTGGTGGTGGTGAGAATGCCATTTACTCTGGCATAATGCAAAAGGTCTGATACCACGAGAAAATATGAGGCATAGCCCTTATCTTTTATTATTTTTAATTCATACTCAATGCGTTCGACAATCTCGTGAGTTTGTTTCAAATCATGTCCTTCCAATCCTTCGTATGTCAAACGTTTTAACTCTTCGTCGTGTGATTTTCCGTTTTCTACGTTATAGGCGGGCAAAATCCATTTTCCCAACTCCAGTTTGAGATTGCATCTCTCGGCAATTTTCAAGGTATTTTCGAGAGCATCCGACAGGTCTTTTCCGTCAAAAGCGGAGAAAATTTTTTCTGCTTGTTCTCCGGAAATAAAAGAGAAATCTTCCTCCCTTACTTCTATTTTTTCATCATTTTGAGATTGGATGGAAAGAAGTGTCTGCCGCGCGGCGCGATCTTCGGGAGATATGTAATAAACATCATGGGCCGCGACAATCGGTGTGTTTGTTGCCCGGGCAAATTCCAAAACTTTTTGCATATTTTCCTCATGGCCAAATATTTCCGGATGATGGGTGATTTCTAGATAAAAATTTTCTTCACCGTTTACATTGAAAGTTTTTTTGTACCAATCCAACCGTTCCTTTGCTTGTTCGGTTCGCGCCATTTTAAGCGACTGCAGAATATCGCTTGAAAATGATGGGGCTATAGCGATAAGACCCTCGTGATATTTTTCCAGAAGTTCTTTGTCGATACGAGGCTTGTAATAAAAGCCTTCCATGTGCGCCAACGTCACAAGCATCATCAGATTTTTGTATCCAATTTCATTTTGGACGAGGAGGACGAGGCGATAGCGCTCTTTGTCGACGCCTGTTTGCTTGTCGTGCCGTGAACGAGGGGCGAGATAGGCGTCAATTCCTAAAATAGGCTTTATGTTTGCTTTTTTGCATTGCTGGTAAAACTCTATTGCTCCGTACAGGTTGCAATTATCAGTCAGAGCCAGAGCTGGCATGTTATTTTTCTTTGCTTCTGCAACAAGCGCGTCAATTTTTGGCAATGCATTCAAAAGCGAATAGTGCGAATGAGTGTGGAGATGGACGAATTTCGATTGCATGAGATGATTATAACATGAGAAAAATAGTGGGAATTGATGAAGTCGGACGTGGGCCGTTGGCCGGACCTGTTACGGTATGTGTGGTTGCTTGCCATGCAAAAATATATTTGAAACTTAAGCGTGATAAGCGATTGCCACATGCCGGAAAAGATAGCAAGAAATTATCACCTGCCGAACGGGAAAAATATTCTGCTGTTTTGGAACTTCTTAGCCGACAGAAAAAAATTGAATTTAAGATTATTCATATTTCAAATACAATAATAGATACAAAAGGCATTTCTTTTTGTATAAAAAAAGCAATAAGTGATGGAATTAAAAAATTAAAACTGGATCCGAAAGAATGCAGAATCCTTTTGGACGGTTCTCTCATGGCTCCAAAAGAATTTAAAAATCAAAAAATGATTATTAAGGGGGATGAAAAGGAAAAAATCATCGCGTGGGCTTCTATTTTGGCAAAAGTTTCTCGCGACGCGCTGATGCGAAGGGCTTCTAAGCAGTTTTTCCAATATGGATTTGAAAATCACAAGGGTTATGCCACTGTAAAGCATCGTCTGGCGATCAGCAAGAATGGTTTGTCGGTTTTCCACAGAAAAACTTTCTGTAGAAATTTGACGCGTAAGGCTCTTGTCTAATATTATGTAAAAGGAGGTGAGATGAGTACACAAATTGTGACGGAGTCTCCTAAAAGGTCTTTGCGTGAAGAATTTTTACGCAAGAAGCTTGGATGGTTCTTGAGTCTACGGTTGATTGAAAAGAAATACATTTTCGACGCAGTGCCGCCGATGTTTTGTCTTTACGGTCAACAGGGCTTTGAAGACCTATGCCACTCGTTTAACTCTCAAGACTTCAACGAGCACATTTCTCCCGATAAAAATAACTGCTTGCCGTGTAAAATGGCCTTCCACGCTTTTCTGGAAGGTTTGTAAATTATGGGCGCCTGGATTCTTAGGCGCCCTTTATATATCAATTTGATTTTTTCCGCGCTTTGCTGTAGAGTATTGCCACTATGGTTGTACGCATGCGCAGTACAAAAAGCCACCGCAACAACAGGCGTTCTCACGACAGCCTGTCTTTTCCATCGGTGACTATGGATAAAAATACAAATGTTCCTCATTTGCGACATCGAGCGAGCCTGGTTACAGGTGAATATCGCGGTAGAAAAATTATTGATATTCAGTCTAAACTGGCGAAAAAAGCTAAAAAAGATAAAGAAGCAAAAAAAGAAGGAAGATGAGATAATTAACGGGTTGTTGATGGTAAAAACGTTATCTGATATACTTTTAAGGATAGTTTTTTACACAATATGGCAAACAGGCACCTTTCAAGGTCAATAGTCTTGCAATCTCTATTTGAATGGGACTTCTCCAATAAAAACTCCGGAGAGGCTTTGGAAATTTTCGTGCGCAACGCCAATGAATTTGCTCCTGGTATGGGAGATTTTTCTTTTATGGAAAGTTTGATAAAAGGAATTTTGGAAAAGAAAAAAGATATTGACCTTATCATAGAAAAAGCGGCGCCGGACTGGCCCATAGACAAGATAAGCATTATTGACCGAAACATCCTCCGCATCGGGTTATACGAGCTTTTGTTTGCCGACCGAGCGCAAGTCCCACCCAAAGTCGCCATCAATGAAGCCATTGAACTTTCCAAGACATTTGGCGGAGATACATCTTCAAAATTTGTAAATGGCGTTCTCGGCGCTGTCTATAAAGAGCTTGGCGAGCCGGGCAAAGACGAAACATCAAAATCAAAGGATAAGAAAAATAATGCCCCTGTTCCTGTGGAGTATCTCGGTGGCGCCGTAGTGTATGCCAAATCCGGTGTCGATATTTATCTTGCATTAGTGCATGATGTTTTTGGCAGGTGGACATTATCCAAAGGTCACATAGAGGCAGACAAAGACCAGGAAGACGAAGTTAAAAAGGCAATCAAAGACGAACTTTCACTTGACGTGAAAATCCGAGAAAAGCTTGGCACGAACGAATACCCGACGTACCATCCGGAAAAAGGCAAAGTCAGAAAAAACGTCACGTACTACCTCTGCGAATCACCATTCGTAGACATCCACCTGAATAACACCGGCGGGCTGGATGATGCCAAATGGTTTAAATTGGGAGATATACTTGACCTTAACTTTTATAATGATATTCTGCCGCTAGTGACACAAGCAATCAATATCTTACTTAAGAAGTAAGATATTGAATTTTTACTTTTTAATTTAGAATTTTTAATGAATTTTTAATTTTAAAATTAATTATTGAACATTAAGTAAAAATTAAAAAGTAAAAAGTCTAAATTAAAAATTATTAATATTATGGATTTTACACAATTCGAAAAAAATACAGGACTAAATTTTAACGATAAGGGTTTGTTACAACAAGCTTTTGTTCATCGTTCATATATAAATGAAAATAAAAGTTCCGGATTAAATCACAACGAGCGTTTGGAGTTTCTTGGTGATGCTGTGCTTGAGCTTGTCATTACTGATTTTTTATACAAAAAATATTCAGATAAAGACGAAGGCAGTTTGACCGCATATCGTTCAGCATTGGTAAATGCTGATACGTGTGCAGAAATCGCCCGCGGTATCGGCATGGAAGAATATCTTTTGCTTTCAAAAGGTGAAAGCAAAGATACCGGCCGCGCCCGCCAGTATATTTTGGCAAATGCGCTGGAAGCGCTTATAGGAGCAATTTATCTTGACGAGGGATATGACAGAGCAAAGAATTTTATAGAAAAAAACTTCACGCCCCTGATTGATACCATTATTTCTGCAGGCACATTTATTGATGCCAAGTCTCTGTTCCAAGAAAAAGCCCAGGAGTTTGACGGTGTAACCCCATCATATAAAACAATCAGGGAATCAGGTCCAGACCATGGCAAAATCTTCACCGTCGGAGTCTATGTTGGCAAAGAAAAAGTGGCCGAAGGCGAAGGCAAGTCCAAGCAAGACGCCGAACAAAGCGCCGCCCGCAAAGCACTGGAAACTCGAGGTTGGAACTCCTAGTTGACTTTATATTTATCTTATGATACCGTGCTGAAAGATTTGTAAGACAAAATTTCATGCCTGGGAGGGCACAACATATGTCTGATTTGAATAATCTTTGGCAGCGACTGAAAGAAAAATTGACAAAAGCGGTAGAAGAAAACGATTTTAGTTTTCTGGAAGTTCTACGTTTGTCACCCAAAAAAGCAAGAGCATTTCCGAAGGTCCTGAAATTTGCCGTCGGACCGACGCAGGCAGACACTTTTCCTCAAATGTCTGGCCTCTTCCATCACATGAAGATTACACTTGGCCACAAGCAATGGGACCTGACCAACCTCAAAAAGGCAGGTCTGGTTGTCAACAGACAGCCAGGGAAAGATGTGTGGGAACTGACCCCGCTCGGATTTCGGGGCTTGGAAGAAATTTCTCCGGAAATTCTTCACGGCTATCTTCAAAAAGGTAATGGAAGAAAAACTGCCGGTCGCAAAAAGGCAAACTCTGATCCTGAACTGACCGGAAAGACCAAGCAGGTGTGGGACTTCCTGCAGTCTGAGAGAGTCGGGGACGAACTCGATCTAACGGCTGAGCAGAGGAAAAAACTTGCTCAAGCAATGGACTCGAGCATGTCCTATGTTCTTCAGGTTTTGAAGATGTTAGAGGAAAAAGGCTTGCTCCGAAGGATTAAGTCCAAAGGTTCTCACGGTAAGCAGACCCTCATCTTCACCAAAAAAGAAAAAGAGGCGGCCCCCCATACTGAGACACCTCGTTCACCGAATGGGGCAAGTCTCTCCGGTAGGCTTGAAGCGGAAATCAAGGGCCTGGAGGCGGCAAAAGTTTCTCTCTCGGGGAAAATCGCTGCTATCCAAAGTCAGATTGAGAAAAAGACGATTGCTCTTGAAGAAGTTCGCCGGCTCGAGGGAAAATAGCTTAGGAAATGGCCAAAAAGGCTATCCAATGGACGTTCTTGACAGGACGTCCATTTTCATTTACTATATCTTACGGATTAATAGGTTATTTGATATCACCACAGATTGAAACAGGGAGGAGAATGCATGGCGATGTTTGTAGAAAGGCTTCAAGAAGACTTGCGTCAGTCAGGCAAAACAAGAGCGGACTATGCAAGAGGTTGGGATCTGGCACGAAATACACTTAACAACTGGTTAAGCGGGGTTTCACCAGCCCGTCGGTTCCACGAAAAGATCAACGCGCGTTTCCCTGGAGCCTTTGAGGCATCAGGTGAAACAATAACTGATACAACTCCCGCACGACGTCTTGAGAGTAAGAATGGCGTATTTGTAAAGAATCGCATTTCTCTTGCCTCGAGATCCATCACGGAATTGGTTTTAATCTTTGAATGGCTGGTCTTTAAAGCTAGTCCGGAAGAACGGAATCGTTTTCGCGATGAACTCGGCGAGGAGTGGGAGTGGTTTATGAATCTGGCCAGGTCACTGGTCAACGAAAAATCACTTCAGGTCATGAAGGACGAAGGCCGACTAAACATTGAAAAGAGAGGTGGGTTATGAGACCGGAGGCAACATTGGACAAAAAAGATAAGCTCGCAATTGGATTGAATCTGGGAAACACACTTAATTACCTTTCCCATCAGTATGCCGATCCCCCGGAAGTAATCCGGGAATTTGTGCAAAACTCAATCGACAAAAAATCCAAACACATCCTGGTGTTGATTGACCAGTCTCATCGCGTTATAAAGATTTATGACGATGGGCTTGGCGCATCATACACCGAGATTAGCCAAAAGTTTGGCAGGATCGCCGAAACGCTGAAAAGCGCGGAGGAGATGGGAGAAAAAGGAATCGGCAATTTGGCTGGACTCTCGATCTCTCAAGAGTATCGCTTGCTTACCAAGGCACGCAACGAAACGAGAGAACCGCTACGAATGTACTCTCTCGGGCGAGCTCAGATGATTGGCAAATCCGCCGTCGACATGGATGTCCAGATTTGGCCAGGCAAACATGCCGGCGAAGTCAAAGGTTTCCGTGCGACAACAATGGTCCAGCTTGTGCAAGTCAACGAGCGGGCCCTTCAGCGCCTGAACAATCGAAATTTGGTTTCTGGAGTGCTCCTGGATGCTTTCAGGCGGAAGATTCGTGAGGAAAACATCGATGTCCGAATCGTCTACGTCGCTACTGCCGGTAAGGGCTGGGAAACCAAGCTCGAACCCGGCACGTTCAGTGGAACGAAGATGGATGTTGAAACGTATACAACCCCGTTTGGGAAAGTGGAATTTGAGATGTACTTTTCTCAGAAACCGAAAGAGGAACCGAAAATCCACATCGAACATCGAGCAGGGTTTTCTTTCTCGCTTTCCAACCTTCCAAAAAAAGGCCAGCTGGGCGATAAACCATGGGACGTCTTCAAGAAAGGATACTTCGAAGGAGTCATCAGACTGAATTTCGGTACCATCAGCGCCGATCGAGCCTACTTCGAATGGGATGAGGCCTTGATTGCTTTCAACACCGTTCTGGAAGAATTCGCGCTGGAGATCTTGGGACCCTTGGTCCAACAGGTTGAAAGCGAGGGGCGGACCGAACGCTACAAGAGAGTTTCGGAAGATGTGCTGAAGAAGATTTCAGCTTTCTACCAGGAAAATCCGGATAAGATACCGGATATTCTCCGAGCCTCTCAAGGTTCCAAGGAAACCCTTCCCGGAGTAGCCAAAAATCTCAAGGATGAGGAATTGGCCGAAGAAGATTCCTCCTTGACAGGGCCGAAAAAGCTGGTCGCAGACGCTGGAATGATCCATCGTCAACGGGAAAAGAAAACAGCAGAAGCTTCCGGAAAACAATCTGGAACAAGCGGTGCGCGCCGGCCATCTTCTCCCCAACCCACGGGAGAAGCCGCGGGGAAAGTTTCCGACGGAAGGAAGAGAATTACTCCACACAAAGGCAACAGCCTTGAAATTGTGTACGTTGTTCCCGACGAAGAATCCGGCATGAACTGGTATTCTCGAAGGGTGCAGGGCGCGACGATTGAAATCAACGTTCAGAATTCCTATTTCGGCCATATCGAGCGAATGGGGATGACGAAGTTGCGGGAGTACGTTCTCCTCTTGGTTCAAAAGGAGCTGACCTGCGCTTCTTTGGAGCCAACTGTGGCGAAAATTTTTAACGATCGGTTTGAAGATACATTTCTTCCCTTGACTCGGGCAGGATTGTAACAAACCATGTTCTTGGGGGCCAGCATCGCGGAGCGATGCTGGCCCTTATTTTTATATTTTTTCTAAAAAATTTTGATATACTGAATGAGATAAACATGCCAATATGCGAATGATTCGAATCTACGAATGGCTGCGAATAAATTCTATTAAATACAATGTACCTAAAAAGTATTGAGCTGACGGGCTTTAAAAGTTTTGCCAAGAAATCGGAGCTTACGTTTTCATCTCCGATTTCTGCTATTTTGTGAGAAAAATTTTTGTTATACTGGGTAGGTGAAAAAAATAAATACTGTTTCAAAAACACAGCAGGATGTTGTCATTTACAAAAGTGGTCGGTGGAACGTTACGTTGCGTGCTGATATAAGCAAAGACACAATTTGGGCTACACTTGACCAGATAGCCTCGCTTTTTGACCGTGATAAATCAGTAATATCCCGTCACCTCAAAAACATATTTAACGAGAAAGAGCTTGATAAAAATTCAGTTGTTGCAAAAAATGCAACAACTGCTCGAGACGGAAAAACATATATTGTCGAGTTTTATAATTTAGACGCCATTCTATCAGTTGGTTATCGTGTTAATTCCAAGCAAGCGACCCAATTCCGTATCTGGGCAACAGAAACTCTGCATGATTATATTATTCACGGTATGGCGGTGAACACAGAAAGAATTAAAAAGCTGAATGATGAAAAATTGGTTGATCTGAATAAAAAGATTTCGTTTATTCAGGATACGATTCGCAAACGTCAGCTTGACCAAAGTGAGGTAGACAGTTTGTTATCCGTCATTCGCGATTATGCCAATTCGTGGACATTTCTCGTCAAATACGACGAAGGCGATTTGGAGTTGCGGGGAAGTAAGGCAAAAGAGAAAGCTCATTTGGAATATGAGTTTGCTCGCAGCGCAATAGACGAACTCGGCAAAAAACTTGTGGCTAAAGGCGAAGCGGGGAATTTATTTGGCAATGAACGTGATAAAACATTCACCGGAATTCTTCAAGGCATCTATCAGTCCTTCGGCGGTAATGAAGTTTACCCGAGCTTGGAAGAAAAAGCGGCGCATCTTTTGTATTTTGTTATCAAAGACCATCCATTTTCCGATGGCAATAAGCGCATCGGCTCATTTCTCTTTGTCCTTTTTCTGGAATTGAATAAGATTTTGTACCGCAAGGGCGGCGAGAGAAAAATAAATGACAACACCTTGGTTGCTCTCGCGCTTCTCATTGCAGAAAGTAATCCGACAGAAAAAGATACTATGGTTGCTCTAGTAACTAATCTCATAGATTAAAACAATGTACCTCAAGAGTATTGAACTGACTGGATTTAAAAGTTTTGCCAAAAAAAGCGAGCTGACTTTTTCTTCTCCTATTTCTGCTATCGTTGGGCCGAATGGCTCGGGCAAGTCAAACATTGCCGAGGCCTTTCGCTTTGTGTTAGGAGAGCAGTCCATCAAGTCCCTTCGCGGAAAAAAGGGCGAGGATTTGATTTGGAACGGAGCGGGGGATGCCCCTAGGGCAAATCGGGCGGGGGTTAAAGTGGTTTTTGACAACAGTTTAAAAATTTTTCCCTTGGATTACGAAACAGTGACGGTGGAGCGCGTGGTTCATCGGGATTCTGTAAACGAATATATCATAAACGGCTCGCAGGTCAGGCTCCGGGATGTGGTGGAGCTTTTGGCCTCCGCTCATATAGGAGCATCTGGGCATCATATCATTTCTCAAGGCGAAGCGGACAGGATTTTAAACTCTACTATTAAAGAGCGCAAGAGCATGATTGAAGATGCGCTTGGTTTAAAGATGTACCAGTACAAAAAGCAGGAAAGCGAACGCAAGCTGGAAAAAACACGCGAAAATATCTCTCAAGTGGAATCTCTGCGTAGGGAAATCGCTCCGCACATTAGGTTTCTTAAAAAACAAGTGGAGAAAGTTGAGAAAAGTTTGGAAATGAAAAAAGATTTGCAGGAAAAGGCGCTGGAATACTGCAAGCGCGAAGATGAATACGTAAAATGGACAGAAGAAAGGCTCTCAAAAGAAAAAGCGCCACTCCTAGAAAAAGAAGAAGAACTTGAGAAGGAATTGAATAAAGCAAAAACGATACTGGAAAGCGCCAAGCACAAGGATGAGAAATCCGAACAGTTAATTGAACTTGAGAAAAGCCTGCATGGACTGCGTGGTGAAAAAGACGATTTGTTCCGCGAGCTTGGCAGGCTGGACGGAGAGCTCACATCTCTCATCCGGATGGTCAAAAAGCAGGAAGAAGTGGCGCGCTCGGACGCCCACAAGACAGTGTTGTTGTCGTCAGTGGAAACATTGTCTCAAGAGATTTTTGGCAAGATTTCCGCTGGGAGAAATTTAGATGACATATCGTCTATTTTAAAAGTATTTGACGAAGTAACAACAATTCTGTCTGATTTTATAGATAATAATAAAGACAAAATTGATAATTCTCTCATTGCGGACAGCAAGAAAGAAATTGATAATTTAAAATCAGAGAAAAATAGGATTGAAAAATCGCTCGCGGAGGCACAAAAAAAAGAATCAGAATTTTCAGGTAAATATGAAAGTTTAAAAAATGAGATTGAAAAAGAAAAAGATTCAAATCGCGATGCTGAAAAAGACGTTTTCCGCATTATGGCAGAATCGCAGGAAGTTCGTTCAAAACTTCACGCTCTGGGGGCCGAGGAGGAAACCTTGCGTGTTGTGAAAGATGATTTTAAAAGAGAACTTTCCGAACTTGGAGCTATGCTTGGCACGGCAGTATTGCGATTTGAGCATTTAACTTTTGATTTTAATGAACCGAGGAATGCCCAAGAAGATCGCAGGAGAGTGATTGAGAAAATCAAAATACGATTGGAGGATTCGGGAGGCGTGGGTGGCGAGGAAACTTTGAAAGAATATACCGAGGCAAGCGAGCGTGATACTTTTCTTGAGAAAGAATTGGCGGATTTGGAAAAATCGGCAGCCTCATTAACTGATCTCATTGTGGATTTGGATAGTCGGCTTTCGACTGAATTTAAAACTGGCATTGAAAAAATAAATCTACAATTCAAAGAATTTTTTGCCCTGATGTTTGGCGGAGGAAGCGCCGAACTTTCAGTGATTACCCCACCAAAACGAAAAAAGTCAGATGTTGATGAATTATTAAACGAGGGAAGCGAATCTGCCTTCGCCGAGGCTTCGGCGGACGAGGAAGGTATCGATATCGATGTATCCCTTCCTCGGAAAAAAGTAAAGGGACTGATGATGCTTTCCGGTGGCGAGAGGGCGCTGACATCCATAGCTCTTCTGTTTGCCATTTCCCAGGTTAACCCGCCTCCATTTATTATTTTGGACGAAACTGATGCGGCGCTGGATGAAGCTAATTCAAAAAAATATGCAGATATGGTGGAAAACCTATCCAAGTTCTCCCAGCTCATTGTCATCACCCACAACCGCGAAACAATGTCCCGCGCCGGAATTCTCTACGGAGTAACAATGGGGTTAGGCGGAGGCTCCAAACTTTTGTCCGTTGCTTTTGATGAGGCCGTTACTATAGCAAAGTAACATCGTAATATTTGACTTTTTATTGCTTTTCAGGCATGGTTATATTTGGAGGAAACTGCAAAGATGCTTGAAGAAATCCACGGACGCTTTGTTCAGGAGCTCAGTTCTGTCGAAAATCTGGCGGAAAAAATTTTTGTTCAGCAAGGTTCCCGCTGGTCGGAGAGGTTCATGCCGATTGACGTTGTTGTGGGAAAGGAGGCTTCTTCTTTCCATAAAAGGATGAGGGGAGAAAAAACCCCTCCACAGACGACAGTTTTTTTGTTACTTTGTGACGGCCAGGAAACTGGCGTGTACCCGACAATTTGTCGGATTGCCAAAAAAACCGGGTTGAATAGAAATCCCCAGTTTCTCAAAACGGAGACGGAGAACGAGATTCTCGCTCTTCGGTTCAGGTAGAGCCCGACATATTTCTTTTACTCTTCATTCCCCGAGGTCCGACCTCGGGGAAGATTTATATTACGGCGTAATCCAAAACACGTTTTTCCAAATCAGCAGAAACTACTTTAAACCTGACATTGTCCCCCAGTATGAATTTTTTTCCAGTTTTTTCGCCTTTGACTGTGTAATTTTTCTCATCCAAAGTGTAGAAATCGTCTGGTTTTAAATCGCGGAGTTTTGTCATACCCTCGCATTTTGTTTCTTTTTCTTCTATATAGATGCCCCATTCCACGACACCGGTTATTGTGCCGTCAAATTCTTCGCCGACATGTTCCATCATATATTCCACCTGTTTGTATTTGATGCTTGCCCGCTCCGCATCCGATGCTTTTTTCTCCAGCTCTGACGATGTCATGCAGATACGCTCAAACTTTTGGTATTCATCCTGCTCGATTTTTCCGCCTTTTAGCTCGCGTTCTAAAAATCGGTGTACCAAAAGGTCAGGGTACCTGCGGATAGGGGAAGTAAAGTGCGTGTAGTATTTGAAAGCCAAGCCGAAGTGCCCGATGTTTTTTGTGGAATAAGCGGCCTTTGCCATGCTTCTGATGGTTGCAGTTTTTATGAGTTCTTCGTTTGGAGTACCTTCCACTTCTTTTAAAAGCGCATTAATATCTTTTGATGTTACCTCACCATTTTCGTGTTTCAAATCAAAGCCGAGGGCTTTGAGGAAAATAGCCAGTTCATTGATACGGTCAGTGTCTGGTCTGGCGTGGATGCGATAGACTGATTGCCAGCCCTTTTTGGCAATGTCCTGGTTTTGTGACATGAAAATAAATTTAGCCACGGCGCGATTTGCCAGGAGCATGTACTCCTCGACAAGCTTGTGCGTATCCAGACGGTGTTTGACAAATACTCGCAGAGGCTTGCCATTTTTATCCAGTTCAAATTTGACCTCGTCTTTTTCAAAGCTGATTGCTCCGCCGTGGTATTTTTGTTTCTCCAACTTCTTGGCAATAGCGTTTAATGTTTGCAATTCTTTTTTGTACGGACTGGCTGATTTGCCCACAATGACATCGTTCGCATCTTCATACGAAAATCTTTTATTGCTGTGGATGACTGTTCGGCCAAACCACTCGTCCATAACTTTTCCTTCGGAATCAATTTTGAAAACTGCGGAGAATGTGAACTTATCTTCATTTGGATTAAGTGAGCAAAGGTCGTTGGAGAGAATTTCCGGAAGCATGGGTATGGTGCGGTCTACGAGGTAGACCGATAATCCTCGCTTCTCCGACTCACGATCAAGAAGCGAGCTAGGGGTCACAAAATGTGATACGTCGGCAATATGCACACCGATTTCATATGTGCCATTTCCAAGATCTTCAAAAGAAATAGCATCGTCAAAGTCTTTTGCGTCAAAGGGGTCGATGGTCATGGTTGTAACATTTCTCATGTCCCTCCTGTTTGCAACTTCTTTTTCAAAATCTTTTTTGTACTCATTTTTGATTGTATGCGCCTCTTCTTCCACATCGGCAGGGAATTCAATCCGGAAACCTTTTTCCAAAACGATTGATTCCATTTCGGCATTGTTTTCACCTTTCTTACCGATGACTTTCAACACTTCTCCTTGCAGTGTTTCCCAGTCTGCAATTTTTACTAAAACTTTTTCACTTTCTGAAACCGCGCTTTCGTCAGATAGGAAAATATCTACATACATGTGTTTGTCGTCCGGTACTACGTATGTTTTTCCGTCGTGAATTTCCACTGTGCCAACAAACTCGTCCTTTGCCCGCTGCACTATTTTTACCACTTTGCCTTGCTCACGATTTTTAATTTTCTCGCCGGTTAGCTTTATTTCTACGATATCTCCATGAAATGCCCGGTTAATACTTTCTGGTTGAATTTCAATTGAATTTGTTCTGTCCTTTTTCTCTGTGTCAATGTCAAAAAAACCAACACCTTTTGTGTTGATGGAGATTGAGCCTGTATAAGTTTCTTTCTTCATATGAAATGCCAGTATAGCAAATATTACCTCTATATAAAAGAACCTGCCCCTCGCGAGACAGATTCTTGAATTCAAACATACAACCCTTTTGCCTTTTCGCTTACAAATGTGCCTCGGGGTGACAGCGAACTGGCGGTTTTCTGCATGCTCGGTATTGCTATCAGGGCATTTTTTGTCCAGGTATTCAGGCACTCAAAACTGCTGAAATGAAGCTCTTCAATTTTGGGGTCAATGTCACTCCTAGGTTTTTCGATCTGGCTTAGATGTAGCCAACCTTTTGGTGAGGAAGTTTCTTTGGCGCAACCGCAATCACATGTAAAGTTGTTTGTTTTCAATTCAGCCTCCTGTCTGGATTCTATAGATTCCATTCTGTGCCGTCAATAGTTTATTGACTCTATCGTCTAGTTTTGTTACTATAGCGAACATGTTAAAAATACGACTACAGCGAATAGGGCGCAAGCACGAACCGGCTTTTCGGCTGGTTGTTACTGAATCAGAAAACTCCACAAAGAGCGGAAAGTCGCTTGAAATTTTGGGAAACTTTGATGCCCGCAGGGGAGAGCAAGCTGCGTTCAAAGCGGACAGAATTACCTACTGGATTGGAAAAGGCGCGCAGGTTTCCGACACTGTGCACAATCTCCTTGTCAGCAAGAAAATTATTGAAGGAAAGAAAATCAACAAACTTCCTTTGAAAAAAGCGATTATCAAAGAAGTCCCGATAGAAAAGGCAGAAGCAAAGACAGAAGAAAGCATTTCCTCTGAGGAAAATAATGAAAACGCTGAAGGCAATCAAGAGGAGGCGCAAGTTACGACAGTTGCCGAAGAATCTGCACCAGAAGCTCCATCCGAGCCTACTCCAGAACCCATTGTAGAAGCGGTTGCATAACTTCATTGCCCTCTCATCTGCTGAGTTGGTATAATAATACTGTAACGGATTACCATTAACTGATTGAATATGGAACACGATGTACAATTTCTAGATTTTGTTATTAAAGCTCTCGTTGAAAATCCGCAAGACGTAAAAATAACTCGCACCGTAGACGAAATGGGCGTGCTCATGACTCTTGATGTAAATCCTGCAGACATGGGTAAAATAATCGGCAGGGAAGGCAACACGGCAAAAGCTATCCGTACGCTCCTGCGCGTAGTCGGGATGAAAAATAATGCCCGGGTAAATTTGAAAATAAACGAGCCGGCGGGGGGAATAAAGGAAGTGAAAGGGACGGCGACGAAGTCACTCGACGACGCCATGTCCGACCTAAAGCTCTAATCTGATTATTTTGTGGATAATATAAAAACGCCCCGATTAGGGCGTTTTTATATTATCCACAGCTTCTTGACTTTTTGGCTTGAATTTGGTACTATTTTATTTAGAACGACAAGACAAGCCTAGGAGATTTCGAGATGAAAATCCGGATTTTGTTTCTTGTTACAGCTCTCGGGTTGTTTGTGTGGTACACATCAACGCACCCAAAAGTTCAAACTGTTTCTGAAATTGTGGATACAAGTAGCGCGTCAACCTCTTTGAATTCTATCGAGACTCGGCTGGGTGAAGAAACGCCTCCCATGAGCGTTTATAGTCGAACTGCTTTTGCAAGGGCAATGAAAAAGGAACGAAATTTCCTCTGCAAAGACAGCACCGAAGCGGAATGCACACCTAGCGAATTCAAGGTGTTTGAGGAAAACTTCGGAAAGCATGTTCCCGGTCGAGAGCCGTTTGACCCAGTCGCTCGCCGAGATTATTTGATGCTGGCGGCGCAACCTGAAACGGCGCGAGCGATCGCCAACTGGCTCCAATTTAGGGACGAGAATTCCGAAGGCTACCTGAAAGCTTTGCTGACGCACAACATGGACACCTGGCGGTTTACCTGGCAAGAGCTCGGTATCCCACCGGACGTGTGGGAGCAGGTGCGGCTACACGATTAACCAAGGCGAAAGCCATCCCTCCCCGCTAGCGGGGAGGGATTTTCATTTTACTAATTACAAATTTTGTTGTATTATACTTTCGTAATGAATTTTCATATCGTAACTTTGTTTCCTTCCGCATTTGACTCGTATCTAAATGAGTCTATTATTGCACGAGCGATAAAAGACAAGAAAATTAAAGTGGAGTTTTATAATCCGCGCGATTACTCAAACGACAAATGGAAACGGGTTGACCAGAAGCCGTACAGCGGCGGTCCGGGTATGGTGATTCAGGCTTTGCCTACAGTAAAAGCGATTGAAGTAGCACTGAAGAATATTCAAAGAAGAAAAAAAGTGAAGCCGAAGGCGAAATCCCGTAGCGAGCTTCGCTCTACTACTGGGACAAAAGTTAAAATTATTTTTCTTTCTCCTGGCGGGAAGCAGTTTGATACAGCATACGCAAAAAAGTCTGCGAAATACACAGACATAATTTTAATTTCAGGACGATACGAAGGGATTGATGCGCGCGTGAAAAAAATATTCAAAATGGAGGACATTTCTATAGGGCCTTTTGTACTGACCGGCGGGGAACTGCCGACGATGGTTTTGATTGACTCCATCTCACGCCAAGTTCCTGGAGTTCTCGGCAATTTTGGTTCACTGGAAGAATCGCGGATTTCCTCACACGATGTCTACACTCGTCCGGAAGTTTTTACATATAAAAATAAAAAATACAAAGTGCCAAAAGTGTTACTTTCGGGGAATCACGCTAAAATTGAAGATTGGAAGAAAAAACGAGTATGAAAACAAATTCCCAGCTCACCTAAATGAGCCGGGAATTATGGCAGTCGGAGCAGGAAAGGGAATATCACAAATTTTCCCAGTATTCCAAAAATCACTATCTTAATGATAAATCTCCAATTAAGAGGTTTTTTATTTTTTGGCACGTTGTCCTCCTTCTCGTATCAGAATACAACCTTGAGAGTATTTGTCATATGCAGTTGTCCACTGTGATACACTATAGCAATGTTGCAAAGCGAGGCTCTGGATATTTTGAAGATGGGTAAAAATGTTTTTCTCTCTGGACCTGCCGGAAGCGGTAAAACGCATGTTGTAAATGAGTATGTGAAGTATTTAAAATCGCATGCAGTAGATGTGGCTGTTACGGCTTCTACCGGCATCGCTGCGACCCATATCGGCGGAATGACAATTCATTCGTGGTCCGGGCTTGGCGTGCGAGGAGAATTATCCGACAGAGATATTGACGATATGATGCAGAAGTCGTATCTCTACAAGCGATTTGAGCGCACAAAAGTTTTGATAATTGACGAAGTTTCCATGCTCCACCATTTCCGTTTGGATTTGATAGAGTGGATTTGCCGGCAGATGAAGCATTCATCCAAACCGTTTGGCGGTATGCAGGTTATTTTGTGCGGAGATTTTTTTCAGCTTCCGCCGGTTACTCGGGGTGAAGTGATTGAGTCAGAGTTTGCCTACAAAGCGGATGTTTGGGAACGAGCGGGCCTTACAATTTGTTATCTCTCCGAACAGCACCGGCAGAAAGACAACAAGTATCTTACGATTTTAAATCAAATCCGCGAAAACGCTGTAACGCAGAAAACAATTGAGCTTTTAAAAACACGATTTAACAAAGACCCGGAAGGTTACAGCGAGTATACAAAACTCTACACGCACAATATAGACGTGGACGAGATTAATCATCGGCATTTGAGCCTCGTTTCTGGCGAGCCGAAAACATATGAGATGTCGTGGAGGGGCTCGCCAGGCCTGGCTGAAGTTTTGAAAAAGAGCTGCTTGTCGCCGGAAAAACTGGTTTTGAAAGTTGGCGCGCGAGTGATGTTTACCAAAAATAATCCTGAGGGCGGATACGTCAACGGTACCCTGGGTGTCATTTCTGATTTTAATAATTTTGGCGACCCTGTTGTTCGTACAGTAAGCGGGATGACTTTTCATGCTACACCCCAGTCTTGGAAAATTGAGGAGGATGGCAAGGTCAAAGCCGAAATTATGCAATTGCCTCTGCGTCTGGCATGGGCTATTACTGTCCACAAAAGCCAAGGTATGTCCTTGGATGCCATGGAAGTGGACCTGTCCAAGTCGTTTGTAAAAGGCATGGGATATGTGGCGCTCTCGCGTGTGCGGTCGCTCGACGGTATTAAACTCCTCGGTTTCAATGATATGTCACTTGAAGTTGACCCGGAAGTTCTCGCAAGCGATAGGGAATTTCGTAATTTGTCCGTGGATGCAGAAAATGATTTGAAAGAAATGTCTCATGAAGAAATTTTACAAAAACAAAAAGAATTTTTGAAAACTATTGAACCGGAGGAAAAGACGAAGGTCAAGAAAAAAGAAAAACTTTTGAAAAAGTCCACGCATGAGATTACCGCCGGCATGATTGCGGAGGAAATCCCTCTTGCCGACATTGCAGATGCGCGCAAAGTCAAACCGGAAACAATTGTTTCTCACATTGAGGACTTGTGGCAGATGGACAAGAAAACTTGTCCGGACTTTTCTTACATGCGCCGAGAATTCAAACGAAGCGAGCTGGACGAAATTCACTCCGCATTCAAAAAAGCCGGCACTACGACCCTCTCTCCCGTCTACAATTTACTGGCCAAGCAGAAAAAACGCCAAACGTACTTGAAAATAAGATTAGCAAGGCTTTTTCTTCAGGAATAAAAATAGTATAATTAAAATAAGTTTTATATGAATTTACATCCCGCTTTAGTCCACTTTCCAATCGCGCTTCTGACAATGTACGCAGTTTTTGAATTAATACCGGTTAAAAAACTGCGGGAAAATATTTCTTGGTTTTGGTGGAAATTCGGCCTCCTATTTTTTGGTTCAATTTCCAGTTGGGTGGCTATATACACAGGAGAAATGGCAGCAGAGATTATTGGCGAGTCGCAAGTGGCGGAGCTTCACAGCGCTTTTGGCAACGCTACAGGATGGTTTTTCTCTATTTTGGCAGTTCTGTATATTATCTCGGGAATTGAACGAGGACTTTTACCGCACGTCATTTCTAACTGGCAAAAATATTCTGTAACCCGCGCCATCTGGAAAGTTCTCCTCATTTTGAAAAAACTTTTCCTTGATACTCCACTTGTTTATATTGTGGCGCTTGTCGGTCTTGCTCTTATTACTATTACCGGCGCCTTGGGTGGAGCGGTTGCCTTTGGTCCGGACGTGGACCCTGTTGTTTCATTTGTTTATAATTTTTTCTTTTAACGTGAAATATATTCGTCTGATATTTTTATCATCTCTCTTTACAGTAGTATTTTTTGGCGTTGCGAAATCTGCTTTTGCCTATTCTCAGCTGGATATTTCCATTTCTACAGCCGGGGTTATAGAACCTTTTTCTGTAGCTTGCACAGGGACAAACGCCACTGCTTTGTTACTCCATGGGCAAAATCCTTTTTCCTATTCAGTGAATGAGTACATGCGTAGAGCCTGTGTAAATGGCGTTGCCAACTTTGACAGTTTTGACCTTGCCTGGCATCTCTCAAATTCTGGCGGAGCGTACCCAGTATGGCTTTCATATTATCGAACTCCGTTAAAGCTGGTTGTAAAAGATACAACAGATGTTTACTCGTACGATGCTCCTATCTATCATGGAATTATAAGTTTGGTGTCCGCTCAAAATAACTATAACCATATAGTCCTTGACCCGGCGGATACCACGTATCTTACCTTGGCCACAAACTTGTCTTTTAGTTTTGATGGTTCAGTATGGAAAAAAGATTTACCACCGCCACCTCCGCCGCCACCAGAGCCCATTGGCGACCCGAACAATCTTCCCGTGAGTATTTCTCCAAATGGTGACATACCGCGCGTTTCCATAAATTGCCTTAACACGCACAATTACACGTTGTCTCTTGTGCACAGAACAGGAGATGATGTCAACTACAGCTTAGGAGTTATCCAGCGCAAATATTGCGGCGATAGTGGCATCGTTTCTTTTGATGTATTTAACTTGAATGACAAATTAAACCAGTCAGACCCATCGTGGTGGAATTGGATTCACACTCCTCTGGAGTACATTATCAAAGACACTACGGGCTTGTATTTTACTGAGTGTGATGTGAGTTTCTGTACACTGATAGCTGAAGATGGCGCTTTTAACGGCTATGACCACAGCGTCTATTTGGCTTCGTCCACATATTGGACAACGGTGGGTAAAGGTCCGATTTTTGATACGAGCGACCATACCACATGGTTTAATATTGGAAGTGCAAGTAGCACACCATCGGTACCGACAGGTAATTCAAATATTCTTTTTCTGCCCGGACTAGAAGCAAGTCGCTTGTATGAAAAGAAAACAATCCTCGGTGTGTCTATAGAAGACCAACTCTGGGAACCAAATGGAAATAGCGATGTACAGGCGTTGTATTTAAATACTGACGGAACATCTATCGGTCAAAGTATTTATACGCGAGATATTATAAAAGAGACGAATTCGCCAGTTGTTACGGGTCCACTTGGACAAAATATTTACAAAAGTTTTTCTAATATGATGGATGATTTGGTTTCAGATGAGAAAATCGCAGAATGGAAGGCTTTTGCATATGATTGGAGAGAAAGTCCGGAGGATATTGTGAACACGGCGCAAAAATATGATAACGACCAGACACTTTCACTTATCGGCATTCTTCAATCGTTGGTTAATTCATCTCAAAACGGCAAAGTAACAATTATCGGGCACAGCAACGGCGGAATCATCGCCAAACTGCTTATCAAAAAACTGCAAGATGACAAAACTGCAGGAGTAAATAACCTGATTGACCACATTGACATCCTGATGTTGGTAGCTAGCCCGCAGCTCGGCACACCTACAGCTATTCCCGCGCTTCTTCACGGATATGACCAGGACTTAGGCTTGGGATTTTTACTGAATAAATCTACTGCTCGGGAACTGGGACGCAATATGCCGAGCGCTTACACTTTTTTGCCATCACGAGAATATTTTAATCATGTTTCCACTCCAGTTATATCATTTGTTCCAAATTATCTTGATTCATGGATGAGCAATATGATTAGTACATATGGAGAAAATATTTCAAACTATAGTTCACAAAATAATTTCTTGATTGGAGCGGAAGGCAGAGCAAATCCAAGCATATTTGACACATTAAAACCTATAAAACTTAGTCAAAATTTACTGACATCAGCAGAAAATCTCCACAACACCATAGATACTATGACTATGCCGGAAAATATCCGAGTAATTCAAATCGCCGGTTGGGGACTGGACACAGTGGCTGGTTTTAAATACGAGACAAAGAAAGTCTGCCAGTATCCAACCGATAACGGATGTACAGGCGCATATATCCTCGACGAACGACCGATTTTCACCGCAGATGGCGACAAAACAGTTGTAACACCAAGCGCTTTGGCGATGGGCGGGGAGAAGTGGTGGGTGGATCTATTTAATTATAATTCTGGATTAACAATAGACAGAGAACATAAGAATATTCTTGAGGCGAGTCCATTATTAGATTTTATTTCAAATGTAATTCAGGATATAACATCTTCCTCATTATACATTAGCACTACAACCCCGATAGACACTCAAAATCGTCTTCGCCTTTCTGTTCATTCTCCAGTAACATTGGATGCATACGACACAAATGGTAACCACACAGGCAAAATATGTCCGCCAACTTCAGATTTTTGCTATATAGAGGAAAATATTCCAAATTCCGGATACTACGAATTTGGCGAAGGAAAGTACCTTAATCTTCCAGAGGATAGTTTACAAAAAGTTACTTTACATGGTACAGATGTTGGCACTTTCACATTTGAATCCCAAATTGTCGCTCCAAGTGGAGATTTAAGCGCATCATTATTTATAGATATTCCAGTAATAACACAAACTCAAGCGGAAATAACTCTCAATCAAACAAGTGGAATACCAGAGCTCAAACTGGATGTAACGGGGGATGGAGTATCAGATTTTACCCTCGCTCCAAGCGCAACTTTTGACCCAATTTTGTATCTGCAAATTATGAAAGTAACGATTAACTCTCTGGATATAACTTCTGCCAAAAAGAAAGTATTTAGTAATAGAATAGACAACATAATCAAATCAATACAAAAGGGGAAAATAAACAAGGCAGAACTTAAAGCAGAAAAGTTTAAGAAAATAATGGAAAAAACACTATCTAAAGCAGACCCCAAAAAGCCAAAACCAAAGAAACTATCAAAAACTGATGCACAGCTACTGCTTGATATGCTGAACCAATTGTTAGATAATATAAGTTAGTATGAATAATAAAAAATTTGCGTATCTTTTGTTTTTTACTTCTCTTTTGTTTACACTATTTATTGTGTTTTTTAATAAAAGTATCTCTTACAATTTAGATAATTTTTTTGCATTATCTGGAATTTGTGGAAGCTATGGTGGATGGAGTTGTTATAACTGGAGTGAATTAACATTGATTTCTGGATTAGTATTACTCTCTAATTTACTTTTCTTGTCTGTATTCCTTTTATTTGTAAGATACGAGGTTTTAGTAAGATGGTATAAATTTGCTAGAATTGCTCTTCCCATAATGATCTTACTGATGTCTTACCTTATAGTGATTTTTGTTCCCAGGGTTGGAAGTTTTAGTCTATTACCTTCTTTTGAGGATTTTCACATTCTTATTCTTCCTTTTGTTTTTACTATTATTAGTTTATTTATTCTCTTTCTTAAAAAGAAAAAAGCTTAAATCAACCAGTTTTCCTCCCCATCTCCTTCATCATAATCATCACCCAATCCCTCTCCTCCAAAAAACAGTAGTTATCCACAGTTTTAATAGCTAGTGAACTATAGTTCACTTATAATATAAAGCAGGTATTTATGATAAAATTAAAATAGCTTATGAGTGAAATTTTTAAAATTTATAATTCTCTCTGTTCTCGCTATCCAAATTCACAAAATCTTTTAAAAAAGCTTTTTAGTTTTTTTGGTAATAATCCACTATTAGATAATCAAATGGATGAGATTCTTTATAAAAATTTGCAAACCAGAAATAAAATTGATCCGTTAAAGATATATCAACTAATTGGGCTATTACATCAGAAACAAAAAGAATCCGAAAAAATCGTAAATACTAACAAAAGAAAGCATTTTGGTATTTATTACACCGATTACTCAATAGCACGCTTGATTGCTAAAGAGAGCTTGAATAATTCAGACAGTGAATGCCTTTTAGATTTGACTTTCTACGAGCCGTGTTCAGGTACAGGTATTTTTATAATCGCTTACATAGATGAAGTATTGGATAGGGTTAGAAGTATTAACGTCAGGTCTTTTCAAAAGTTTATCGATAAAATTTACTTTTCAGATATTGATGCTGAAGCTGTTGGTCTTCTTGTTAAGCTACTACCATTGTATATCAAATGTAAATATAACATATCAATAAAAATAAATTTAAAGAACTACTATAAAGGTAATGTTTTGTTCAGTAATCATAACGGAGAAATCAAAAAAGTAAGCCCGAAGGATATTTTCGAAATGGCCGGAGGATTTGACATTATTTTGACAAATCCTCCGTATAAATTACTCAAGGCAAATGGTAATAAGTATACAGACGAACTGAACTCAAACCAGTATGTACTCGATATTAAAAATACTCTGGACTTCATTAGGACCAACAACGTATACAAATTCAATCAAGGGACACTCAACTACTACAAGATTTTTTTGGAAGAAATTCTTGAAAATTATACACACCAATCAAGTAGGGTTGGTGTGATCATTCCAATTACCTTGCTAAATGATAAACAAAGCGAACTTATTAGAAAGAGAATAATAAATAAATATAAGTTATTTAAAATCCACATAATTCCTGAAAAAAATGAATTTTTTCCAGAGATTTCCCAGGCTTTTTGTTTTTTTGCTTTAGATAAAAAAGAACCGGGAAATATTATACGAATTAATCCAAAAGTGGTTAGTCAAGATGATTTTAACAATGAAGGCGTTGAAGTCAGTATTGATCATATTGAGAAAATAAGTGAAACGGCGCCAATTGTTGTAGAAAGTGAAGTTGGATGGAAAATTTTGCAGAAATTGAACACATTTCCCAAACTCCGTAGTTTAGCTTCAGTTTGCAATGCCAGAGGGGAATTAGATTTAACTCTTGATAAGGGTTTTATAACAAAGGAAAGAACATCACTACCTCTTCTCCGAGGAAATAATATAAGTGAATTTTCTTATACATTAGGGGAATTTTTTACCGATGAAAAATTCATGATAAAAACAGCTCAGAAAAATAAGTATATCTCAAAAGAAAGGTTAGTTTGTCAGCAAATATCTAATATTCATCTAGAAAAACGTTTGAAATTTACAAAAATACCGGGAAATATTGTTTTGGGTAATTCATGCAACTTTCTCTCATTTGATGAATCAATTTTTGGGAATCAAGAAGTTGGTCTTGACTATCTTTTGGGGGTACTTAATTCTATGTTATTGAATTGGAGATTCAAAATAACAAATTCAAATAATCATATCAGTAATTATGAATTAGCCGAATTGCCGATTGTGATACCTTCAATTTCTGATAGAAATGAAATACAAAAATTAGTTTTTCTTATTAAAAGTACTAATGACCAAGAAAATGTCTATAAATTAAATAAAAAAGTATTTGAGTTATACGGATTAAATACAGAAGAGATAAATTATATATTAGGAAAACATGAAAAATTAGTCTACTCAATTTCTAAATCACAAAAAGAAAGTTTATTTGCCTATGGTCTATAATCACATAACTTATTCACTTAGTAAAAATGACCTTAGAATGGTTAAGTCTGTTCCACCTGGAGGAAATTGGAAAAATATTCCTCTTGATATACCATCCAAAAGACTCGAGCAGATAAGAGTATCTGGAGGAAGAACTACTTTGTATGGACGTCTTTCTTTTGAGAAGCCTAGTTATACAATAACTACATATTTTAATCGTCCGGGGAATGGCACGTATATTCACCCTATTCATGACCGTGTAATAAGCGCTCGTGAAGCAGCTCGGTTTCAGTCTTTTCCAGATAACTATATTTTTCAGGGGTCAAAGGGTTCTTTATGTAAGCAGATTGGCAATGCTGTGCCTCCTTTACTTGCTTTTTCTATTGCAACTCAAATCAAAAAGAAGACAAAAACAAAAAATTTACTCGACCTTTTTTGTGGGGCCGGCGGGTTGAGTCTTGGTTTTGGTTGGGCTGGATATAATATTGTTGTTGCTAATGATAATTTCAAACAAGCGTGCGAAACATACAGAGTAAATCATAAGGGTGCAGATTTAATTGAAGGAGATATTACAAATAAAAAAATTCAAAGTAAAATTTTAGAAAAATCAAAAAAGGGTAAGGTGGATATAATTGTAGGAGGTCCACCTTGTCAAGGTTTTTCTCATGCAGGGAAAAGAATGATAGATGACCCTCGCAATCTTCTTTACAAAGAATTTGTAAATATTGTAAAGAAAATCAAACCAAAAGTTTTTGTGTTGGAAAATGTAGAAGGGATTATGACTATAAATAGTGGTAAAACTTATGGTGAAGTCAGCAGGAATTTTGAAGAACTAGGTTATTTTGTAATTGGACATAAGCTACATGCTGTTAAATTTGGCGTGCCACAAAAGAGAAAACGGGTTGTTATTATTGGAACTTTAAGTGGAGATCCTGAAACATTTTTTCCAAAGCCTCTTATTTGTGATGAAAAAAATTATATTACTACACAAAACGCGATAGGTGACTTGTTTAATATTGAAACTGGAGATATACATAATCCTATTAAAATAATAACTAAACCAACACACTTTTTTCAAAAGTTTGTCAGGGGATTACTTTCTCCACAAGAATACGTTAAACTTTTTTAGTTAAATTTTTTAGCGAGTTGTTTAGCAACAATTTCAAATGTTTTAAAGGTTTTTGATAAGGCTTTCTTTTCATTTCCGCTCTCAAGATATTTAACAACTTGAGCAAGGTTTTCTTCTATTTCAGTTGTGAGCCGTTTTTTTAGGTTTCGGTTTTTCTTTAAAGAGTATTGTTTTAAAGATTCGAGTGAAATTCTTATATACCTCTTTGCGTTATTTGTATACTGCTTTTTTATTCCATTAGTCTTTACCATTTCTTTATAAGTTCCAGTTTTTGGATCAAAAACTTTAAACCTGATTGAATAATTCGCGTACTCTGGATGTAAGAAATTTTTAATCAAAAAATCTTTATGACCTTTTTCAGAAAGATACGAGAATATTGAAAGGATGTGGTGCATATTTTCTCGCATAAGTTTTCCGAGTTTTAATGCATCCGTATCGTTTCTAATTTTATTTTTAAGTAGATTCCAAATAGATTTTGAATGAGCAGACACAATTGGTTCAACCATCTCTTCTTGAAGAAGTAATTTTATATCTTTAAATGTCATCCTATTGTTTCGCGCAGAATTAGCAGCTCTGGTTAGTGGTCTGAATTTTGGTCTATGACTGAAACCAAGAGAAATTGGTCCTAGATGGTCAGGACTAATACCGTGTTTTTGGAATTCTTTCATTAACCAACTTGCAGCTTTCCAATCTCCTTCAGACCAATTTTCATAAGCACGTCTATCTTCCCCGTATCTTGAAAGATTACTTTTATGTCTTCCTGTGTCTTGTTTGTTTCGGCAACATAGATTATAAGTATGGTAACCATCCAAGCGATCCGGGGCATTACTCATGGCTCCTGGACTAAATCCACCTTTCTTATTTTGATAAATATAATCAAGCTTCATTACCTTGCCACATATTTGGCATGGTTTTTCTCCGGTCGGATGAACCGCTCGTGCAGTTTTTGATATCCAAGCATCACCTTTTGGTAAACCCAACTCTTTTCTTTTTGTATCCCACCATTTTAAACGAGCTTGCCCCACTTCGCTGTTTCTAGTTACTACCCACCGAATGGTTCCGTCTTTCTTGTATAGAAAAGGCATCCCTTTATAGTTAGGGTTTTCAATAATAAATTTCATATATTTCTTAAAATTGGGATGCCAATCTCGTTTTATTCGTTTTGCCATACCTGATTATTTTGAGTACTATAACATTTTTACTCAAAGAGTAAAATTTATTGGTCTGTTATAATCATTTTAAGACATAAAATAAACATACTTACAAACTGGAGTTTATAAGTATGTTTATTGGGAAATATATGAAAATAATTGTTAAGGTCAAAACACGGGCAAAAGAGGAAAGTGTAGAACGAGTTGGTCAGCCGATGCTAGGTTTTGAAAATCCAAAAGAAAAAAGGAGAGAAGAGATGGTTACATACAAAGTTTCAGTCAAAGAGGCACCGGTGGGTGGAAAGGCGAATGAGGCTATCATAAAAGCTCTGGCAAAGTATTTTAATATTTCAAAATTTTCAGTCCATTTGATTTCAGGGCAGACCTCAAAACAAAAGATTTTTGAGATTTTTGGTAAAATATAAAAAAAGCCGGAGGGTTTTTACACCCTCCGGACATGTCGATATCGGTCGACTACAACTGGAGCTTTTTGGCGATGTCGGCTGGAATGCCGATTTCCATCGCTGTGAACTGCCACTCTTTGGCTTCCTCGGCTGTGCCGATGAGCAATCCTTGCAAATCGCCACTGTCTGGGCGCTGTTTCAACTCTGCCAGAGTTTCCTGCACCTCTCCTTTGATCGCCTTGAGATATGCGGTCCGAATGACCTTTGGGTCCGCACCTTCTGGTCCGAACTTGTCTATCAATTCGGCGAAGGTTTTGACCGCATACGTTCCTTTTACCGGCACATCGCCAGAACAGTTCAGTGCCCGGCCAGCTTTCATCTGGTTGTACGCAGCATCTGCCATATCTGGACCAAGGCTATCGAGTGACGAAGAAATCTGTTTTTCGAAGTCACCTTCGGAGATTCCAAGCAACTGGAATCTTCTTTGAATATCTCCATACTTGGCATACTTGTCGTACAAGACGCAAGCGGAGGGTCCATCTGTCGTCGATTTGGCTCGGGAAATTAATTCTCTTCCACCAAGCTCGGCAAACTCGGATCTCAGGGCTTTGAGCTGGAAGGTTTGCTCCTCGTTGACAGCCGAAGCCATCTGAGTGTTAACAACAGGCTTGTTTTCGGTTTGAGCTGTGCAGGCTACCATAAAGATAGCCAGGACAACCAGAATGGTCGGCAAGAAAACTTTTTTCATCGTTGCTCCTTGTGTGAAGTGAATGTTCGCCCAACAATTGGGCTCTGATGGCACTATAATATATCTATAATATTTGTCAAATCATGATATAAAGGATATTGAACTTGATCCTATTGATTTTTAGTTATCGATACGTATCCCTTAGCAACATAATTTTGGAGACTTGCGAGGCTCGGCGGAGGGAGCACGAGGAATTTTTCAGCAGAAAAATATCCGTGCTCCAAAATTATGTTGCTAAGGGATACTCATGTAGTTATCCACAGTTTTATAAATTGTTTTCTTGACGAGGTGAACCAGAGTTCACTATAATATAAATGTACGAACTTTGCATAGATAGTGCATTTCTTTGTTAGACTTCGGCAAAATAATTGTCACAATAGGTTACTATTGCTCCAATTATTTTGCTCGTCTGCCTCGAACTGCATCTATCTCTGCAAGTTCTAAAGTTTTAAACAATTATTAGTGGGCGTTTAACTTTTACATACCATGAGCAAACAAAATTTGGAAAAGACATTGCGAAAAGAATTACAAGTTTTAAATGATGTGATAGATAGAAAAATTTTGAGGGGACTATCATATGCAGCCGAAGCGCGCAGACATAAATATATTATTTCCACTCTTTCTAACGTTAAGAGGTCTCAAGCGGGGAGTTGGTTTACCAAATCATTTTCAGTTATTTAATAACATGAGCGACGAAACATATTCGGGATATCGAAATAAAATATTAAACTTTTACCGGAGCAAAAAAAGAATGCCTGGGTACAAGGAAATAATGGCGCTTGTCGGGTTCAAGTCAAAGAACGCGGTGTATAAACTGATAAATAAATTGGTAGATGACGAGGTTTTGGAAAAAGATTCACGGGGCAAGCTCACACCCATGAAAATTTTCGGAGAAATTCCACTCCTTGGGGTTGTAGAGGCGGGGATTCCCACGACAGTGGACCAGGATAACTCGGAGAGCATCAGCATAGACCAATATTTGGTAGGCAACAAAGAACACACTTACTTACTCCAAGTAAAAGGTGATTCTATGATCGAAGAAGGCATCCACGAAGGAGATTTGGTTTTGGCGGAGCGCAGGGGCGACCCAAAGGACGGCGATATTGTTATTGCCGAAGTAGACGGTGGGTGGACAATGAAGTATTTCAAGAAAAAAGGCAACCAAATTTATCTCCAACCCGCAAACAAAAATTATTCACCGATTTACCCGCAGTATGATTTGCGCGTAGCTGCGATAGTCCGCGGAGTAATTAGGAAGTATTGACTAATTACTACACTTGAACAATCTCGTCGCCTAAAGTGGAAAAGAGTTGCTCACAGCGGCCTTGCCTAAAATCTGGAAGTTTTGAATTGTGGTATTATATCTTTCTTATGAATGGGAAAATACTGAAAGAAGAGTTTTTTGACAGAAGCTCTGTAAAGGTTGCCGAGGACTTGCTCGGCAAATTTCTAGCAAGGGATATTGGCGGTAAGATAGAGTCGTACAAAATCGTTGAAACAGAGGCCTATGAAGGTTTTCTGGATAAAGCCTCGCATGCTTCTTCCGGGCAGACACCGAGAAATACGTCCATGTTTGGCGAGCCGGGGACTATTTACGTATATTTTACATATGGAATGCATTTCATGCTCAACGTGGTTTGCGGAAAGAAAGGCCACCCTTCGGCAGTTTTGATAAGGGGTGTGGAGGAGAGCATCGGTCCTGGGCGGCTGACTAAAAAACTTGGGATTGATAAGCGGCTCAATGGTAAGGTTTTGGGAAGAAAAGTTGGTCTGTGGATAGAAGATGGGATTGAAGTACGAAGTACGAATCAAGAAGTACGAAAACAGAAAATACTGAAAACACCACGGATAGGAATACAATATGCAGGACCAATCTGGTCCAAAAAATTGTACAGGTTTGTGCTAAAATCAGATAAATAAATTTATGCCAAAAACCTTTGCGGAAAAAGTGAGAGGTGTAGTCAGGGAAATTCCCAAAGGAAAGATTATGACCTATGGTGGAGTTGCCAAAAGGGCTGGCAATCCAAAAGGTGCCCGTGCCGTCGGCATGATTATGAGCAAAAACTATGACAAAAACATTCCATGCCACAGGGTAATAAAATCAGACGGAACACTCGGCAATTATAATAGGGGAGGAACAAAAGCAAAGAAAAAGATATTAACAAAGGAGGGTTACAAAAATAGATAAAAGTTCTACAATATACTTATTATCATTTAAGCCTTTAATATTATTTAATATTATGAAAGCACATAAAGTTGGACTAACATTGGGCATCTTTTTTGGATTAATGCATGCTATTTGGGAAGTTTTGGTTTATCTGGGATGGGCTCAAAGCCTTATGGATTGGAAGCTTGGATTGCATTCTTTGAACAACCCTTTTATAGTTGGGAATTTTAATCTGGGCATGGCCATTGAGCTTGTTATTGTGGCTATTATCGGGGGGTATATTATTGGAATGGTATTTTCTGCCGTATTCAACAAGTTCCATAAGTAGAGTTTTTGTGCAATGTTTATCGCCGACGTAGAGCGAGCGAAATGAGAAAGTAATCTTTCTCATTTCCGAGCCGAGGAGAGCGAAATAAGGTTTAAAACCCGTGGCTTGCCACGGCAATGGACGAGTCAAGTGAGTTCATTGCGGGTCCAGGGCTTGCCCTGGGGTTTAATGCTTTTTATAAATTTACTTAATTAAATATGTCAACAATCATCGTAGCTGCAGTTGTGTGGTTTTTGTTTGGTTTTCTGTGGTACGGTCCTCTCTTTGGCAAACAGTGGATGAAAATGATGGGTATAACCGCTGAACAAATGGCTGAAGGAAAAAAGAAAAGCATGGCTCTGCCGATGCTCATCGCTCTTATTATGTCTGTTGTTTCTGCCAGCGTAGTTTCCTATCTCGTGCCACAGTTACTAGCACTTTCGTTTGGAGAATTCCTGAAAATAATTCTCATCATCTGGGCCGGCTTTGTCTTGCCGCTACAGGTAAATGACTACTTGTGGGAAAGAAAGTCATTTAAACTCGTTCTCTTTAATATGGTGGAGAGCATTCTTGCGTATATACTTCTGTCAGCAATTATTTACTACTGGTCATAAAGTATTTGCTGGTGTATAGTTTTGGTAGGAGGGTACATGCTTACGAGAAAGGGAATGGAAAGATCGTGGAGGCATCAGCTTCAGTATGGTGGCGGCGGAGGAGCTTGTTTTGGAACATCAGACCCGACTCGCCTGCGTCCAGAAACCATATCTCTTCCAGCTTTAAAAAAGAAGAAAAAGCGTAAGAAAAAGGAGGCCATTAAATTAGCCAAAAAATAAAACCTTATGAGATTTCCTCCGTGAAATCTCATAAGGTTTTTTTATTTGCTTTTTTTGGCAATATTGCATAATATCGATTTAGAAATCTGTACCGATTTACAAAAAGAAAGGGACTTTCCAAATGACAGAAAAGATGACTTACGCTGGCGTTGGTGTGAAGTATGACACCATGGATACGTTCAAGCGAGCTTGTCAGAAGGCAGGACTTGAAACATCTGGCAATATTACTCGTCTAAATGGAGGAGAATTTCAGGAGTTCGAAGCAAGTCGTGGTGAAAGTGCATACCTCATCGAGGCTGCCAAAAGTTACCTTGCCCACGTTGAGGAAGGTCTTGGTACGAAGAATCGGGTGGCAGATATCATGTATACCATTACCGGTAAGTCATATTATGATCAGATTGCACAATGCACTGTTGCCATGATCGTCAACGATATGATCACGGTGGGTGCGTTACCACTGTCGGTGGCGATGCATATTGCAGTTGGCATTTCCGACTGGTTTAGTGATGAGAAGCGTACTCAGGACCTCGTCAATGGCTGGAAGAAAGCTTGTGACCTGGCACGTTGTGTGTGGGGTGGAGGCGAAACTCCAACATTGAAAGGATTGCCATACCCGATCCTTTCTGGGTCAGCTATGGGTATCGTTAAACCTAAGCAACGTTTGATTCAAGGCGAGAAGATCCGGCACGGCGATGCGATTGTCATCATTGAGAGCTCTGGTATTCACGCTAACGGGTTAACATTGGCGCAAGAGATCGCAAAGAAAATCGCCAAGTCCCATGATGCACGGTGGAGAAAATTTTTGCGTTTTTTCTTCCCAAATCTTGTGCCATCAAAAAAGGCTCTCAGAAAAGCATATTTGACTAAACTCTCCGACGCCCGGACCTACGGCGAAACACTTCTTGATCCTACCCATATTTATGTGGGGCTCGTCGAAGACTGCCTCAATGCTGGTGTAGACATCCACTATGCGGTGAACATCACTGGACACGGCTGGAGGAAACTTATGCGGGCGACACAGCCATTTACTTACGTAATTGAACGGCTGCCCAGAAAGTTGCCC
>Ga0209542_10003125_pt1 | contig 35842 bp, 35 predicted proteins | sample RifCSPhighO2_01_FD_184028 | JGI IMG/M metagenome (GOLD analysis project Ga0209542, IMG submission 184028) | Soil microbial communities from Rifle, Colorado - Rifle CSP2_plank highO2_0.1 (SPAdes) (version 2) | ecosystem: Environmental > Terrestrial > Deep subsurface > Rock core/Sediment ...
GCCAGAAGTTGGACGGCCATACGGGGGAGAGCATAGATAAACACGGGCTTTCTATCACAGATCCGTGCCTCGGGTGGGACGAGACTGAAAGACTTCTTCGCGACGTCGCGGAGGACCATCTTTTTTAGTATGTCCGCACACTAAATCTGCCGTTGCCTCATGAAGTAAAATCATTTTATGTATTATTCAAATAATAATCTCAAATGCAGTTGTATCAGAAAATTATTCGGCCGAAATTACGGCAAAATTAGTGTGCGGATATGGCTTTAGAGACGCTGACAGCGCATGCTGGAAAGCCGGAGGAATATTCACTCGTTATCGGCTCGGGGCTTGAAGGACAGCTTTGCGAGATAATAAATAAAGAAGCTCGCGGATATCGCGTCGCTCTCTTAACCGACAGTGTCGTGAAGAAAATATGGGGGAAGCAATTACTCTTGAATCTGCAGGCGTCTGGGATTAATGCAGAGCTATTCGACTTTCCCCAAGGCGAGCGCAATAAAAATCAGAAAACAGTTACAGAGCTTCAGCATCAGCTTCTAGAGAGACGCTTCGGGCGCGACACTTTGATTATCGCTTTAGGCGGCGGTGTTGTGGGAGATTTGGCAGGATTTGTCGCGGCAACTTATTTGCGAGGAGTTCCTTATATAAATGTACCGACCACGCTTCTTGCGATGGTCGATAGCGCAATCGGCGGGAAAGTCGGCATCGATACACCATATGGCAAAAATACGATAGGCGCTTTTTGGCTGCCTCGCGCCGTCATAATGGACATACAATATATCGGGAGATTGCCGCGGCATGAGGTCATAAACGGCCTTTTGGAAGCGGTCAAAACCTTTTTTACTTCGGACCGCAATGACTTGGAGAATGCCTTGAAACTGGACCTCGAAGAGCCGCTGAAAACAGGCGAAATTCTTCAGAGGATTATTTATGCCTCCGCAAAATTCAAAGTCGGTATTACGGAAAGGGACGTGAGAGAAAAGAATGAGCGCAGAGTTCTGAATTTTGGACACACCATCGGACACGCTTTAGAGTTGCTTTCCGAATACACAATTTCGCACGGGTGGTGCGTCGGATATGGAATTCTGGTTGAGGCAAAAATCTCTGAACTTTTGGGAATACTTTCTGAAGCAGAGTCGCGCGAGATTTTCCGCTCCCTTGAACATTTCGGGATCCTGCCGGCTGATTTTCCCAAGTATCCGGCCGAAAAAATAATCGAGGCGACGATGAGAGATAAGAAGGTGCGCGAAGGCATCCCTTATTACGTACTGCTTGAATCTCTTGGCTCCGTTCATAAGAAAGACGGCCAATATGCGCATCCAGTAGATGCAAAAATTGTTCAAAAGGCGCTGGAAATATTCGTGAAATAGTTGATATACTGCCAAGAATGTCGATCACTGATGCGGAGGTAAAGAAAATTGAGTTGAAAGCGAATGACCCCGAACGAAACGACGGTCGGCAAGCGGCCTGTTTCTTACGGGGCGGGAAGTGCAATATATAATGTGATTGATTATGTTGAGCGATAAGGCCGTTCTGAATATCGAATTGAAAGCGAATGACATTCGCAAGACGGTGATTGAAATGCTTGCGAGCGCCGGAAGCGGACACACAGCCGGGCCTCTTGGTATGTCCGATATTTTTGCGGCTCTATATTTCCACGTGCTTAATCACGATCCAAAAAATCCAGAATGGCCGGAGCGCGATCGGTTGATTCTCTCAAACGGACATATCACTCCAGTAAGATACGCGGCAATGGCGCATGCCGGATATTTTCCACTTGAAGAATGTTTGACTCTGCGAAAATTCGGCTCGCGTCTTCAGGGACACCCGGAGCGTGAGTCACTGCCTGGCATTGAGACTACATCAGGACCTCTTGGAAGCGGTCTTTCGCAGGCATCCGGCTACGCTCTCGCCGCACGCATGGACGGGAAGACATTCCAAGTTTTTTGCGCTATGTCGGACGGAGAGCAGGAGGAGGGCAATACTTGGGAGGGAGCGATGTTCGCCGCAAAATATCGGCTGACAAATCTGACGGCAATTATGGATCGCAACAACATCCAAATTGACGGCACTACCGAAGACATTATGCCGCTCGAGCCGATGGCGGATAAATACCGCTCTTTCAATTGGCATGTGATCGAGATAGACGGACATAATGTGCGTGAATTCGTCGAGGCATGTGATGAGGCAAAATCTATAAAAGAAAAGCCGACTCTTATTCTTGCGCATACGACGCCCGGCAAAGGCGTTCCCACGATCGAAAACGATTACCGCTGGCACGGAAATCCTCCCGGCAAAGGTCCGACGGATAAAATATCGGCTGACAAACAAAAAGAAGTTTTCTTAGCGGAACTCGCTGAATCTCGAAAGGCAATCGAAAAATAAAAGTATGAAATTCAAGAAAGATGGGAAGAATTATGTGATAGTGCTTTCCCGAGACGAGGAAGTAATCTCTTCCCTTGCCAAGTTTTGCAAAGATGAAGGGATTTCTGCCGCATTTTTTAATGCGATAGGCGCGGTCGAGAAAGTAGAAATAGGATATTATAAGCTCGCGACAAAAGAATATTTTTTCAGACGCGAGGAAGGTGAATTCGAGGTCGCCAGCATGAACGGCAATGTCGCTCTTGTTGACGGCAATCCGTTCATTCATGCTCACGCGGTTCTTACGAGCTGCGATGAAAAGGGCGAAGTCATCGGCGCGCATGTGAAGAAGGCTACTGTAGCAGTTACTCTTGAAATTTTTCTCACCGTTTCGGGTTTGCCGCTGTCGCGCGTGCTTGATAAGGAAATAGGGCTTAAGCTGCTTAAAATGTAAATATGATAAATCCAGATGCACATTTAAGGCCGGATTTATGGGAAGCAAAAGCGAAGGCCTCGACGCGTGAGGGGTTTGGAAAAGGAGTCGTTGAGGCAGGGAAGTTAGACGGGCGCGTCGTAGTTCTTACCGCCGATCTTTCGGAATCCACGAATGCGCATCTTTTCCAAAAGGAATTTCCGGAAAGATTCATACAGGTCGGCGTAGCGGAGCAGAACATGGCGACAGTTGCGGCTGGAATGGCCAACTATGGAAAAATTCCGTTCATCACATCGTATGCGGTGTTCTCGCCGGGTCGCAATTGGGAGCAGATCCGAACCACTATCGCAATTAATAATGTCCCGGTGAAGGTGTGCGGAATGCATGCAGGACTACAGACGGGGCCAGACGGCGCAACACACCAAGCGCTCGAAGACCTTGCTTTGATGCGCTCTCTACCTAGATTTATCGTCATTTCTCCATGCGACGCGGAGGAGGGCAGAAAGGCCACGATAGAAGCGGCCAAGACGGGCACTCCAGTTTACCTTCGCTTTGCGCGGGAGAAAATGCCTGTCATGACTACTGCAGAAACACCTTTTAGTATTGGTAAGGCAGAGGTTTTTTGGGAAGGGAAAAAGCCGCAGGTCGCAATTTTCGCGACTGGATCGGTGCTGTGGAATGCGCTTGTGGCTGCGCGAGATCTAGAGAAAGAGGGAATTGAATCCGTTGTCGTAAATGTACATACACTGAAACCGCTTGATAAGGAAACGATTGTAAATGCGGCGTCGAAAACGGGCGCGGTGGTTACTGTGGAAGAGCATCAAATACAGGGCGGATTGGGAGGAGCGATAGCAGAACTTCTCGCAAAAGAATATCCGACACATATGGAATTTGTCGGCGTGCAGGATCGCTACGGTCAGTCTGGAACCGCAAATGAATTAATCGAACATTATGGCCTGGGTGCCGGACATATCGCGCAAGCCGCAAAAAAAGTTATCGCCCGCAAATGATCTTTAGATTTTCTTTGGAGTGAAATCTGCCGGCCTCTTCGCATACCAACTTTCGAGTTCAGACCCCGAGAGAAGCCCTGCTTGAGCGCCCACATGCTGTACGACGGACGCGGAATTTACAAGTCCGCGAAGGAGCGCTTCAGCTGGCGGAAGTCCCTTGATGATATATGCGACAGTCGTCGAAGCAGTCGCGTCCCCTGCGCCCGTGCGATTCACTGGAGGAGCCGGATCAGGGTATATGGGAAGCTGCCAAGTGCCGGTTTCGTCCATGATGTAGGCGCCGTTTCTGCCATCAGTGATGACAACAATCTTCGGGCCCAGACTGCCGATTCCTCCCAGCAATTTTTTGATATCTCTTTCATCCACTCTCAATATTTGTTGGGCTTCTTCCTTGTTGCAAAAAAAGATTTCCGAGTTTCTGTAAATATCTTTCAACTTCTCCGCGCCTATCCGGATCTGGAAAGTCCCGGGCTGAAATGCAAGCTTAATTCCCTTTTCTCTGGAATATTTTGTGACGGCAAGCTGATAATCCAAACTTCCGTCCGGAAGCGATGTTAGATAAAACCATTGCGGCGGCTCGTCAAAATTTGGAAGCTTCCGTTCATAATTCTCATGCTTTATTAGGATCGTTCTCTCCGCTTCGTATTGCAGGACGTAATGATAATTTGTCCGCATTCCCTTATGAATGCCGATGAACTCCGTCGAGACATTATCTTTTTTATATTTCAGAAGACATTCTCGCCCGTTCTCATCATCGCCTATTTCCGCCGCAAGAGCGGAGCTGAGGCCTAATCTTGCGGCAGAGACGGCCGCGTTGGGGCCATTCCCGACTCCTATTACTTCCGTCGCCGATTCGAACGGAACTTTCTGTCCGAAGCGTACGCACAGCATGCAATTACGATCGTCGATATCGCAATTCACCCGCGCCTCCTTGAGTTTTATGAAGCAGTCGGTGGTAATGTCTCCGAACGAGACAAAATCGTAACGCATAAGCACAGTGTACAGTGAACCCCGTTAGAAGTCATATGCAAAAAAGAATTATTATTCGAATAAGAATTCTTTTTTGCTTGCAATTTTCCTCATGAGGCAGACTAAAACATTGACCTTTCGCCTTTCCTTATATAATGCATCATTTTTGACTTCTAACGGGGTGAACAACAACCAGTGAACAGTGTATAGATGCATTTTTGCCCGCTGGCTTTTAACTTTTGATTTTCTTCTGTATACTGCCGAACTATGTTGGCTTTAGAGGTAAAAAAGAGAGATACAAAGGAGACGTCGGATGTGCTCCGTAATCGCGGTTTTATGCCTGCCGTTTTGTACGGACCAAAGGAGAGTTCGACCGCGATTGCCGTTAATGCTCATGAATTTGATCGCTTATGGAAGGAGGCGGGAGAAACGACAGTTATAGCGATTCGCGGGGTCGGTGATGAGAAAGAGACTCTCATTCACGATGTCCAATTCCACCCCGTGACTGACAAGCCGCTGCATGCTGATTTTTATGTGCTTGAGAAAGGGAAGAAAATCAGGATTAAAGTCCCGCTCGTTTTTGCAGGAATCTCGCCCGCAGAAAAAGCTGGTCACATCATCGTGAAGGCCTTGCATGAAATTGAAATCGAGGTGCCGCCAGCACAGCTGCCGCGTGATTTACCCGTGGAAATTTCCATGCTCGCAGGCGTTGGTGATCACATTACTGCAGGACAGATTAAAATCCCGGGAAGCGCCACGCTCATCACAAATGCAAACGAGATAGTAGCGTCGGTTATAGAATTTAGAGAAGAGAAAATTGAAGTCCCTGTCGCTGTCGCGGAAGGCGCTGCCGCTGCGGCTGTCGTGGGTGAGGTGGCGGAGGCAGCGGCGCCTAAAGAAGTCGCTGCAGAAACCGGAAAAGCTCCTAAAAAAGAAAAAGCGGCCGGGAAGTCAGAATAATTGTTATAATCCAAAAAATGCGGATGCATGTGAGGGCAGTTTTCGTTTGGCTATTCCTTTTGACGCTTTTTTCAATTCCCTTTCTCGGCCAGGCACAGGTGACGGATGTGGAGCAACGAGCGGCGCTTCAGGCGCAGCTTGATCAAATTGAACGAGACATCGCAAATAACAGCGGCCTACTTTCGGTTTTGAAACAGCAGCGCACTTCTCTTGAGCGTGACATTTCTATATTGGATACGAAAATAAAAAAAGCACAGTTGCAGATAAAGCAAACAGATCTGACTATAAAAAAATTGCAGGGTAATATTTCCGAGAAAAAGACATCGATTGCAGCTATCGATAGCAAAAGAAGAAGAGAGGAAGCATCGCTCGCGCAGATCCTTCGAAAGACACGTGAGATTGACGACGTATCACTAAGTGCAGTTTTACTATCTTCTGGATCTTTGACTGACGCCTTTCAGCAAATTGATGAGTTTAATACCGTGGAAGACGCTTTGCGTGGCTCTTTTCGCGAGATGGAAGAAATTCGAGAGGAGCTTTCAGGCCATAAAAAAGAATTAGAAGAGAAGGAGGAGGAGACACAGCAAGTGCGGAAGGCACAAGTCATTGCAAAGCAGGCGATCCAGAGAGATGAGGCGGAAAAGAAACAGATTTTGAGCTCGACAAAAGGCAATGAAAAAACATATCAGCAATTGATATCGGATAAACAAAGACAGGCCGCTGCCATTCGAGCGGCGCTGTTCGGCCTACGAGACTCGACTGCTATCCCATTTGGCACGGCGTTTGAGTTTGCTAAAGAGGCCTCGAGGACAACGGGCGTAAGGCCCGCGGTTATTCTCGCCGTTCTGACGCAGGAGTCTGATCTGGGGCAAAATGTTGGCTCATGCTTTGTGACGAATTTGGATACGGGCAGTGGAGTAGGGAAAAATACTGGAAGAGCTTTTACAACAGTAATGAAGCCCTCGCGAGATATTCAGCCGTTTCTTGAAATCACCGCTGCCCTTGGCCGCGATTGGCCCACAACTCCTGTGTCGTGCCCGCAGGGCTCGGGCTACGGCGGAGCGATGGGTCCGTCGCAATTTATTCCTTCGACATGGATGCTCTACAAGGATCGGCTCACAAATGCGACGGGAGAAAGTATGCCAGATCCGTGGAACGCGCGTACCGCCATTTTCGCTACCGCACTACTCATGAAAGATAACGGAGCGGGCGGCGGAACGCCGGCGCTTGAACGCCGTGCGGCCCTCAAATATTTTGCAGGGAGCAACTGGAACAAGCCCGCGAACGCCGTTTACGGAGACAGTGTAATGGAGCACGTCGCGAGAATTCAGTCTGAAATAGATATTCTGGGCGGTTGATGTTTTAATAGCGGGCCGCTTTTGACGGAGGAATCACTCAAACCGTTAAAAAGAGCCGGATCTCTCAAATCAACCGCTTGGGCGGGTTGGTTGGAAAAAGTATTGCGCGATGTTCTCTCTCGTTCACCGCCGATGCTTTTCTTTTTTGTGCTGAAGAATACGAATCAATACTCGCCAGTCCATCGCATGACAGAGATAAAATTTATGCTTTAATTGTTGTCGTCCCGTCACAAAAAAGGAGGTGCAACATGCAATGCCCTGACTGCCTTGCATACGGAGGTAATCCTCACAAGTGGTGGTGTCCGGGCGCGAAAAAAGAAGAAGGTGTTAAAACGCATGCGCACGTGCAGGTGTCGCGATGTCCGGTGTGCCAGTCGTATAAGGGCAACCTCCACAAGGACTGGTGTCATTACAGACGGGAGAAGCACTGAGACGCTTCGTCCGCCACGGAGATCGCCATCCGCTTTTCGATGGCGGTCTTCATTTTTTGTTGTAATTTACATTCTTTTGTTGTATTCTCTTTGGACTATGAAAAAGGAAATTCACCCGAAAGAATATAGGCAGGTGATTTTTGATGATGTCACTAGTGGCAAGCGTTTTTTGATTGCTTCAACAATAAAAACTACAAAAAAAGATAAATGGGAGGATGGAAAAGAATATCCGGTCTACAACATTGAAATTTCTAGTGCGTCGCATCCTTTTTACACAGGACTATCCAAGATAGTTGATACAGCAGGACGAGTAGAGAAATTCAAAAAGCGCGCATCCTCTGCAAAGCCTAAGGCGGCAAAGAAAAGCAAGCGTTAAACGCGACATAAGCTGTTCGACGAATATTTTTTCGTCGAATCTGCCATGCATTAATAATTCATGTATGAGTGAGACAAATAAAATTAATCCCCTGGATTACGAAAGCGATCACCGCGTCGCTTATTTAGTTGCTGAATGGAAGCGCCTGACTCAGGCCGAAAAAGACGCGGAAGAACTTGTTGAAGTCGATCCCTCTATGCGCGGACTAGTTGATAAAGAGATAGCTGAAATCTCGCAGCAGAAAGAAAATCTTCTAAAAGAAATGGAGCGCATAGTCGGCGCCGGAGAGACGGAGCGCGAATGGCCAAATGAAATAGTTCTTGAAGTTCGCGCTGGCGTCGGAGGCGATGAGGCGTCTTTATTTTCGCAGGAAGTTGCTCGAATGTATCTGCGCTATGCGGAAAGCAAGAAATGGAAATCACGAGCCCTTTCCGAATCTCCCGGCGTTCTCGGAGGATACAAGGAAGCGCAGTTCGAGATAAAGGGCGAGAATTGTTACCGGGAATTACGATTTGAAACCGGCGTACACCGCGTCCAACGCATACCGGCAACAGAAAAATCCGGCCGAATACACACATCGACCGCCTCTGTCGCCATACTTCCCATATATAAGCGCACGAAGATACAAATAAATCCTGCGGATGTAGAATTTGAATTTTCTCGCTCCGGTGGCGCCGGAGGCCAAAACGTAAATAAGGTTGAGACTGCCGTTCGCGTTATACATAAGCCCACCGGCATCGACGTTCGCTGCACATCGGAGCGAAGCCAGCAGGCAAATCGAGAACGCGCGATGCACCTTCTTGCATCGAAGCTTCAGCAGATTCGGGATGAAGAGGAGGCGCGCTCTCGGGCGGCGGAGCGTAAGGCGCAGGTAGGCACCAGCGATAGATCGGAGAAAATCCGAACATATAATTTTCCGCAGGATCGCGTTACGGATCACCGCATAAAAGAATCGTGGTCGAACATTGAGTCAATTATGTCGGGCCGTATTGGAGATATTTTGACGGCTCTCGATAAGGCTGAAAGTGCGGAATAATTCGCTAAAGACTTAAAACTATAGACTAAAAACTGCCTTCCATGCTAAACTCCCTAGCCATGCAGTCGAACACGGATATTAAGACACTCTTTGAGGCGGGGGCGCATTTTGGATATTCGCGAGCTCGCAGACACCCGACTGCCACGCCGTATCTCTTCGGCACAAAAGATAGAAATGACATTTTTGATCTTGAAGAGACGCAGAAGCGTCTGGATGCCGCAAGCGCTTTTGCGGGGGAGCTCGCTAAAAGCGGGAAACACCTGCTTTTCGTCAGCGGCAAGAACGAGGCAATTTCAATAATAAAAGAATACGCCGAGAGAATAGGAGCCCCATATGTAGCGGGAAGATGGATCGGCGGCACGCTCACGAATTTTAAAAATATCCGCAAACGAATAGATCGGCTTGAAAAACTTATCAGTGAACGAGACAGCGGGGAACTTGAAAAATATACGAAAAAAGAACGGCTTCTCATTGATCGCGAGATTTCAGAGCTTCTTGCACGATTCGGCGGGCTTACAAAACTGATGGAGCCGCCAGATGCGATGTTCGTCGTCGATTCGCGCAGAGAGGACACTGCGGTTCGGGAGGCGAACCAGCTTAGGATTCCGGTAATTGGCCTGTGCAGTTCTGATTGCGATTTCTCGTTGGTCCAGTATCCGATTCCCGGAAGCGATACGGCTGTTCGGAACATACGAATTGTGACGGAAGCGATTGCCAAAGCATACGAAGAAGGGAAGAAAGCAGAAACGTCAAAATAATTTTCAATTACCAATTTTGCAATTTTCAATCAAGGTCCAATTTTCAATGAATCAAGCGGTGTGCCTTTTTTGTTTTTAAGATTAGTCATTGAGAATTCATAGTAAAATTGTAAATTGCAAATTGAAAATTCTGTATATGGATATTTCGACCGAGCTTATAAAACAACTTCGTGATGAAACCCCGAAGGACAATGCTCCGCATTGCCTACGGGGCAGGCCGGCTTAATTTTATGGCAGAGATCACTACAGCTGTAATTAAGGAATTACGTGACCAGACGGGTGTTTCAATCATGCAATGCAAAAAGGCTCTTGAGGAATCGGGCGGCGATATCGCGAAAGCAAAAATAATTTTACGCAAACAAAGCTCAGCGGCAGCGGCCAAAAAATCTGATCGCCTGCTCGGCGCCGGTATTGCTTCTGCTTATACGCATGCCGGTGGCAGCGTCGTGGGGGCTGTCATTCTTGCTTCCGAAACGGACTTTGTGTCAAAAAACGCGGAGTTCGGCAAGCTAGCATACGATATTGCAATGCACGTGGCGGCCATGAATCCTCAATACAAAAGCAGGAAGGATGTGGACGAGGCGGAAATGAATCGCGCTCGTGAAGTTATAACAAATGAATCCGGCAATATTCCCGGAGAGGCGCGAGAAAAAGCGATCGAAGGCAAGATCGACAGTTATCTCAGGGAAAAAGTCCTTCTCGAACAGCCATTTGTCAAAGATCCGTCAGTTACAGTAGGCCAGCTTATTGACAGCGCCATACAAAAATTCGGCGAGAAAATAGAGGTTGTAAGATTTGAGCGATTGTCAGTTAAATAAGAAATTTCTTATGACGTTCGCGATCGTTGTGTTTTATTTGTCCCTTACTGGGATCATTGTTCTTTTTGGGATTAAGTATGTGGAACAACAGAAGAATCTTGGGTTTGTCCCTACACTGCGAAAGCGTGCAGATGAGAAAGCCCTGCAAATCAAGATATTTCTCACAAGGGTTCGTGGGGAAGCCGCAAAATTGCCGCCAAGGATTGTTCATTTGGCGCGCATAGCAATACATATTGCCGCGCTCCAGACCGCGCATCTGGCGCATGTTCTTGAGCGGCAGGCGCACCGACTTGCTGATCTAGTTTCTCATAAACACCATTTTGAGAAAGGAGAGACGAAGTCAGAATTTCTGAAAAAAGTCGGCGAGCATCCAATCAGAAATCGCAATGATAATGGCACGAAAACTCCACCTAGTTTATAGTATGCCAGTGCCGAGATAGCTCAGCTGGTAGAGCAGCTCACTTGTAATGAGCAGGTCCCGGGTTCGAGTCCCGGTCTCGGCTCCAAGTAGAGCTATCCGAGGCCTAGTGGTGGTACACTTCACTCATGCGGACTTGTACTCAATGTGGTCGCACACTTCAAAAAAGACATCAGATTAAATATTGCTCTAATAAATGTCAGCAGGATTATCAATATGCATTATATATTGAGGCTTGGAAGTCTGGTTTAAAAGATGGAAACATCGGGATTAGTGCACGCAATATATCAGGACACATTAAACGTTATCTTATTAGAAAATATGGCGCTCGGTGTTCATTGTGCAAATGGAATAAAAGGCATCCAACACACGGGCATGTTCCAATTGAGATCGATCACATTGACGGGAATGCAGAAAATAATACGGAGACCAATCTTAGATTGGTCTGTCCAAATTGTCATGCCTTAACCGATAGTTTCAAGAATTTTAATAAAGGGCGGGGCCGTCTGTGGAGGAAAGATAAATATATTCGGAATGAGCAGATATGAATGCAAACAGCGATAAATATTGGTATCTTCATGTCGCTCGTGCGACCGATCTCTCCGGTAAAGACGCCGTTCTTTACCGGATGTTTGAGATGCTGCCCGGGGCGTTGTCTATTGCAACTCTCGTTCTCATTTCGACTCTATCATTCGTGCGTCCTGTTTGGGCGGCGTATATAACTATATTTTTTTCCGTTTACTGGCTCTTTAAGACTTTTTATCTATCAATCCATCTTCGCTACAACTTCCGACGGCTCCAGCATAATTTGTCAGTTGATTGGACGGAGCGTCTGAAGAACCTGTCGCAAGAATCCATTGTTCATCTAGTCATATTTCCGATGGCGAATGAGCCTTATGAAGTTGTCGCCGCAAGTGTGGGCGCGACAGCGCGAACGCGGTGGGATAAGGAGCGTCTCTTTATCGTGATATCGGTCGAGGAGCGCTCGGGGGAGACGCAGAGGAAAATAGCGGAACGTGTCGCGCAGGAATTCGGCAAAGACGCAATCATCTCGGTCGTCGTCCATCCCTCGAATCTTCCCGGAGAGATAGCTGGGAAGGGGGCTAATATTTCATACGCGGCGGAAGAAGCCCGCAAGCGCATATTACTTGCGCGCGGGATTCCATATGAGCGAGTGCTCGTTTCAGCATTTGATATTGATACTGTCGTTTATCCGCAATATTTTGCCTGTCTTACGTGGCACTATCTCACTGCCGAGCGTCCGGAGCGAACGAGTTTTCAGCCAGTGCCGCTTTACAACAACAACATCTGGCAGGCGCCGATGCTATCGCGCGTAATCGCCTATTCGAGTTCTTTTTGGCAAATGATACAGCAGGAGCGTCCGGAAAAGCTCGCAACTTTCTCATCACATTCCATCCCGTTTAAGCAGCTCTATGAGGTAGGATACTGGCAGAGGAATGTTGTCTCGGAGGATTCGCGGATATTTTGGAATCTTCTCGTCCGATATGACGGCGACTATGACGTTTTGCCGATGGCGTACCCTGTTTCCATGGACGCCAACGCGGCGTCGACGCTCTGGCAAACGGCAAAAAACATATATCGCCAGCACCGACGCTGGACATATGGCGCTGAAAATATCCCATACATACTCTTCGCATTCTTAAAGAATCCGCGCATTCCGCGTTGGAAAAAGATCCGGTGGTCGCTTATACAGATAGATGCTTTCTGGTCTCTTGTTACGCATCCGCTGATATTATTTGCATTCGGGTGGCTTCCGCTTTATGTTGGCGGTCGAAGCTTTAACGTCTCTGTTCTGTCCTACAGCCTCTCTGATATTGCGCGCATTTTTTTGAATCTCGCGCTCATTGGCCTCTTTGTTACGGCGTATATAGCTTTTCGGCTTGTTCCAAAGCGCCCGCAAGAATTCGGCCGCCAAAAAAGCATCGCACTGTTTTTAGAGTGGCTTCTCGTACCATTTACGATGGTGGCATTCAGCTCGATCCCGGGCCTAGACGCGCAGATTCGACTACTGACTGGAAGATATTTGGGATTTTGGGTTACTCCAAAGCGACGCACCAAACTCTAAGTAAATAGGCCAAAGCGCAATAAACGAGTACTATTGCGCGCATGGTAATGAACCCGCTTTCAAGGAGAACGCGCCTCTCAATGTTGCTTGGTCTAATAGCGCTTTTTTTTATTATTTTGCCCGTCATAATTCTTTATGCGAGCGGCTGGAGATGGCAGAGCGGCGTGGGTCTCGTTCGCACTGGTGGCATAAGCGTTACTGTTCCTTATGAAGATGCACTGATTTCGCTGGATGGAAGACACATTGGGACAAGCAGATTCCTAAATAGGCAATTCTATGTGGACGATTTGATTCCCGGCGCATATGAAGTTCGGGTTGAAAAAGAAAATTATCAGCCGTGGGTGCATACGCTCATTGTTGAACCGCAAATTGTGAGCGATGCACGTGCATTTCTCATTCCCACGAGCATTCAACTCCTTCGCATTCTGGTTGAAACTTCCACCCCTTCGACAGGTTCGACAGACTCACCGCAAACAGGCTCACTGCAAGCAAACTCAGGGCAAGCGGCGACCACGACCCGCAGTGTCGACTCGAGAACATATAATTCATACCTTGAGACATTCGGACGCCCTTTCGCAACGACAACAGGCGGCGCGTACGACATTTCAGGCGATGAAGGCATCTTTTTGGAGAAGGGAAATATTTACGTTCGCTGGCTTAATGAAAATGCATCTCCAACGAGTAATTTTTGCGGCCGGCCTTCCTATTGCGGCAGAGAGTTTGCAATTGAAGAAGGCCGCGATACGGCGACCTCGGCTCTATATTTTGCGGGCGGTGTAGTATATCGCACGAAGGAAAGCGGAATTTTTATTCGTGAATCGACTATTCTTCCCGCCGCCGTATCTGCGCCTATTTATATGAGGCGCGGAGCAGATTTTCGCATCTTAGATGGAAATTTGATTGTGAAGGACGGTCGGAATTTATATCAAGTCATAGGACTATAGGACAGGTTAGGGAATAGGTTTTAGGTTATAGTATAAGCCATGCCACGCGGACATATTCATCCGATCTCTTCTTTGATTCGCGAGGCAAATGCGATTTTCTACAAGATGGGATTTACGATTGCGGAAGGGCCGCTTCTCGAGAGCGAGTGGTACAACTTTGACGCACTTAATGTCCCGAAAGATCATCCTGCACGCGACATGCAGGACACTTTCTATATCAAGGATGAGCCCGGCTATGTATTGCGCACTCATACTTCCGGAGTCCAGATCCGCTACATGACGGAGCAGATGAAAAAAGGAATACTTCCGCCATATCGGATAATCGCGCCAGGGAAGTGCTTCCGAAATGAAGCGACCGACATGACCCATGAGGCAGAATTTTTCCAGATAGAAGGCCTTGCGGTCGGTGAAGATATTACCCTTGCACATCTAAAAGGCACTTTTGCTCGATTTTTTTCCGCGATTTTCTCGGGCAATGTTGAAATACGTTTTCGCCCGAGTTTTTTCCCTTTTACAGAACCGAGTATCGAAGTTGACATGCGCTTAACAGGAGAAAACGCACCAGAAAAACTGCGCGACACCTGGATAGAAGTGGGCGGTGCCGGAATGATTCATCCAAAAGTTCTGCAGAATTGCGGCGTAGATTCCAAGAAGTATCAAGGATACGCGTTTGGTCCCGGTCTTGATCGCATCGCCATGCTCAAGTGGGGAATCGACGATATACGTCTGATGCATTCGGCCGATTTGCGCTTTATAAATCAGTTCTGAAATATGTTAATTTCGCGTCTCTGGCTTCAAAGATTCTTTGATATCCCTTTGCCTCCCGCGCTGGCGCTTGCGGATGCACTGACTTTTCATGCCTTCGAGATCGAAACTGTCGAGGGAGAGACTCTTGATGTAAAGGTAACGCCCAACCGTGGACACGACTGCCTTTCTCATCGCGGTATCGCCAAAGAAATTTCAGCAATTCTCAATATCTCTCTCACACATGACCCTCTCAAAAAGCCAATGTCGGGATTTACGAAATCCCGATATCTTAATGTTTCAATAGAAAACCCGAGTCTTTGTTCGCGATATATCGCAGGATACATTCGTGGCGTAAAAGTAGGCCCTTCTCCAGATTGGCTCAAGGATCATCTAGAATCAGTCGGGCAGAAATCAATTAATAATGTCGTAGATGCGGCAAATTTTGTGATGTTCCACATAGGCCAGCCCATGCATATCTTTGATGCAAGGACACTCGCATCAAAGAGTAAACAGAAAACAGAAAACAGTGAACAGTTAAAGATACTTGTGAGGAATGCGAAGAAGGGAGAGAAAATAGAAACGTTGGAAGGGAAAGAATATGAGCTTTCTGATTCAATGCTGGTAGTTCTCGATGCGAACTCAATTAAACCTATTGCTATCGCAGGAGTGAAAGGCGGGAAATTTGCAGAGGTTACAGAAATTACTACCGACATAATTCTTGAAGCGGCGAATTTTGACGGAGTGTCCGTGCGAAAAACTGCGCAGGCGCTGAAATTAAGAACCGATGCATCAACGCGCTTTGAACAGATACTTTCGCCGGAAATGGCCGCTATAGGAATGCGCGAGCTTGTTGATTTAATTAAAGAGATCGCGGGCGGGGAGGTTGAAGGATTCGTTGATGAATATCACAGAAAGCAAAAAAATGCAGCCGTTTTGACAACTTCGAAACAAATAAATCACATTTTAGGAACGGATATAAACGAGGACAAAATCTCCGACACCTTCACACGTCTTGGATTTCCTTTTGATATAAAAAGCAGCGTATTTGTAATCACGCCCACGTTCGAGAGACTTGATATCGCGATCCCGGAAGATCTAGCGGAGGAGGTGGGCCGCATTATCGGGTACGAAAAGATCCCGGGAATCGAACTACCGTCTCTCGATTCCGCTGTGGATAAACCTCAAATTAACGAGAATTTCTACACAGCAGAACACGTACGCGAGAAATTGATCTCGATGGGTTATTCCGAGGTCTATACTTCCGTGTTTTCTGATAAAGGTGAGAGACGAGTAGCTAATAAGGTCGGAGGAGAGCGCCCGTTTCTGCGCAGCAATTTGCTGGACGGCCTTAAGGAGGCGGTAGAAAGAAATGTCTTCAATAAAGATGTGCTCGGAATTAAAGAAGTAAAATTATTTGAGATAGGAACTATTTGGGATGCAGGCATGGAAGAGGTAGTTGTCGGGATCGCAGGGGAGAATGAAGAGGCATCGCAACTGCCGCTAAGTAAATACAGAGATGAGATATCTGAAATCAAAAAGTTCGAGGATTATCCGGCCTCTTCCACGAAAAGATATAAATCATTTTCGCGCTTTCCGTTTATTGTCCGTGATATAGCCCTATGGGTTGCGGGGACGACTGCCGCAGAAGACGTCGAAAAAGTAATTAAACAGAATGCGGGCGATTTCTTAGTACGGATCGAACTCTTTGATCGCTTCGAAAAGAATTCGAAAGTATCACTTGCCTTCAGATTAGTTTTCCAGTCGTTTGACAAAACACTGACTGATAAAGAAGTGAATTTACTCATGGAAAATCTCTATGTGGCGGCAAAAAAGAAAGGTTGGGATGTCCGATAAAAGGCTTTATTGTGCATAATTTACATCAAAAATACCCTGAATTTTGCACATCTTTTTGCTTCCAAATCTTCTAATGGGGTGATATACTTGAACTTACAAAACATGGCTAAAACAAAGGTTAAAGAGGTTGTTAGTTCCACCCCCAAAAAGGGGGGTTCTGCTTCAGCGGCCGGCAAGTATGGAGCGGAGCAGATCACCGTCCTTGAAGGCCTTGAAGCGGTGCGCCGCAGGCCGGGAATGTACATTGGCACAACGGGTACGTCCGGACTTCATCATCTTGTGTGGGAAGTCTTTGATAACTCTCGCGATGAAGCGATGGGAGGATTTGCGAACGACATCGAGATTGCACTCCTTCCGGAGAATCTCGTGCGCGTCGCGGATAACGGACGGGGCATACCGGTAGAGGTTCACTCAAAAACAAAAAAATCTGCGCTCGAGACGGTAATGACGATGCTGCATGCCGGAGGTAAATTCGGAGGTGAGGGGTACAAAGTTTCCGGAGGTCTTCATGGCGTCGGTGTTTCCGTAGTGAATGCTCTTTCATCGCACCTGAAAGCGGAAGTTCATCGCGACGGAAGCAAGTTTGTTCAGGAATACAAAAACGGCGGCAAACCGATTGGAAAGGTCAGAAAAATTGGCGCATCCAAACTTCACGGGACGATAATTACCTTCGAGGCCGATCCAACAATATTTCCTGATCGCACTCTTCAATTTGAAACGATAGTGGCGCACATGCGCCAGCAGGCCTATCTTGTGCGCGGCCTGCGGATTAGCATTCTGGATTTGAGAAATGTAAAGAAGGTGGATGATGGCGACGTCTACTATTTGCGCGAATTGGGCCTGGATGCGCCGTCGACAACATTCTATTTCGAGGGCGGATTACGCTCGCTTGTCACATTCCAGAATCGCCATCTTGAGCCGATACACAGAACAGTATTTTATGTGGAGAAAGAACAAGACGCTGTTCATGTAGAAATCGCTCTTCAATATGTCGATGACATCGGCTCTCGCATATCAGCTTTTGCGAACAATATTTATAACAGCGAAGGCGGAATGCATATCACCGGATTTAAGTCCGCGCTCACGCGCACTCTCAATGCTCAGCTCAAGAACGGAAATGGCGGAAAAGAAAGTGAGACATTCACCGGCGAGGACGTGTTGGAAGGCCTCACGGCGGTCGTTTCTGTAAAAATGCGGGAAGTGCAGTTCGAAGGACAAACCAAGTCCAAATTAGGAAGCGTCGAGGCTCGCGGCGCTGTTGAGACGGTTTTCAGCGAGGCGTTCGGCCATTTCCTTGAAGAGAATCCTGATGAAGCTCGCGCGATCATGGGAAAAGTGGCGCTCGCTATGAAAGCGCGCAAAGCCGCTAAAGCCGCAAAGGACAGCATTCTGCGCAAAGGCGCACTGGAGGGAATGACTTTGCCGGGAAAACTTGCCGACTGCCAAACGCGGCTTGCCGAAGAAGCTGAATTATTCATTGTGGAAGGCGATTCTGCAGGCGGGACATGTAAAATGGGGCGCGATAGACGCATACAAGCGATTCTGCCTCTCCGCGGCAAAATTCTGAACATTGAGCGCGCTCGGATAGATAAAATGCTTGCCTCGGAGCAGGTAAGAAATCTTGTTGTCGCATTGGGGACCGCGATTGGAGATGTGTTCGATATAAAGAAGCTCCGCTACCATAAGATAATAATCGCTACAGACGCCGACGTGGACGGAGCGCACATACGCACGCTTCTTCTTACGCTCTTTTATCGGCATTTCAGGCCGGTCGTAGACGACGGGTATCTCTATATAGCCCAGCCGCCTTTGTATAAGATAAAAAAAGGGAAAGAGATTTCTTATGCCTATTCGGAGGATGAGAAAATAAAACTCGTCGGTAAGGATATTCCGCTGGAAGAAGTGAACAACAGTGAACAGGAAACAGTAAACAGTCAAGAGGAGCCTGAAAATATCAAGACAGCTACAAAACGAGAAGCAAAGATATCGGTGCAGCGATACAAAGGATTAGGTGAGATGAATTCGGATGAGCTGTGGGAGACGACGATGGATCCCGCTCGCCGGGTTTTGAAATTGGTCACCGTCGAAGATGCGCAAGAGGCAGATATGGTATTTGACATGTTGATGGGAACGGACGTTCCTGCGCGAAAATCGTTCATCCAATCGCACGCGAAAGAGGCGACGCTGGATATATAGGAGAGAAGAAGGAATAAGGGGTAAAAAAGTGGTCTGCGCCCCAGCGCAGACCACGACCGCCATTTTTATCTGGGGGGCGGACCTACCTCCTTTGAAGTTCCTTTACCGTCACGACCTCACGAAGAAACGCGCCGAATCCTCGCCACTCTCGACGACCTTTTTTATCGGTTTTGTCGAGATAAATGACGCCGCGCAGAAGCGGGGAATCGCTGAATATTAGTCCTATCTCCGATCCGTCAGGATAAACGGCGAGACATGGATAATAGTCAGCGGACCGCGGCTCTCGGCAATTCGTGCGCACCAGCTCCGCAAGTTTTGCAACATTACGCGGCGGGCTGTAGTCCCACGGATCGTATTGCACCGCAACGCATGCTACCAGGTAAATGACGGCGAACGCCGCCATTTCGCACACGCCAACTATTTTTTCCAACATCTATTAATCTCCCTGGTTAAAAGTTCTGGAAAAATCCCAAATCAAAACAGCGCCAAGGCGCTGTTAGATCCAGTTCAGACGCTATTTTAGCAGATTCTTTTCCGTCCGCAAATAATCGCTTCCGTTTTTTAAATATTCTGGCTCGCGAAGTTATTGGCTTCGATTGATTCCAGCACCAAGTTCGCTCCATCGACAGCCACGCTGAAATTGCCGCCCGGAGCTGCCTGTCTGAAGCGAAGCATGTTTTCAATATGATCTCCCGGCGCAAGTGAAATCTGCGCGACTGACGAATACATGTAAGGAGGTACGGTTGGCAGCTGCGCTGAGAAGTACCACGGACCAGTCGAGGCCGTTCCGGCGTTTGCGATATCGAAGCGCACCGCAACAAGGTCGTACGGCGAGCTCGGCGGTCTTGGGACGATGTCGCCCGTTATCGGATCGATGACGCCGACAGAAAGTATTCTTACCGAGAGATCCGGCAAACCAAATTCTGCTTTCTTTGAAGGGGGCTTTGCAACATCTTTTTTATCGGAAGGAGGAGGGGTGACGACTATATCGGCAGCGGGCGGAGGAGTCTCTACGGCTGCCTTTATTGAGAGAGAGGCGCTGCCAGTGACGCTCGGGCTTGAGGTGGCGGCGGGAACAAACACTATTGAGATTGGAATCGTCGTAGTCGGCGCTGTCCCTGCCGTTGGTATCACTGAAAAGGAATTCGCTTCTCCGATCGAATAAGCCGCTCCGCACGGAATAGTACTCAAAGAGTTGTCGGCAGCTTTTGCTTTAAATTGAAATCCTGGTCGGCATTGATACAAAAATGCATATGTCCCTGAAACTTTGGGACTATATTTCCAAGTTATTGTTACTGGCTCATTGAGAGAGACTGGGGCTGTTGGGACAGTAACTCTTATCGTGCTCCCAAGCGGCCTAAAGAAGCCCGAGAATAATGGTTTAGAAAGCCCTGTGAGATACAGAACCCCCCAAATAACGATTACAATTACTATAATAAACCCAACAATTGCGAGTATATTCGATATCAAACTGCTCTTGTCTTCCGGAATTAGCGCCGAGCTCATCGCGGGCATTGTCCATAGATAGGCCAGACTTGTCAAGTCTTTAAAATCCAGGAAAATTTTGCTAAAATCCGCTACAGTTTTCATTAGCAGAATAGATTGAATTAACAGAACAGATATGGACAGAGATCAACAGTTTTTGGAATATGTCATCAAGGCGCTCGCGGACTATCCGGACGATGTGAAAATCAATCGCACAGTAGACGAGATGGGAGTGCTTTTGACTTTAAGCGTGAACAGGGAAGACATGGGCAAAATTATCGGACGATCAGGGCAGACTGCAAAAGCTATACGCACGGTATTGCGAGTCGTAGGCATGAAAAACGACGCGCGCGTAAACTTAAAGATCGAAGAGCCAGAAGGCGGAGAGAGGCCGCCGCGTGAGAGCGGTGAGCGCAAGCCCGATGGCCAAATCAGACCCGAACGCACGGTGGATGATGTCATTAACGAACTCAAGAACGAGTAGCGAAGAGCGTATAGCGTATAGGTAGTTGAACGCTAATTGCTGAACGCTAAACGCTGTTGCTATGCTTCATTTTCACATCATCACTCTCTTCCCGGAATCTATAGAGCAATACTTGAATAGTTCGATAATCGGCCGCGCCATTAAGGCAAAAAGAATAAAAGTCTCATTTTACGATCCAAAAAAATACACCCGCGACAGATACGGCCGAGTGGATCGAAGGCCTTACGGGGTAGGTCCGGGAATGGTATTAGAGCCGGACGCGATCCTGCAGGCCTCAAAAGCCGCCATCGGCAGGAAAAAAGGCGTTGAGAAAATATTTTTTTCGACGGACGGAGCACAGTTCGATGAAGCTATGACGCATAAATTCTCAAAGAAAAAAGAATTTCTTCTTGTTTGCGGGCATTATGAAGGCGTTGATGCTCGCGTGCAGAAAATTCTGAAGGCGAAAAAAATCTCCGCGGGCCCATATGTCCTAACTGGTGGGGAATTGCCGGCGGCAATATTCATAGATGCGGTCTCGCGTTTTGTTCCTGGCGTTCTAGGAAAAATAGAATCGCTCGAAGCTTCTCGCATATCAAGTCCTGAAGTTTATACGCGACCCGAAGTTCTAATCTGGCGGGGGAGGAAATACAAAGTGCCGAAAGTCTTGTTGTCCGGGAATCATGCGGAGATAGAAGCTTGGAAGAAGGCTCGTCGGGGATGAGCTTTACAAGGAGAAATTATCGGAGCATTGTTTATTAAGACCCCGATCCCTGAGGGGCAAGGAGCTCGACATGGACTACGTACGTGTTTCCGTACCGAGCGGCACCCTGCCTGATCATGTTGTGAAGAGCTTATGGAAAAAAAACGCCTGGCGCAGCGTGCTTGTATTTAAAAAGCTGGATGCGTTTATAGCGTTTACCATGAGCCGAGCGGATTACGAGCGTTGGCGAGAAAAGATGTCAAAAGACGTGCTTGAACAACTGCAAGTGCGCACAAGCTCATCGCTCGAGCAGCTCATGAAAGAGTTGTGGAAAGAGCATGTAAACTCTGCTCTCCGATGATCAAGGTTGACAAAATTTCTGCCGGAGAAGGTTCCGGCAGGTTTTTTTCAGATAAGCAACAGATAAACCTCATTGTCAAGGTTGACTATCGACCCAAACACTATAGAATGCCGCGATATTTGCTTCAAGCAATGATTGAGTTGCGATTGCGCTTTTAGTGAAAAGAGAGTTTCGTTTTCTTTTTTATAAAAAATAATTGAATAATTGGTTCACGCGGTGTCCGTCCCCGGTGAATTTTGTTGTCATGGCAAAAACAGCTGTTCGTGCGCAGAAATATTTTGGGCGCTTCCGCGAGCCATTGGTAAAGTTGCCAAGCCTCGTCGAGTCCCAAATAGATTCTTTTCGTCAGTTCATTGAAGGCGGAGCAGAACGCGTCTTCAAAGAGTTTTCTCCTATCACCGATCATGCGAAAAAGAAATTTGAGTTAAGACTAGTGAAATTCGAATTCGGAGCGTTGAGATGGGATGAACATTATGCTAAGCGCACCATGCGCACATACGAAGCGCCGCTTTCAATGGTAGTGCGGCTAAAGAACAAAACCACGGGTGTGGAAAAGGAGCAGGAAATCTTTCTTGCGGATTTTCCGTGGATGACCGCACACGGCTCCTTCATCATAAACGGCGTCGAGCGAATCGTGGTGCCTCAACTCGCCCGCTCTTATGGAGTATTTTTTGAATCCATTCCTTACAAAGGCAAAGGATATTTTGCCGCGAAAATAATTCCATCTCGAGGAGTGTGGATTGAAATTGAATCCGATCCGGATGGAGGCATTTATGTGAAGATAGATCGCAAACGAAGATTCCCTGTCACGTCTCTCTTGCGCGTCTTAGGACTTGCCGGTGAGAAGGAGATACTTGCAAGATTTGATAAGAAAGAGGCGGCGCGGGAAGCAGTTGAGAAAACTCTTGAGCATGATCACGCTAAAACTGTCGAGGAGGCGTATGTCGAAATTTACCGGCGCTTGCGCGACGGAGATATAGCGACGCCGGATTCAGCCCGCGAGCACGTCAAGGCGATCTTAAGCCCGGATCGTTACGATTTTTCTCGCGTTGGCAGATTTCATTTCAACCGCCGTTTCGGTCTTTCCACTTCTGAAAAAGAGCTCGCAAATTCAACGCTTTCTCTTGATGATGTCGTTCGCATCGTGACAAACATCGCGGAGCTTAATACTCACCCCGCAGCCGAGCCGGACGACATAGATCATCTTGGATTCCGCCGCGTGCGATTCGTTGGAGAACTTCTCGAAAGCAGAATGCGCGTCGGACTTTCCCGAATGAAGCGCAATATTCAAGATCGGATGGCGATGGTGGATCCTGAGACATCGCTCCCGGTTCAATTTGTAAATCCGCGTCCTTTCCAAGCGGCTATCCGCGAATTTTTCACTACGGATCAGCTTTCCCAGCTGATGCAGCAATACAACATACTCGATGAGATCGAACATTTGCGAATACTCTCAACACTTGGGCGGGGCGGCTTGACAAGCGAGCGGGCGGGTCTTGAGGTACGCGACGTGCACTCATCGCACTACGGCCGCGTGTGCCCCATCCACACGCCTGAAGGAAAAAACATCGGCCTCGTCTTACACATGTCTCTTTATGCGCGACCTAATGAATTTGGAATCGTCGAAACTCCTTACGCAAAAGTTGAAAAAGGCCACATCACCAAAGAGATTGCCTATTTCAACGCTTTTGAAGAAGAACAGTATGCCATCGCGCACGCCGCCACAGAGCGAGACGGGAACGGACGCATCACTGGAAAATTCGCAGAAGTCCGCCGCAACGGAAAGCCGACTATCGTCAAACGCGACGACGTGGATTTTATCGAGGTCGCCACGAATCAGCCGTTTTCTGTTGCCACATCTCTAATTCCTTTCGTAGAGAACGATGACGCCAACCGAGCTCTTATGGGTTCGAACATGCAGAAGCAGGCCGTTCCTCTCGTGACGCCCGAAATCCCATATGTAGCCACCGGCGTCGAGACGATTGCGGCGCGCGATTCAGGCCGGTTGGTGGTGGCAGAAGATCCGGGCGAGGTGACTTATGCCGACGCGCAGAAAATCGACGTAAAAAATTCGGCAGGAAAGACAAAGGAGTACAAACTTGTAAATTTTTCACGAACGAACGGCTTTACGACTTTTCATCATCGCCCAGCAGTTTCCGTGGGAGAGCATGTCAAAAAAGGAGCGATTCTTGCTGATACTTCAACTTCTTCCGGCGGACAATTGGCCATCGGCCAGAATGTCCGTGTCGCGTTCCTCCCGTGGTACGGAGCAAACTATGAGGACGCAATTGTGATTTCGGAGCGTCTTGCCAAAGATGCGCGGTTTACCTCAATACATATGGAGGAATTTGTGTGCGTAGTGCGCGACACAAAGCTCGGCCCCGAAGTAACTACCCATGACATTCCGAACGTCAGCGAATTCAAACTCCGCAATCTGGACGAGGACGGAATAGTGCGCATCGGCGCTGAAGTCCGCTCGGGGGATATCTTGGTCGGAAAAGTTACGCCGAAAGGGGAAACGCAGCTCACCCCGGAAGAACGGCTCCTTCACGCGATCTTCGGCGAGAAGGCCAAAGACGTAAAAGACACATCGCTGCGGATGGAGGGCGGCAAGCGCGGACGCGTGATCGGCGTGAAGATTTTCTCGCGAGAGACAGGAGACACGCTTGAGTCCGGCGTTATTAAACGCGTGCACGTTGAAGTAGCCCAATTGCGCACGATTTCCGTGGGCGACAAACTTGCAGGACGACATGGAAATAAAGGCGTGATTTCGCGCGTACTCCCGGAGGAAGACATGCCTTTTGATGAAGAGGGTAATCCTGTAGACATTATCCTCACGCCGCTTGGGGTGCCCTCACGTATGAATCTGGGACAGATCCTGGAGCTTCATCTTGGATTGGCTGCGGAAAAATTGGGCTATCAGGCGATCGTGCCGTCATTTGCCGGCGCGACAGAGGAAGAGATAAGGCAGCAGTTGAAGGAAGCCGGTTTTCGGGAAGATGGCAAGCGCATTCTTTTTGACGGCCGCACTGGAGAGGCCTTTGCGCAGCCGGTTTCGGTCGGAGTCATGTACATATTGAAATTGCATCACATGGTGGAAGACAAGATTCACATGCGCTCGATCGGTCCGTACTCTCTTACAACGCAGCAGCCGCTCGGCGGCAAAGCTCAAAACGGCGGCCAGCGCGTCGGGGAAATGGAAGTCTGGGCATTCCTCGGTTACGGGGCAGCATACAGCTTGCGTGAAATTCTCACTATTAAATCGGACGACATTCTGGGCCGCTCGGCTGCTTTTGACGCGATAGTTTCCGGAAAGCGGATTGAAGAGTCCCACACGCCGGCCACATTCAGCGTGCTTGTGAGGCATCTGCGGGGCCTGGGAATTGACATGGAATTTATTGAAAATCAAGGAGCGCAGCGACTATGATTTTCAATACCCAGCACCTTTTATCACCTATGAACTTTTCTGGTGACAATATAGTTCGCAAATCTTATAAAACCGCATCAACACTTGTCAGCCTAAAGGTGCTGGGTTTAAGAGCTTCTAAGCTCATTATCATTCGCTAAGAATCTCTAAAACATGAAAAAAAAGGACACAATCCCACAGGATTTCGACGCGGTTGCAATGAAGTTGGCCGCGCCAGAGCGAATACTTGAGTGGTCATATGGAGAAGTAACTAAACCGGAGACTATCAACTATCGCACCCAGCGGCCGGAAAAAAACGGACTTTTTGATGAGCGCGTTTTTGGTCCCGAAAAAGACTACGAGTGTTATTGCGGTAAATATCGAGGCATTCGTTTCCGCGGAATTGTCTGCGAGAAATGCGGGGTTGAAATCACGCGTGCGATAGTTCGCCGTGAGCGCATGGGGCACATCGATCTTGCTACCCCTGTGTCGCACATATGGTTTCTGCGAGGCATTCCATCGCGTATTGCTCTTATGCTCGGTCTTTCTTCAGCGGAAGTTGAGAAGGTCGTTTATTTCGCCGGCTACATAGTAACGCAAGTTGTCGAGGCAGAACGCGAGCGGCTTCTGAAGGATTTGGAGAAAGAGTTCCAGAGTAAGATGAAAGCTACGACTAGCGCTGATGAGAAGACGCGTCTTAAGGAATTGGCGGCGAAGGCAAAGAAGGACATCGAGTCGATACAGCAAGGCGTCGTTCTGGACGAAGCGGCGTATCACCTTTTTGCGGTAAAATACGGCGCTCTATTTCGCGCCGCGATCGGCGCGGAGGCGCTCTATAATCTTCTTAAGCATATAGATCTTGATGCATTTATTAAGAGAATCAGGGGTGAGTACGAGAAGTCGGGAGCAGCCGATCGAGATAAATTGCGCAAACGTTTGGCTCTTTCCGAAGCGCTCCGCCGCGCGGGAGTCCGTCCTGAGTGGATGTTTTTGACCCGCCTTCCGGTTGTTCCGCCGGCGCTTCGGCCGATGGTCGCTCTTGAAGGAGGACGTCACGCCAGCTCGGACTTAAATGATCTCTACCGACGGGTAATAAACAGAAATAATCGTTTGAAGAGACTTCTTGCGATACATGCGCCGGAAGTTATTCTCCGCAACGAAAAAAGGATCTTGCAGGAGGCAGTAGATGCGCTTCTCGATAATTCGATGCGCCGAGGCGCGGGCGTGCTTGGTATTCTGGGCGGGCGTCGTCGCGCTCTTAAATCTCTCGCCGATTATCTTAAGGGCAAACACGGATACCTCCGGCAGAACTTATTGGGTAAGCGCGTTGATTACTCGGGCCGCTCGGTAATAGTCGTCGGCCCAGACCTCGCGCTCGATGAATGCGGACTACCGAAGCACATGGTCCTCGAGCTTTTCCGCCCGTTCGTTATCCAGGGGCTTCTTGCCAGAGAACTCGCTTACAACATTCGCGGAGCCGGCCGCCTTATAGAAGACGAAGCTCCCGAAGTTTGGCCGATCCTTGAAGAGGCGATTCAAAACAAATATGTGCTTCTCAATCGCGCGCCTACGCTTCACCGACAGAGCGTGCAGGCGTTCCGGCCGGTTCTGATAGAAGGGAACGCGATTCAAGTACATCCTCTAGTTTGTCCTGCATACAACGCTGACTTTGACGGCGATGCGATGGCAGTGCACGTTCCTCTTTCGGAAGCAGCACAGCTTGAAGCCGAAAAAATAATGTCCGCAAATAAGAACGTCCTAAAGCCCGGAAGCGGCGATGTTGTTGTTGCATCAAAACTCCTCGACATAATTCTCGGCTGTTACTGGATGACGAAAGGTATTCTCGGAGCGAAGGGAGAAGGGAAATCATTTCCTTCGACGAACGCCGCGATAACAGCTCATGATTTCGGCGCCGTAGATCTTCGGGCGAAAATAAAAGTTCTGCCGTCGGACAATCTGAAATACGCCGCATTCAACGGAAAGGTTTTCGAAACCACTATTGGCCGCCTCTTGTTCAATTCCGTTTTGCCAAGCGACTTCCCTTTCCTCAACGAAGAAATTACTAACAAGCGCATGGCAAATCTCGTTCAGAATCTCGTTACGCACTACAAACTCGACGGGATCCCCGCGATCCTCGACAAGATAAAAGCATTCGGTTTTCGATATGCAACTTACGCGGGCATCACTTGGTCCATTTCAGATGTTGTCGTGCCGGAGATAAAAGAGAAGTTAATCACAGAAGGCCGCGAACATGTTGCCAAAGAGCAGGAAAATTTCATGAGCGGGCTTCTTACTGAAGATGAGCGCTACAGAATGACAGTAGGGATCTGGGGGCGCGTCGGAAATGACCTGCGAAAACACGTAACGGCAGCACTGGATCCGGACGGTCCGGTTGCCGACATGATCAATTCAGGGGCTCGCGGCTCCGTCGTTCAGCTTCACCAGATGGCGGGCATGAAAGGACTGATCACGAGCCCGAAAGGAGACATTATCGAGTTCCCTATCACTTCTTCGCTTAAAGAAGGACTCACTCCCATCGAATACTTCATATCAACGCATGGCGCACGCAAAGGCCTCGCAGACACGGCCTTGAACACCGCACGCGCCGGATATCTGACACGCCGGCTATTCGATGTCGCGCATGACGTCGTTGTGCTCACGAATGACTGCGGAACCAAGGAGGGAGTTACGATCCGACGTCCCGGAAAAGAAAATATCGGAGGATCATTTACAGACAGGATTATGGGCAGGGTTCTTGCAGAAGACGCCGCAGCCGGTGAAAAGAATCTTTTCGAACGGAATCATCTTCTGAATCGCGATGAGGCGAAGAAAATAGAAGAAAGTTCGGCCCAAGAAGTCGTCGTCCGATCGCCGATGACGTGCAAGGTCGCGCGTGGTGTATGCCAAAGATGCTACGGAATCGACCTGACGACAGGGGAGTTAGTGGATGTGGGAGAAGCGGTCGGCGTAGTTGCAGCACAGGCAATTGGTGAGCCGGGCACGCAGCTTACTATGCGCACATTCCACACTGGAGGTGTCGCAACAGTAGGAGGCGACATCACTATGGGTCTGCCGCGAGTCGAAGAAGTATTTGAATCGCGCGAACCCAAGCTGCCCGCGACAATAGCGCGCGTTTCGGGAATCGTTTCTGGCATTGAAAAAGATGGAGACGACACAGTGATAACGATCGTTCCGGAAACTGCATCAACAAAAACCGGCAGAGCGGCAAAGAAGGAAACGGAATATCTAGTGAGCCCTTTAAGAATTATAGTTGTTAAAAAGGGCGCGAAAGTTGAGAAGGGCGATCTATTGACCGACGGCTCCGCGGATCTCGAAGAGCTGTTCGCGATGGCCGGTAAAGAGCGGGCGCAGGAATACATCATCAATGAGATTACTCGCATATATGAATTGCAGGGCGTAACAACGGCACGCAAACATCTCGAGATCATCGTAAAACAGATGTTCAGCCGCGTCTCGATTGTCACAAGCGGCGACACAGGAGTATCTGCCGGTGAAATAATCGCCGACTTTGAGTTGGAGCGCATAAATAAAAAGCAGAAAGAAATTGATGGCGAGCCGGCAAAGGCAAAACAGCTTCTTCTTGGCATCACGGAAGTGTCGCTCACGCGTGCATCGTTCTTGTCAGCGATCTCATTCCAAAACACGCCGCGCAAGCTCGCTGAAGCTGCAGTATCTGGCTCAGTGGACCGCCTTGTAGGCCTGAAGGAAAATGTCATTATCGGACGCCTTATACCAGCTGGTACAGGATTTAAGGGCAGCAAGAAATACGACATGATCGAAGATATGGAAAAGAGTTTCAGAGAACAAGCGATAGTTGTAGCTCCGCAGGAAGAGAAGTTAATTAGTTAACAAGTTGATGAGTTTGTTAGTTAAACTAATCAACCCATAAACTAATCAGTTAACCAACCATATTGGTATAGATCGCAGATTGGAACATAATGGACTGATGACAGGATCGGTGGATCAAATAAAGGAGCGTCTCTCAATTACTGACCCCGATACCACATCCGCCTTCAGGCGGACGGCTACGGGGCAGGCGTCGTCTATTTTTCTTCCATGAGTGATATTCAACAGATTAAAGATAAACTCTCTATTGTCGACGTTGTTAGCGGCTATGTGAAGCTTGAGCGCTCCGGTCAATCCTTGAGAGCTCGCTGCCCATTTCATAAGGAGCGAACCCCTTCTTTTTTTGTATCTCCAGAGAGGGGAACATATCATTGCTTCGGATGCGGACTCGGCGGGGATATATTTTCTTTTATAGAGGAGATCGAGGGATTGGATTTCAAAGGAGCGCTCAAATTGCTTGCGGAGAAAGCTGGAGTTCCGATTGTCTATGAAAGAAAGGAATCCCGCGATTCACGCGAGCGTCTTTTTGAGCTTATAGAAGTTGCCACGATCTTCTATATGGCCAAGCTCGATGATGGAGCCCGCAAGTATCTTAAAGAGCGCGGCCTCCGCGAGGGGACCATAAAGGCCTTTCGACTTGGTCTCTCTGGCAGCCCTTGGAGCGCAGCATGCGAGCACTTTCGATCCAAAGGATTTTCCGAGAAGGAGATAATCGACGCAGGGCTTGCCAAGAAAAACGAAAGAGGATCACTCACAGATAAATTCCGGAATCGGATAATGTTTCCGATTTCTGACAGCGCCGGGCGCGTTGTCGGATTTTCGGCTCGCTTGTATGGAGAGGCGGCCTCGCCCGAGGCCCCAAAATATTTGAATTCTCCAGAAACGCAGCTTTACCGCAAGTCGCGAATTCTCTATGGCTTTGATCGAGCCAAGCAGGCGATTCGCAAGCACAATTTCGCGGTACTAGTTGAAGGACAGATGGATTTGCTGTCTAGTCACCAAGCAGGATGGGGAAATACTGTTGCTGTTTCCGGTACCGCCTTCACGCCCGAACATGCAGCAATTATTGGGCGGCTCACCCAAAATCTTGTCATTGCGCTCGATGCTGATGAGGCCGGTATTAAAGCGGCAGGCCGAGCCGCGCGAGCGGCAATTGCAAGCGGGCTTAATGTGAAGGTTGCACAGCTCCCACAAGGCTCGGACCCCGCTGATCTTATTCTGAAGGAGGGAGTCGAATCATGGAGAAGAGCGATCCGCGAAGCCAAAGATATCATCACCTTTCTTCTTGATGTGCTTGAGAAACATGCGGCGCAGACCGATAAGTTCCGAAGAAATGTCGAGGCAGTGGTTCTTCCTTTCGTTGTTGATGTACAAAGTCCTATTGCGCGCGAGCAATACATACGAGAAATCGCGGCTCGCCTGCGGGTTTCGGAGCAAGCTGTCTCTGATGCGACCCTAAGATTGCCGCGCTCGGCGGCAGAAGCGAGAGATGCAAAGAAATTTTCTTCCGATCCTATTAAAACGGCTGATCGCACGCGGCAGGCGTTCTCGCTTCTTCTGTGGCAGGAATCGCTTACCGCTCCTGCGCTTCCCACAGAGACCTTCGCAAAGGAGCTTGAGGAAACAATAGGGAGAGATGCATTTGAAATGCTACGGAATCTCCCACAGAAGGAGAAAGAGGCGCTTCGGTTCTCTGCCGAGAGCATGTATGGAAAAAGTACGACTCTAAAAAGAGAGGCAAAAATTCTTATAGATTCTATTTTGAAAGATAGATTATCGGCAGAACTTGCGAGGGCGACTTTTGAACTTCACCGAGCGGAGAGGGACGGGAACGAGAATGCCGCCCACGAGCTCGTTCGGAAGTGCAAGCTGTTGACAAGTAAGATTGCGCAAATACACGAATAGTATAAAATATCGTCCTTGAGCGCCGCTTGTGCGGTGCGCATCTATTTGTTGAAAAAATATGGCAAAAAAAAGAAGCAAAAAAGGAAAAAAAGTATCTAAGAAAACACGCGCCAAGGGCGCAGGCAAAAAACGCACCGCTTCAAAGAAACGAATTATTTCCCGGAAAGGCTCGGGTAGAAAAGCTCGCGTTGGAAAACGGGCCGCTCGAGTGGGAAAGAAATTTGTAGCTGCTTCAAAGGGGCCGCGCGGGAAAATTGCAAAAGATAGGAATGCTGCGAAAGTCGCAGCATTGATGACATTGGGACGAGAGCGAGGATATGTTACTTACGACGAGATTCTGCGGGAGTTCCCAACTATCGAAGACAACATGCTTCTCTTGGAAGATATTTATGAACGCTTCAACATTGCCGGCATTGATGTTTTAGAGGGCGGAGGAATGCTTGAGGATAATTCAGCGACGCTTGTTTTGGAGAGGAAGAAACTTCAGCACCGTCGGGCGGACAGCAGTTTTGATTCAGTACAGATGTATCTGCGGGAAATTGGTCAGTACCCGCTTTTGAATGCCAATCAGGAAAAGGAATTGGCGAAGCGAATTCTGCAAGAGGACGATGAGGCGCGCAATATTCTGGCACGTTCGAACCTGCGTCTTGTCGTTTCGATTGCAAAAAAATATGTTAATCGCTCGCCGGACTTGACTCTTCTGGATTTAATACAGGAAGGCAATCTCGGGCTTTTCAAAGCGGTAGATAAATTTGATTACACAAAGGGTTATAAATTTTCTACTTATGCCACTTGGTGGATTCGTCAGGCCATAACACGAGCGCTTGCCGATCAATCGCGCACTATTCGAATTCCGGTACATATGGTGGAAACCATCGCTAAATATAAGCAAAAAGTGCGCGAATTATCACAACATCTCGGCCGCGACCCACTTCCCGAGGAGATTGCCGCCGAAATGGGGATCGAGGTGGAGAAGATTTATATAATCCAAAAAATCAATCAGGACACCGTTTCTCTTGAAAGCCCCGTCGGCGAAGACGATGACGAGCGCTCAACTTTGGGAAGTTTTATTGCAGACGAAACTATTGCAAGTCCTGATCAAGACGCTTCGCGACGGATCCTTTCGGAGCAGATGATGGGTATTCTCGACGAGCTTTCACCGAAGGAGAGGAAAATCCTTGAAATGAGAAACGGCCTTACGGAGGATGGCATTTCTTACACTCTTGAAGAAGTTGGACGAGAATTCGGCGTTACCCGCGAGCGCATCCGACAGATAGAAGCAAAGGCACTAGAGCGAATACGTTTCCACGAGAGAGCGAAGCAATTACGAAGTTATTAAAAAGCTTCTCGACCCCTTCTTGTCCGCACGATGCCACCATCAGCGAGGAGTGATCATATAAATTTCTAAGAACTTTGTCCAAATAGTAGCTCGTGCAGTATACTCGCGGCATGGAGAAAGATTTGCCGATAGGCGATAAATCACATATCGGCGCCTCGGCTCGGAAATCCAAAAAAGAATTTTCGGATTTCTCTCGCTCTACGTTGCCGATAAAACATTGGAGTCATTCGTCTCTGATGGCTTTTCTTCGCAATCCTCTGGCGTGGTACAAGCGATACGTTGAGCTTATATACGACACGCCTTATTCGCCCTCGGCGATAATAGGGCAGGCGGGTCATAAGGCGCTTCAGCATTTTTATAGCGGCATCGAAAAGCAAGGAGCAATCGATCTTGGCCTCGAATATTTACGAGACGTGGGAGATTTCGAAATTAATTTTGGCCGCGCCCGCTCGCGTCTTGCGAAAAAGAAAAAACGCGCCTCGATGGAAAGGGAATATCTACAAGCAATTTCTTTCTATCTCGCGCGTCCTCCGAAATATAAAGTCCTCGCGACGGAATCAGTCGGCATTGCAAAAGTGGACGGACTGCCTCTTCCTATCAAAGCAGTATCTGACCTGGTAGTGGAATCTCGGACGATTCGCGGCGCCGTAGATATCGTGGATCATAAATTCGTTGATTATTTCAGCAAAGAACGCGAGAAAAAAGCTCTATTCATTCTGCAGGCGCTTTTCAATTATTACACTGTCCGCGAGAAATTTCAGAGGCCGATCCATCGTTTTCTCGTCTGGGAGTGCAAGAAAACAAGAAATGCCGATGGCTCTTCACAGATGCGAAGATATGTGATCGATTTCAATACTTGCCGCGATGAGTTCACGCTTTTTCACAGGTTGCTTTCCGACGCAACGAAGGAAATATCCCGCCCTCGAGCATGGCTCCCGAATCCTTCAGATCTTTTCGAAGGCGAAAACTCTTTTGATATTTATCGGCTCGGATTGGTTGAGCCCGATAGAGAATAATGTGAGAATAAAATTGCTGCTAGAGCTGTTCATCTATCACAGCTTTAAATGCTGGCAGTTGTTCCGCACCCGGAATTAGTTTTTTCCCTGTTATAAAAGCAGGGGTACCGGCTATCCCAAATTTACCGGCTTCCTCACGATCAGCGTCCATCGCTTGCAAGTAGGCATCTTTCTTTTCGTCGACAAGTGCTTTTAGACGCGCAGTATCCAATCCCGGGATCGTTCGTGTGAGTTTTAAAATCGAATCTTCATTGCCAAAACCCGCATGTTCTTCGTCCTGCGCTTTAAACATTTCTACCCGCCACTGTAGGAATTTGTCCGGATAAAGTTCCCATACGGCGCGCTGGTATAGTCCGGCGGTAGTTGAATCCGGCCCGAGGAATTGGAAATCCTTGAAGACTATCTTTAATTTTCCTGTGTCAACATATTCTTTGATTAGTTCTGGAATAGCGGGTTCAATAGGAATTTGCGGAACGCCGCCGACTTCCACCGACTTACAGAAAGGACACTGAAAGTCCGACCAATATGCCATTGTCACTTTAGCATTTGGATCGCCGATAAAAGGATTGCCCGCAATTTTTACGTCTTTAATGTTCACACTCGGAGCTTTCCCAGGCCCGGGGGTGGAGTCTCCGGCAAGCCCGAAATATAGTCCGCCGGCAATTAACGTGCCTGCGATGACTATCGCGACAGGCATAGTTATTAAAGGAGAACTTTCACTTGTTGAATTTGGCATTGCGAGATTATAGCACAGCGAAAAGCCGGACTGTCCCGGCTTTCTACCTACTTCGGACCTTCAATTTCGTTTGCCGTTTTTTGTTAATCTTCGGAAGTCGGATCATTAGTATTCCATGTTTTTCAGTCGCTTCTGCCAGATCCACGTCAACTTCTTCAGGAAGAAGGATAGTCCGGGAAAAGGAGCCCCAGTAGAGTTCGCGCTGGAAATAATTATCATCTTCGACTTCGCGCTCATCCTCGCGCGAGCCGCTTATTATGAGCATTTCTCGCGTGAGCGAAATATCAATTGAAGTCGGCTGAACGCCCGCAACAAGGGCCTTCACGACTATGGCATCCGGCGTTTGATAAACGTCGACTGCGAGTTCGCCTTCGGGCTCTGCGGCAGACATGGATTCGTCTCGCGTCGTAATATGCGCATGCCGCTCTGCTCCTCGCCCTTCAAAAATGGCATGCTCTGCTTTCGGATCGTTGAATGAATCATCAAAATCTTCTGCGGAACCAGTGAGACGAGCGAAGAACGAAGATTTTTTCATAATAATTTTTGCTTGATTACCGGATGAATACGTTTAATGTATTCTAACACGGCCAAAAGCGCTATAAGACCTATCCACACGAAGCCGAATGTGCGCAACAAATGTTCCTCCGGCGTATTGAGTATAAAGAAGTTAAATGCTCCGTGCAAAAATGTCGCAATAATAACTCCAAAAAAAGCATATACGCGTTTTGCTGCCTCGCTCTTATAGAAAGCAAGCCCAAGTGCGACCCCGATCGCGGCGGACGAAAGGACGTGAAGAAGCGTTGCTCCCACGAAGCGTAAGTTACCCGTAAGGACAGATTCCAGAAGTGTATTTCCAGAAAGTGGGCTTAGGAGAAATAGAGTGTTCTCCACGGCGGCAAATCCGAGCGCCACAGCAACCATGTAGATGACGGGATCGATCGGCTCGTCGTCCTCTCGCCGCCGGAGCACCGTAAAACGCGCCGCGAGATATTTCATCACTTCCTCAATTGCCGACCAGAGCGTGAAAATTATTGTGGTGCTCGCAAAAAGTGGCGCGACCGATTTCTGAATAGGGATGACGATTGCGACGGTTATCATGCCGGCAAGGAAGGCAAGAGCGATCAAGCGCCGAGGCTCGGGATGCGGGGCATCCTCTCGCCGCCAGAACCACAGCCAAGCAAGAGCCGGAAAGATTCCTCCAGCAGCTGCCGCCAGAATTGGTGCTAATTCTGTCATGACGGCCATTTAGAAATCATAAGAAGCTCTCTATCTTTGTTCGGTAGCCGTTGCCATATGGCTTCAGTAACAAAGGGCATGAAAGGATGAAGCAGTTTCAAGCAAGTATCCAGTATAACGTATAGCGTATAGCGTCTAGATTCAGCCGCCGCCGAATCATCCCCTTTCAGAATTTCTTTGCTCTCCTCAATTATTTCGTCTGCAAAGCGGTGCCAGATAAAGTGATAGAGCGTGTCGGCCGCGAGATCGAGCCGGAATGAATCAATATATTCGGAAACTTTTTTCGCAACATCTTCCGCCTCGCTGATCAGCTCTTGATCTATTTGAGAAAGCGAGACGGCTTTAGATGCGAGGCGCGGGGATGGCGAATTCGTAGACGTAGGTGAATCTACGGCGGAGAATTCGCTGGGGCCCCGCAACGAAGCAGATGAGGCCGTATCGCTATTCTCAAGAACGAAGCGCGTGATATTCCATATCTTATTGGCAAAATGTTTGTATCCGCGCACGCGATCTTCCGAGAGCTTCACGTCGTTTCCGGGCGCGGCTCCGATTATTAGAGAGAGACGGGCG
>Ga0209542_10003126_pt1 | contig 35830 bp, 31 predicted proteins | sample RifCSPhighO2_01_FD_184028 | JGI IMG/M metagenome (GOLD analysis project Ga0209542, IMG submission 184028) | Soil microbial communities from Rifle, Colorado - Rifle CSP2_plank highO2_0.1 (SPAdes) (version 2) | ecosystem: Environmental > Terrestrial > Deep subsurface > Rock core/Sediment ...
ACCAGGCATTTTGTGCAGTATTCTTGAATTAGTCCGAATGTACTTCGTTCCTCAGTATCTACGACATTTTGCCCTGAGCTTGTCGAAGGGCGAGGAAATTCCCCTTGCGCCGACTTGCCCGCCGAAGCTTCAGCGAAGGAGGGTGACAATTTCCAATTTTTCTTTGGCGGCATTAAATATTGGCGGCATTAAATACAAGAATTCACAAAGCGAATACAAATGTATTTTATGATAAATAATGAAATGAATCAAAAAGAAATGGCCTGGAGCGTTTTGACGCGCTCCAGGCCACAGAACCACACCGACCATCGATTACTTCCCGTGGAGACCTTCGACTCCGCTGACGATCCCTTTGCCCAGTGTAAAGACCGCACTCACAGCCCAGCCGCGCTTGATCGTGGCGAGCCACTGATCGTAAGTCGCGCCCATGTCACCGAAGGCGGACGCGTTGTTGTCGGTGAGCCAGCGAGCGAGAGCTTCGAGCGTCTCCATCGCGGGCGAGATCGGCGTCCCCTCCGTGGTGGTCTCGTACATCTGGTAATGCGTGCGTTCGGCTTCCGGCCAATCGGGCATGTAGTCATGCTCCTCGGGCCGCGAACCGTCCCAGTCCTCATACATACCCGTCTGGTCGGGTTCCTTGGGCTTCCATTCGTCTCCGGAGAGGCGGTAGAAACCCTTGTTCCACTGCTCGGCTTCCTCGTCCCATTTGGCGGCGTGCTCCTTGAAGCTACCACCGATAAGCGGAATGAGGTGCCCATTCTCGTCCTTCGGATGTTCCCAGTTTACGGGAACTCTGCGAACTTCTCGACTCATGGTCTGTTCCTCCTATGTTTGGGGTTGATGGTTGATGACAATGTGCGACAAAAAATCTACTACAAATATAGCATATTCCGTACTATAAGTCAAGCCCAACAAAAAATCAGCATCTCTGCTGTCTTATGACCTAAACTCTATGAATTCAATGATTAAAAAATTTTCTCCGCCAAATTAAAACATGGTTCGAGCCGATGTGCGCGGGAGAGGATTCGAACCTCCAAGCCTTGCGGCGCTACCACCTCAAGGTAGTGCGGTTGCCAGTTTCGCCACCCGCGCGTAAAAATTATTAAACAGCGCCCACTTTCTGGCGGGTCTGCTTGCGGGACAAATCCCGAAGATAATAAAGTTTCGCCCGCGAAACTTTACGGGGCGAATTTAAAATTTGAACTTTTTCAATCGCCGGCGAATAAATCGGATAAACTTTTTCCACGGCAACGCCGGCAATCGTGGCGCGAACCGTAAAAGACGCGCCGGCTTCTTTGCCGTGCTTTCTTGCCAGCACTATGCCTTGAAACTGCGCCAGACGTTCTTTATCGCCTTCTTTAACCTTCTCAAATACCTTGACGGTGGCTCCCGGCTTTATTTTTACTAATGTCTCCTGGTCAATCATATAGCTATATTCTATATCAATTTTAAAATTGAGTCAACTAGTTAATTATGCGATAATTCAATCAATAACTTATGTTAATCTCCGACATCAAGCCCCCCTTCAAAGAAAAACTTCATAGCTTGAAAAGCAAGCCGCCGATAAAATTCCGGGGAAATTATTTTCGCGGCTTTTTTGAAAAATTGGGGGGGCAAAAAATCTTAACCAAAAAAACCGCCCGAAATATCCTTTGGGCCGCGGCAATAATAATCGGGATATACATTATTGGAGCATTAAATTTTAAAAACGAGGCCTTAAACGCTTTCCATTCTTCAATTAAAGAAATCGCCAAAATTAAAAACGCGGTTTCGGAATTAAAAACCGCGGAAATAAAAAATTCGGTAATGGCTGCCGACCGGAAAATAAAGAACTTGCAATTAAAAGCCGACACCTATGGATTATTGGGCATTTCTTCCTTATTGGGCAAAGTAATATCGCCATTGGGGCAAATTCCAGGAACTTTTAAAAATTTATCCGAGCTTGGGGATAAATCATTGGCCGTAACCCAGGATTTGGATTATCTGAAAAATAACGCCGTCCAGATGGCGGCGGGGCAAAAAGGCGGAGAACTGATTAAAATTCTAGAAAGATTGCAAAAAAATATAGCGGGAGTCGGCGAACTCAACATGGAACTTAAAAATCGGAGCTCTAAATTAAAATCGCTGACGCCGGAGCTGGCTTCTTTATACGAAATTTTTGACCAAAATTACATAGCGATAAGCTTAAATCTTTATCGCGCCACTGATTTTTTGGGCTCGCTGATTTCCTTGCTAAAAGAATCCGGCGACCAGCGCCTCCTGCTTATCTTCCAAAATCCTTCGGAAATCAGGCCAGCCGGCGGATTTGTCGGAAGCTACGGAGAACTGATTTTAAATCAGGGTAATCTCAAAGACATTAAAATCGGGGACATTTATAACGCCGACCGGCAATTGGAAGCCAAACTAATTCCGCCCAAAGAACTCCAAGGACTAACCACGAATTGGGGCGCCAGAGACGCCAACTGGTTTTTTGATTTCCCCACTTCGGCAAAAAAAGTAATTTCTTTTCTGGAACAATCAAAACTTTACAGCAAAGAACAAACGGCCTTCCGCGGCGCCATCGCCATCAACACGGAAGTGCTCAAGACCTTGCTGGAAATTGCCGGCCCGGTTGAACTGCCGGAATACGGCCTTGTCATAAACGATAAAAATTTCCTACAAGAAATCCAATACGAAGTGGAGGCCGGGCGGGATAAAAAACCCGGGCAAAATCCCAAAAAAATACTTTCAGTGCTGGCGCCGATTATCTTTGAAAAATTAAATAATCTTGGTGGCGCCCGAAAAGACGAACTAATCCGGAAATTCAAAAATCATTTCGCCGAAAAAGACATTATGATTTATTTTAAGGATTGGAAATTGCAATCTTTTATGGAAAATATCGGCTTAGCCGGAGAGGTTCTGGATTTGCCAGAACGGTTTTCCGGAGATTATCTGGCTGTGGTTAATGCCAATATCGCCGGCGGAAAAACCGACGCCTTTATGACACAGTCCCTGGAATTAAAAAGCTGGATTGCCAGCGACGGGAAAATTACCGATGAACTTTCAATCACCCGGACGCATAGCGGCGGGCAAGAAAAAGATTGGTGGTATCGGACGGATAATAAAAATTATCTGAAAATTTTAGTTCCCCCGAATTTTAAACTCTTGGAAATAAAGAATAACAGCAAAAAAACCGCCAAAGCGGCAGTAAATTATAATAAAAGCGGCTACCAATACGATACTGATTTAAAATCCATAGAAGATACAATTAAATACCGGGAGCCGCTGGCCGCCTGGATTGGCAAAGAATTTGGAAAAGAATTTTTCGGCGCCTGGCTGATTATCCCCGCCGGAGAAACAAAAACCCTGAAAGCCATTTATGAAAATGAAAGTGACCTGAAAATCCAAAGCGGATTAAAATATAAATTCATTTACGAAAAACAATCCGGCGTCAATAACTTGCTTGACTATTCCATTACCGCCCCGCCGGGATATTTCTGGGAAGAATCCGGAAAAGAAATTTTTGAATACCAAACCGAAAAACCGAAAGCGCGGGAAATAATTGAACTTACTTTATTAAAAAACTAAGTTCAAATGGTAAATCAGCTTCAAACTTTATCCTCCGACCGCCCGAGTCAGTAAACTCAATTGATTCCGCGTGTAAAAACTGGCGCGCCAATCCCTGTAATGGATTTTTATGGCCGCCGTATAATTTATCTCCGGCAATCGGATAGCCGATAGAAGCAAGATGAACCCTAATCTGATGAGTGCGGCCAGTTTTAGGCATAATCTCTAACAAAGAATATTCTTTATCTTTTAGCTTTAAAAACTTTACAACTCTGTACTCCGTAACCGCTTCTTTCCGCATTTTTTGGCTATGCACGCTCCGTTTGGTACTGCCGTTTTTTATGCCAATGGGCTTATCAATGACGCCTTGCCGTTGAATCAGCTTGCCGCAGACCAGCGCCAGATAAACTTTTTTAACAAGGTGTTTTTGAAAAAGCGACTTTAAATAATCAAAGGTCTCTTGATTGCGGGCAATAACCATAACGCCGGAAGTATCCTTATCTAACCGATGCACGATACCGGGACGCTCTGCCGGATTATCTCCCACTATTTTTACTTCCGGATAATTCTTTAACAGCCAATCAACTAATGACGGTTCGGTGTTGGATGTTCGACGTCTAAATTGCGCCTGATGAACCAATAATCCGGCCGGCTTATTGATCACTATAAAATTTTTGTCTTCATAAATGACTTTAATATCCATTTTAATATGATAACCTAAAAAGCCCCCGGTCGGGGCTTTTTAGGAAGATTATGAATAAAAGTAATGCTGTAATGTGGAATTGCGAGGATAGGTGAGGAGTCCCGATTAGCGGAACAAACCGCCCTCAAAATTCCTCATTACCTTAAATAAAACTATGGAACTGTTGATTTGGTAACGCCTGAATCTAACTCCTCCTCCACATTGATTTATAAGTGAAGATAGTTCTTGTAATATCCCTGATTAAAAGAGCTCCCACGCCCAGCACCACCAAGATAACCAATTGAACCGTAAACCTAGTCTGCGAAAAAGAAATCAGCAGATATTTCAGCACTGACCAATAACTGACGCCGGCAATCGCGCCGGTATTCTGAAGAATCATGCTCACGAATACTTTTTGAGCGAAAATCTGGAGCGCCAAAGCTATCAGAGCAACCTGAACAACCATTAGCGGAACAATCCGCCTAAAAAACCAAACCGCGTAAATTTTCCACAAAACCCTGTTTTTTAAAATTTCCAAACGGCTCATAAATCAGTGCTTAATTTTTTAAATAATCTTTTGGCGCGGAAAAGGCGCATTTTTAAGGTGGGAATGGAAATATCTTCCAGTTTACAGATGGCGTCATAGGACTTGTCGTCCAGAAAATAAAGCTTCAGCACGCGTCCCAAATGTTCCGGCATCTTATCAATAATCGCTTTTACTAATTCTTTAGCGTCATTTATGGAAGCCAGGTCTTTGGTCTCTTCCAGAGAATCGTCTTCGTATAATACCGGGTCAAGATATTCAACATTTACGCTGATCTTTTTCAGTTTCTGATAATGCGTAAAGGCGGTATTCATTAAAATCTTATAAGCCCAGCTCTTGAATTCTATTCCTTTTTGCTTTTTAAACTTGTGAGCGTATCGGTAAATTTTGGTAAAGGTCTCCTGAACGATGTCTTCCGCCTCTTCCGAAGTATGGACGATGCCCATTGCCTTCCTGATAAAAGGCACCTGATACCGATCAACTAAAACAGAAAAATAGGACGGGTCTTCCAGCGCTAAATTTAAAATTTCTTGGTCTTTTAAATCTTCTCCCATATATTATAACTATACTTAATTATCCAAAGTTTGTGCGCCCTGTAGGAATTGGACCAGCGACCTGTCGCCGTCGGCGACCGCTCTACCGAAAATTTATATAAATCCATTCTCGCCCACGTCCTGATTTCAAAAACTTTTCCCTTCTCATTGCTTCACTACGAGATAAATATTCTTCTTTAAAAATTAAGACGAACGGCCTTGTTAATGATGTATATTTACTTTTGCCACTATTATGTTCATTTAATCTTCTTTCTAAATTATTTGTTGATCCTATATAAAATCTACCATTTTTTAAACTTTTTAAAATATAAACATAAAACATAAGGTGCGCGGTAGAAGGATCGAACTTCTGACCTTTTCAATGTCAATGAAACGCTCTACCACTGAGCTAACCGCGCAATTTATTTATAATGAACTTACGTTCTGTCGCCGTCGGCGACCGCTTTACCATTAAGCTAAGGGCGCTTAAAACTCAATCGCGCAACTTAAAAAAATTATCTGTCAAGTGGGTGACGCAGGAATCGAACCTGCGACCTCTGTCTTATCAGGACAGCGTTCTACCACTGAACTAGTCACCCAAAAATTTTAGCGCTATAATCTCCTAAAATCCCAACTCTTTCACTTTATCAATCTGAAACTTAAGCGCGCTCGCCTCGTTTGATTTTCCAAAACCCAAAGCCGCATTTAAATTCTTAACCAAAAACCTGATGCTGGCCGCGCTGTAAATAATCACTATCAATAACATTAAAATGCCTATTCCCAAAAATGTCAATTCTCTTTTGTTTTTAAACATAATTTTTAATTATTGCGAAAATACCTTGCCTCTAAGCGTTGCCGCATATCCTTTTTTGTCTCCCTCGCTAAGCAAATTAAACGATTCGAAATTCACAAAATAATCGCTTTGTTCAATCAATTTAAGAAATTTGGTAAAATTTTCATAATTTCCGCTGACGGTAACAACAAAATTATTGGCGCCGGGCATGGTTTCCGTGGATTTTGTTTCGGACTCAAACGCGAATCCAAAGCCAAGGCCGTTCTTCTTCGCGAAGGACTCAAGATTTTTAGAAAATTTGATGAGCTGGTCTTTGGCGGGCAAAGCGCTATGCAGTTTCTCCAAAAGTTTCTCCGCCTGTTTGGCGTCCGCCCTAAGCAAAGCCAATGACTCCAGCGCCTTAAGCCGCTGGGCCACTTCTTGACGGCGAACTTGAATAATGGCCGCCTTCCCGGAAATATCCCTGCCTGATAATATGATAAATCCGGCTAATGCCAAAAAAACAACCGCTGACACGCCTAAGTTTTTTAAAAGCCAATGCCTAAATTCCATTTTAATCTTATGTTTTAATTGTACAATAATAAATCTTTCTATTATAGTAACCTGATATAATAATCCCAATATGGATAACAACGAAGCAAAATATTATAATGCTCTGAATGTCCTGCATAACGGAAGCTACGCGAAACTTCAAACTCTTTTAGGCGAGTTCCAAAGCTGGGAAAACGCCTATAATCAAAAATTAAAAAACGGGGAAAGCATTGACGCCGATAAAGAATGGCAAAAACTGAAAGATAAAAATATATCTTTAATAACCAAAGAAAACGCCGGTTATCCGGCGCTTTTAAAAGAAATCTCCTCTCCTCCTTTAGGAATTTATGTTCTGGGAAACTTAAGCTATAACCAGCCGGCCGCAGCCATTGTCGGAACGAGAAAAGCGTCTCCCCAAGGAAAAGAGCTCGCCTACTCTTTTGCCAAACAATTAAGCGCAGCCGGAATCCCAATAATCAGCGGCTTGGCGATGGGGATTGACGAATCCGCCCATCGCGGCGCGCTGGACGCGGAAGGAAAAACTATAGCAGTATTAGGCACGCCCTTAGACAATATCTATCCCAAACAAAACGAAAAAGTGGCGGAGTCAATTTTAGAAAAAAATGGAGCGATTATTTCCGAATACCATCTGAATTACCGGTATCATCCTTCTAATTTTCTTATCCGAAACCGGATAATCAGCGGATTATCCAATGCCGCCGTTATAATAGAAGCTCCGGAAAAATCCGGAGCAATCGCCACTGCCGGATTCGCCAACGAGCAAAACCGCGAGGTCTTCGTAGTTCCCGGAAACATAACTTCTCCAAATTACCGCGGTTCCAATAAACTGATTAAAGACGGGGCGATGCTGATTACGGATATTCAGGATATCTTTGATTATTTTAATTTTAAAAATCAGCCGGCTAAAATTGCGGCGCAAGGAGGAAATGACGATGAAAAAAAAATTATATCCATTTTTCAAAGCCATTCTTCCAAAAAAATAACTTCTGACCAATTGCTTGGTCTGGCCGGAACTAATTTGTCGAATTTAAACAAAATTTTGGCGATGCTGGTTATTAAGGGTATAGTAAAAGAATCTAACGGGGAATATTTTTTATAAATATACTTGCTGATAAAAAAATGGCTAATAAAACATTAATTATCGTTGAATCGCCGACCAAAGCAAAAACTATTTCTAAATTTCTCGGAACGGACTTTACGATTAAATCTTCGTACGGCCACATTCGCGATCTTCCAAAAAATAACCGAAAAGCGATTGATATCGCGGAGGGATTTATTCCACATTATGAAATTTCCAAAGGAAAAGAAAAAATTGTGTCCGAAATCGGAGAGCTTGCGAAAAAAGCGGATAAAGTGCTGCTCGCGACAGACCCCGACCGCGAAGGAGAAGCGATTGCTTGGCACATCAAAGAGGCCTGCGGGCTGAAAAATCCCAAACGCATTATTTTCCACGAAATTACCGAAAACGCCATCAAGGAAGCGATAAATAGTCCGCGGGATATTGATGAAAATCTGCGGAAAGCTCAAGAAGCGCGCCGAGTTTTGGACCGCTTGGTCGGCTATGATTTGAGCGGCCTTATTTGGAAAAAAGTCCGCTACGGCCTGTCTGCCGGCCGCGTCCAATCGCCGGCGCTTCGGATAATCATGGAAAAAGAGCGTGAAATCCGGGCTTTTGTGCCGGAAAATTATTGGGTGCTGACCGGAAAATTTGAAACAGAAAAAAAAGATACTATAATTTTAACCTGCGAAAAAGAGCCGACGGACGAAAGGGAAACAAACCAAATTTTAGAAATCGGCCGAAGCAATGCCTGGCGCATAACAGAAATAAAGCAGAGCGAGACCACGCGTTCCCCCCGCGCGCCATTTACCACATCCACACTCCAGCAAACAGCCAGTTCTCGACTTGGCTATTCCCCCTCCCGGACAATGTCAATCGCTCAAAAACTTTATGAACAAGGCCTTATTACCTACATGCGAACAGACAGCATGACTATAAGTAAAGAAGCCCTGCCCATAATTCATAGCGAAATAGAAAAAATCTACGGCAAAGAATATCTGGAACCGCGGGAATACAAAACAAAAAGCAAAAGCGCCCAAGAAGCGCACGAAGCAATCCGTCCGACAAAAATCGGCAAAAAAATAGCCGGCTCATCTGACGACCAGGTAAAATTATATAAACTTATTTGGGAAAGAACCATCTCTTCCCAAATGGCGGACGCAAAAATATTTAAAACAAAAGTATCCGCCAATATTGCCGAAAAAGAATTAATTCCTAATTTTTCCGTCATCGGAAGCATTACCGCTTTCCCGGGATGGCTGGCGGCAGATAAAGAAGCTCAAGGTGAAGAAATCCAAATTCCCAAATTAGCCGAAGGCGAAGCATTGAAATTGCTGAACCTGGATAGTCAAGACAAACAAACCGAACCGCCTGGCCGCTATACCGAAGCCGGATTGGTAAAAGAACTGGAAAAACGCGAAATCGGAAGGCCGAGCACCTACGCTTCCATCATTAAAACAATCAACGACCGCGGCTATGTGACGAAAGAAGGCAAAACGCTTCACCCCACCGATACCGGCGAAGTGGTCAGTGATTTCCTGGAAAAATATTTTGCTCAATACATCAGCGATTCCTTTACCGCGGAAATGGAAAATAAACTGGATGCGATTGCCGACGGCAAAGAACGCTATGAAGAAATGCTAAAAGATTTTTACGGGCCGTTTTCAAAAGACGTCAAATCAAAAGACAAAATTGAAAAAATTACCAATCTCGGCGAAGCAGACCCGGACATCAAATGCCCGGTTTGCGGCGGCCGAATGGTCATTAAGCTGTCTAAAAACGGCAAGTTTTTAAGCTGCGCTAATTTTCCAAAATGCGCCGGCGCCAGAAAAATGGACGGCGCCATTATGGAAGGGCCGAAAGAAACCGGTGAAATATGTCCCGAATGTAAAACTGGAAAACTCGTAGAACGCGAAGGCCGTTTTGGAAAATTTATTTCCTGCAATAATTATCCGAAATGCAAATTTATTAAAAAAAGCCCTGAAGAAGAAGCGAAAGCAAAAACCGGGGTAAAATGCCCGAAGTGCAGCGATGGCGAAATTGTGGAACGTCGCGGCAGATTCGGCCCGTTTTATTCCTGCTCCAATTATCCCAAATGCGATTTTGCGATGAATTCCAAACCAACCGGAAAAATCTGCGAACTTTGCAAATCTCTAATGATGGAAGGCACGAAAACAATACCCGAAAGATGCTCAAATAAACTTTGCGCGAATCACAATCCGCATAAACTTGATAAATAGAATGACTTTATCACTTATGTATCCATAGGTCAGAGACTGATTATGTCCCTATTAGGCGCCGAAATTTAAATCATATTTCAAATTCATGAACTGAGACATTTTTTATAGGAAAAACCTTTCTATATTCCAGTTTTAAAAAAAGAACGTACATCATGCGAATAATATCCGCATGGGTTACTATAAGAATATTTTTTTGGGGGTATTCAATTTTTATTTTTTCTATAAATTTTATGACTCTCCCCCTAACATCATCACCAGACTCACCTTCCCATTTAGAATAATTAAATCCCAAACTATTATTAGCTTGAGCATCTCCTTGTTTTTTAAATTGCTCAAGTGGTTTTCCGGAAAAGGAGCCATAATCTCTGTCTTCTAATAATTTATTTGTAATTATAGATATTTTCAATGTCTCTCCTATTATTTTTGCTGTTTCAAGTGTCCGCTTCATAGGAGAAGAAATGATAGTATCAAAATTATTTGACCTAAGCTTATTCGCCATATCACCGACTTCTTTTTTGCCCCCAGCACTTAATTCTTCAAAATACGACGGGAATAATTTTTTTGTGTGCGCTATTGATTCAGCATGTCGTATAAAAAATAATTTCATATAGCATCAACATATTAAATTTACAATAATTTCATTTGCAATATATTCGGGTCTAATCTCGGAGGTGTCAAAAATTGGCGTACCTAAAGGCACAAATGATTTTTTAAATAAATTTTCGAGAAATATGCTTTCATCTGTAACTGAAATCTCAGTACCTTTTTGTTTAGCATCCGCAATTCGCTCACGAAAACGCTGAAGTAATATCACAGTCGGCGCGATCAGCTTGATAGGAATAAATTTATAGCCGTATTTTTGTGCGATTTTATAACAATAAAAATATTCCGCTTCGTCTTGGAGAGAAACATCTAGTAATATAGGGATATATTTTGAGCATATGACCTCAAAGAGACCAAATGTTATTTCTTTAATAAGAGATCGGTGTTTATCTCTATGATAACCAGCCAATTGCCATTTTAATTTATCATACGACACGGTATATATGTCGGGTAATTTTTCAGACAGGGCCTTTGTTAAGGTAGATTTACCTGCGCAAGAAGTAGCAATAGGATAAATAACAAATCTTTTTAATTCCATATATATATATTACAAAACTTTCTTAGTATTTACCAACTAAATATAATTGGAATCAAATTTTTTGAATCTATTAGATTTCAGTACGACACTAAACAATTGAATATATACAACTCGATAGAACTAAACAGTGTAATCCGCTCCCCTGTTCGGATATAATGAACAGATGCGAGCTATAAAAATAGAGTCCTTAATTAAAGAAAATGCCTTGATAAAAAAGGCCTATGATATTTCCAAACAAGCCCACGAGGGACAAAAACGCCGAACCGGAGAACCGTACTTTAACCATGTAATGGCCACGGCGGAATTTATCGCCGGCTGGGGGCTTGACCAAGACAGCATCATCGCCGGCTTGCTTCATGACATCGTTGAAGATACCGGTTATCCGCTGGAAAAAATTAAAGAAGAATTCGGCGAAGAAGTAGTTTTTTTAGTTGACGGCGTTACTAAATTGGGAAAAGTTAAATACCGGGGCGTGGAACGGCAGGTGGAAAATCTGCGAAAAATGATTCTGGCGCTCAGCAAAGATATCCGGGTGATTATCATCAAACTGGCTGACCGCCTGCATAATATGAAAACACTTAGCGCCTTGCCGCCCCAAAAACAAAAAAGAATTGCCTTGGAGACCATGGAAATTTATTCCCCGCTTGCCTACCGGCTCGGAATGCAGAATGTCAGCGGAGAATTGGAAGACCTGGCTTTCCCCTATATTTATCCGCGCGAATATAAATGGCTGATAAATAATGTTAAGGAAAAATACCGAGAACGCGAGCGCTACGCCGAAAAAGTGAAGCCAGTCGTCTTGGAAGCCCTTCAAAAAGCCGGCATAGAAACAATAAAAATCGGGTCGCGGGCAAAACGCTATGCCAGCTTGTACAAAAAATTACTCCGCTATGATATGGATACAGATAAAATTTACGACCTGGTGGCCCTTAGAATTATTGTTAAAACCGTAGCGGACTGCTATGCGGCGCTCGGCGTTATCCATCAGCTTTGGCCGCCACTCCCCAACCGGATTAAGGACTACATTGCCCTGCCGAAACCGAACGGCTACCGGAGCATCCATACGACGGTATTCTGCGTTGATAATAAAATTATAGAAATCCAGATACGCACCCAAGAAATGAACGAGGAGGGAGAAACCGGCATCGCGGCGCATTGGGCTTACGAACAAAGCAAGGATTCCAAGGCCTACCAAGACAAACGCTCGGTCACGGCCGACAAAAAAGAGCTTCAGTGGGTCAACCAGCTCCGCAATTGGCAGAAAGAATTCAGCAATTCAGAAGAATTCTTGGAATCGCTGAAAATAGATTTTTTCAAAGACCGAATTTTCGTTATTACGCCAAAAGGCGAAGTGATAGATTTGCCGGTGGACGCGACGCCGGTAGATTTCGCCTATCAGATACATACCGAAGTGGGAAACAGCTGTACCGGAGCGCGGGTAAACGGCAAAATAGTTCCATTGGAACACCGGCTTAAATCCGGAAATTTGGTGGAAATTCTCACACAAAAAAATAAAAAACCGTCCGAGTCCTGGCTGGAATTCGTTAAAACCAGCAGCGCCCGCAACCATATCCGCGCCGCTTTAAAAACCAAAGAAACACGGCTGGCAAAAAAAGAGCCGAAAGAAACGGAATTGAAAATTATTGTGGAAGACAAGATGGGCCTCCTAAAAGACATTACGGCCGTTATTTCCCGCTCGCATGTAAACATTGCCGGCATCAACACCGCCCCAAGCGCTAAATTTCTTACGCTCAAAATCCGCTGCGATACCGCCAACAAAGGAAAAATTGAAAAAATTGTTTTAAAACTAAAAAAGTTAAAAGAGGTGAAAAAAATCAGTTATCAGCTTATATAGAAAAATCTTCTTTTGGTTCGGACAAATCCGGCAATGCCGCCTCGCTTATCCCATTTTTACTTTTCACTAATTTATCAATAATTAACTGCAATTCCTCCGGAGAATAAAAACTGATAGTCAATTTTCCGCCCTGGCCTTCTTTTTGCACTCTTACTTTAGTGCCGAGCGCTTCGCGCAACTGTTCTTCCGCGTACTGGAGCTCCGGGTCCGGCGGCAAGAACGGAACAGCCGGAGTTTTTTCTTTTGTCTGCTGAATGCGGGCGCGGAGGTCCCGAACACTAAAATTATTCTTCAGTAAATCTTCAAAAATGTTCTGTTGTTCTTTTAAATCAGAAACAGCCAGCAATAGGCGCGCCTGGCTCTCGTTAATGCTGTTTTTAGACACCGCTTCCTGTATTTGAGACGGCAAATTCAAAAGGCGGACGGAATTCGCCACTACTTCTCGGCTTTTACTCACCTTCACCGCGATTTCTCTCTGGGTAAGGCCAAATTCCTGAAGTTTAGCGTAAGCTCTGGCGGTCTCAATGGGATTCAAATTTTCCCGCTGAATATTCTCAATAATCGCCAGTTCCAGCCGTTCCCGTTCTGTCGGCAAAGCCCTGACCATTGCCGGCACCCGTTCCAAACCGGCCATTTTCGCCGCCCGCAAACGCCGCTCTCCGGAAATCAAATGATACTCCACTGTTGTTCCAAAATCCGTCGGCGCCTCATGCTTAGTTACCACCAATGGGTGCAAAATACCGAATTCCCCGATAGAACTGGCTAATTCTTTCAGCGATTCCTCGTTAAAGTCCCTTCGCGGCTGAAGCGGGTTGGGCTTTATCTTATCTACTTCAATATGAAAAACCGGGTCTGGCAATTTTGATTGCGGCTGAAATTGATTATTAAGCATAATACTATTATAATACAAAAAATGCCGGGGTGGCGGAATGGCAGACGCACAGGTTTCAAAAACCTGCGATCGCAAGGTCATGAGGGTTCGACTCCCTCCCTCGGCACCACGTAGGAAATCATGTTAAGATAACGGCGGAGCCGCACCGCTCAAAACCGCAAAAGAACCCGTAGAAAAACATCGGCTCGAACCATATTTTAATTTTGGGGGAAAGAAAAATTTTCATGAGGATTTAGGAGTGAAAAATGGCCTGAAATAGGGCTGTTTTTGTTTAACACCGCGACACTTGACAGGTAGAGTATTATCTGCTATCATAAATGGCAATATCAGGCACGTTGCTTGGTGTGCTCTGCCGCGAGAGTGTCGCGGTAAGTCGTACTTTGAAAGGAGAAACGAATGAAAAGACTGACCAGCCTTTTGGCTCTGGTTGTTGCTATCGCGTTCTTTGCTGGATGCGATCAGCAACCGAATCAACAGTCGCGGCAAGTTGTTGCAGCTCCGGTGGAGAAGCCGAAACCGGATGTGTCTGCAGTTCTTGCGAACGCAACCGAGCTTCGAGAAGAGAAGCTGTTCCTCGTAACCCTCAAGTTCGAGAAAGAACAGTTCACTCTCGATCTCTGGGCACACGCGAAGAACGCGATGGTGGCGGAATCTCGGACCCTTATCGTTGGCGAACGAACCTTCAACGAATACCAGATCGGGCAGAAGGTCTCAAGCAAGGGCGACGGCTGGGGTTTCGTCTTTAATGGCGAAATCGCCGAGTATGTCGTGCGTCCCACGGAGAAGAAGGTCGAAAGCCAGTACTTCTGGGCGGATAGAAACGGAGCGCAGACCGAGATCAACAAGGAACAATACGACGAGGCGATGCAACAACTGCGCTCTAGTGATCGCCAACTGCTTACCGTTCCGTTCGCTGGTGTTGCACGAACCTACGTTCTGGGAAAGCCGCTTGCGGAATACCAGTTCGTGGACCGTCAGCCGCTCAATCGTTACTTCGTGACTATTCGGGTCGAGAACTCCACGTTCACGCTCGATCTCACGAAGCACATCCGCAACGCGGCGAACACTCACGACGTCACGCTCGAAGTTCCACGCGAGGTGTATGAGAAGACCGGCAACGCCTGGAACGCGCAACTGAGCACTGGCTCGCTTATCGTGAAAGGTCGCTTGTCGGAACTTCGCGGCAAGGTGACCAAGAAGTGGTCGGAGGTGGACAATGGCTATCAGCTTGCGAAAACCGCCGACGGCCAGCAGTTCGTCATCCCGAAGTGAGAGTGCAAGCTCTCCCAACCGAGGGTGGAAAGTTATCAAACTTTCCACCCTCTTTTCTTTTTGTAATAATTCAAAGAACAAGGAATTTGCCGACAAGACTGAAATTCGTTAGAATTTCAGTAAATCCGAATCCGCCAAAGAAAAACTTGAAATTATCATTCGTGCGGCTCCGCCGCCTTTCCGGATTTTCGCGGGGGGACCTTCTCGCCGCCGCAGGCGGCGAAAGCGGTTCGGACTAATTCAAGTATTCTGCACCACGTTGGAAATCATGTTAAGATAACGGCGGAGCCGCACCGCTCAAAACCGCAAAAGAACCCGGAGAAAAACATCGGCTCGAACCTTATTTTGTAAAAGCAGAAAAGAAAAATTTTTCAAACACTCCCAAGGGACGGCACTTGCCGCCTCTTGACTTTTATGGCGTAATATGCTAAGCTTGAATATCGTTGAAAATACGTAATTCAACGAACTCCGCGGCGAGAGGGTCGCCGTAATCCAGTACCTTAAGGAGGTAAACCGATGAAGACGAAGAAGTTCCATCTCGGCGATGTGTTGAGCATCACCACGAGTCGGCTCGTCTCGCCGCGCCACATGGACGGCGTGTACGACATCCTGAACTTCATGACCGGCGACGACCTGTTCACACACCAGCTTCCCAGGGCGAGCGACGAGTGCAAGCCCCACCTGCTGGAGCAGTTCCCGCAACTGGTGGCAGTGGACGCTTCCGGCGTGAACGGCAAGAACCACGTGCAGTGGCTCGCCAAGCAGGTCGCCAAGTACGGCGAGGAGTTCGAGGTGAAGCCGATCCCGAAGGGCACGCACCAATTCAAGAATCCGATCGCGGAAGCGGCGGAGGTGATGGGCGGGCCCGAGAAGGTCATCGTCGTTCAGACCGACTAAGCGAGGCCATCGTGTCTCGCGCCCGGGCCCCTTGCGGATTTTTCGCACGGGGCCTTTCTCTTTTTTATTTTTTGAATTAGGAATTTTCATAAAAGAATTTGCCGCCAAAGAAAAATTGGAAATTGTCACCCTCCTTCGCTGAAGCTTCGGCGGGCAAGTCGGCGCAAGGGGGATTTCCTCGCCCTTCGACAAGCTCAGGGCAAAATGTCGTAGATACTGAGGAACGAAGTACATTCGAATTAATTCAGGAATAGAGCGCCACTTGTGATTTAAATATCTTTATGCTATATCTTATAGCATGACTACTAAACCAAAAACTAAGGCTTATTTTATTGTTGAATTTGATCACGAGGATGACGGACGTTGGATTGCCGAAATTCCGAAACTTCCCGGAGTAATGGCATACGGCCCTACAAAAAAAGAAGCGCTACAAAAAGTGTATGCTATTGCCCTTAGAACAATCGCTGACGGAATAGAACGGGGCAAAGTCCTCGCGCCGGTTACTCGGTTATTCAATTATGAAGTGGCGCGCCGTTAAGGCATCGCGCGTTTTGAAAGCGCTGTTTTCTATCGGCTGGCGAGTGAATCGCCAACGCGGTTCGCATAGAATATTGAAGAAAGCCGGATACCCGAATGTTACATTTGCATTTCATGAAAGTGAGGAAATTGGATCGCGCATGCTAAGCCGCATCGCAAAACACACCGGCCTCACGCCCGAGGATTTATAGACGAGTTGCTGAGGGCTTTTTTGTAAAAACAGTTAGCTCGCCTGCCCGCCATAGCTTTAACGTGAGCGTGAACCATATTTTAATTTTGGAGGAAGAAAATTTTTTAATCCTGGAATCCATAAGATTTAAACCTCAAAACAGCAGAGATGCTGATTTTTTATTTGGGCTTGACGCATAGACCATATTATGCTACGCTTATGGTGGCTTAGTAATCGGGTCGTTTCGACTCGATGGCACATTCCAAAATTCAAAACTGGAGGTGAACGATGAAGGTCAAAACCGCCGTGCTTTGGTGGCTCGTCAACAACAAGGAACACGAGTCGTTGACGGACAAGGACAAGACGATCGAAGCTCTGATGCCGCTCGTCGAGGCGCTCTTCCCGGGCATCAACTACTATTCGATTACCGGCTTCAGCCAGGTGATGCGTGACTGCGTCATTCCGGTCCTCAAGAAGCGGTTTTCGGAGCTGCTGACTACTCCCGCAGAGGCGATCAAGCCCAAAGCAACAACCGAGATCGCCAAGGTGCTTCCATCCAAGGGGTACGAGTGGCAGGAAAGCACCAAGTGGAGGTCCAAGTTCGAGAAGATCTTGGCCGCCGCCTGACCGAACTCTGATCATAGCCACAACATCAAGGGCTCCCCACGAGAAATCGTGAGTGGAGCCCTTTACTTTTTGATTTATCTCAATATTTTTCATATAATAGATTTGTATTCGCCTTGCGAATTCTTGAATTAAATGCCGCCAAAGAAAAACTTGTCATCCCTTCGGGAGATCACCCGTAGGGTGAAAATTGTCACCCTCCTTCGCTGAAGCTTCGGCGGGCAAGTCGACGCAAGGGGGATTTCCTCGCCCTTCGACAAGCTCAGGGCAAAATGTCGTAGATACTGAGGAACGAAGTACATTCGAATTAATTCAGGAATACTGCATCAAATGTAACTTGTTCGGAATTGACTGCTCCGCGTGGCGAGTACGCCGCGCTCCGCAGGGCAAAATCCGCTTTTGTTTTTGCCGTAAAATCCCATATATAGTTATAATCAGCAATGTTTGGTTCTAATATTAGAACCAAACAAGATTTTAGTAATGTAAAATTCCTCGGCCCTACAGCCGTGGTTTTTTATATTTTAAGCTTCATATATCTACCACTATGCTATAGCATAGTGGTAGATATATCTCCTTATCCACGACTTTAAAGACCACAAATTTATAAAGTATTTTGGCGTATAAAAATTAACGCGCAATATCAATGCCACTAATCATTCAACAAGTTTATGATAAACCATTTGACATCGGCGGGCTTTATTTGGAATAATAAAAATAGCGACTTTGATTAGGAGATAATATGAATACTCAAGCCGATTCTATCCCCGATATGAAAAATGACTGGAAGCTGACCGAAGAAAAACCGTTAATTTTTATGCCTAAAGACGGGCTGGATAAAGACAAAGAGTTTGAGGCGGGCACCAAATGTTTTTACCAAAATCCCCTTGCTCCGGAAGAAACCGGAGAAAGTTTCGGAGTTTTCAACCGAGAACCGCAAGCGAAAACCTGGTTGTTAAAAGATAAAATCCGCCGAAGCGCTCTTTTATTGAATTCGGGTTGGGTTGCGGGAGCAGACGGAGCCAGTATCCGTTTTCACGCGGAACCAGAAAAGGACATCTTAAAAGAGGTGGAAATTAGGCTTGCAAAAAAAAGAGAGGATGTCCAGTTGAGCAATGGAATGTCCGGAATTTACTGGCAAATATCAATTAAAAAATAAAGCAACGAAAAAGACCCATTCAAAAGGGTCTTTCTTTTTTTGCCTATATCAATCAACTTTCTTAAAATTCAAAATATATTTTTCAACAATTAAAAAACTAAAAAAAGCAACAGCGGCTCCGCCGGCGATATCCAGCGGCCAATGGACCCCGGCAAAAACCCTTGCCAATCCGATTGCCGAAGCGCCGGCAGTCAGATACCAGCCAAATTTTTTATTTACGGCAAAAATAGAAAAGGCGAGCGCGAAAAAAAACGCGGCATGGCCGGAAGGAAAAGAGCCGTTAGCCGAATGATTAATTAATTTGGTTACTTCCAATATGGCAAATGGCCGCGGCTTATCATAAAAAAACCTGATAAATTCCGAAAGAATTCCCCAGGATAAGATAATAGTCAATGCAGAAAATGAGAATTGCCGAATTTTCGCTTTCCAGCCGGACAAAGAAAAAATCGCGTATAAAGCCGCCGCCAGCAAAATATAGCCGAAATAAGACGCAAAAAAAACGGCCAAAAAATCCAAAAAACCGCTTTTTCCGGCAAAACTATTAATTAAGATAAAAAGATTCTGCTCCATATTGACCGATTCAAACCTACAAACTTTTATCCAAATCTACAAACAGTATGCGAATGGCTTACCAATGGCCACATTTAAATAAACTTTGTGGATTCGGATATTGTTCGTAGGTTTGGACGCTACCTTCTTGTAAACGGCAACAGTCCCAAATACCTTGCCCGTTTGATTGCCTCCGCCAAAAGCCGCTGATGCTTAGCGCAGGTATTGGTAAATTTCGGGTCAATGATTTTCGCCTGCCCGGAAATAAATCTCCTCAATAACCCCGCGTCTTTATAATCAATCTCTTTAAAATTTTGTGAGCAAAAGTAGCACTGAAGCATGTAATTTAACTGCTAACTTAAAATGGCAAATCTTCTTCTTTAATTTCTTCTGGCGGCAAATTATCCGCATCTTCAATATTGACAGTCGGCAAACTTTGCGCGGATTCCCCGCTATCGCTTTTTTTATCTCCGGCTTTTGGAGCAAATCCGTCTCCTGAATTTTTAGCGGCGGGGCGAGGGCCTAACTGCATCCGTTCACAAATAATTTCCGTAGTACGGCGCTTCTGGCCGTCCTTGCCTTCCCAATCGCGCGTCTGCAATCTGCCTTCTATTAAAACCAAACTGCCTTTTGTTAAAAACCGGCTGGCTACCTCCGCCTGCCTTCCCCAAATCACGATATTATGAAATTCCACCGCTTCTTTTTTCGCGCCGGAAGCGTCATTCCAAACCCGATTAGTGGCAACGGAAAAACTGGCTACCTGCGCGCCGCCAGCCGTAGAACGGAGCTGGGGGTCAGCCGTTAATCTTCCTAATACAAAAACTTTATTAAGATTCATATATGTTTACAACCGACACCAATTACGAATAAGACCCGAATGACTCTAATAAAATTCGTAAATTCGTGTGTAGTTAGTATATTAGTGTCGCATTAATTATTTAAGTATTTCTTCCAATTTTTCTTCCAACGCTTCGTTAGTCAACGCCCTGTTGCTAGAAACACTGGGGCTGACTGCTTCCGGCGCCCGCTCTCTCTGCTGCCTAAAACCACTCCTTGATTTTAACGCTCTTTCCTCTCTTTTCCTAATAGGCGGCGTTATCACTAAAAATCGCAAAACTGTTTTATCCAATTGAAGCGTTTTGGCGACTTTTTCAATGGCTTCCGGCAAAGAACGGAATTGCAAAAAACCGAAATACGCCTGTTTATTTTTCTTAACAGGATAAGCCAATTGAATTTGCGTTACCGGAGATTGGTAAAAAACTTCTGCTCCGTGCCTATTTAATGTCTCTCCCACTGCGGTTTCCGACCCCTTGTCGACAACCAAAAAAGAAAGTTCATAGTCCCTTTTGTCGGGTTTTATTAAATCCATAACTTATCTACTTTATCAAAATTAATAATCTTTGTCCAGAACTCATAATTGCTATTCACTTTTCTTATCATTATCAGAATCTCTGTTTTCACCGCCATCAGAATCAAAAACTTCGAATCCGGTGCCTACCGGTATAAGCCGGCCGATAATAACATTTTCTTTTAATCCCCTAAGCACATCAATCCTGCCTTCGCTGGCGGCCGTAACCAATACTCTAGCCGTCTCTTGAAAGGAAGCGGCGGAAAGAAAACTTTGGGTGGATAACGCCACTTTGGTAACTCCGAGAAGCAATTGCTGGGCTTTAGCCGGCTGTTTGCCGGCTTTCTTGGCTTCTCTGTTCATTTCTAAAAATCGCGATTTTTCCACGACCTCGCCGCCCACAAATTCAGTGTCACCGGGATTTTTAATCCTTACTCTTCCGAACATCTGGCGGACAATTATTTCCACATGCTTATCGTTGATGGTCGCTCCTTCCGAAACATAAATTCTCAATACTTCATTAATAATATATTTTTCCACCGCCCGGCTGCCTTTTAACGCAAAAAGTTCTTTTAAATCCAGCGCCCCCTCGGAAAGCTGAGCGCCCTTCTGCGCTTTATCTCCGATTTTAACAAAAATTTCAGAAAATCGCGGTACGCTGTATTCATAAATTTTTTCTTTCTTGCCCTTGCCGCCGGCAGCCGCTTTAATACTGATTATTTTCAAAAGCCCTTTTTCCTCAATATTGGACACCACGCCTTCTTCTTCCGCCAAAAAGGCGCGGCCCTTGGGAATCCGGCTTTCAAAGATTTCTTCCACCCTCGGCAAACCATGAGTTATGTCGCCGCCAGCCACGCCTCCGGTGTGGAAAGTACGCATAGTTAACTGAGTTCCCGGTTCGCCGATTGATTGCGCGGCAATAATGCCCACTGCGGTGCCCCGTTTTACCAGCTGGTTATTTCCTAAATCAAATCCGTAGCACTTCGCGCAAACTCCGTATAGTGCCTTGCAAGAAATCGGAGACCGCACTTTCGCCTGACTAATTTCCGATTCTTGAATCGCCTCGGCGATTTTCTTATCAATCAACTCTCCTTCCTTAACAAGAATTTTACCGCCTGATTTTATATCTTCCAGCGCCGTTCTGGAAAACAAGCGGTCTTTAAAATTAAGCCCGAAACTGGCTCCCTCGGCGCGGCTGATTTCAATACCCTCCTTAGTCCGACAATCATTTTCCCTGACAATCAGATCCTGGGCGACATCCACGAGCCGCCGGGTTAAATAACCGGCCGAAGCAGTTTTCAAAGCGGTGTCAGTCGTCCCTTTCCGCGCTCCGTGAGTGGAAATAAAATATTCCAACACGCTCAATCCTTCTTTCAAAGAGGACTTGACCGGCAGCTCAATGGTTTCGTTTTTAGGATTAGCCACAAGCCCCTTCATTCCCATCATCTGGACCGGCTGGGCCCAAGAACCCCGGGACCCGGAATCAATAATTGAATATACCGGATTATTGGCATCCAAAGATTGCGGAACCAATTTGCTGATAATCTCTTTGGTCTTTTCCCAAATTACTAAAATCCGGGAACGCCTTTCTGAGTCGGTTAAAAATCCGTTCTGGTATTGTTTATTGACCAGCTCCGCTTCCTCTTCCGATTTTTTAATAATCTCCGGTTTTTCTTTAGGCGGCACCAAATCTCCCATTGACCAGGTAATGCCGGAACAGGTCGCATATTCAAAACCCAGTTTTTTCATTTCGTCAAGATAAAAACTGGACTTATCCGTGCCATAAATATGGATAATGTCGCTTACTATTTTTGAAATATCCCCCTTCCTAAGCATCTTGTTGATATATCCGAAATCATTAGGAAGAATATGGTTAAAAATTATTCTTCCGCAGGAAGTTTCCATTTGTTTGCCGCCATCAATCGCTTTAATCGCGGCATTAACCGCCACTTTTTCATTTTCATAAGCAATAATGGCCTCATCAAAACTGCTGAAACTCATGCCCGCCCCCTTGACGCCGCTGACTATCTTGGTCAAAAAATAAATTCCCAAAACAATATCCTGGGTCGGATACACAATCGGGTCGCCGGTTGCCGGCTTAAGAAGATTATGGCTGGAAATCATAATTTCCGACGCTTCTTTTTGCGCTTCCGCGGATAACGGCAAATGAACCGCCATCTGGTCTCCGTCAAAATCCGCGTTAAAAGCGGTGCAGACCATCGGCGGAATTTTAATGGCCAATCCCTCAACTAAAACCGAGCTGAAGGCCTGAACACCAAGTCGGTGGAGAGTGGGGGCGCGGTTCAATAAAACTTTCCTATTGGCAATCACTTCTTCCAAAATTTCCCACACTTCCGGCGGCGCCTGCTCTATAAGGCGGTTGGAATTGCGTATATTGTGCGCCAAGCCCCGCTCAATAATTTTATTGATTACAAACGGCTTAAAAAGCTCCAAGGCCATTTTTTTAGGCAATCCGCATTTATCAAGTTTCAATTCCGGGCCGATAACGATAACCGAACGGCCGGAGTAATCAACACGCTTGCCGAGCAAATTCTGCCGGAATCTTCCGGTCTTTCCCTTAAGCTGGTCGGATAACGATTGGAGCGGCCGGCGCTGGCTGGACATCTGCTGGGAGCCAAGACGAGCGGAATTATCAATCAAAGCATCCACGGATTCCTGAAGCATCCGTTTCTCGTTGACAACGATAACGTCGGGAGCGTTCAATTCCAAAAGTTTTTTCAAGCGGTTATTCCGATTTATGACGCGGCGGTATAAATCATTCAAATCAGAAGTGGCGTAACGGCCGCCGTCCAGCGCTACCATCGGACGCAAATCAGGAGGCAAAACCGGCAAAACAGTTAAAATCATCCACTCAGGTCGGATATTTTCTTTAATCATTGATTTAATAATTTTCAAGCGCTTCAGCAAGCGGCGCTCCTGAATCGTATCTTCATAAAGGCCGACTTCCGCCTCAATCTTTTTGGCGGTTTTTTCCAAGTCCATTTCTTCCAAAATTTTACGCAAAGCTCCCGAGCCGGTTTGGGCCTCAAAAACATCTCCAAAACGCTTGGAAAGATTGGCAGCTTCCGTTTGGCTTAAAATCGCTCCCACTTTCAACGATTCTATTTCTTTTTTTGTCTCAGACAAACCGGAGCGCAATTCCGAGGTCTTAACTTTTTCTTTACGGGCGGTTTTTTTTCTGGATTCAAATTCCTTTTCCAATTCTTTAAACGCCCTCTTTTTATTTTCTTCATTAACGGAAGTTATCACATAAGAAGCGTAATAAACCACTTTTTCAAGCTTGGGCACCGGCAAATCCAAAAGCAAGCTTAATTTTGACGGCGCAGTTCTTAAAAACCAAATATGGGTGACTGGCGTCGCTAATTTAATGTCGCCCATCCGTTCCCGCCGGACTACTGACCTGGTTACTTCAACGCCGCAACGGTCGCAAATAATTCCCTTATAGCGGATTCGCCGATATTTTCCGCAATAACATTCCCAGTCCTTAGTCGGACCGAAAATATTTTCCGCGAAAAGGCCGTATTTTTCCGGCCGCTGAGTCCGGTAATTAATGGTTTCCGGCTTGGTAACTTCTCCGTGAGACCATCTTAAAATTTCTTCCGGAGACGCAATTTTTAATTTTATAGCTTTAAAATTTTCCATCCCTCACCCTTAAAGGACCGCAGCGCGGCTGCGATATCCTGATATTAATTTAAGACCTTTGGTTAAAATTGTTTCTTTTAAAAATTTCATATTTTGTAATAATTTTTTAGTCCCTCACCCTTAAAGCACTCCAATTTTTACGACGTTATCATTAAGGCATTATAAAACTTCAATTTCTTAATTTGCATCCTAACCAATTATTTTAGAAAAAATTGATTAGCCGTTGCGGTGCTTTAAGGGTGAGGGATTAGCTGTTAGATTTCCGCCTCGTTCTCCGTTCCATCGCCGATTCTCCGTCCTTAATTAATTCCACATCCAATCCCAGCGCTTTCATTTCACTAACTAAAACATTAAAAGATGCTGGTATGTTCGGATTCCGAATATTTTCTCCTCTGATAATTGATTCAAAAGCGGCGGAACGCCCAAGAACATCGTCCGACTTGATAGTAAGCATTTCCTGCAATATGTGGGCTGCCCCGTATCCTTCCAGCGCCCAGACCTCCATTTCTCCAAACCGCTGGCCGCCGAACTGCGCCCGGCCGCCAAGCGGCTGCTGGGTAATAAGCGAATAAGGGCCGATAGAGCGCATATGAATTTTATCTTCCACCAAATGGTTCAGCTTCATCATATAAATTACCCCCACGCAAACTTCCTGATTAAATGCTTTGCCGGTGCGTCCGTCATAAAGCTTTACTTTTCCGGATTCCGGAATGCCCGCTTTTTTCAATTCTTCCTGAATCTGGGTCCAGGCAGGCCCGGAAAGCGACGGCGTTACGGCGCGATATCCCAATTTTGAAGCCGCCCATCCCAAATGGGTCTCTAAAACCTGCCCTAAATTCATACGGGAAGCGACGCCAAGCGGGTTCAAAATAATATCAACCGGCGTGCCGTCTTCCAGATAAGGCATATCTTCCACCGGCCTCACTTGGGAAATAACTCCTTTATTCCCGTGCCGTCCGGCTAATTTATCCCCGGCCATCACTTTACGGAGCTGAGCAATTTCCACCTGAATTCTTTTGATAATTCCCGGCTCCAGCTTATCGCCGTGGTCCCGATGAAAAATTTTAATTCCGACTACCCGGCCATACTTGCCATGAGGCATAGTAAGAGAAGTGTCTTTCACGTCTCTGGCTTTTTCTCCAAATATCGCCCTAAGCAAACGCTCTTCCGAAGTCAGTTCGCTTTCTCCTCTCGGAGAAATCTTGCCAATCAAAATATCGCCGGCTTTTACTTCAGCGCCAATTCTGACAATTCCTTCCTCGTCAAGATTTTTCAATTTTTCTTCGGAAACATTAGGTATATCCGGAGTCGTAAGTTCCGGCCCCAATTTCGTATCCCGGACATCTATGTAGAAATCTTCAATATGGATTGAAGTAAACAAATCATCCTGAACCACTCTTTCGGATAAAATAATGGCATCTTCAAAATTCGCCCCTTCCCACGGAATAAAAGACACTAAAAGATTTTGTCCAAGCGCCAAAACCCCGTTATCAATAGACGGCCCGTCAGCCAATATCTGGCCTTTTTTAATTTTTTCTCCTCTCGTTACTAATGGCCGCTGAGAAATGCAAGTGTATTGGTTGGAACGTTTAAATTTATTCAAAGTGTATTTTTTAACTCCTGATTTGGTTTTAAAAATAATTTGCTTGGCATCCGCCGAAATTATTTCACCCGGTTCATCGGCGATAATTAAGTGGCCGGAATCATGGGCTGCTCTTTCTTCCATTCCAGTTCCGACATAAGGAGAATCCGGCTTAATTGAACCGACTGCCTGCCTCTGCATGTTAGAACCCATAAGCGCCCGGTTAGCGTCATCGTGTTCTAAAAACGGTATAAGCGAAGTGGCGATGCTCACCAGCTGATTCGGAGCGACATCAATTAAATTAACTTCATTTTTAAGGCAGGTTGCCGGTTCGCCTTTAATTCTCGCCCCAACCACCTCATCAAGAATCCGACTGTTTCCATCAAGCTTAATGCCGGCGTGGGCAATTTTATAACCTTCTTCTTCCAACGCATTCAGCCAAATAATTTTAGAAGTTACCCGGCCTTTTTCCACCACCGCGTAGGGCGTTTCCAAAAATCCAAGCTCATTTACTCTGGCATATCCAGCCAAATGGTTTACCAAACCGATGTTATTGCCTTCCGGCGTTTCAATCGGACAAATGCGCCCATAGTGCGAACGATGCACGTCCCGAACTTCAAAACCGGCGCGTTCCCGAGTCAATCCGCCGGGTCCCATGGCGGATATCCGACGCTTATGCTCCAATTCCGCCAGCGGATTAATCTGGTCCATAAACTGGGAAAGCTGGGATGAAGAAAAAAATTCTTTAACCACCGAAACTATCGGCCGCGAATTAACCAGCTGAACCGGGACCAAAGTATTGATATCTAAAGTGGACATCCGGTCCTGAACGATTCTTCTCAATCTGGCCAAACCGACCCGAAGGCGGTTCTGAAGAAGCTCGCCTACCGGACGCACCCTTCTATTCCCCAAATGGTCAATATCGTCCGGCTCCACCGATTGATTGTTATTCAACCGGATAATTTCTTTAACAATAGCAATCAAGTCCTGCAATTCTATCAGCCGACTTTCACTCTTGAGCTTTAAACGCTGATTCAATTTAAATCGACCGACTTGAGAAAGGTCGTATCGGTCAAATCTGGTCAGCATAGCATCTATCAAACTTTTGGCATTTTCAACGGTGGCTAAATCCCCGGGGCGAATGCGCTTATAAATTTCAATATAGGCCTCATCCTGCGTTTTGGCCGAATCCTTTTTAAGGGTCGTTTCCATGAATTTTATCGGGCCGGTATCGGCGTCGCTGAAAATTTCTAAAATCTCTTGCGGGTCTTCCAATCCTAAAATTCTGAATAAGCTGGTAACGGGCGCTTTGCGGCGACGGTCAATCTTAACTCCTATATTACCATCGGGGTCGGTCTCCAATTCAAGCCAAACGCCCCTGTTAGGAATAATTTTAGCGCCAAAAAATTTCTTCCCCCTCCAGACATTAGCGGTAAAATAAACTCCGGAAGAACGGATTAATTGGGAAACCACTACCCGCTCAACGCCGTTGATGATAAAAGTTCCGCGCTCGGTCATCACCGGAAAATCACCAAGATAAATTTCCTGTTCCCGCTTTGTTTTAGTGCGCCGATTGACTAATCTGAAATTAACCCGCAAAGCGGCTTCATAAGTTAAATCCTTATAGCGGGAATATTCTTCGTCGTATTTCGGCTCGTCAAAAGAATAATTAAGGAAATTAAGTTCTAAGTCCTTTCCGGTATAATCTTTAATCGGAGAAACCTCGTTCAAAAGTTCTTTTAATCCGTCCTTCAAAAACCAACCGTAAGAAGCGGTTTGGATTTCTACAAGATTCGGTTGTTTAATAAGCGGACCGGAATGAGAAGAAAATATTTTTGTTGATAATTTTGGCATAAAAAATTGCCCCCTGGAAGCAAAAGTTCCGTTTTTTAAAAAAATACTTTAAATAAATTAATAAAAACCACCCGTCCTTAAAATGGTTAATTTTTGTTGCTAAAACGCGTAAGCGTTATTATACCGCACTGTTCCTAACTTTGTCAATACCCCAGCATAAAATTTTATCCGGGACAATACCCAAATTTTAGCTTCTAAATATCAAAATTATCCACAACTTATCACCAAAATGAAAACCGCGACTAAATCGCGGTTGAATTCAAAAAATCTAAACAAGCTTGATCTTCTGGATTTCCAGTAAAAAAATCTTCAATTCTTGAATTTATTATTTGCTTTGCCGTCTTCTGACAAATATAGCACTGCCCAAAATGATTTTCGTAGACACTCAATCCCTTATTCAAAATTTCAGCTAAATATTCATCAGCGCGTGATCTGTTTACTGCTTCTTTAAGAATGCCATAAGACGGCAATATCATATACTCTACCCCCCCCTCATATTAAATTCTATGTGTCATTATAAAAAAATTAAAATACAAAGCCCCCGGTGAGCGAACTCACCGAGGGCTTACGGATAGGACCAAGGTTCCAAAAGGATTTAGGAACCCAAGACCATAAGGACTACTTGCGGACGAACGCGAAACGGCAGTACCGAGACCACCCGCCCGTGAAGTAGTCCAAGTACAGCCCGCGGTAGCCAACGCGGCCCCAGAGACAGAGCACGCGCGGGAGGCCGTCCAGAACGATAGGCTCGTGAAGAAAAACCACGGGCGCTTCGCGCTGCACACCAGGATGCTCTACTCCGAAGTAGAGTCCATCCTCATAGCGGGGTCTTGGGAGACCCCGCTTTGCCGCTTCAACCAAGACCTCTTCCGCGGTCGGATCGTGATCAAAGTCCCCGCCCTCGATGAACACGATCTCCGCCGCCCTCCCTCTCCTGACTCTCGCCGGAAAGTTCGCAGAGTTGATGTACGCGTCGGCATAGTTGTACTTGCCATCCAACACCAGCTCTTCGGTTGTCCGAGCGTCGCTGATCTTCCGGAGGCGAAAAACGATCATCTTCGCCAACCGCTTGAGCGCCTCCACCATGACCGGGATCACGGCTGACTGCAGTTCCCTGGCATTGTGAATGACGTTCTGAATTCCGCTCCGATCAAGATCGGCTTGGTCGATTGCTTGCCGCGCCGCATCTTTCACGAAACGAAGGCACTGCTCTTTCTCGTTCGGTGTTATCGGTGTTATCGGTGTTATCGGTGTTATCGATGTTTTCATCGTAATCACCCTCCTGGTTTTCCTTTGCCTGACGGAACTCCTGCCAGTTTACCCTCGAGCTTGTCGAAGGGTTAGTTACAGCTCTTAACGAACCACGGGTGCGCTAAAAGCTGTAACTAACTCTGCAAATAACTTTAACAAATTACTAAATAAAGTATAACATAGTTGGGGCTATCTTGTCAAGTACTCCGCCCGATTTTCAATATGTTCTTCCAAATCGCGGCTGAAGATAGTTTTTTTGGTTTTCGGAGCAGACAGATAATATAAATAATCTGACTTTACGGGATTAAGCGCCGCTTTAATTGCTTCCAGGCCCGGATTGCCAATCGGCCCGGGCGGCAAACCATTATATAGATAAGTATTGTACGGCGATGAAAAATCCAAGTCCCTTCTATAAACTTTCGGGTCCGCGCAGGTTACAAACGTGCCGCCGCATTTTGCGTAAGTAATTGTCGCGTCAATATGCAAAGCGATTCCGGCTCCCAATCTTTTATAAATAATGCCGGCGATGAGCTGGCGGTCTTTAAAATCCGGCGCTTCTTTTTCTAACAAAGACGCAACGATAAGCTTTTCAAAAATATCCCCATCTCTCATTTCTCCCTTCTCATCTCTAAACAAAGGTTTTGCCTTTTTTTCAAAATTATCCAAAAATTTCTTTACCACTTGTTCGGTATTACTGTTCAGAAAAAAACGATAAGTGTCAGGAAATAAAAATCCCTCCGAATTTTTCGCGTTAAGCAAAAATTCATAGCCCTTCGCCAAATTTTTCACCGAAAACTTTGAAAGAGCGCCGGCCGGCAAAATTCCTTCCCGCGCCAGCATCGCATCCATGTCTTTCAAAGTAACGCCTTCCGGAAAAGTAATTTCTCTGTCAATTTTCGGGCCGCGGATTAAAGCCAAAATAACCGCCGGTGTGCTGGAACCGGCGCTTAATAAATAATTCCCCGGCTTCAGCAGATGCGCCGAACCGGATAAAATTCCATAAATTAAAAAGGTGTTTTGGGAACGGATAATTTTTTGATTTTCCAATAATTCGGCAATTTCTTTAAAGCCGGCGCCTGGCAAAATTTCCACCGAGCGGTAATCGGAACGGCTGGAAATCGAACCGAGAAAAAATAAAAACAGGGCGATTCCTAAACTGCCCAAAGACCAAACTGTAATAATTAATTTTTGCATCATCCCTCACCCTTAAAGGACCGTAGTACGGCTGCGATGTCCTGATATTAATTAGAGACCTTTGGTTAAAATTGTTTTTTTTAGAAATTTCATATTTATAATAATTTTTCAGTCCCTCACCCTTAAAGCACCGCAACGGCTAATCAATTTTTTCTAAAATAATTGGTTAGGATGCAAATTAAGAAATTGAAGTTTTATAATGCCTTAATGATAACGTCGTAAAAATTGGAGTGCTTTAAGGGTGAGGGATTAAAATCTGCGGTAAATCACCGTGCCTTGAATCATTCCTATTAAAATAGAATTAATAATAAAATTAGAGCCGCCATAGCTTAAAAACGGAAAAGACACTCCGATTACCGGCAAAAGCCCTAAATTAGAACCGACATTCAAAACAAAATGCGCCAGAAACAAAATGGACGCGCCCAGGCAAATCAGCTTGTAAAAATTATTGTCCGATTCAATTCCTATTTTAATTATCCGCAATAAAACAATTAAAAAAGCGGCAATGATTCCTATTCCTCCGAGCATCCCAAATTCCTCAACAAAGGCCGCGAAGATAAAATCGGTCTGGGCTTCCGGCAAAAATCCCAATTGCGACTGCGTCCCCTGGCCGAATCCTTTTCCCCAAAACCCCGCCGAACCGATGGCGATTTTTGACTGGATAACGCTGTAATTTATTCCAAACGGGTCCCGTTCCGGATAAAAAAGGCCGATAATTCTTTCTCTCTGGTAATCTTTTAAAACAGAAAACCACAATAAAATGAAAACTGCGGCAAAAACAACGGACGACAGCAAAATGTGCTTCCAGCGGATTCCGCTTACCAATAAATAACCGAACCAAATTCCGAACAAAATAAGAACCGAGCCCAAATCCGGCTGGATAAAAACCAAAAGCGCCGGAAGCAAGAAATAAAAAAAGGAAAGGAATAAATTTCGGGCATAAGCAATGCCGACGTGCCTCTTCGCGAAAAAAGACGCATAAACGATAATAAGCGCTAACTTGGCAAATTCCGATGTCTGGAACTGGAAGGGGCCGAGCATAAGCCAGCCGCGGACACCGCGAATAGCCGGAGCAAAAAAATAAGTGGCGAACAGCAATAAAACCGCTAAAATGTAAATTCCCCACACAAACCAGCGATAATTTATAAAAGACCGCCAGTCAAAATCCGCCAAAAACAAAATCACGCCGAATCCCAGCGCAACCCAAAGCAGTTGCCATCCCGCAAGACGGGGCGCGGCGCTTGCCAATAAAACCAGCCCCGCTCCGGCAAGAAACAAAATTCCTCCGTTAAGAATCCAATCAAGGCGTTTTAGGTATTGCATATCTTTTTACTTAATGCTAATATATCTGAAGCTCTGTATCAATGAAATTAAGGGGGTGCTATGGACTGTCCAAATTGCAACTTTTGGTTAAAAAGAAAAATCGAAAATTATCACTACATTGAATGTGGCTTAGAAAATGTCTGGATAGAAAACTGTAAAATGTTTGTTTGTCTGAATTGCAAAGGACAAGCCGCAGTTTTGCCAGATGCAAATTTAGCATCCGAGCTAATAGCAGAAACGTTAATACAGCAATGCTTTAAATTGAATTACGAAGAAGTCCGCTTTTTGCGCAAGTCAATGCGGCTGAGAGAAGATGAATTAGCTTTGCTTCTACGAGTAAAACCGACAGATATTTTTAGTTGGGAAAACAAAATAACAGAAATAGATTCACTTGATGACCTTAGGTTGCGTCTTTTGATTATCGACATTATAAAAAATCCCCTTTTTAAAAAAATTGAACTTAAACTAAAATTAGCTGATATTTTTGGAAATTGTGATTATAGAAAATCAAGACCAAATCCAATTCCAAAAATAATTTTAAAACCCGTTCCTACGCATTTCAATTTTCGAATTGAAGTTGCTAAGCCAACCTGAACTGAAACAAATTTCGCCAACTAACAAAGTTGGCGATTTTTTATTTCAAAATTTCCGCAAAAACTTCCGTTGCCTTTAAATCAATTTGTCCATACAAAGATTTACTGACCGGAATGAAAATTATAAATGGACGTTCTTCAAACGGTTCCATATTGCTTAATTCAGTTTTGGATATTCCTGTTCTCGCGCCGAAATTATCGCGCAAAAAAGCGGTTATTTCTATTTTTTTAATCAAAAAATTATTCGGGTTTTTAATCGCGCCGCTTACTGCCGCCTGATTGCCCTCTAAAACAGAGGAGGTCTCTTTTAATTCATAATCCGGTTCAGAAAATTCTTCCGCCGGAACCCAAATAGCGGTTTCCTCATTAATAGCTATGGCGGCGCGGGAAGGAAAACCGTTAGTAACGGAAATTCCGGCTTCCACAATCTGTTTGGTTTCGCCGGCATAAATAAAAGAATTATTTTTCGCTTCTTTAAGCAGCCGACTATCTTTATCAAAAAACTGCACGCGGTATTCAAAAAAACCGGCGCCCAAAGTTTCATTCGGATTGTGTATTTTCATGCTTACGGAATATAATCGGTCGTTTTCGAATAATTGAGCGGACTGGACCTCAAGCCGCCGCAAATTTTTTATCTCGCAAGCAACGCAATCGCCGCCGCAATCCACGCCAACCTCCCCGCCATTTTGCTGATTATCAAAACAACTCGGCGCCGGCTTGAATTCAAAAGAATAAATACCCCAGCCAACCGCTGCTAAAATCACCAAATAAAAAGTCCCATATAAAAATTGTTTTAATAAACGAGTCATATAAGAATTATACACTCAATCTTTTAAAATTCTCCACCCCAGTTATATTTGCTATAGCAAATATAACTGGGGTAATAAAAATCCCCGCTTGTACGGGGTTATTAAATTAAGTTCCTGATAAAAATTTTTAATGCAAATATAAAATACGCCCTTAATTGTTGGCACATCCTACTTTCTCATCCGCCGAAGCAGATAATATCATCGGACACAAACGCTTTCACTTCTCTGTTCGGAATGGGAAGAGGTGGAGCACGTTTGGATAAAGCACCAACAACCAAGGGCGTATTTTTTAATAAATACTGAATTAAGAGGTCAGAAATTTCTTACGCAAAATTTTATAAAAAATCTTGCGTAAGAAAAAATCGGTTTATTAGTACTCCTCGGCTAAAACCATTACTGGCCTTACACCTAGAGCCTATCAACGTGGTAATCTTCCACGAACCTAACACCTAATCTTGGGCGAGGCTTCGTGCTTAGATGCTTTCAGCACTTATCCTTTCCGAGCATAGCTACCCAGCGCTTCAGTTGGTACCAAAGCTGGCAGACCAGCGGCTCGTTCAATCCGGTCCTCTCGTACTAGGATCGACTTCCCTCAAGTGTTTACGGACTTTCGTCCACGCCTACAGCAGGTAGAGACCAACCTGTCTCACGACGGTTTGAACCCAGCTCACGTGCCCTTTTAAATGGCGAACAGCCATACGCTTGGGACCTTCTCCAGCCCCGCGCTAGGGCGAGCCGACATCGCTGTCGTTATTTTTCCCTTCTTACGAAGAGGTTCGGACTATATCTTCATCCTTTTTGATCTTAAAAAGGAGATGACGTATTAGCACGAATAAATTCGCACTCTAGCTTTTTTCAAAGCTAAGTCTCTACGGGGTTATAACTCAATTTTATATTTCATAGAAGGAATAATTTTATCCTTCAATAATTCTCTTAATTTTGGCAAAGAAGATTTTAAAAATCTTAAGCGATAATAAATTTTATCTTTATTAAGCGCGGTTTTTAAACCTAATTTCTCCAAAGCCAGGATTAATTTTTTCTGGTCAGCAATACTGAACTGTTGGGTATTTAAATATACGTCAACGCTTCTGCATCTACTTCCATCATCCATAAACCAAACTGATAAAATTATTGGATCTAAATTAATGGCATCAGGAATAATTTTCTTGCCGTTTTTATAAAACAATTTATGTAATTCTGATAATTCAAAAATTTGTTTTGAATAAAACCGATAAGCTATTCTGTTGCCGTTGCCTTTTCTAATTTTAGGCGCTGAACCGGAAATATTTTTTAAAATTAAATATTTCCAATCAACATATTCTTTCTGTTTAAAAGAATGGTTGAATTCCATAAGCGCATTTTTCCTTCCTGGAAAAATTCTTAAGTATCCATCACCTAAAATTGATCCAATAATCACTGATCTTTGTAATTGAGTTAAACTTCCCACGGTATTGTCCATGCAATAATTTTATCACATGGAGTCCACCGTTATAAGTCATGTTTTTAGTATGACATTGCTGTCATAGCACCCCGATATGTTAAGGTGCCGAGCGTCGTCGTCGATAAGGACTCTCGGACGACACTAGCCTGTTATCCCCGGGGTAACTTTTAGCCGTTGTCTCCAACCTTTCTACAAAGTGTTGTCGGGTCACTAAGTTCTGCTTTCGCACCTGCTTGACTTGTAGGTCTCGCAGTTAAGCCGGCTTTTGCCTTTACGCGTCCAGCCCGATTTCCATCCGGGCCAAGCCGACCTTAATAAACCTCTCCATTACTCTTTAGGAGAGAAATGCCCCATTTAAACTGTCCGTCAGGCACTGTCTCTGACCGTTTTTGCCGATCAGGTTAGAATTTAAAAATTGAAAAATGGCTGTTTCATTGTCGGATCCGCTCCAACCGAAATCGAAGCTTCAAATCCTCACCACTACGCTACGTATCCAATTTCTAAAGCCAATACCAAACTACAGTAAAGCTCCCGGGGTCTTTTCGTCCCGCTGCAGGTATCCCGCGTCTTCACGGGAATCGCATTTTCACCGAGCTCTTCGTTGAGACAGTTCTCCAGTCGTTACGCCTTTCGTGCGCTTCGGAACTTACCCGAAAAGGAATTGCGCTCAATATTGTTACAGAATCTAGAAGCTAAAATTTAGAATCTAGAATTTGGGCAAGGCATTTCTGCTTGCCTCTGCATATTACTATGCAGTTCGGACTATATCTTCTCCGACCCTGCGTCGGAGTTCGGCGTGTAGTCTCTACGGGGTTATTTGCTCAAATTTTTGGATTTGTCATGGCTTTTTTGGAGCTATTGACAAGATTTTTATAGTATGCTATACTGTTTCTAACAGGTGGATCGGAAACCACCATATCTGCGAACTCTCCGCGCGCTGGTAGTCTTGTATGAGCTGATAAGTATTCGTGAAGCTCAACATAACAGCGTGTAGGCGCAGGTATCCTTAAAGGTGTTTTTTAGGCGGCAAAGGGTAGCTCATGGGTAAAGAGTTAGTTAACCCCAGAGCGAACAATAGCCAATGCCTCCCCAGACCGCAGCGTAGCGCGGTCTGGGGATATTTTTTTTACTTTAAAATCCAAAAATTTGAGCAAATAACTTCCCTCGGTATTTTCCAAAATTTCTGTCTATAAATTTTGGATGTTCACCGATATAGTGCCGATATTTTTCAGTCGGCATCCCACACCCATTACAGGCGTCGGGACCAAATTTTACTAAGGCAATGTAATTCACCTTAGAACGATTCATATGTTATTCTGACCCGATCTTTTATCGAATCAACTCTGCATGTCGCCATGCAGTTCGGACTATATCTTATCGCCATTCGGCGATTCTGACGTATAGTCTCTGAGGATTTTTTACCACTTCACCTCCGAGATTGTGGTAAAATCTTTCCTGCTGATTGTCCGCAATCAAAAATTGTCACGACTTAGGACGACTGACTGCCGTTTTGTAGAGAAACTACGGAGCTCCGATTTGCTTGGTTTTGCGAAGCAAAAAATCGGAGCGAGGCGTAGGCGCGTTCCGCCGCAGGAGCGGAACGACGCCGGTTCTCATAGAAATGGCAGGCAGGCGGCCTTGCCGTATTTTGATATGCTCGGAGTTTCCAGCATATAGTCAGATTTTTTAACTACAATCGTTACCTTATAGTTATCGCTGACATTGACGAGGGC
>Ga0209542_10003127_pt1 | contig 35809 bp, 38 predicted proteins | sample RifCSPhighO2_01_FD_184028 | JGI IMG/M metagenome (GOLD analysis project Ga0209542, IMG submission 184028) | Soil microbial communities from Rifle, Colorado - Rifle CSP2_plank highO2_0.1 (SPAdes) (version 2) | ecosystem: Environmental > Terrestrial > Deep subsurface > Rock core/Sediment ...
CAGCCACAGGATCAGCGGATTCTGCTGAAACGAGATGGAAGAGCACCCGTGTACGGGCAATGTGGCGCAAAAATTTTGTGCCCAGACCCTTGCCTTCTGATGCGCCTTCGATTAGACCCGGGATATCCGCGAGAATGAGATCGTAGTACACGCCTAGATTCGGCTCAAGGGTGGTGAAGGGGTAATTGGCCACTTTAGCCGAGGCTTTAGTAAGAGAGTTTAGGAGTGAGGATTTGCCGACATTGGGCAAACCCACCAGACCCACATCGGCAATAAGGCGTAATTCCAGACGCACCGTGAAGGCGTCACCGACGAGGCCCGGTTGCGATTCCTTGGGCGAGGTGTTGGTGGATGATCTGTACAAGAAGTTGCCCCTGCCACCGCGACCACCTTTGGCCATCAAAAACCTCTCACCAATTTTGAGAATTTCGCGATCCACTCCAGTATCGAGATTGTGCACAACAGTACCGACCGGCACTTTAACAATGAGCGGTTCACCCCTGTCACCGTCACGAAATTGGCTCCGGCCGGCCTGGCCGTTCGCCGCCACTGCTTCCTTTTTGTAACGAAAGCTCTGCAGGGCGCCCAGATCAGATACACCCTCGAAGTAGACGTCGCCACCATGACCGCCCGAACCCCCGGTGGGTCCGAGGGCCATCTTCACTTTCTGAAAAGCAACCGCACCCCTCCCCCCATCTCCCGCTTTGACTCTGATTGTAACGTCATCAACTAACATGGACGAAAAATTTATGAATAATATATGTTACGCCCATACCGATAGCCGCACCAAAAAGAATGTCCGAGAAGTAGTGTGCGCCTTCGGCTATGCGGGCGACTGATACGAGGGCGGCCATGGCAAAAAGAAGTGCGCCGTAACGGCGATCACGGATGTAAACGGCTGTTGCGAGGGCAAAAAAGAAAGTAGCGTGGCCGGACGGGAAAGAATATCCACCAAATAAAACGTCCGGCCGGGGCCGGGCCACAATATCTTTAATCACACTCACGATTGTGTATCGAATGAAAAGGGCCGTACCAGCGCTCCAGAGTAAAAAATTTATGCGCTTAGTTGTTACAACTACTAAAGCGTAGCAAGCAAAAACCAAACCAAACGCGATCATGAGTAGTGTCGTCATAGACACATTGTATCAGTGCTTGATTTATTGACCAATGGTCCGTTCTGATTTTATGTAGAACTGACCGCACCGAACCTTATTTGCCTATACACATTTATCATTGGCAAGGCTGCATTATACAACCAAGTTCTAACATACTTTCAGCTCCACTTGGCGGAAAAGTATCTCTTGATCCTATCCTTATTCTCATTTTCTGTTTCACCCTTAAAGTATATCTGGATGAATTCAATCAGTTGGCTTTTGACGTGAAAGGCATAGACAATCCTGATTCCACTTTTCACGCCGCGACCTTTCAATGCCTTACAGGCAAACTTTTTGAGTTTGCAAATCAGCACTTCGTCAGTACAAAATTGCGGTATCGGGAAGATTGCCTGCTTGTTGATTTTTTGCGTGTGATAAAGTTCAATAGCAAACGCCTTGGCAACCGCAATATCTTCTTTGAGAGAGCGAAACTTCTTGAGAAGTCTCTTGAGGTCTCGCTCAAATTCTTCCGTAGAACTATAAGTCAATCTCGTCATAGATCCGTACTGAAGTTTCCCCAGTTCGATAAAAGACAGATTCGTATTTTATGACCTGCCCTTCCTTGGTCCCAAGCCAGGGCACATCTTTATGAGAATAGCCACTCAATTCAGTTGCGGTTTTATCAGACAGTCGAGAAAGTACCTCGTCTATGTGCTTAATCTCTCGTGCATTGAGCACTGAAATATCCGAATCTCTGTGCGGGAGATACTTGGTCTGTTCATGCTGAAAGTATTTACTTTTGACTGTTTCAAGCTCACCCTTTTTCTCCATCGACTCAACGATTTTTTTAAACTCAATCGGAGTCGGCCCGAAATGATTTTTGATATAAGTTGCGCCTATCAGTTGTTCCTCAAATTTTTCGTAATAATCAAAATCAATGAAATAGAGAAGCTTGTACAGAACCGTCATGCCAACATTCGGTTTGCTACCGACTTTCTCAAGTACGTATAGCAAAACTTCTCTAAACTTTTTCACGTTGCTTTGGGGTACATCAATACGCATCTCTTGCTTATGAGATCTGCCTGTTTTCTCTTTCAAATTAACCTCCACGTCCGGGACTACCTTGCCCGCAATCAGATCTGAAAATGAAATATTAAAAATCTGGGCGATCTTATCAGCTTGAGAGATCGTGAGCTCCTTGGCCCCCTTCTCAATCTCGATATAACTCGCGCGAGAAACACCGATTTTATCGGCCACAAAGGCCTGCGAAAGCCTGCTCTTTTTGCGCAGTTCTAGTAGAAAGTAGTGCTTAATCATGCATTGAGTATACCAAATAGAAATATGGTGTCAAGTATTTTTACAAATAGAGTGTTGATAATATTGACATTATAAACACTATTCCCTCCTAAACGACCATAAAATCCTTTCGCAGAAATAACACTGGGTGTTTTCGGAAGTGCGAGTGAAGCCGTGCTTTTCGTAAAACCTGTGCGCACGTCTTCCTCACAACTCTTGAGATCTATACCCAAGAGTTCAGCAAGCGGTAGGTCCAACAAAATTTCATCAGCACCCGAATCAACCAGGCCCACAAGTCTTAGCTTTTTGTCCAACCTTTGATGTGAACTCTACTTCAATCCAAGGACGCCAACGCCATGGCTTTTTCGGATCCCTCTGCGGCGAGCCGAGATAATCATATTTCATACCCCTTCGGTGATATAGAGACTGGTCCCTGTCGAGAATTGGCAAAGGCCAGAGCTCATCGTCGTGGGGGAAGTAGACCCCGTCACCGATGAATGACCCGTCGGCCTCGACACGGATCTTCGGCCTGATGAGATTAAACTTGTGACCGCCCTCATCCGCCTCCACGAAGTACCACTCCGGGGTCATCCTCGTGGCGTAAACCATCTTGACCACAATGATCGTAGTGCTGAGGTCGCGGTTCACGGCGAAGGTTACCTCGGGGTAGACGTTGACCTGCCCGACCAGGCCCTGGCCAACTTCACCTCGGCGTTGTCACTGGCGAAACCGAACCAGAAGTCGCTAACGGGGATGTACGGGTCCCGCGTGTTCTTCCCATTGGTCGATTCGTCCCAGTGGCTGAAGGCCTCGGCCAGGGCCTCTGGTGTGGTCTCGACCGTTACCCTCTCCGCTGTCTTGAGCGGCCCACTATCAGCGGGCGTTAGCGAAACGGTGATTTTCATGAGTCTTACCCTCCGACGGCATTTGCTTGAAAGCGCGCCGTGTCGCGCTTGTCTGCCATTACACTACACCAAATGACTTGACTTTGTCAACAGTTTTTGCTAAGGTCAAGAAGGAAGGAGGGCTCATGCCCCTGATCGAGATCTACCGCAAGCACGATCGCAAGGACATCCCCGATGCTAACCTCATTCTACTCGGCAAGACCGCGCGAGTCCTGGTGGCTCGCGAGCTGGATACGCCCGAGGAACCAGATGGTCGTCTGACCACCGAAGACATCGAGGTCCAAATCAAGGAGGGCCATTACCTCGACCTAGACACCTTGCCGTTACAGATCATTGTCTTCGCCAACGACTTCCCCGCTCGGCGAGCGAACTTGCACGAGCGGCGCAAGCGCATCGCGAGTGAATTGCGGGAGATCATCCCCAACCTCAAGGGCAATTGCTTCATCTGGATCTTGCTCTGCCCCGCATCATTCGAGATGCTGTAGAATCAAGGAGGAAGGGACGTGCCGAAGATCAACGAGACCGATAAGGATCAGGCCTCGCAGTCCTTTCCATGCTCAATTCACAGTAGGCAGGCCCGCCCGCTCCCGAATATCGGAACGCGGCGGGCTCACCATTTGTATGCTAAACTCATTATCATGTATCGGGTAATTTTTGAACATCATCCGAAAGAAGGTCAAGAAGCCAAGTTTGTTGCAGAGTGGCAAAAGGGTAGCGATATTATTCAGTCATACCCAGGCGCACTTGGCACAAAATTATTTCGTATAACTAATCCTAAAATTTTATATGCAATGGCCGACTGGGAGAGCAAAGATGTGAGAACGAAAACTGTGGAAGCAATAGTGAAAGATCATGGCGAAGAAATCCTGCACGCTCACGAGCAATTTGTTGATAGTTACGAAATTATTGCTGAAGGTGAACTGATAGCAGAATCTGTCCCGGGCAACCAATAACAGAGTAAATTCATTGTTGCCCCACCCATTAAGATACCCCACTCCGCGCCGCTCGGGAGCGTTACGCCATTTCTGATTCAAGTTTTATTCGGACTCCCGGACAGGGATTCGGACCCCAATTTTCAGGTTCAAAGCCTGACGTCCTGCCATTAGACGATCCGGGAAACAATAAAAGCTTACCTTATACGGGAGAGAGTTGCTAGATCAACTTATAGACTACTTCAAAAAGACAATGATTCTTGATAGAATTGGGGGGTTAGAAAAGCATAAATAATACCTCCATGTTGGAACTACCATTAATCGTTTTAATTGTGATTTTGTTTGTCCAGCTCTCTAATTTGCGCAAGAGAGTGAGCGATCTCGAGCTTGACTCGGGCAGAGCTCCGGCGGGCACACCAAGTGTAAGTACGCAGCAAGTACAGAGCGTTCAAACTGCGTTTAGCAACACCACGATAGTAACATCCACAGGACCAACGACTCTCGATAAATTCTTCAAGTGGTGCACTGAAGATTGGCTTTTGAAACTCGGTGCCTTGCTTCTCTTGATCGGCTTCGGATGGTTCGCAAGTTATGCTTTCCTTCACAATTGGATCGGACCTGTTGGTAGGATTACTCTCGGCATTGTAGCCGGCGCATTCATTCTTGCTCTGGGTTGGTGGCGAATTAATAGGTACGTCCAACAAGGCGGAATCTTTCTTGTGCTCGGATCTACAACCATCCTGCTCACTATCTGGGCGGCTCGCGGACTCTACGACTTTTTTACACCCGGCACAGCACTTATGGTTATGCTCCTATCTTCCCTCGTGGTTACAGTGGCGAGCGTTCGCTACCGAACCAAATCACTTGCAGTGTTAAGTCTAGGACTAGCCTCTGTCGCCCCTCTTCTTACAAGTGCTCCCACCAACGATTATGTTAATCTTTTCGGCTACCTGTTGATAGTAAGCGTTGCGGCCATCTGGGTGGTAGCCATAACCGGCTGGCGTGATCTTGTGCTTGAATCCCTCGTCATCCTCACCCTTTACAGCCTTTCACATCTTTTTGGCCTGACAAAAGATCAAAAAATTCTGCTCCTCTTCGCCTACGGCGCCTCGGCCCTCTATTTCGTGAGTTCAATGCTCGGCATATACAAAACCGGAACAGTTAATAAGAGTGACGCGATCACCGCAATTGGCATTGGTCTCTTCTTACTTGGATGGATAAATGCGGCTGCTAAAGACGAGTGGCAAAGCCTTATTATGGCGACTTGGGCAATTGTCTTCGTGATTGGCGCGTATATTCTTTACAAGCGTATCAATCGTCCCGAGCCACTCTATCTCTACGCGGGGGTAGGGCTTGGCCTTGTTGCCGCCGCAACCGCAGTCGAACTATCCGGACCGGCTCTTACCATCGCATACACAATAGAGACAGCTATGGCAATTTTGTTTTCCTATATCATTACAAAAAATTGGCGGACGGTTGCACACACAAGTTATCTTCTTGTCGGCCCCATACTCCTATCATTCACGAGCATCTCCTCTCCGATCTGGCAAAGAGGTGTCTTTCACGATCATTTTTTTGTTCTCCTTATGCTTTCGGCTGTTACGTTTATCCTTGGGACAATATTCTGGAAAAAGAGTGGGGCGGAGGGAAGGCAGAGTGCTACCGCCGTGCCATTTCTTATTATCGGCTCATTCTATGCTTTTGTACTCTTATGGCTCTCACTTCATGCCACACTTGTCAATGACGACACGGCGGTTATGACTTCCCTCCTTGTTTACACCCTCACCGGTCTAGTCTGCTACTTCTCCGGTAAAAAGAGAGGCTCCCGGAAGCTCCGAACATACGGGGCAGTGATTCTGGGAGCAGTAGTTTTGCGATTGCTTATTGTGGACGTGTGGAAAATGGAACTTGCTGGACGTATTATCAGTTTCTTCGCCATTGGCGCACTCCTCTCTGTCACCGCCTTTATCGGCAGAGGAAAGAAAACGGCTACCATTGCAATGCTCCTTCTTACCCTCATAGTGCCCTCATTGCGCACCGTAGATGCCACTTCTCCAACGCTCTCACGAGATCGTGAGGAGGTAACTCAAGAAGAAGTCAAGAGCGCCTTTCGTTTCTACGCGCCAATCGAGATTGCCGAGCTAACAGTTCCTTCACTTGTGCAAATTTCCTATCACACCCCAACCATTGAGCGCGCCGTGGTGGCGGTATTCGATGAGACCAAAGGCTCCCTCATCCCCAGTCAATCAGTTTTCGGCTACCCCAATCCATTGTCTTTTGGCACGAGCGGTGACGGAGATCTAATAACCGATAATTCATACAACACATGCAGTACCTTCTGGCTGCCAGAAGGAGATGTTCCGGGAGATACTACACTAACATTTGAGACAGAAGTCCCCATCCGCGCGTCCGGTCTCATTCTGTCGCTCGATGCGGGCACAGTCTTGCCAAAAACCGTCTCCATCTCCGCTCTGGTGGATGGCACCCACAGAACTTTGGTAGCGCACCGGGAAATTAAATCAACGACTATTCTCTTCCCCAATGTGCTGGCAAGAGACTGGCAATTCGAATTTAGCTTCAATCAGCCGCTTCGTATCTGCGAGATAAACTTGATTACAGAAAATCGCCCCAAAGATTACTACATGGCCCGGTTCCTTGCTCAACCTGGCCACTCCTATAGGCTCTATTATGACGCAGATCGTTATCCGGGGTACGCGGATCTCGGTGATGTTCCCAATTTCTTTCCGCAGGATACTCGTAACAATCCTGTACTTTCCGCAAGTTTGGGAATGCCCCAGAACAACTCCGCGTATGTGATTGCAGACGTTGATAAGGATGGCGTGCCTGATATTTATGACAACTGTGGGAAGGTGGTAAACGCGAATCAGGAGGATCTAGACGGTGATGGTATCGGTGATGCCTGCGAGGACTTTGACCACGATGGCTTGCTCGGCGGATTCGACAATTGTCCGAACGACCCCAATAGATACCAAGAAGATACTGACGGCGATGGGCAAGGTGATGTGTGTGATAACGAAGAGAGTCGATTCACCGAGGCACATCCGTGGTTACCTTGGGTTGGCATTGGTGTGGCAGGTCTCGTCATTGTATCTATGCTCTGGATGAGCCGAAAACCCCCAAGTAACTCCACAACATCTAATTAGTTCAGCCACTCTTGGCCAGAGTTGCCAGGTCGTTCTTCTTGAGGATGTTTAGGGAAGCGAGGTCGGGGTGGTCGCTTATGTGCTTGCCTAGGAATTGGCCGGTGGAGAGGTGCGGGAAGATTACATAATGGGCTCCGGCTTGGTATAGCAATTGAGCTTCTTTTTTGGTTTCGGCTCGGGCTATGATTTTTGCTTTGCTTGATTGTCTATGCAAAAGCGCAATGAGGGTCAGGTTGTCTTTGAAGTCAGGGCTGGTAGAGATAACAAGTTTGGCTTCCTCAATATTGGCCGCGTCAAAAATATCTTCATCCGAGAGACTGCCTAATAGGGTGGCGTAACCGCGGGCGCGCCAGTCGCGACAGACGTCGGGATCGAAATCAATAATAAGAAGTTCTTCGCGAGCAATATGCGCCGCAATACCCATGCCTGTTCTGTGCGCACCCACCAGAATAATTGGCCGATGGAAGCCGCCCTCGGGCACACTATTTTCTACAAGATGTTTGCGCTCAAAAAATGTAAGGATTCTGCGTATGTAGCGTAAGCGCATCAGATTATCCGCATGCGTGACCATATATGTAGAGAGTAATATTGTGATCACCGCCACGGCTGTGACCAGGGCAAGGATACTTTGGTCAATGTGCTCGAGGCGCGCACCGAGAGCCACCAAAATTAGACTAAACTCCGAAACTTGAGCGGTCATGACACCCACCAGAAAGCTTGTGCTCTTTCTGTACCCCAGAAAGCCCATAATGGCAAGCACAATTAAGGGTGTACCGATCAAAACAAAAAGTGAAAAGATAATAATAGGCAGGGCAAGACCCTCGAAGCTCATGCCCACCAGCGATGAGCCGAGGATGACGAAGAAAAGAAGGATGAAAAAGTCGCGCAGAGGCTTGATTCGGCTACCGATAGCCAAGTGTTGGGAAGAATTCGCAAGCGATATGCCGGCCAGCAAGCCTCCGATTTCGATCGAGAAGCCGAGCCTTCCAGCAAAAGCGGCGATCAGGAAGACCCAAGCCGTGGAGACTAGGAAGAGTAATTCTTGCGAGCGACCGAAGTGGTCGAATAATTTGGGAAAAATGTTCCGGCCCAGCCAAAACATTGAAACAAAGAGGGCCGTCGCTTTGGCCAGAGTAAGAAGAGCGCCCATCCAATTAATCCCCGCACTAGGGTGGAAACCGGAAAGGATAACCAGCAGCAAAATAGCAAAAGCATCCTGGAGGAGCATCACTCCGATGGTGATCTTGCCGTAGAGACTGCCCAGATCTTTCTTCTCCGACAGAAGCTTGACGATAATAATAGTGCTCGAGAAGGTGAGCGCCGCTGCAGTATAGAGAGCAGCCAAAGTGCCAAAGTCAAAAGCCAGAGCAATAAAGTAACCTAAAATAGTAGTCACGATAATTTGGCCCAGACCGATGATGAGCGAGGCCCGACCAACCAGGCGCAATGAAGAGTAGTTAATTTCCAGACCTACCAAAAAGAGTAGGAACATAATCCCGAGGTCGGAAAAGACGTGGAAAACTTCCCCATCGACAAGGCTAAACGCCCCCAAATAACCGAGTAACGCGCCAGTGGCAATATAGGCAACTAGTAGCGGCTGGCGCAAAATTCTAGCAATAATTGAAAGTACTGCGGCAAACAGAAAGATAGAGGCAATCTGAAGAATTATGAGATTTACTGGCATAACTCGATCACAGCTAATTCAAGGGGTAAGGATGGCACATGAGCGCTACCTAATTCGTTATAAGCGCGCAGGAGAGCGCGCAGGATGTTGAGCAATTTCTTGGCGCTTTCACTTGAAGAGAGAGCTTCCAGAGCCATGTATTCTTTCTCTCCTAGCTCACTTTTTATCTTAACTTTGAGATCCGGGGCGAAGAGCATAAGCATAGAGAGGCGGGCCGCGCGCAGAAGCAATTTGTTAAAAACTTTCATATCAAAATTGCTTTCTGTCGCTTTCTGAATGATCTGGAGCGCTTTCTTGCTATCGGAGAGAACCAGCATTTGGAGCAATTCTCCGGTGATGGCTGAGCTCGGGGCACCGCTGACATGCTCCACTTCAGAAAGTTCGACGACCTTGTTTTTTGAAATAGCCACGCACTTTTCGAGTATAGTCAGAGCGTCACGGAACGAACCTTCGGAAAGCATCGAAATAAAATTAAGTGAACCTTGCTCGGCCTTATAACCCTCTTCTTTTATCACATGGGCGAGGAGCTGCTCAACTTGAACTTCGCTGGGACGATTGAAAATGTATGTCTGACAGCGGCTAATGATAGTCTCGGGCAATTTGTGCTTCTCTGTGGTGGCCAGAATGAAAACTACATGCGGAGGTGGTTCTTCAAGAGTTTTGAGTAGTGCGTTGAAGGCGGGCGTAGTGAGCATGTGCACTTCGTCAATAATATAGACTTTGTATTTTGACTCAAAAGGCAGGGTTCGCACAGCTTCACGCAACTCTCGCACTTCGTCTATCCCCCTGTTTGACGCCGCATCTATCTCGTAGAGATCAGAGGGCGCAGTGCCGATTGCCCGGGCGAAAATACGGGCAATACTGGTTTTGCCTGTACCGCGACTACCGGCAAAAAGATATGCGTGTGCAATCTTGTCAGTTTTGATAATAGCTTCAAGTACCTCGACCACTTTCTCTTGGCCTATTACATCAGCAAAATTTTGCGGTCTATACTTGCGATAGAGTGACATTACTGTATTATATCACCGGATGTCCCGATTGTCGGGACCAGAACTCACCAAAGGAGGAATGGGTGAAGGCAAAAGACCGTATCATCGTTGCTCTTGATGTGCCCACAGCTTCGGTGGCCATGGACCTGGTCAAGGTTCTCGGGCGTTATGTCTGGGGGTTCAAGATCGGCCTAGAGGCCATTACGGCAGGCTGGGCGCAAGAGTGTCGTGGCAGTGGTAGCCGCGAGGGGGCCGGCCCTTGTTCTGGGTGTGACAGTGCTCACGTCCATGGACAAGGAGGACACGGACGAAGTCTTCAGTGACACTCCTGAAAACACCGTGCTTACACTTGCCGAAATCGGATACAAGGCTGGGGTGCGAGGCTTCATCTGCTCTCCGCTTGAACTGCCTCCACTTGTCGCGCGATACAAGGAAAACGGCCTCAAGTTCGTCACCCCGGGCGTAAGGCCAATTTGGGTAAACACGGACGACCAGAAACGAGTCATGACTCCGGCAGAGGCCATCAAGGCTGGCGCCGACTATCTGGTCATCGGAAGGCCCATCACCAAGCCGCCAATCGAAGTTGGTTCGCCAGTTGACGCGGTCAAGCGGATCATCGTCGAGATCGAGGGAGTGGAGGTGTAGTATGAGACCGGAACGAGCACGCGAATTACTTGCGAAATCTGGAGCAATACTCGAGGGTCATTTCGTGGGCACAAGCGGTAAGCATCTGTCGGTGTATGTGGCCAAGGATCGCGGAACACGCCTCACGAGTGTCGCTTCGGAACTCTGTCGCGGACTGGCGGAAATCTTCGCCAAGGAAGACATCGACGCAGTGGTAGCGCCCGCCAAGGGAGGTATTGCTCTGTCGCAGTGGACGGCATATCACCTCTCGCAGTTGCGTCCCGATCTACCTGAAGTCCTGGCTCTCTACAGCGAGCAGAAGGAAGAAACTGTCTGGATCGCCGAGAAAACGCCAGTAACTATCCCTTTGCCTAGTCGAGATACAGCGAATGTTTCAGAGGATGTGGTTCTTGAACCCGGTGAAAAGCTGGTGATCAAGAAGAACTACTTCGTTCTCGACAGAGGATTTGGAGCAGATGTTGCAGTTAAGCGCGTGCTTGAGATCGAGGATATACTCTCGACTGGTGGTTCGGCGCGCAAAACGGCAGTAGCAATCGTGGCCAACAGGGCTCATCTTGTCGGCCTTGGAGTACTAGCCAACGGCGGCGGCGTCACACCTAGCGAGTGCGGTGTAGGAAGACTGGAAGCCCTCATGACCGTGGATAGACAGATCTTTAATGAGCAAGACTGTGCCAACCACGGCCTCTGCGCCAGGGGCGTGCCTATCAACATCGAGTTCGGTCACGGAAAAGTTTTTCTCGAAAGGGGAGGTCGAACCTCCTGATAAGCAAATGCCCGACTTGTGCAAAGTGCACAGGCCGGGCTTCTTAAATCCCCAATATTAATTTTTCTACATCATGTGCATTATCGCAGGTCATGAGTTTGATTTTTAGTTCTGTGGCTCTTGGGTGGCCACTTAGATATGCTCCGAAGAATTTGCGCATTACGGCGAAACTTTTTATTCCGGTGAATTCTTTTTCAAATAAATTACTGTGGTGAATCATGGTTGCGAATACCTCGGGCCATGGAGGTTTTCCAGCCCCTCGACTACGCTCGGGACTTTTTTCGCCTTGCAAAAAAAGCCATGGGTTGCCAAATATTGCCCGTCCTAGCATTATTCCATCGAGATTATATTTCTCGGCTTTCTCCCGCGCGTCTCTCATATCTTCAACATCGCCGTTGGCAATCAACAAACTGTGCGAGATACCCCCATTTCTTGCTCTTTCGGACAAAGTCCCCAATCGCGGCGAAACGGGAGATCTCGCTTCGTCGCTAGGTGGAGCAAGAAGTTCCGCAGTAGTGCGACTGGGGATTTTTTCCGAAGGAGCACGCTGTGGAAACTTCTTGCGTAACTCGCCAGCCAGTTCCCAATGTGCTCCCACTTTGCTCATTTCCTTGCGCGTACGCAAGTGCACTGTTAGGGCGGCGATACGGGTATTCATGAGCATTTCCAGCCAAGCAAGATCTACTTCGTTGTAACCAAGACGTGTTTTGACTGAGACTGGCAGAGGGGCACAACCTTCTAGGGCCGCATCAATTATTTCAAGAGCAAGTTTGGGTGTCTTGATGAGTGCCGCCCCCGCTCCTTGCTTCTCAACTTTCTTGTCCGGACAACCCATGTTGATATCAACTCCGTCGAAGCCTAAATCTTTACATAAAGCTGCTGCTTTGTGTATATTTTCCGGACGCGAACCGAATATCTGGGCAACGATCGGCCTCTCAAGTTCAGAATACCTAAAATTTATGAGAAGCTTCTCTCTACCCTTCACATGTGAAAGGCCATCTGCCGATGTGAATTCGGTAAAGAAAACGTTCGGTTTAGCAATCTCTGCAATGACCTGCCGGAAAACAGCATCAGTCACGTCCGCCATAGGTGCCAAAGTAAAAAATGGCTTGGGCAAATTATCCCAAAATCCTCCATTCATAATTATTTGTAATAAACGTTAGCAAGGACGTAGTCAATGATTGATCTTGCTACTTCATACTTGACCCCTCTGGAGCTGTCAGTGCCAAGCAATATGATAGCAAGAGGCCTCAACTCTTGCCCTGCGACGGGTAAGGCAAAAAGTGATACGAGGGCTCCTTTTGCTTCCGGTGTATAACCAGTTTTGCCGCCTATATAATTATCTTCATGCTTTTGCACGAAAAGATTATTATTCTGCCAGGTACCGTGTGTAGATAAAAGTGTAATATTTAATATTTCAGGTCGATTTTTATAAATATCCCGGGCCAGAACAAGCAGGTCGGCCGAACTTGAAACGTTACGAGGTGACATTCCGGATGGATCAGCAAAATGGGTACTCGACATACCAAGCTTCAGTGCCTTCTCGTTAATATACGATATGAAAGTTTTAGTGCCGAAAGATTTTGCTATCTGATCAGCCGTCACGTTGCTTGATTCGAGCAAGAGTGGATAAAGAAGATCCTGATTCTCGAGCTTCTGCTCAATTGCCACAAGTGCTGTAAGTAACTTGGATACAGATGCGATAGGATACGCTCTTTGGGAGTTCTTCTGCAAGAGTACGTCACCGGTAAGCAAATCAGCAACAATATATCCCCGCGCTTTTATGTCCGGAGGCAAGGACGCATCAGGGCGTAAATAATAAGTATGGACGACTGTCTCCACACTCTCTCCTGCGGCATCTGCTCTGTACAGGAAGATTGCGCCGGACTGTGCAAAAGCTGCGGCCGAGAACCAGCCAAAAGAGAGAGCTACTATTGTAAAAATTATTTTCCTCACTTCCTTAACTTATAGAATACCTTATTACCGAAGCGCAAATCAAGGTACTCAAGATTATCATATTCTGCGAGAACCTCTGACGAAACAGCTGTGAGTAATCTCTTTTGAACGACTGTAGCGATATCTTTAGAGTTGTACAAAAAATACCAACCTTTATCAGTCAACATCTTTATATCCCCTTCGGCTAAAAATATGACTTTATTGACTATGATTCCCGACTGGGCCAGGAGATTAATAAGAGCGAAGCACTCTACTTGGGCACGGCACCAAAAATATTGATCAGGATATTCGGTAATTCTGACGTTAAGCATCCCCTCTATGCTAGCAGTCATCTCGACTGCCTTAATCTCGGGAAATGTCTCTTTCAATTTATCGATTATTGAGCTTTTTGAGTACGTGAAGATGTTACCGCGGGAGAAAATTATTGCCTGACTGCCAGCGAGGTCCGCATCTATGAAGGCAGGAACAGAGGTTGTAGCGATCTCTCCATCGGTTGTCACTACCACTTCGCGAATGTTAAATCTCGAATCCCGTAAAAAAAAGTTCGCAAGATATCCCAGTCCAACCACAATAACAAGGGAAATAATAACCTTCGCATATAGACGCCTTTTACGAATGCGAGAGTTAGCAGGCCTCATTCCCTCTGCATTAAATTACTTCTTTACCCAAATAAGGAACGAGTACAGCCGGAATTTTGACAGTCCCATCGGCCTGCTGGAAGTTCTCAATTATCGAAACGAGTATACGTGGCGTTGGCACCGCGGTTGAGTTGAGCGAATGGGCGTAACGAAGCTTCCCTGCTTCATCACGGTAACGAATGTTGAGACGTCTGGTCTGGAAATCATGAAAATATGAAGCTGAACTAATTTCACGATAAGTCTCTTCTGACGGGACCCATAACTCAATGTCATACTTCTTAACTTGACCCAAACCCAGATCACCCCCACAATTGATAACTGTGTGGTATGGAATACCAAGTGACTCGATAAATTCCTCGGTGTTTCGGTTCACCCATTCGTGCCACTTGACCGATTCTTCGTGACTGGCTTCACAAAGCACAACTTGCTCGAGTTTGAAAAATTCGTGTACCCGGATCATGCCTTTTGTGTCTTTGCCATGCGCTCCGGCCTCACGCCGAAAACATGGCGAGAAAGCCAGAATTTTAATCGGCAGCTTAGCTTTTTCAAGAGTATCGTTCATGAAGTAACCCATAGTGGCCACTTCGGCCGTGCCGGAAAGATATTCACCATCTTGCGTTTTGTAGAGATCTTCTTCACCTTGAGGCAAGTAGCCCGTGCCCAGCATATTTTCGCGACGCACAAGCGAAGGCACGATCATAGGGCTCATGCCCCGCTCGCTAAAAAACTTTAACCCATACTGCCAAATAGCAAACGAGAGTAGCGCCGCATCATTCTTGAGAAAATATCCCCTGAAACCGGCCACTTTTGCTCCCCGCTCAAAGTCTGCCCAGTCGCGCTCCTGCATGAGTTCCACGTGACTTTTGGGCGTGAACTCAAACTCCGAAACATCACCCCATCTTTTGATTTCCTGATTCGAACTATCATCATCACCATCCGGCACAGACATATCCGGAATATTGGGCACTTGGAGCATGAACCCCTGCCAGCCCTTCATCACCTCCGCCAATTTCTCCTCTTTCTCTCCCAGCTTGGCCTTGAGCTTGCGCATTGCGGCAAGCAACTCATCCTTCATTCCCTCTCCCCGGCCAACTTTATCTGAAACTATGTTCTGCTCTCTGCGCATATTTTCAACTTCAGAGAGGAGCAATAATCTTTCCTCTTCCGCCTTCAAAAGCTGATCCAAGTCAAACTTGACACGTTTTTTCCGCGCCGCCTCCCGCATCAAATCCGCATTCTCTTTTATAAACTTAATATCCAGCATAGATAAATAATAACAGAGAATGATGCTATAGTGAAATCGGAGGTTCCTTATGGAAAGCGTGGAAGGAAAGGATGTTTCTGAAGAGAGCGATGACGACGGCCTTGCACAAGCTCGACCCGCTCCTCGTAACTGGCACGAAAGCGGACTATGGGAAATCCGGCCGGAAGATCAAGACCCGCCTGATGAACTCCTACGGCCACAAGTAAGACGTGGACCAGCCCTCAGAGACTAGACCGTTGAAGCACTTGGAACCTAAGGTTCCAAGTGCTTTAGTTCTTCGTACTCTGGTCTCTTTTCTATCATTGATGTCAGACCATCAAGAGCATATTTTTCGTATTCAGCTAGACTTTTGAATTGCTCGAGAACAACTTCCGAAGAACAGAGCTGAAAAATTCCCGATGTGTATTCGCTCCAGCTTGATCGAACCAACTTGGACGCTGAGGGTCCAAGTTGGTGTACGCGGTTATTCAAATTGACATACACAGAGGCATGCAGGAGATAATCGTTATTATCAATGTGTTTGGCCTTGAAAGGTCCGTTAAACAGCACCCCTCGACGTTTATGTTTAATGTTCATGTATTTCGTAAAGCCACCTCCTAGCCGGTGAAATAATTTACTTATTCCTCCATCAACTGATTGCTGGACAATAATGTGGAAATGATTAGGATTAAGACAAAAGCAGATTATTTTAACTAAAGGGTCATTGGGAGGTTTATCTTTGACTAAGGAGTGTTCGTAGAGGCTACCTATTGGTTTCTTTGTGTTAAATTCAAGAAGACTTTGAAGGAAGCGCTCAGAGTCTCTTGGACTCCTGACTATGTTCATCCCCTCAACTCCTTGATTATAGATGTGGTAATACTCTTCAGTTTCAAAAAGCATCTCGCGCATAACTATATCGTACCACTTGGACCCTCAGCGTCCAAGTGGTTACTGTTAATAACGAAGAATTGTTAAGATTAGTAAATGAACAGGATAACGAAACTGGAGGGTGTGCTTAGGCCGCTTGGGGAGATACCCGAGCCGCCGGAGCAGCTCTATATCGAGGGGACATTGCCGTCCGAAGACACGACCTTGCTTGCTGTGGTGGGATCGCGGCGATACTCGAGTTATGGTAAGGATGTGTGTGAGAAGTTGATTGCAGGGATCGCGGGGCACCCTATCTCGATTATATCGGGACTGGCCATTGGCATGGATACTATCGCACACAAAGCCGCTCTCAAGAATGGTCTACATACAGTTGCCTTCCCGGGTTCAGGACTGGACCGCAAAGTACTTCATCCGCATTCAAACAAAAATTTGGCCGATGAAATCGTAAGGCGTGGCGGGACATTAGTGAGCGAGTACGATCCTACTTACCCCGCTGGCGTGCACACATTTCCTCAACGCAACCGCTTAATGGCTGGTCTGTGCCGAGCGGTGCTCGTGATCGAAGCGGGCAATAAATCAGGTACGCTCATAACAGCGCGGCTTGCTACGGAATATAATCGCGATGTGCTGGCTGTGCCGGGCTCAATCTTCTCACCCAATTCTATCGGCACTAACATGCTCATCAGACTCGGGGCAACACCTATTACATCTAGTGATGATGTCTTGCGAGCGCTAGGCTTCGAAGTTACCGGCGATCAGAAAACACTCGATCTATCTGATCTGACCGAACACGAAAAATTAGTTGTTGAATTGCTTGAGGTCGAGCCTTTGCCACGCGACGAAATAATCCGTACTCTCGAGCTACCAGTCCACGAAACTAACACTGCCTTAGCCACCCTTGAAATCAAAGGCATTATCACCGAAACAATGGGCGAGGTGCATTTAAATTGATTTCGGCAAGCACTTGTGTTAACTTGGTACCAGAACCGCCCACTATATCCTCTCTCGGCTCCGCCAAACCCGCGGAACAGAAAAGGAGAATAATATTGCAGGAGGGACTGTCGCAACTCCAGCGATTCATCACCGTTTGTGCCGCACTCAAGTTCGCGGCCTGTAACTCGGCTCTTGATCTGCTCAAGACGAAACAGAGCGAGGAGCTGAAGGACGCCTTGCGCGTAACGCGGGCCATTCCCCTCGGGCAAGGACAGGACAGGGAGGATTTCCAGGACATCACAATCCTGGGCGTAGCCCTGACATCGGCTGGATTCATCAGCTCGATCGAGGATGGACACCTGGGAGTGATGACCCTCACAATCATGGCGGCACTCGACCAGTTCGAGGAGTTCGCCAAGAAAGAGGGCTTCTACGATCCAAGTCCGAAGGAGATCCGTTACATCGAGGATAGGCCGGCGACACCTGCCGAAGGGGTTAGCCCGGGAAAGAACGTCTGAACAAGCGGTCGGAACTCCAGTGGAGCTCCGACCGCATTTGCATAATGGAGAAAGTGCGCTATAGTTGGCGCAAGATGAAATTGGTCATTGTAGAGTCGCCGGCAAAGGCTAGGACTATCGAGAAATATTTGGGGAAAGAATATAAAGTGCGTGCTTCTGTGGGGCACGTGCGCGATCTGCCTAAATCTAATAAACAGGCAATTGATATCGAGGGTGGCTTCATCCCCCACTACGTTGTCACAGCTGGCAAGGAAAAGGTTATTTCAGAATTGAAAACTCTCGCGAGCAAGGCTGACGAGATCTATCTTGCCACTGACCCAGACCGCGAAGGTGAAGCAATCGCCTGGCACCTCTACGAGGTGCTAGGCGGAAGCACGAAGCACGAAGCACGAAGCACGAAATTTGAAAGAGTAGCATTTCATGAGATCACCGAAAAAGCTGTCCAGGAGGCCTTCGAACATCCTCGCGAGATAGATGAGAAATTGGTCAAAGCCCAGGAAGCAAGGCGCGTACTGGACAGATTGGTTGGCTATGATCTGTCCGGTTTGATCTGGAAGAAAGTACGTTATGGCTTATCTGCTGGCCGCGTGCAGTCTCCGGCCTTACGGATATTGATGGAGAGGGAGAGGGAAATCAGAGCATTTATTCCCGAGAAGTTTTGGGTAGTTACAGCTGACACTGAGACGCTGAAGAAGGAAAAGATTGCTTTCACATACTCGCAAGAACCCAAGACGCAGGAAGACGCAGATACGATTGTGAAGATTGCCAAAGGGAACCCCTGGAGTGTAAGTAGCGTTGAAGAAAGTGAGGCAGCTAGACATCCCAAGTCGCCTTTTATTACGAGCACCCTTCAGCAGAGCGCAAGCACAAGATTGGGCATGTCACCCTCTAACACCATGCGCTTGGCTCAAAGACTCTACGAAGCGGGGCACATAACGTACATGCGTACAGACTCACTCAATCTATCAAGTGATGCCATTGGAGTAGCGGCAAGCGTGATAAAGAAAAAGTGGGGCGATAACTACCTTGAAGTGCGAGCATACAAAACAAAGAGCAAAAACGCTCAAGAAGCACACGAGGCTATCAGGCCGACACACATTGAGAAAGAAAGTGTGAACGTGCCGGAAGATCAGAGGAAGCTGTACAGACTGATTTGGGAGAGAACAGTTGCAAGCCAAATGAAAGATGCCCGGGTTTTGAAAACTAGAATAAGTGCAGAAGTAAAAGCGGTCCCACCGCCAAACGGCGGAGCGACCGCAAAACTCGAGCCGTTTGTAGCTAATGGCTCGCGAGTGATCTTCGATGGATGGCTGGCGGCTGACCCCAGAGCTCGCGGTGAGGATGTGGAGCTACCGAAAGTTAAGTCGGGCGAGTCGCTCAAATGCCTCGACGTAACAAGTGAGGGCAAAGCGACCGAGCCGCTTAATCGCTACACTGAAGCAGGACTGATCAAAGAACTCGAAAAACGCGGTATCGGCCGACCATCAACCTACGCAAGCATCATCAAGACAATCGTTGAGCGCGGCTATGTGGACAAAGACGGCAGAGCGCTGGTGCCGACAGATACCGGTGATGTCGTCTCAAGCTTCTTGGAAGCAAACTTCGCCGATGTGATCAGTGACTCATTCACGGCCAGCATGGAAGAGGAGCTCGACGAAATCGCCAGTGGTGAAAAAGAATACGAGAAAACACTTTCTAAATTCTACAAACCATTCAGTAAAGAAATAAAAGAGAAAGACAAAACAATCGGCAAGCTCACCACACTCGGTGATGTGGAAGAAAGATGGAAATGCCCGATCTGCAGTAGCAAGATGATCTGGAAGCTCGGTAAGAGTGGCAAATTTATGTCTTGTAGCAAATTCTCCACCTGCATGGGAGCACGAACAAATACCGGCGAAGAAATGAAGGGGCCTCAAGAGACTGGTGAGAAGTGTCCTGAATGTGGGAAGAAAGATGGCGGCATGCTGGTTGAGAGGACTGGACGATTCGGCACTTTCGTCGCATGTTCAAGATATCCAAAATGCAAATATGTAAAAGAGGACGAAGAAGCCAAGAAGCGCTCTGACACGGGAGTGCAGTGTCCGACCTGTAAGACAGGTAAAATGCTAGAGAAAAGAGGTCGCTTTGGGTTATTCTACAGCTGCTCGAATTATCCGGACTGCAAAAACATTACCAAATCAAGACCGACTGGCAAACTTTGTGAACTTTGTAAAAGTTTAATGATGCAGGGAACCAAGACCATACCAGAGCGCTGCTCAAATAAAGTATGTCCGAACCACAATCCCCACAAGATAAAGAAGTAAAAGAGATATTAGATAGCTGGCATATTGAGCCTGATATCTTTGACCGGGCCAGGCCCGAAATAGAAATCATCAGATCACACCATTACAGCGGCTTGGAGAGACACGCCGAAACTCTGCGGCGCTTTATCATCGCTACAGCCGGTGATGTCAAAATAATTTTGGCGGCTTTTGCCCTGCGCCTTGCCGAACTGCGCAAAAGTATTAACACTACTACTGCTTTAGAGACTCTTGAAGTCTACGCCCCATTGGCCAATCGCCTCGGTATGGGCAAACTCAAAACGGAATTTGAGACTCTGGTCTTCCCGATTGCCTATCCGAACGAATACAAAAAGACGAAGCAACTTGTAAATTCACGCCTGAAAGAGGCGGAGAAGAACCTCGAGCATATATATCGCGCACTTCGTAAGTACTTGGCCAAAGAGAATATCCCAATAATAAAAAGTGACAGCAGGCTGAAAAATGTTTACAGTCTTTATAAAAAGTTATGTAGACCCGAAATTGATATGGATATCGGCAAGATACATGACCTCCTTGCTCTGCGTCTAGTTACCGACAGTACCGAGAATTGCTACCGGATAATGGGCCTTATTCATAGTAAGTGGAAGCCTGTGCCACGCAAGATCAAAGACTATATTGCCAATCCCAAACCGAACGGCTACCAGAGTTTGCACACTACTGTCTATACCGGTAGTGGTGCCACGGTCGAGATCCAAATCAGGACGGAAAAAATGCACGAGGAGGCGGAATATGGAGTGACCTCGCATGTCGCCTATGATGAATCCGGCAAGCCGCATTCTGGTGGTAAATGGTCACGACAGCTTTCTTGGGTCAAAGAACTTGTAGACCTAGCCAAAAAAACCAGAGACACGGGTGAGTTCGCCGAAGCGGTTAAGCTTGATTATTTCAAAAATCGTATCTTCGTTTTCACTCCCAAAGGCGACGTCATCGAACTGCCAGAGGGCGCCACACCCATAGACTTCGCCTATGCTGTTCACTCCGCCATCGGTGATCATGCCCACGGAGCCATCATCAACGGCAAATATCGCTCTCTCAACACACCTCTGCACGGGCGTGAAGTTGTCCAAATAGAAACTAAACCCTCCGCCCATCCCTCACCCAAATGGCTCGAACACGCCATAACCCTAGCCGCCCGCAAAAAAATCCGCAGTTCCCTCAAAAGGTAAGTTGACGCAATCAATCTGCAAGAAATTTTTAGAGCGAGAAGTTGGTGATGGCGTAGAGATCGGAATCGTCTTCTTGTTTTTCTTCTTTACTGCGGTCATCTAAGACAGGAATACCAGAGGTCGGACCTCCAAGGGGAGGACCGACCTCGATCAGTTTCTCCAAGAGGGTACGCAGATCTTCGGGCGAGAAGAAGTCGATCATAATCTTACCGCCTTCCTGGCGCTTTTGAATTTCGACTTTGGTACCGAGCTGCTCGGAGAGGGTTTGCTCGGCCGAGGCCAGTTCCGGATCAATCAGACTGGCCTTGCGCACTCTATCCACCGCGATATGCCTTGCCGTACGCTCTGTCTCGCGCACGGTCAGGCGTCTGGCCATGACATCTTTATAAAGGGTCTCCTGTTCGGCCGGCTTGTCTATGAGCATGAGTAGTGGACGAGTGTGGCCCTCGGTTATCTCACCCTTGCGTACGCTATCAATCATGTGCGGGGGCAGCATGAGTATGCGGATACTGTTGGAAACATACTCGCGACTCATGCCAATTTTAGCGGCCACCTCGGTTGCTTTGTAGTGAAAATCTTGACAGAGTTTCTTGAAAGCTTCGGCCCGGTCAATCGGATTGAGATCCTCACGCTGAAGGTTCTCAATGATGGCCAGCTCAAGTTTGAGCTTATCGTCATCACCTTTTGGTCTGATCACAGCAGGCACGGCCGAAAGACCGGCGAGCTTAGAGGCCCGCAAGCGCCGCTCGCCCGCGATCAGTTCATATTCAACGGAGAGCCCCCCATCCGGCTTCTCACGTTCAATGCGGGTAACCACAAGGGGCTGGAGCACGCCATACTGCTTAATAGAATCGGCTAGGCTCTCTAATTGCTTTTGGTCGAATTCTTTGCGCGGCTGGAAAGGGTTGGGGCTGATCTTGCCCACCTCAATCCAGAAAATAGAATTACTAAATGGCAACTCTTCTTCACTCATACCAAATATTCTAGCACATAATGCCGCGGGAGAGAGTTGAACTCTCACGTCCTTGCGGACAATGGATTTTGAGTCCATCGCGTATACCATTCCGCCACCGCGGCTATATCCGTACGAGATATCTGCCCTTGCATTCTATATGCTATAATATGCGCGGGCAAGGTCTCTACACGGGACCGAAAGGAGGTGGTGAGTTTGCGCTTCGATGTTGGCAGAGATACCCGTAAGGCAGTTCCGAGGGCTCTAATTGAGGGTCTCATCGGTCAATTGCTCTTGGGTACAAAGACGCCCGAGGAGGTGTACGACTTCTTTCTCGAGAGTGATGCAATGAGAAAGAACGAGGAAACGACGGTTAAGATGTTCCTCATCGGTCTAAAGGCGGTGAGGAGAGGGGACGCCAGCAGTGCGGCAGAGAGGATGAAACAATGGATAATAATGGAGGACATCTCCAAGTAGCCCGCACAATAAACCCGGCCAGTGGTAGTCTCTCTAACTGGCCGGGTAAAATAATTGATATTGATCTGAAAAAGCTTCCGAAAATATTAGTGATTGTGGGCCCAACAGCAAGCGGCAAAAGCGCGCTCGCAATTCGCTTAGCCAAAAAGCTGGGTGGCGAAATTGTGAGCGCTGATTCGCGGCAGATTTACCGTGATCTAGATATCGGCACGGGCAAGATCACGAAACGCGAAATGCAGAGCATCCCTCATCACCTGCTCGACGTAGCCTCACCAAAAAAAGTATTTTCTGTTGCTCAATACCAAAAGATGGCCTACAAAAAAATTGATGATATATTGAAACGAGGCAATTTGCCGATTGTCGTGGGTGGCACAGGGATGTACATAAAAGCTATAGTGGATGGTGCGGTTTATCCGGAAGTACCACCGAATGCCGAACTTCGACGCAAATTGACGGAACTAACAAACGACAAACTTTTCAAACTGCTCAAACAATTAGATCCCAGACGGGCCGAGAAGATAGACGGAAATAACCCCCGCCGATTAATTCGTGCCATCGAGATAGCCACGGTCCTAGGCAAGGTTCCACATATCTTACGCGGTCGCGTAAGATATGTGGTAACGATAATCGGCCTACGGCCAGAGAATAAGAATTTACGATTCAGGATTCATGTTAGATTAAGGAGGAGAATGAGACAAGGACTGGTTTCTGAAGTCAGAAAACTGAACGAGAGAGGTTTGTCGTGGAAAAGACTGGAATCTCTGGGCCTCGAGTACAGGTTCGTAGCCTTCTATCTGCAAGGCAAGATGACGAAGCAACAAATGCTAGAAAAACTTGAAACCGAGATCTGGCATTACGCCAAACGCCAAATAACCTGGTTCAAGCGCGACAAATCAATCATTTGGTTAAACAAAGGCGCACTGACAAATTGACCTCGACTGGCCAGCCTCCCGGGGCTCCGAAGGAGGGACAATTTGTCAGTGCGGCGCAGCTAATCGAGATCGCGCTTTAGTTCTTCAAATTCATTCTCTACTTCGCGCAGACGCTCGCGGAGCTCTTTGATTAGAGCGTTACCTTCTTTGACGCGCCTAAGTCCCTCCTCCACATCTACTTCTTTTTGCTTCTCAAACCAGCTCGCTATTTCTTCGAGCTTGCCGAGCTTCTCTTTGATGTTAATTTTCTTTGTCATGTTTATGTTTTGATTACTCTAGATTCCAGCCTTCCATCTGCAAGTCTAGTCTCTAGGATGTCGCCTATCTTAACATCATTTATTTTTTTAACAACCCGACCTGCCGATAGTGTGAGGCTATAGCCGAGTTTGAGATTGCGCATGGGATCAGATAGAGTTAGCACGCGTTCTGTGCGGATGAGATACTCACCTATAGCCAATATCCTTTCCCCTACTCTGTCACGTGCCCTAATCAGTTTTCCGGCAAGCTGATCAAAAGCTCTGAAAAGTTGACTGAAATATGTGTGCATCCTCCCTTGTAGAAGTTCGATACGCTGGTAAATATCGCTTACTACATTCTCCATACTTCGATAAATTTCGCGCTCAAGAACCGGAAGGTCAGTCACAAGAGCATCCCAAGTGCTATTGATCATATGAGCCACGGCTGTGGGAGTGCTCCCCATAGCATCGGCCACAAGGGCGACAAGGGGCACGTCTACATCGTGACCAATACCCGCGATGACGGGTATTGGTGAAGCGTAAATGGCACGCACAACTTCTTCATTATTGAAGGCCTGCAAGCTCTCAAGCGAGCCGCCGCCTCGAATGATCACAAGGCAATCGTACTCTCCTGCATGATTGTTGAAATAGGCAAGAGCGCGCAAGAGCCCAGGCACGGCATTCGCTCCCTCAACTTGGGTATGCACAAAATTAATCAGATGTCCCAATCTCACAAGATTCTTGCGCAAGTCCTGCAAAACCACACCATCGCGTGAACTGATTACCCCGATGCGAGTTATAAATTCCGGCAGTGGGCGCTTACGAACAAAAATCCCTTCTACAGTGAGTTTTTTAAAGAGCAGCTCGTAAGCTTTCTTGAGCGAACCCTCGCCCACTGGCTCAATAGATTCCACCCACAAGCCCAAAGATCCCCAACCTTTTGAAACTCTGGGTACACCATAGACTTTAATCTCCATGCCATCTTCCAGAGCCACGCCCATGCGTCTGAAACTAAAAGCATGAGTCACGCACTTTAAGACAGCGGCATCCGTCTTATCTTTCAAAGTAAACCCCACCCATTTGCTCCCCGCCTTAAACTCCGTAACCTCCCCATGCACAAACCCCGCCTCACCTGAAAGGGCAATATTGAGCCTCTCCAAGTACTCACTAACTGAAAGCACTATCTCCCCATTTTTCTCCTCAATTTGCATATGCGGGCCCACCTGGAATCGAACCAGGAACTTCTGTTTTGGAGACAGAAATTATACCATTTAACTATGGACCCTGCCGAGAGATTATACTACTTTTTCCCTTCCTTGTGCTGGGTACTTGCCCTGCACCACCGGCAATACTTTTTCAAATCAATTTTGCGGTCAATGCCTTTTTTATTCTTTTTGTTGCGGGTAGACCAATAGTTGGTGCGTTTGCACTTAGTACAGTTGAGTTTAATTAGGTGGGGTTGGGGCATGTGTTAGAAAATCAATCCGCCAGCTGGCGGACAAAGCTCAAAATTGTAATACACTTGATATTAGCAGAGGATAGGAAATTTGCAACCATATGCACTATAACCTTTCGGCTTCGAGCTCGTCCATAATCCAGGCAGCTACGTTCAGGGATTTACCTGTGGTCGGGTAGTGGTGCATGTCAATGAAGGGCAGGCTGTTAGCCTCAATGAATGCGCACTTCTGATCTTTGTACGGGCGTGATATATCAGCACAAATAAAGTCAAAGCCGATGACCGACAGTTTGCACGCTCTTGCCAGATTGCGAAACATGTCTGCATTATCAGGATGCACAAGCTCTGTCACGTCATGTATGCGCGCTCCGGCGGCGAGGGTCACTTTGCCCCCTTCGATCAAAGGTTCTCTTATGCATACCGCAATATGCTCATAATCCACAACGCTAATCCTGTGCACTTTGCCACTGACAAAACGCTCTACGATAAACTCTGGCGCAATCATACGCGCAATTTTAATCGCCCTGACAAGTTCTTCTTCGTTATTAACCGGATAAGTAACATGCTTACTCAATGAACCCTTATTGGGCTTAACCACCACAGGATAACTGATCAGACGCGCGTGACTTTTCGCTCGCCAAACAGACAGGAATATCTTGCTTCCTGTGTGCGGATAATCCAAGCCTTCCAAAAGTCGGCCGAATTTTTCTTTGTTATCAACGTCAAACTCAAATGCCGTGCCAATCCGCACATGTGGTAAGCCTTCAAAAAATAATCTTTGGCCACCGGAAACAATAGAGAACAAATTAACAGGCTTACCAAAAAGTGTCATAAGCTTAATGTCTAAACCGCGCCCGATTGCCTCATTCACCAAAACCTGCGATCTGCGCGAAATCCGATCATCATCACGTCTCAATTCAACCAATTTCAGTAAGCCAACTGCCAAAAGCAACTTGAGGACTCCCGATCCCGGAGTTGGTGGCTTAAGCTGATCTAGTAGTTTAGTAATCGGCCAGAGCAAAAACTCCCCCCTCTCCACAATGTGCGAAGCGGAAACTTCGTAAGGCAAACAATATTCACACAATTTCATTGACTTCGTCACGTGATACCGCAAGCGGGATTTTCGTGATGCTGGGAGCAGGATTCGAACCTGCGTAGGGCATGCCCGGCAGATTTACAGTCTGCTGCGATTGACCACTCCGCCATCCCAGCTTGCCCGACCTTTAAACGGGCCGGGTCCGAAGTTATTATACACAGTAAGTGAGAATTTTCTAGACTCTGATTGTATCTTGGACGTGGCTAGTGCGGCTGCGGCGCTTGCCGGTGCGAGTGACACTGGTGACCAAGCCCTTTTTGTCCGCGGCCAGATCAACATACACTTCGCCCCCCTCGTCCACCTTGCGGGCGATAATCTGACTGGCTACGGGATTTAAAATCTTATCCTGAATCAATCGCCTAAGAGGCCGAGCGCCAAAGTTAGGATCGTAGCCATTATCGGCCAGGTAATCAACCACAGCATCGCTCACCTGCAGGCTAATACCCTTATCAGCCAAGCGTGTCTTGACCAGACCAACCTGAATAGCAACAATATTTTTGACCACCGCCCGGGTCAATACATTGAAGGTGAGGATCTCATCTAGTCTGTTTAGGAACTCGGGTCGGAAACGATCTTTGAGACTCTCCTGAATCTTATCTTTCATCCTCTGGATATCCATTGAAGCTTCCTCGCTTTCGCCTCCATTACTAAAGCCGATCGCACGAACGCGGCTTAAGTATTCCGCACCCACATTAGAAGTGAGAATGATTATAGTGTTCTTGAAATTCACCAGCCTGCCTTTAGAATCTGTGAGTCTCCCGTTATCAAGCACTTGCAAGAGTATGTTGAAAACTTCCGGATGGGCCTTCTCGATCTCATCGAAAAGAATAACCGAATATGGACGATGGCGAACAATCTCTGTCAATCCCCCGCCTTCGTCGTAGCCCACGTAACCAGGTGGCGAACCAATGAGCTTGCTGGTGCTATGGCGCTCCATGTACTCGCTCATGTCTATGCGTACCAGAGCCTTCTCGTCGTTAAACATAAATTCCGATAACGCTTTAGCCAGTTCCGTCTTGCCCACACCTGTGGGACCGAGTAACATAAACGAACCTATGGGCCTCTCCGTGTCACCAATACCGGCGCGCGATCTACGCACAGCGTTTGCAATCTTTTCAATTGCCTCGTCCTGACCGATAACGCGCTTGCGCAATTCGTCCTCTATACGCAAGAGCTTCTGGGCCTCTTCCTCGAGCATGCGCAAGACCGGAATACCTGTCCAGCGGCTAACCACACCCGCAATATCCGCATCCGTTATTTCTTCCCGCAAAATACGCCGCGACTTCTGAAGTTTGGCCAATCTCGCTTCCGCCGCAAAGAGCTCTCCTTCCTTCAAGGGAATCTTACCGTAACGGATCTCGGCGGCCACCGCCAAATCCGCCCTCGCTTCTGCCCGGGCCGCTTCCTGGCGCAATGCCTCAAGCTCCTTCTTGGCCGTACGGACCGTACCTATTGTTTCTTTTTCATTCTGCCACTTAAGCTCGAGCTCTTTAGTGGACTCTCTCAAATCGGCGATCTCTTTTTCAATTTCTTTCAAACGCGCTTTAATCTTTTTATCGTCTTCACTGTTCTCCGGCTCTTTCTTGAGCGCTTCCTGCTCGATCGAGAGGCGCATGATCCGTCGATGCGAGTCTTCAAGCGCGGCGGGCTTATTTTCAAGCTGCAGACGCAGGGCCGAGGCTGCTTCGTCCACAAGGTCAATGGCTTTGTCCGGCAGGAAGCGATCAGAAATGTAGCGAGCCGACAATTGCACCGCCGCTTGAATAGCACCGTCGGTAATACGCACGCCGTGATGCAATTCATATTTTTCTTTCAAGCCCCGCAAAATAGCCATAGCATCTTCGGTGGACGGTTCCTCGACATAGACAGGCTGGAAACGCCTGGCCAGGGCCTGATCACGTTCCACATATTTTTGATATTCCTTAAGTGTAGTGGCTCCAATAGCTCGCAATTCGCCTCTGGCCAAAGCGGGTTTGAGCATGTTAGCCGCGTCAACCGAACCTTCGGCCGAACCCGCCCCCACAATAGTGTGTATCTCGTCAATAAAGAGAATAATTTTACCCTCTGACTTTTCGATTTCTTTAATAATATTTTTCAGCCGCTCCTCAAATTCGCCACGATATTTTGTTCCGGCCAGAAGTGAACCGAGATCGAGCGAGACAATGCGTTTATCGCGCAAATATTCCGGTATGTCAACCTTGGCAATACGCACGGCCAAACCTTCGGCGATAGCAGTTTTGCCCGTGCCAGGTTCGCCAATCAAAATTGGATTGTTCTTAGTCCGCCGAGAGAGAATCTCGATTACCCGTCTTATCTCATCATCGCGACCAATTACCGGATCAAGTTTGTCTTGCAAGGCAAGCTCGGTCAAATCGCGTGTGTATTTGTCCAGGACTTTCGACTTCTTGGAAGGCGGACTCTGGAGCGGCGCGCCAGTTGCCCTCATCTCCTCGATCACCTTGAAGACCTCATCTCGGCTTATTCTGAAACGCACCAAAATATCGCGAGCAATGGAAGGTACTTCAAGCAGAGCCAGGAAGAGATGCTCGGTCGAGATAAATTCGTCGCGAAGGATGGCGGCCATGCGACCCGATTCGTCGAGCACCTTCACCAGTTCCGGTGTGAAGAATATCTGATATGAAGGAGCCGCAATCGAGCCACCTTCGGTACCCTCCATATTTTCGAGCAATTGGTCAGTTAGAAGTACCGTGTCAACACCCAATTTATCGAGCACCGACATGACCACACTCTCTTCCTGAATTATAAGTGCGGCCAGTAAGTGAATGGGCTTGACTGAATTCTGCCCCCGCTCAATAACGAGTTCGTGTGCTTTACGCACCGCCTCGCGAGCCTTGGATGTGAAGTTGTTGAATGGAATCATGCTTGAATTATAATTATTTAATGTTACTGTGTCAAGGAGTAGGGCGTATAGAAGAAGTGCTGCTTGCAGAGAGCACTTGGCCAAACAAAGTGTCTATGGCCGGTAGGGGTAGGACTATTGTGCCGTTGATTCCTTCCCTTGCCCCAAGTTCAATACCCATTACCCTTGCTGTTACGTCTACCACCGGTGAACCAATATGTGACGGCGTAGCAGGTAAGGTAGTCACGAAACGGCGGCTACCTTCGCTTGAATCATTGTCAAGAAGGGCCGTCACATTGCCGAATTCAACGTTCACTCCCAAATTACGTTCGTATCCAATGGATAGTACCTGCTGGCCAACCGAGGGCACAAGAGCTTGAGCTAGATTAACAAATGATAGGCCTACCTTGGGTGGGTCAATGATAGCAGCCAGAGCAAGCAGACCACTTTCCGAAACTTTCTTTATTCTGGCTGGAAATTCTTTTGTGGTAGTCGCCCCGGGAGCAAAATATGTCAGATTTACAATCTCTCCTTCCAAAATGGAAGCGTCAATCAGAAGAACAGCATCTCCTTTGGAGCTTACGAAAAATCCGCGCCACTCGCTACCAGTTTCTGTCTTAACATAAACAAGCACCGGTCGCGTCTTCTCTACCGCCGAGATAGCCAGATCGCTCGCCGTCGGATTGCTAATCTCCTTAATCCGTTCAATAACCTTAGTTTCGCCCTGCACCACCCGCTCCACAGTCTTTTCAACCACTCGATTGATAGTCCGAGTTACATCTATAGGCGCCTGATCCATCAAAGTAACCGTGACAATACCCGTAGCAATGCTAGTTACGAAACTCACAAAAAGTGTCAGTAGAACAATTTGAGTTTTGGTCAGCTGCTCCAAATTCATCTTATCCTTATTATATTCCCGATTTGCACTTGTGCAACCGTTACTTTCAGGTACATTTAGGTGATCAAATCGCTTGGATCTCTAAACCTTTTATCATTTTAAAATCAGGAATATTACGGGTTAGGAGTGTCGAAGTCATTGAGATGGCACTAGCAGCAATTATGGCATCCGGGACTTTGACGCCATATAATCTCCTTATATCTGCGGCTAGGTCGGCAATTCTATTATCGAAATCAATTCCACGTACTTGCCTCAAAAATTCAGATAACGACGCATAATCCTCAAGAGATAGATCTGGCTTACTAAAAAGTTCCATCCGCACCATAGTGGGAACATATAGATAATTCTCTTCAGAAATAAATTTTGTTATGAGCGAAACTACATTTTTCTCGCCTGCAAGAAAATAAATAACTGCATTTGTATCAAGAGTGTACATTTCGAGACGTCCATTCTGATCTTAACCTTTTAACATTCTGTAACCATTGTTTAGCCCGTGCTGGCGAGATCGAACCAGCCAGCCTCTTCAATACTGTCAATCTGGCAGCCTGGGCATGTTCACCGTTGGCACGAGCCATTAGAGGCGAAATGATAATTGGTTTTTTATTCTGCAATGTTCTCATAATTTCATTATATCATATCTGCCGGAGAAAATTAGTTGAATGTCAAATCCCTTACTTTCAAGTACATTTTTTCTGCTGCTTCCCAGTTGAACGCCTTCCAATAGGCTTCGATATAGCTTTTGCGGTCAGCGCCAAAATCTATGAAATAGGCATGCTCATATATATCGAGGACGATGATGGGGATACATCCCCACACACCACCCTGATTGTGCGAATCGCTATTGTATTGCTTGAGTCTGCCGTCCTTCATATCCCAGCCAAGCACCGCCCATCCGCGAGCAGCCATCCCGCAGGCACTCATGTAGGAAATTGATTTATCCATACTTCCCCACTTCTCGATTAACGCCTTCGATAACTCCGGTGCCTTCTGCCAATCGCCATCGCTTTCTAGTACTCCAAAATACCATTCATGTAAATACACACCATTTGTTGCAAATGTCTCACCCTCTTTCAGTCCGCGCAGATAACTATAGCTTTGATTGGCATCAGCATAATCGCCTTTATCAAAATATTCTTTTAATATCTCTCCTATTTCCTTCTTTTTCGCCACATAGCCCGCGTAGAGTTTATCTTTGTGGATCATCATCGTCTTTTCAGAAATACCTTTTACTTCGTCTGCCATAAATTTGTGCGCTTATTTATAATTTTGGGCAAAATTTTAATAACGTAATCAAGCTGCGACTTGGAGGTTTCACCTCCAAGTGAGAATCTGACGGATGAGAGAGCCTCTCTCTTACTTTTGCCGAGAGCAAGTATAACATGGCTCCCCTCCTCGCATTCTCCAGAACTACAGGCGGCACCGGCCGAGGCTGCTACTCCGGCCGCATCAAGCTCGAGGACTATGAGTTCTGCCTCAATGGGAAAAACAAAATTAGCATTGTTAGCCAATCTGTTTACTCGCGACCCATTCACTTGGAGACCAGGTAACCAAGTAAGCATCTGGTCAATAAAATAGTCGCGCAAGGATGCGAGCTTCTTAGCTTTCTGGCTTGTTAGCTTGTTAGCTTTTTCAAGAACTTCGGCCATTTGCTCTGCCAGATCAATGGGGCCGGAATCCCGGGGTAGCTCGATAGGCGTACCACGGCGGATATAGTCAAATCCAATTCCGGCTGGACCACCAAACTTGGGTGCCGAAAAACTTGCCATATCCACACCCAGACTCTGCATATCAATTGGCAGTAATCCCGGCGCTTGCACGCAGTCACTATGCAGAAGCGGATTGAAAGAAATCCCTTCAGGAATACCCTCTCGCAGCGCGACTGGCGCGAGAGAGCGAATCCGCTCCCGGGCGGATATCGCGAGGGTTTTCGGAGGGGGTTTCTTTCGTAATCGCAACATCCTCGAAATTTCTTTGATCGGCTGGATAGTGCCGATCTCGTTATTTGCATACATTATTGAAATCAGGCGCGTGTCCGGCTGCAAGGCCTCTTGAACTTGTTTGGCAGTGACAAAGCCCTCATGGTCAGGTTTTAAATATGTTACCTTTGCTCCCAAGCACTCCAGTTTTCGAAAAACTTCTAGGACAGATGAATGCTCTATGAGCGTTGTGACAATATGCGGAAGCAATTGTTCGTCGCGCCGCGACTGGGGACTTTGTCCGAAGGAGCAAGCGGTGAATAATTGCGTAGCATTTGCACTAAAATAAATCTCATCCGTGGCCACACTCAAAACTTTGGCGATTTTTGCTCTAGCAACTTCAAGACGAGCACGCGCCTCTCTGCCTTCTTTATAGATAGCGTTCGGGTTATCCTTACCGGCGGCGTAATCTAAGAAAATTCTCTTTTTCATTTTACCAATCATACAACAAATCAGGAAATATAATGATCATATTTTGCCATCCCGCAAAGCTATGGCACAAACATCACAACCTGCAGTGCGAGCAGACTCGACCGCATCATAGGGAAACATGAATCCTCCAGTCCATCTATTTTTTAATATAGCATGATAACCAAAACTTTGCAAATATGGGCATGATGTGTTAGGATCAGATCAACACGTCAAAAGCTATCGTGGCCAACTTTCAACAACTACAATGGAACAAACGAATACTAAACAGAGACCTCCGATTGTTGCTATCCTGGGCCACGTTGATCATGGCAAATCAACCCTGCTCGACTATATCCGCAAAGCAAACACTGTAGCAAAAGAAGCAGGCGGCATTACCCAACACATTGGTGCTTACGAAATAGAAACTAAGGACGAGAGCGGCACGGATTGCCAGATAACTTTCATCGACACACCCGGTCATGCCGCCTTTGGTAAAATGCGCGAGCGGGGCGCGGCTCTGGCCGATGTGGCAGTGCTTGTTGTGGCAGCCGATGATGGAGTCAAACCCCAAACACTTGAAGCGCTGGAGGCAATCAAGCTTTCAAACATCCCCTTCATTGTTGCTATCAATAAAATTGACAAGCCTGACGCTGATGTAATACGCGCCAAACAAAGTCTGGCTGAAGCGGGAGTATTCGTAGAAGGTTATGGCGGGACAGTGCCAGTCGCCGAAATTAGCGCAAAGTCCGGCCAAGGTGTCGCTGCCCTTCTCTCACTCATCTTACTGCAGGCAAGTCTCGAAGAACGGCCGATTAGTAACAAGTGTGAGGCGGTAATAGTGGAATCACATAAAGACGCCCGCAGAGGCACTCTGGCCACTCTTATTGTCACAAACGGTTCAATAAAAATGGGTGATCATCTTGCCACTGCCCAGGGTGTGGCGGTAGTTCGTATGATGCAAGATTGCATAGGCAAGATCATCGATAGTGCCGAAGCGGGCACACCAGTACAGATCGCGGGCTTTGAGTCTCTGCCCGAGGTGGGAAGCAGGGTAAGCGTACACGAGTCAAAACGCGAAGCCCAAGAAGCAGCAAGTTCGAACCACAAGGTAGTCAAGCAGGGGGTAATTGAGACGGGAGTCAAGAATGGGGATGGGAGTGAGGTTGAAACGACTCGAGAACTAAATGTGGCGCTGGTGCTAAAAGCCGATACTACCGGCACACTTGAAGCTATCGTGGCGGAATTGAAAAAGCGCGAGAATGAGAAAATCACAGTCAAAATTATGGCTGCGCTAGTGGGAGAAGTCGTTGAAAGTGATGTCAAACTTGCTCTGGGTTCCGATAAACCTCTTATCGTCGCTTTTAATGTACACACCGACAGACACGCGAGGGATCTGGCAGACAAGAATGCCGTAATGATCGAAGATTTTGATGTTATTTACAAACTGACTGAATGGTTCGATGAGTATATTGAGCAGTGGCGACCAAAGCAGGTGATCGAGACAGTAACGGGCGAAGCACGAGTACTTAAAACATTCAGCCGCACACGTACGAGGCAAGTCCTGGGGGGGCGTGTAGTGATTGGCAAACTCGGGGTAGGCAAACGAGTGCGGATTGGGCGGGCGGGTGAGACGCTCGGTGAAGGCAAGATCGTCAATCTCCAAAGATCCCGTGCAGACGTTTCGGAAGTTTCAGAAAGCGAGCAATTTGGTTTGGTTATCGAATCTAAGTTGACTGTGGCCGAGGGCGACGACCTGCAAATAATTTCTAATTCCTAGGTCTTAATTTCTAAATTATGCGAGAAAGAAGGACGAACAAATTAAGTGACCTGTGGCGAGATCTCTTATCGCAGTTCTTGGAAAAAGAATCCGATCGGCAGACGATCATTACCATCACTCACGTCGAACTTATGCACGAATCTAAAAAAGCTCGCTGCTATATCAGCATTTTCCCACCAGATAAAGAGAATGTGGCTCTCGGCTTCGCAAGGCGACGAGCCGGTAAAGCGCGCAAGTTTCTGGCCACTCGAACCAAAATGCGTTTCGTACCCGAACTCGAATTCGAACTCGATCTTGGCGAAAAGAATCGCCAGCGGATAGATGAGTTACTAAAGAAAAAGTGAGACCTGGGGGGGAATCGAACCCCCGTATAAGGGATTTGCAGTCCCTTGCCTTGCCACTTGGCTACCAGGTCATGCCGAGGGGGAGATTTGAACTCCCAATCCCTTGCGGGAACTAGCTTCTAAGGCTAGCGCGTATGCCAGTTCCGCCACCTCGGCCCTAAAGCGGCACGATTAGCGTGTAAGCGTGCTACTAATTAATACACCATTTGCGAAGTATAGGCCAGTCTCCGTGAGAATATCATATGTGAACCCCATGTCGTAGTTAACATCACTAATCGATATGATGTCCGCGCCGTCCAACCACTCTCCACCTCTATAAGTGCCCAGAGCCTTGCCTTCTGCCGAGGGATGTCGGGGGGATACAAGTAATTCCCGCCCATCACTTAACCTAATGCGGACCATTTTGTGTGAGGGTGGCACAGCAGTCTTACTCGTCTCTAAAACAGGAAGAGCCACGATCGCCCCGCTAGCGTTTACACTCAACACTTTGTCTCCCACACCGATCGTCTCTACGGCACGCTCACCTTGAGATGTTCTTATCCTTGTGCCCTTGGAGAGGCATATAGGGCATGTCAGAAATGCTTTCTCCCGCTTATAGTCTCCAAGTTTCCCGGTATTAGAAATTAGACCCGTCACGCGATAACCGTCGCCTTCTGTACCTTCCGATAACCCGAAGGAGTAATTGCCACTGCCTGCTACTTCGAGTCGTACTGCCCGCAGTCTCTTAAACTCACGATAGATTGTTAACTTTTCTGGCGGACTAAATTCTGTTTTACCGCTCCATCTCAAGTGCTCCAATATTGCATTATAGATGGCACCTTGAGTTTGGATATTTTTGAATTCCGCCATGGCCTGTTCCTGCTCATCACCGCGACCAACAGGATAATAATCAGGATCGCAAAAGAAAAGGGGTGAGAATTCAGCAATGAGCACATATTTCAGTTGCGCTTCAGTCTTGTATCCTCCATCTGTCGGACCGGGTGGAGGTGTCCCACCTGTATTGTCCTTATCACGCATTGAGGCCACACCAACAACCACTGCAGATAATATCAATAAAGTACCTATAATTTTTATTATGTTCTTCATATCACAATTATATAGACTCCGCAGACTGCTGTCTATTACAAATTGTGCAGTATTCTTGGCTTAATGGTAAATTGTGAGGCTAGTCTCTTTTGCTAAGTAATGTTGTAATCAGTTTTAGTTTTCTGGCGTGAGTAAGTCCAGCATGCACAGCTATGGCAGTTTTCACTTTCTTG
>Ga0209542_10003131_pt1 | contig 35791 bp, 33 predicted proteins | sample RifCSPhighO2_01_FD_184028 | JGI IMG/M metagenome (GOLD analysis project Ga0209542, IMG submission 184028) | Soil microbial communities from Rifle, Colorado - Rifle CSP2_plank highO2_0.1 (SPAdes) (version 2) | ecosystem: Environmental > Terrestrial > Deep subsurface > Rock core/Sediment ...
CTTTTTATCCGGAAGGCCTTGTAACAGGATATTTTGGCCCACTGACGGAGGAGGCGGTTAAGAAGTTTCAATTAAAACATGAAATTATAAGCGGTAATATGTATGAAAATTCCGGTTTTGGTGTTGTTGGGCCGCGGACAAGAGAAAAACTCAACGAACTCACGCGATATTCTGTTCCTTTACAGTAGCTATAACGTGCCGTGGGGAAAATTTGACCCCGTAGTGAAAAATCACATTACAAACCTTTGTGTAGGGGTTTGTAATCTCAAAAACCATATTTTTGTGTTCTTTAGGGATGCCGTGATGAAGGAGACGAGGGTTTGCCGTTGCACAATGTGATTCTCACCGGGGGCTTGACCCCGTACTAGAAAGTCGCGCTATAGGCCGTTTTTAGACTTGTTAAAGAGATTAGGCTAAATTTATCGTAGGAATGAGCACCGCGTTTATTATTTCAATTGTTTGCCTATAAGGGAAAACAGCGCGACTTTTCAGTACGGGGTTGATATACTTTTCATAAATTATATAATTATATTCAGAATGTTCGTTGAGGAGGGTACGATGGCGAGAGTTAGGCGTATATTGATTTTGTTTTTCGTGATTCCGTCAAAGGTGAAAAGATGGGTTCACCAAAGACAAAATACAAAAAAACTTTCGCATATTGATATATATGATGGCGACGAGGAAACTATTCTTCGGGCACTCCAGATTCGAGCTTTGGCATATAGAGCCGCAGAGATTGATCTCCAGAATTTCTGTGTTCGCGAGATGCCTGCCGGCGGCGCAGGTGAGCTCACGGCAGAAAAACGCGCCGAGCATAATGCGTTTCTGGAAAGGCTTGTATATGCAAAGAAGCGTTTTGATTTTGTCTATAATCTCGCCGCGCGGCGAGGATACCGAATCCGCCAGCGCGAGCACACGGTCGCGCATCATATCCATTTGGCCGAAGCCATCACCTCATAAAGAAAATTTCAAAAATATGCAAACCCCGCAGATATCAGCCACGGGGTTTTATTTTTTAATACAATGGAGTAAGATAAGCCTTCAAGGGCGCATAGCTCAGCTGGTTAGAGCGTCGCATTTACACTGCGAAGGTCCTCCGTTCGAATCGGAGTGCGCCCACTTTATGTAGGACACTGAGTAGGCAGTAGGTTTCCGCCAAAGGCGCCTGCAGGCCTGGATCCAGTCGAATGATTGGACAAATCCTACACTGCCCACAAAAAACTTGAATACATAGGGCGTCCTTGTTACCCTCGAAACAGACACGGGGGGTTCTTATAATCTCAAAAGCGCGGACGCACTATATCTGCGAGATTTGCGGATACGAATCTTCAAGCTTTCAGAAAATTGAAAAATGCGAAGCGTATGGTATTCGGGAAGCATATCACGAAGATGTAAAAGAAGGTGATGTCGTCACGCTACATAAGGCAACATGGATAGGTAGTAGATTACGCGGTCCATTGGTGCGACAGCGCTATCGGGTTATGCATATTTACTACAGTACTCCAGACGACGAATATGACACCACCTTGCGCCGCATTAGCCCGCATACACTTTGCATAGAATTACGCTCCAGTCTCAAGACTAGAGGGGAAGCTTGGGAGGGTGAGGGCGGTTACGGCATGTGTATGTTGCAGTATCAGAATTTTGTTCTTTTTCGCGAGTGCAATCGCACGAAACTCGAAATTGATGGGCTTATCGTGGCCTTACCATGGTGGAAGAAGCTAACACAGAAATTTTCGCGAGCGGCGTAATACCGCTCGTTTTTTTTGGTGCCGGGTCGCAGAATCGAACTGCGGACGCCTTGCTCTTCCAGAAAGATGGACTATATCATCACCCCGCTGCGCGGGGGTCGGGCGCTTCGACTCCGGTTTTTACCAAAGCCTACTCCCTTTACGGGATAGTCTCTACACCTTCCCCTTGATCCGCCTGCTGGCGTGCCCGGGGCTTGGCTCGGGATTGTCTCGCGTTTGTCGCAAGATGTTCCCCGAATTCACCCGATTTGCAATGTTCAATTACTCGAACATGGCCCGAAGATTTCAGGCAAGCGCTCTACCACTGAGCTAACCCGGCAAAATGTTTTTATAAGAAGCAGTATATCAAATATATAAAAATTTTAAAGGGTTGTACTTGAATCAAAAACCCGCCAGCGGCGGGTTTTTTTCGGGTGCTACTCGTTTTTCACTCGTATTCGCTCTATTCTGTTTCTATCGAGTTTCGGGAGGCGTATCGTGAGGAGCCCATGCTTGAGTGATGCCTCCGCGCCGTCCACATCAATTTCTTGGGGGAGCAGTATGGACCGTGAAAAAGTTCCCCAGTAAAGCTCTTGATAAAAGTAATTATCCCGTTCCACTTCGCGTGCGCGTTCGCGTTTGCCGCGGATGGTAACCATTTCGCGCGTAATCTGGACATCGAGGTCGTCTGGTTTTACGCCAGCGACAGTTGATTGAATAATAAGCTCGTTTTCTGTCTGGAAAACGTCAACCGTGAGCTCGCCTTCCTCCTCCGGCTGCAGCCAGTCGTCTTCTTTTTCTTTTTTCGCAGCGACCTGCGGGCGCGTGCGCGCTTGCGAAACCGCAAGATGCGCACGAGGCTCTATAGGTTCTTCCGCGCGCTCCTCTTCTTCCTCGTAATACTCGCTTACTGGAGCCGACCCGGTAAGTCGCTCAAAAAATGACCGTCGTTCTTTTGGCATATTATGATATTATTCTATGCTTAACTTTCTCAAATGCAAAGAGGATATATATCCCCACCGCGCTTAAGAGGAGGAGTCCGCCTTCCACGGCGTAGGCTCCAGCTTCTGGACGCGATGCTATCAGTATAAGGAGGTTGAATACCGTGTGCAACAATGTAGCCGCAATGAGCCCCAAAACCAGCGCGATTTCCTTACGCATGTATGTTTTGAAAAACGAGCTTGCGATGAAATAGCCCAAAACACCCGAAGCGAGCGCGTGGAGCGGGGTTGCGCCGATAAAGCGAAGAATTGATATTTCAACGATTGATGCCTCAAAATGCGGGGCTGCGTTGATGAGCGGGTCCGCAAGATAAAGGACATTTTCGACTGCGGCGAACCCCAGTGCTGTCGAGATAAGGTAAATCATCGCGTCCACAGGCTCGTCATAGTCGCGCCGCCAAAAGATGAGTGCATGCACAAGAAAATATTTTGAGTATTCTTCGGCAAATGCAAAGCCGAGAAGGCGGTAGAGGTTATAATTGCTCCAGTTGACTGTGGTAATGTCGATGAGTCTCGGGAGTCCCTCATTTTCCCATAACCACGATATGGCAAATGCAAGCGGGATTGCGAGTACACCCGATATAAATGCCACGACCAGCAGGCGTTTTGGTTCCGGGTGTTCGTCTTCTTTCAGCCAAAACGTCAGCCAAATGATTGCGGGGACGAATCCACCCAAAACTGCGAATGCGATAGCTGTGGGGGTCATAATTCCTCGACCATAAGAAGTTTTTTATCTGAAACAGGAAGAAGGCTCCACAGATATTCCGTAAGAAATGGGATAAACGGATGGAGAAGTTTGAGGGACGACGCGAATACATAAAGTAACGTATCATCCGTTTCTTTAGATGAGTCTTTCTTTGAAGCCTCAAGGTAGATATCGCAAAATGAATGCCAGTAAAAGTCGTAGAGTGTGTGGAGTGCCTGCCCGAATTCAAAGGATTCGATAGCGCGAGCGATCTCTTTCGATGTTGCGTCGAGTTTCTCGAGGATTTCTTTATTATGCGGGAGCGCAGGATTTTTTGGGGCCATTATTTTCCGCTCGCCAGTGCCTAGCCGTACAAGTGTAAATCTCCCCGAATTCCAAAGTTTATTCAAAAACTTTTTTCCCGCGCGAAGTGCATCGTCCGACCAGCTTACGTCTTGCGTACTCATCGCCTGCCATATAATGCCGAAGCGCGTGGCATCGATTCCGTATTCCTTGATGAGTTTCATGGGGTCGACGATGTTGCCTTTCGACTTTGACATCTTTTTTCCGTGTTTGTCGAGAATTATTGAATGAGTATAAATTGTTTTAAACGGAACGTCTTCCATAAATTCAAGCCCGGAAAAAAGCATACGGAAAATCCAGAGATAAAAAATCTCGCGTGCGGCAGAAATAACGGCAGTTGGGTAGAATGTCTTGAGGTCATCTGTTTTATCGGGCCACCCAAGCGTAACAAATGGCCAGAGGGCTGACGAAAACCACGTGTCAAGCACGTCCGTCGTCTGCTCCCACGGCTTTTTACATTTCTTACAAAAATCAGACGGAGGAGTTAGGTCTATATGCCATTGTTGATCCGATGCACACGCGCAGTGCCACGCAGGAATCCTGTGACCCCACCAAAGTTGGCGCGAAATATTCCAGTCGCGTACGTTTTCGCTCCAGTCAAGCATCAATTTTTTTCTCGACTCTGGTATAAATGCGACTTTATTTTTCTCGATTGCGCGGCGTGCCGAGTCGGCAAATTTTTCCATCGAGATAAACCACTGGTCTGATATAAGCGGCTCAATAACCGTTTCGCATCTTTCGCATCGCGCGACGGAATGATTATAATCTTCGATTTTCTCGATAAGGCCGAGTTTCCCGAGATCTTCAACAATTTTTTCCCGCGCTTCTTGCGTTTTCATACCCTCATAGCGCGCTCCCGCCTCCTTTGTCATGCGCCCATCCTCTCCGATTACTTTTATGATATTGATTTCGGGGTGGCGCGTATATATATCAAAGTCAGCGAGATCGTGCGCAGGAGTAACTTTGATAACGCCGCTCCCAAATGCTATATCCGCGGCGTCATCGGCAACGACAGCAAGATCGGATTCCTTTTTTTTAGGACTTTTTTTAGCGGGGACGGAAGAGTCGACGGATTCTATTTTCATTCCCTTTCCCACATATTCTTTGTATCGTTCGTCTTTTGGGTTTACTGCGAGCGCCGTGTCGCCGAGTTTTGTTTCCGGGCGGACTGTCGCGACCGTAATCGGGCCGTATTTTAGGTAATAGAGCTTTCCTTGTTCCTCTTCATACGCGACTTCAAGGTCGGAAATCGTTGTCTGGCAACGCGGACACCAATTGACGACGCGTTTCCCTCGATAGATATAGCCTTTTTTGTGGTAATGAATGAAAACCTGCTCGACTGCATGCTGATAGCGCTCGTCCATTGTAAATCGTACTCGCGACCAGTCGACTGAAAGGCCAAGACTTTTGAGTTCTTGATCTATTGCCGATCCGTATTCGCGCATCCATTCCCAGACGCGCTCGAGAAATTTTTCGCGGCCGAGAATGTGGCGCGTCTTTCCTTCTTTTTTAAGCTCTCGCTCCACAACCTGCTGGCCCGAGATACCAGCGTGATCTTTGCCCGGTAGAAAAAGTGTTTTATATCCCTCCATTCGTTTGCGGCGGATGAGAACGTCCGATATAACATTTTCGAGCGCATGCCCGACATGAAGATGGCCCGTCACATTTGGCGGGGCCATCATAATCGCAAACGGACGCCGTTTTGACGCATCGGGTAGCATATCCGGGTTAAAAAAACCGGAAGCTTCCCATGCTCTATATATTTCTTCTTCGTGTCCGTGCGCTTCGTAGCTTTTCGGTAAATCTTCAAGTTTCATCCAGTATGAAATTCTCCTAGAAAATTATTGGTCATGAGCCTATATGTTTTGTAATCGCGTACGCAATATACTGCATCTATATATATTTCATACTGGATCATAGCCCGAGAGTAGCATGCGCGCGGAGCTTTTTCCAGTTTACGAAATCGCGACGGAGCGCATGAAAGTATGCGGATGAAGCAATCATCGCGGCGTTGTCTGTGGTGAGTGATACGCGTGGGAGAAAAAGGCTGATGCCGAGTTTATTTTGTTTGAGGGTGGCTGTTAGTCTCGAGCGGAGACGTTTATTTGCGGCTACACCTCCGCCGAGAATAACCGTATGCACACCGAGCGCGCGCGCCGCACGTTCGGTTTTCGTAATGAGCGTGTCGACAACGGCATCTTCAAATGAAGCGGCGATATCATTTTTTGTGAACGGGATTTTTTTCTCTTTCAGATCTCGGAGCGTGTAGAGAACCGCAGTTTTGAGCCCCGAGAAGCTAAAATCGTAGTTGCCCGAATGAATCATCGGGCGCGGGAACGAAAACGCGTAGTGGTTTCCGGTACGCGCGAGGCGGCTCAAAATCGGGCCGCCTGGATATCCAAGCTCAAGCATGCGCGCGACTTTATCAAACGCTTCTCCAGCCGCATCATCAAGCGTCTCGCCGATGATACGGTAGTTGAGCCAATTTTTAATAAGCACGAGTTCCGTATGTCCGCCGCTTACGAGAAGCGCAATGGCGGGAAAGCGGATTTTTTTTACTCGAGTATTATTTTGTGAAAGCAATACAGCTGTGATATGCCCTTCCATATGATTTGCCGATACCACAGGAAGTTTCCATGCTTCGGCAAGTTTTTGTGCAAACGTAATTCCTGTCCATAGTGCGGGTTCAAGTCCCGGGCCTGTTGTTATGGCAAGCGCGTCGAGTTCTTGCGCTGGGTCGGCAATTTTTGCTTTTTTGAGCGCGCGCTCAAGCGCCGTCGGAAGATTTTTAATATGCTCGCGCTTGGCAAGATTAGGCACGACTCCCCCGAAGCCGGCGTGGAGCGCTATTTGAGAATAAACAATATTCGAGCGGATTTTGAATGTCGGTTTTTTCATGCCGCCCGAGCATTCGACAACCGCGATAGCGGTCTCGTCGCAGGAGGTTTCAATCGCGAGAATTACAGTTTTAAATTTCATCTTTTTCAAAATGACCTCAAAATTGCGTATGACGCAAAACAAGTCAAATAATCCTCGATTCTTTTAATTCAATCCTCAGCTCATCAAGGAATTTTTTTAAGAATAATGTTCTTCTTTTTGCAATTTTTTTTGCAAACTTCGTATGCATTCGTTTTTCTGCAATGAGGAGGCGGCGATAAAATAATCCGACTCCCGAATGGAAATTCTTCTCGCTATTTGTAAAAAATGGGCTCGTTGTGTTGTAAAATGGGCGATTCATTTGCCCTCCGGATGAGAATGTTCTCATAATTGAAATTGCGCCTGTTGATTCAAGCAGATCTGCGTCTTGCAGAACTTTCGATTCCAATATTGTGGGGATAATGTCTTTTGTGAATGAGCATTGGCGTATGCATGTTTTTACGAGCTCGATTTTTCCTTTTGGGTATTGCGCAATGCGCGCCAAAATTTGACCAGTGATTTCTGCACTTTCGTCCGTTTCGTTTTTACTGTTCTGGTGATCCTTTCTGTATACGATAGTGTCGTGGAAAAGTGCAGCGGGGATTATCACGTCCAAGTCCGCTCCGACACGCCCACCGATTTTTTTAGCAAGATTAAGCACTCGCAAAATATGCTGGAAATCGTGAGATGGATCTGTTTTAATCTGCCGTTTTTTGGATAAATTAATTAACTTTTTTTCCAGAGATTTTTGCATAAAGATGATTTAGTTAATATTGATATTTTGTGGCCCCAACGGGAATCGAACCCGTATTTACGCCTTGAAAGAGCGCTGTCCTAACCATTAGACGATAGGGCCAAAAAGTCGGAAATTGCTTCCTGACTATACCATTTTTTCTTTATTTCTGCTACCCTAAAGCGCATGGCAGGGTAGCTTCTGGGCCCGTAGCTCAGCTGGTTAGAGCGGTCGCCTGAGGCGACAGGTCCTGGGTTCTATACATAAATTATGGGCGGTTAGCTCAGTGGTAGAGCGCGTCGTTGACATCGACGAGGCCAGAAGTTCAATCCTTCTACCGCCCACAATATGTTTACCGTGTATGTACTCAAAAGTTTGAAAAACGGTCGTTACTATACCGGTTCCACAAACGATCTCGAAAAAAGACTAAACGAACATAACTCTAGAAAGAGTACATACACAAAACTCACTGCGCCTTTTATGCTTGTATATATGGAGAACTATGCATCTCGAAGCGACGCCGTAAAAAGAGAAATGTTTTTAAAGACAGGTAAAGGTCGCGAATGGTTAAAACCACGCTTGAGTATGTAGAGCGGTCGCCTGAGGCGACAGGCCCGAGGTTCGATCCCTACAGGGCATTAAAAAAAGTTTTATGGCAAAATACATCAAACGAAAAACAGTTATTATCCTTGTGGTTGTTGCGGTCGTTGTCGTCGGGGGTTACTTCGCTTTTTTTAGAAAGAGCGAAGTACAACCGGATTTTGTGGTTGCAAAGCGAGGCGACTTAATTCAGGAAGTCAGCGTAACAGGAAAGGTAAAACCAGCGAGCGATGTGGACCTCGCGTTTGACCGTGGCGGGCGAGTTGCTCAAGTCAGAGCCCGCGTCGGCGACCGTGTGGGGTCTGGGAGCATACTTGTTGTACTTGAAAACGGAGATGTTTCAGCACAACTTGCACAGCAAGAAGCCATACTGAAAGCAGAACTCTCGAAGCTCGAAGAATTACAGCTGGGCACTCGGCCGGAGGAACTTCGCATACAAGAGGCAAAGGTTCAGAGTGCAGAGATAGCGCTTGAGGATGCCAAGAAGAATCTTCCAGATAAAATACAAGACGCGTATACGAAAGCGGACGATGCGATTCGGGATAAGGCGGATCAGTTTTTCACCAATCCACAGACAGTAAATCCAAATATAACCTTCGCAACGGATAATCAGACGGAAACCAACCTAGAATCACAGCGAACAACTCTCGAAATCATGCTTGTGTCATGGGGTTCGGCTATCCCATTGCTCAATACTTCAGTCGATCTTGCGGCGGCGAGTAAAAGCGCGAAGGGAAATTTAAACCAGGTGAAAACATTTCTTGATCTTGCAGCGCTTGCGCTCGCGAAACTTTCTCCGACAACAAATCTCTCTCAAGCAACAAGCGATGGATACAGGTCCGATATTTCAACTGCGCGGACAAATATCAATGCCGCATTTTCAGGTCTTACTACGGCGGAGGAAAAACTTCGGAGTGCAGATTCCGCGCTCGCTGTCGCAAAAAACGAACTTCTGCTAAAACAAGCGGGCGCTACCTCGGTGTCTATCGCGGCCGAGGAGGCACGCGTTGAGGAAATACGAGCCGCAGTCAGGCGGTATCAGGCAGATCTTTCAAAGACCGTTATTACTGCGCCTATTGCCGGTGTTGTGACGAAGATGGAAGCAAAAATCGGCGAGATTGTCAGCGCGAATTCTCTTGTCGTAACCATTATTTCCGATGCCGAGTTCGGTGTCGAAGCGTATATTCCTGAAGCGGATATTGCAAAGATTACAATCGGCAACTCCGCCCGCGTTACCCTCGATGCGTACGGCGAGGATGTCGTTTTTGAAGCGAAGGTGGTGAAAGTCGATCCTGCTGAAACCGTTGTCGACGGCGTCCCGACATATAAAACGACATTTCAATTTGCGGCAAAAGACAGCCGGATTAAATCCGGCATGACCGCGAATATAGATATTCTTACAGATACAAGAGAAGCTGTTGTCAGCGTTCCGCAACGCGCTGTTATTACGCGGGGCGGATCAAAATTTGTGCGCATTCTTGGCGATAACGGGGCGGTTCAAGAAGTGTCCGTTAAAACCGGCCTTCGCGGTTCAAGCGGCTCCATTGAGATACTCGAAGGGGTCGAAGAAGGAAATAAAGTAGTTGTTTTTACTGAAGAAAAATAGCATGTCGCCTGTCTTGCTACGCGCCGGGTTCTCTCGCGATGTGTGCGCTTTCAGAGACAGTAGAACTCATTTCAAAAATCCAATTTCTGCTACAATGACGAGATTTTCGGCTGCAAGCCGTTCATCCCTCCTCACAATAGCCAAGCTATTCCTCGCCCGCCTCGCCGAAGACGGCGAGTCGAGGCGGGTCGGGCTTCACGGCTTTCGCTCAAAAATCTCGCATTTCGCTACGAAAGCGATTTTTGAGATGGGTTCTATAAAAGAGCGATGCCTGTGAGCCGGTCTTTGGGCTCGAGGCGCATAATACGCACGCCTCTTGTAGCCCGTTTAAGCGTTGGGATTTCTTTAATATTGCTCCGGAGAGTCTTTCCTTTCTCGGAAATAGCGATAAATTCTTCAGTATCACCCGCAAGAACCCGAGAGGCGATAAGCGGCCCCGTGTTTTCCGCAACATTCATTGCTTTCACCCCAGACCCGCCGCGCGACTGGACTTTAAATTCTTGAGCGCTTGTTTTCTTACCGTATCCCATGGCGCTCGCGACAAAAATTTCCGCGTCTTTCGTTGTTTTCTCGATTACTTCGCACCCGATAACTTCGTCGTTTGAGCGGAGACGGATGCCGCGGACGCCCTGCGCCTGTCTCCCCATCTCGCGGATGCGAGCTTCTTCGAAACGGATTGCCTGCCCGCGTTTTGAGAAAAGGAGAATATGTGAGTCTTTACTCGCGAGTCGCACCCAGCCAAGGACATCTCCTTTGTGGAGTTTGACCGCGAGAATGCCCGATCGCCTGACGCCCGCAAACGCGTCATATTTTGTTTTTTTGATAACACCCTTTCGCGTTGCCATGACGAGCGAGTAGTTCGCTTTTTCTCCTTTCTTTTGTTTCGGTATCGCAAGAATTGACGTAATGTCCTCACCTATAGCAAGCGGAAGAAAGTTTACAGCCGGTTTCCCTTTTGCGGTTCGCGATGATTCCGGTATTTCATAAACGCGCGTTTCATAGACTTTGCCCAAAGACGAGAAGAAGAGAAGCGAGTCGTGCGTGCCCGCGATTGCAAATTGGGAGACGACATCTTCCTCTTTCCATTCCCCGCCGACAGTCCCCTTGCCTCCTCGTCTTTGAGCGCGGAACTCCTGTGGGCGGACGCGTTTCAAATACCCGTCTTTTGTCATGAGAACTGCCTGTTCTTCTTCTGGGATAAGATCTTCCGTTGCGATTGTCGTTACGCCCGTTGCCACCACTTTTGTCTTGCGGGCATCGGCATATTTTTCTTTAATTTCAGCAAGCTCACTCTTGATAACGCTCATCAATTTTTTGGGGTCGGCGAGGATCAACTTGAGTTCCTTGATGAGCGCGCGTTTTTCTGCAAGCTCGTCTTCTATTTTTTTCCGCTCAAGGCCTGCGAGCGTCTGAAGGCGCATCTCAAGAATTGCGGTTGCCTGTAGGCTCGAGAGCTTAAATTTTTGCACGAGATTTTGGTGTGCGGATTCCTTGTCCTTCGATTTTTTTATCGTGCTGATTATCTGGTCGATATGATCAAGCGCGCGCTTGAGTCCCTCGAGAATGTGAGCGCGCTCTTCAGCGATGCGCAGGTCGTGGCGCGTGCGCCGCTCGACAGTTGTAGAGCGCATCGCGATAAACTCTTCGAGGTAGCTTTTGAGCGTGAGCGTTTGCGGTTGTATTCCCCCGTCGACGAGTGCCAGCATGTTGAGATGAAAAACTTTTTCGAGATCCGTATGTTTGTAGAGACTATTTAATACTTTTTGCGGGTAGGCGTCATTTTTGAGATCAATCACGACAGACAGGCCGTCTTTATCCGATTCGTCGCGGATATCTTTAATGCCCTCCATTTTTTTTTCGCGGACCATATCCGCGATTTTTTCAATGAGTTCCGATTTATTGACCTGGTAAGGGATTGATGAGATGTGGATGCTGTAGGCGCGTCCGCGTTCGACTATTTCCGCTTCGCCTCGCGCCACAATCCCGCCACGTCCGGTTGCGTAGGCCTGCAGTATGTCCTGTTTATTGAAAATAACCCCGCCCGTCGGGAAATCCGGGCCTTTCACGTATTCCGTCAGCTCTTCGATAGTAATCTTCGGCTTATCAATAAGCGCGAGAGCCGCGTCAATAAGCTCGGCAAGGTTGTGTGGCGGGATACTTGTCGCCATACCTACCGCGATACCGAGCGATCCGTTGAGTAGAAGATTCGGGACGCGCGCGGGGAGTACAGTAGGCTCTTCGCGCGTGCCGTCGTAATTCGGCATGAAGTCGACTGTTTCTTTCTCAATATCCGCGAGGAGTTCGTCGGCGATAGCGGACATACGCGCCTCGGTGTAGCGCATTGCCGCGGGCGCATCTCCGTCAATGGAGCCGAAGTTCCCCTGGCCGTCGACAGTCGGGTAGCGCATTGAAAAATCTTGCGCCATACGCGCAAGCGCGTCGTATACAGACGCGTCCCCGTGTGGGTGGTATTTGCCGAGCACATCGCCGACGACCGCGGCGCATTTGCGATGTTTTGCGGTATGCCGCAGTCCCATCTCGCGCATAGTGTGGAGAATGCGGCGGTGCACGGGTTTTAGGCCGTCGCGTACATCGGGGAGAGCGCGCGTGACGATGACCGACATCGCATAGCTCAAATATGAATCGCGCATCTCATCGGTGATGTTGCGACTGCGCGCTTTATTTGTCACAGGAGGTTGTGTAGGTTTCTCCGGTTTCATGGTTTTATCTGATTTGCCACATCTTTTATATTATTCTTAAGCGTTTGCCAGACGAGCCGGAACGGGCCAACGATGGAATTCGTATTTTCGCCTGCCGAGCTTGGAGAAAATTCATTTCGAATCTGTAAAAACCAAAACCCCAAAATCAATAACATGCCGATAATAACAGAAAAAACGAGTATCGTTTTTCGTTTGTGTACGGGAGCGCGCTGGAGCCGCTCAATTGAGTCAAGAAGCGACATATAATCCGATTATGGTGAGGAGAGGATCGCAAGCATCCGCCCTTCCGTCGGGAGACCTTTTTTCTTTATTGTAAGCCTATCCATTTTTTCGGGCTTTCCGCCAAATGCGTCGAGCGAAATTTTTTTCCCTGCCGCTCCTTGGGTGGGGATGACAATGCGTGGGTCGATATCTTCCAGTATTTTTTTTATCTCGGCATTTGACCCAGCGCTTGAAATAATAAGGATATCAATGGTATCAAGTTCTTCAAGTATGGCTTCCAGAGACGCTACTTTCGTTACGTCTCCGAGATGGAGGAGTTTGAGTCCTTCCCAGTCAATAAAAAAAACAGTTCCTTCGGGTGTTTCGAATCCGACGATCGAAATATTGCGCGCCTCGTATTCGCCGGGCGTCGAAAATACAAGCGGGGAGCCCGCGATCGAATGGTTGCGCGCGTAATCGGAGTTTGAGAAGAGCACAACGTGCGCCTCAAACCGCGGCGGTGTCATATCCGACTTTTTGCCATACGGGTCAATAGCGAGCACATCCTCGCCTGATTGAACCTTGAAACAGGTGAGTCCGTAGTACGTTAGAACCATAGAAGTGTGTTTAGAGTATGTTTGAAAACCCGCTTTTGATAACGAGGCAGTGGATTTTTAAGACGAGACGACGGAGTGGACGGCGAAACGTATCGGAAATACGTTGAGCAGGAACCCTCCGAGTCGCAGTCAAAAATCCACTGCCGCAGCGAGAATAGGGTTTTCAGACATACTCTAGTATAGCGTATTTCGGGAGCTCTTGCAAAGCCAAAAATCTTCCATTATACTACCCCGCATGAACCAAGAGGCCGACCTTACTCAAGGACGCAAAGACCGCATCATGGATGTGCTCTTTCGCGAGCAGCAAGTGTGGCGAATCCCGCGCGTCGGCGATATTGTCGAAGGGGTGCTCATGAAAAAGCAGGGCTCAACCGCATTTGTTGATCTTGGCTTCGGCACGGGCATTATTTATGGCAAAGAATTTCAGGACGGCAAAGAAGTTTTGAAACAAAAAGCGGAGGGGGAAAGCGTTGTCGCAAAAATTATCGAGCTGGAAAACGAAAACGGATATATCGAGCTTTCGCTCAAAGAAGCAGGACGCGAAAAATTCTGGAAAGAGGCGGCACAGGTCATGCATGAGAAAACGTCGTTGACGCTCCGCGCGCTCGAGGCAAACCGCGGCGGGCTTGTTTTTGACTGGAAGAGCACAAAAGGATTTTTGCCGGTTTCCCAGCTTGCGCAGAAACACTATCCGCGCGTCGAGGGGGGAGACAAGATGCGGATACTCGAAGAGCTCCAGAAATTTGTAGGGCAGGAGTTCGAGCTTCAGATTATTACTGTCGACCCAAAAGAAGAAAAACTCATTTTTTCGGAAAAGAGCCTTGAGCCGGATGGAATGAAAGAAAAACTCGCAAACTATAAAGTTGGCGAGGAATATGAAGGCGAGGTATCGGGTGTTGTCGAGTTTGGTATTTTTGTGAAGCTGGAGGATGGGCTCGAGGGGCTCGTTCATATATCAGAGATTGATTGGTCGCTCGTCGATAATCCCGGGGACCACTATAAAGTTGCGGACAAAGTGCGCGTCAAGGTTATTGAGATTGAAGGAGATAAAATATCACTTTCAATCAAGGCGCTGAAACCCGATCCATGGAAGCAGGTGAAGCTCGAGAAAGGCGATATTGTGGAAGGCGTTGTCACAAAACTCAACAAATACGGCGTATTTGTGAAGCTCGCACAGCACGAAGGCGTCTCGGGGCTCTCGCATATTTCGGAGTTCGGGTCGGCCCAGAAGATGCGCGATACGGTAGAAATCGGAAAGACATATCCATTCCAGATTGTTGTTTTTCAGCCCGATCATCACAAACTCTCGCTCGCATTTTTGGGGAAAGAAGAGAAGGAAGAGAAGCAGATAACTGCGCCTCCCGAAAATCAATAGTGGCTATATTATAATAACGAAAAGTCGCCGCGTTGGCGGCTTTTTTATTTACCCCGTTACAAGAAAGCCACGGGGATGAATTGTGGTATATATGCAAACCACAAGATAAATCCCGTTAGAAATTCCCACGTGGCATTTTAGATCTCCATGAGAATTGTTCTAAGCGGTAACCCGCGCCGCAGAACGGCGGGGTATCATTTCTAACGGGATAAAATGCCACAAGCGTAAGCTTGTGGTCACCTTGTAACGGGGTTTACGCAGTATGTTATAGTAAAAATATGAAAGCACTTCTCGGTCTTGCGGTTGGTGTTATCCCTCTGCTAGTTGTTGTATATGCGACAGGCGGCATTTTGGATGGGCACTCAATCCCGGAGTTGTTAGTCTATCTCTTGTTTGCGTTGACAGTGCCGATTGGGTTGTATTTTTATGCGAAGAAAAAAGAGACTCCTTATTTTGCTGGCGGCGCTATTAGTGCCATTTTACCCAACCTGATTATATTTTGTCTTGCGCTCGCAGTGAGCATGTTCACTAATTATTAGTATTGTAGAGGCGTTCTATCGCCTCCGCCAAAAATTGCGAATAGAGATTGAGTCCGACGAGGCGTGCGGAACCGGATTGCTCGCGACCGAGAATATTTCCTGCTCCGCGCATTTCGAGGTCTTGTTCGGCAATAATCTGACCAGCGCCGAGAAATTGCGTACTCGAAAGTATGTCGAGGCGCCGGCGCGCTTCATCCTTGAGACGCCCCGAATGGTAGAGAAAATAGGCGTATGATTCGAGGGCTCCGCGGCCGACGCGGCCTCTTAGCTGGTGGAGTTCCGAAAGACCGAAGAGCGTTGCGTCAGAAACGATGAGCGTATTGACGCTCGAGAGATCAATCCCATTCTCGATAATCGTTGTTGAAATCAGAATCTCGATTTCTCGGGAGCGGAAGCGCTCCATCGTCTCGATGAGAGTTTTTTCCGAAAGCCGCCCGTGAATATAGCCGATGCGTCGCTCGGGTAGCATACTCGTAAGCATTTCAAGCGCGCGCGGGATATGCCAGATGCGCCCTTCGAGAAAATAAATCTGGCCTTCGCGTTCAAGCTCCTGTTCAATTGCTCGCTTTATAATATCTTCCGCGTGCGGGAGACAAATGTGTACGGCGCTCTGCGGCCGAGAGGTGCGTCTTCCAACATACTCATATGCTTAAGGCGCGAAAATCCGAGCGAAAGTGTGCGCGGGAGCGGCGTTGCAGAAAGCGTCAGCACGTCGAGTTCTTTTTTAAGCGCTTTCAAGTGTTCTTTCGCCGCAACCCCGAATCTTTGCTCTTCATCTATAATGAGAAGCCCGAGGTTTTTCCAGAGAACGTCTTGCGAAAGAAGCCGATGCGTTCCTATTATTATGTCTATTTTTCCTTCACGGATGCCATGAAGAGCTTTTTGCTTTTCTCGCGCATCTTCAAGCCGCGTGAGCCGCGTAACTCGAAGCGGAGAATGCTCAAGACGGCGCGACCACGTGCGATAATGCTGGTCTGCCAGAAGCGTTGTCGGAGCAAGAAGCGCCACCTGGTATCCATTTGCCGCAACGCGGATAGATGCGCGGAGCGCGATTTCTGTTTTTCCAAAGCCGACGTCGCCAAGGAGTATCCTGTCCATGGGGTGCGGGCGCTCGAGGTCGTCCATAACTTCTGATAAAGCGTGCGTCTGCGATAGCGTTTCTATATGCAGAAAGTCCGATGCGATTTTTTCTTCTAGTTCCGGGTACGGCGTATACAGCGCGCGGCGCGCAAGCTCGCGCGACGCATGAATTGTGAGAAGCTTTTTTGCAAACTCGAGCGCGTCTTCTTTTGTTTTTTTCACAATCCGTTTCCACATCGGCGTTCCAAGGCGCGTGACTGGCGGTTTTCGAAACCCGATGTAGGGCGCGATCCTTTTTTCTTCGCCTACGGGGACGAGGAGCGTATCGGGCGCGCCCCCACGCGGACCGCGATATTCGATGCAAAAATATTTTTTGTAGTTTTCTCTCGTGATGCCCCGCCAAATGCCGACGCCATGATCCTGGTGGACCACATAATCTCCGCTTTCCAAATATTCAAATAGTTTCCGCTCGCGCGCCGTTTCTTGCTCGATGGCGTTTCGCGCGCCGCTCGCAACGCCTATTTCATCGATTGCGTTTCCAGAAAAATCAACGCGGTAGAGATGATTCTCGTTGATTGGAGCGATGATAACGGTGCCGCCACGGATAGTAAATTCTCCTTTTTTTTCGGGCCACGGTGCGACGGCGTAGCCAAGTGTTACGAGCTTTTCGGTAAGCGCGCGCATTCCGCCGCCCCATTCTTTCGAAAGCAGGAGCGTATTTCGTTCCCAGAACGATTGCTCGCGCCCCATGCGCCTGATGCGCTTTTTGTTTTTCCGAAACCAGCGCGGAGGTTTTGAGCGAAAGGCGGGGACCGCGGCCGCGATTAACAGTTCTCCCATCGCGCGTTAGAGATTTATCGTTGTTTGCTGAAGAGGCTTCGCGAGGAGCTCGAGCACCTTTTTTGTGATTTTTTTGGCGACAAGGCGCTCGTCTGGGGTAAAGCGCTGAAGTACAAGCTTCATTGCATCCACGCGCCTTTTTTTCTGTATGCCGATGCGGATCCGCCAAAAATCTTTTGTCTTTAGGGCGCGCATAATTGATTCGACGCCTTTGTGGCCTCCCGAATTGCGTCCGAACGATATCTTGCAAGATCCAAGGATAATATCGCTGTCGTCATGTATCACGACAAGATCCTTCGCGCGTAGCTTCAGCGCAAGCGCCGCCTTGCCCGATTTATTCATAAAGGTGTCGGGGAGCAGTATTCGCATCTCTTCTTTCCCGATTGTTCCTTTCGCAAAATGCCCTAAATATTTTTTTGTTTCCTTAAAATCATCGAAATCAAAGTGTTTCGCGATCTCTTCTGCAGTATCGCGTCCGATGTTATGCCGTGTTCCTTGATATTCACCCCCCGGGTTCCCGAGCCCCAGAATCGTTTTCATGCGGACAGTGTACTTGATTCGCTGGGGTATTTCAATTTTCCACCTGTTTTCTTCCTTGCATTGAAAAAGCTTTCCGCATATAATATACTTGCTTTAATCCCGTTAGAAATAATACTCCGCCGCTCTGCGGCATGGGTTACCGTTGAGGTCAATTTACACGTGGATCTAGAGCATGTCCGAAAACCCTATTCTCGCTGCGGCAGTGGATTTTTGACTGCGACCTGCTCAACGTATTCCCGATACGTTTCGTCGTCCACTCCTTCGTCTCGTCTTAAAAATCCACCGCCTCGTTATCAAAAGCGGGTTTCCAGACATGCTCTGAAGACATCGCGGGAATTTCTAACGGGATTTATTTTTATGCCGCCAGACGAAAACAACATACACGAACCCGTACAAGACGTACAGGAGGAACCCAAAGGAAGATCTTTGATGGGGGAATTGCGCGAGATGCTCCGGATTCTTATCATCTCGCTTGTCATTGTCCTCCCGATACGCTTTTTTGTCGCGCAGCCGTTTATTGTGCGCGGCGCTTCGATGGAGCCGACCTATCACGATGGCGAGTATCTGATTGTGGATGAGCTTTCGTACCGTTTTTCAGAACCCGATCGCGGGGATGTAATTATTTTTCGTTACCCGCATGATCCACGCCAGTTTTATATCAAGCGCGTGATCGGTCTCCCGGGGGAGACGATTACTATCCGTAACGGCACGGTGAGCGTCAAAGAAAACGGCTCAAGCGAGTCGATACAGCTTACGGAAGGGTATCTCCGCTCTGGCGTGAATACGTTCCCAGATAAAGTCATAACACTCAAGGGAAATGAATTTTTTGTTCTTGGCGACAATCGTCCCAATAGCTCCGATTCGCGCTTGTGGGGTACGCTCCCTGAGGAGTATCTCGTCGGGCGCGCGTTTCTAAGATTGTGGCCGCCATCCCAGCTCTCAATTTTATAATCATTATCTATGCCGAAACAGATAAAAAAAGAAATGGCAACGAGCGTAAAGGGGATGCACGATCTTCTCCCCGACGATTTTTATTTTTATGACCGCGTTATTAAAGAGACAAAACGTGCCGCAGAGTTTTATGGATTTTTTCCGATTGCGACGCCTCATCTTGAAAAAACAGAACTTTTCGAGCGGCCGCTCGGAGAAGAGTCAGATGTCGTTGAAAAACAGATGTATAATCTTCGGACGCGCGGTGGCGATCGCCTGACGCTCCGCCCGGAAGGGACGGCGCCTATCATGCGCGCGTATATTGAACACGGTATGCAGTCGCTTCCCCAACCGGTCAAATTATTTTACGGCGGGTCGTTTTTCCGCCACGAGTCGCCGCAAGCAGGACGCTATCGCGAGTTTCGGCAGGCAGGAGTTGAGATTATAGGGGATGATGATGCGATCAACGACGCGGTTGTGATTCGCGTTCTTGTGAGTGCGCTTCAAGCGCTCGGTATCAAAGATATTATTGTTCATATAAACAGCATCGGTGATAAGATTTGCAGGCCGAGCTACCGCAAAGAGCTTCTTGCCCATTACCGTAAGCATTTCAATGTTCTTTGCAAAGATTGCAAGCGGCGGTACAAAGAAAATCCGCTTCGGATTCTCGATTGCAAGGAAACATCATGCGTTGAGCTCAAAAAAAATGCGCCACAGATGGTCGATTACCTCTGCGAATTTTGTAAAAAACATTTTTCAGAAGTGCTTGAATATCTTGATGAGATCGGAGTGCCATATTTTCTCGATAGCCATCTCGTGCGCGGTTTTGACTATTATGGGAGGACCGTCTTTGAAATCTTTACGGAAAAGAAAGACGGAGAGGAATTAGGGGTTGCAATCGGCGCAGGCGGACGCTATGACGAGCTCGGCGAATACATGGGCGTGCGAAAAATTCCGGCAGTAGGCGGAGCGCTTGGCGTTGACCGTATTGCCGATCTAATGAAAAAGAGAGGGATTAAACCAAGAGCGGAAATAAAACCAAGACTCTTTCTTATTCAGCTTGGTCCCGCGGCGCGCAAAAAAAGCCTTGTGCTCATGGAGGAGCTCCGCAAAATCGGCGTACCGATAGGGCAGTCGCTCTCAAAAGACTCTCTCCGTTCCCAATTGAATATTGTTCTCAAACTCGAGATCCCACTTGCGGTTATCATTGGTCAGAAGGAGGCGCTCGACGGGACTATTGCCCTCCGCAACATGGATACGGGGATTCAGGAGACCCTTCCTTTTGATAAATTTATTGGTACAATAAAGTCACGACTGAAGGAATTTTCCTAAACTAGGTACTAGGGGGACTACATATATATGGTAGAAGTACGAAGACGAGAAAAAGAATCAACGGGATCGCTCCTGCGCCGTTTTTCGCGGAAGGTCCAGCAGAGCCGCATATTGCTTGAAGCGCGGAGTCTTGCGCACAGCAAGCGCCCTAAGTCAAAAACAAAAAAGCGCAAGGATGCACTTTTACGCGAACAGCGACGCAAGCATTTTGATCGATTACGAAAATTGGGAAAAATTTCGTAATTGTGCCATGAGTCTTGCCGATTCACTGCGCAACAATCTCAAAGACGCTCTTCACAAAAAAGACGAGACCAGGGTTTCTACGCTCCGGCTTCTTGTTGCCGCAATCAAAAATAAAGAAATAGAGGAGCGCAAAAAGGAAATCGGCCTTAGTGACGAGGAAATACTCGGCGTGATTCAGAAAGAAGCAAAAAAACGCAAAGACGCGATTTTTGAATACGAAAAGGCAGGGCGGACAGATCTCGCAAAAACCGAACAAGCGGAGCTTGCCATTCTCGATGGGTATCTTCCCAAGGAACTCTCGGATGAAGAAATACAACGTGTGGTTAAAGATGGAATGCGGGAACTCGAAGCGGCTGGAGACAAGTCGTTTGGCGCGCTTATGAAAGTCGTGATGCCGTCGCTCAAGGGGCGCGCATCGGGCGACCGAATTTCAAAAATTGCGCGTGAGGCGCTCGAGTTTCATTAACACGCATATATGGCACGGAGAGAACACATTGTAGGACTCGATATCGGTTCCGGAACGGTGCGCATTGTTGTAGCAGAGCGCAAAAACGGCGAAGGGCTTGCAATTCTTGGGGCCGCGGAAGCTCCCGTTGACGGAGTGCGGAAAGGTGCTGTTATAGCGCCTGACCAAACTGCGCGGAGTATCCAGAAAGCGCTCCACGAGCTTAAAAAAAATCATGCCCTTGAAATAGATCACGCATATGTATCGCTCATCGACCCGCGAATGGCGATGATGCTTTCGCACGGTACGGTATCCGTTTCCCGCGCTGACGGTGAGATAACGCGCGAAGATGTTTCGCGCGCGCTTGAAGCTTCAGAGGCAGCTCTCCCGAAATTGGGGAACCGTGAGATTGTCCATTCTTTCCCGCTGTACTTTAATGTCGACGGCGATACTCGCATTCGCGATGTCGTCGGGCTCGTTGGGGTGAAACTCGAGGTCGAGACTCTCTTTATTGCAGGGTTTACTGCGCATCTAAAAAATCTCTTGAAAGCAATCGATAGCGCGGGGGTTTCTCCGGACGATATTATTGCTGCTCCCTATGCCGCCTCGTTTCACTCTCTCACGCGCCGCCACAAAGAAGTTGGTTCGCTTCTCCTCGACATCGGCGCACAAGTTTCAACTCTTGCGGTATTCGAAGAGGGCGCGCTTATTTCTCTTGAAATAATTCCTGTCGGGTCCGGGCACGTGACGCAGGATATCGGACTTGGGTTTCAGATCGATCTCGTGACTGCGGAAAAAGTAAAACGGAATCTCGGGATTTACCTCGAACAAGGGAAAAAAGAAATCCGCCTTGCGGATTTCCCAAAAAATTTCGAAGAGTCGTTTTCACCGAAAAAACTTCGCGAGATTGTATCGGCGCGCCTCGGAGATATTTTTGAACTTGTCGATAAACATTTAAAACGAATTCAGCGCTCGGAACTTCTTCCAGCCGGAGTTGTCTTGGTCGGCGGCGGCGCGCGCATGTTTGATATCCAATCAAGTGCGAGAGAAGAGCTTCATTTGCCGGTTGAGATCGGATCAAATACGGTCGGGCTAAACGGTAAGAAAGAACTGGTCACGGGTCCCGAATGGGCAACTGCAGTCGGACTTTGTAAATATGCAATTGATCAATCAAATGCGGGGGGGAGGGGCGGATCGTTTTTTTCTTCACCATTTTCGCGGAGAATCGCAAAACTATTTAAGGCATTGATTCCGTGAATAAAATTATTTTTCAAAATCGAATTTTTGTGTGGGCAGTTTTTATTGCAATCTTTGTTGCAATTTTTTCTTGGTGGGCGGCTACACTCTTTTCAACCGGGGAAGAGAATCGAGCGCTCTACGTACGTAGAACGCTATGTATGTAGGCGATAAACAGAGTCCCAACAACTACGATATATCGTAGTGATTTGTACTCTACGTTATTTAACTATCGTTTGTTAGCTATGAACAAAATATAGGTATGGAGATCATTGGGTAGGTGGTATACTGGAGCCATGTTTCGCATTATCTATCCCAATCGCTGGTTTATCTGGGCAATCGTAATATGTGTTGTCGCGGGGGTTCTTCTGTGGTGGCAGGTAATGCTCTATTCGCTTGACCAAGAGCTTGCAAACGCATGGAAACCCGAGCCGCATAGAAAAACAGCTCTCACGGGGGTTTATGCTTCGACTACGCTCAGCACAAGTACTGCAGGCTGGAAAACGTATCGGAATGAGAAGCTTGGGTTTGAGTTACAATATCCGACCGATTGGCATGTCGAAGAAAGAAGTAGTGGCGTAATAGTAACCAACAAAATTGACGGGTGTGCTCGTAACGCAAATATTCTCGCTGATTGCGGTGAGATATATATCATGCGGGAAGAGGGCAATGGTAATGAATGGGTTGCTCAGTACCGAACTAAGCAGGGGAGTCGTTTTGAAAATATTCTGATTGATGGGTCATCGACACAAATTCTCCGCCCGTTCTATGATGGGGAAGCTCAAGTGATTATAGAAAAAAAAGGATATATCTACCGAGTCGAATATTTATATGGTGTTGGTAATGAATTTAAACAGAGTAATACCCAAAAATTATTTCAAGAATTTAAAAATTTTCTTTCCACTCTTAAATTTTTTGAGCCAATTGATACCTCTACCTGGAAAACGTATCGCAGTGCGACTTATGGTGTAACATTTAAATATCCCCCGCAAGATATTCAAGGAGGAGGCGGAGATTATCAAGAATATTTTTCCGTTCATTTTCAGAATCCGACAATGCAGGGCACTACTTGTAAGGATATTGCTCTCAACCAGATCGACAATATAAATAATTACGGTCTCATGCAAAGTAAAGAAAAGGCTCTTTTACAAGACCCAAAATTAACTGGCGATGCGAGTTACTACACAGTTGATGGTATTAGATTCTACATAGACGGTTCGTATATAAAACAAAAACCAGAGCCGATCAAAGAGCAAATAGTTAATGGGGTTCACGTTTTGCGTATACCGTTTTCATTTCGTTGTCATAAAAATAACAATGCCGCAACGTTTATCGACGGTAAGAGTATGGTACAAGGAGTGTTGTGGCACGGCAGCTCTATTTATAACTTCGAGGGGGACCAAGAATCTTTTGATAAAATTCTTTCCACATTAAACTTCTTCGAGTCTTCCAAAACCATTGATATTTCAAACTGGAAAACTTATCACAACAACAAGTATGGCTTTGAGTTTCGATATCCAAAAGACTATGAAATGGCCGAAAATACTACTGATCAAGATTCTCATATCACGGTCGGAGCTGTTAGGGTGGGGGTGTCTTCGCGCCAAGATGCAATGCTCGCCGATCAACATAGTCGAGAATTTATAACCAAGTGTTTACAAGACCCATCTCAATACGAGGGGGAAGAAGGTTTTAGTGGGTGTGGCGATGTCGATTCTACCGCAACGGTTAAAAGGTGGGATAGTGAAAAGGCTTTTCTCGAAAATGCAAAAGTCGGAGACGTATGTCAAGATTCGAGCATCTTTGCATGTACGGTTGGTATATTTCAAGGTAAGGCTTTAGAGAAATACAATAGTCTGTGTTATGAGGGTTGTGGCGCCTGGAAGATATATGTTTTTTACCATGGACCATTTCGATATGAAATTTCTTTAGATTTCAAAGAGGATAGGTTGTCGCTAGAACAAATGAAAAAACTCGAAGAAGATGATCCGTATGTTCGAATGCTTAACACTGTAGCGGGGACATTAACATTCTTTAATCTGGGGCAGTAACTGAACCAATTCCTATAGACTATGGTGGGGGTCCGTTTTATTTTGCTTACATGATGTGCATTAAGGATAAAATTTTTACTGTAAATTTTAATGTACAAGATCCTGCAAATTTCCAACATATTTATCCTAATGATGAGGCACAAAATAGTTTACAGCTCAAAATTATTAGTAGTATCCAGTTATTACAGTAGACGTTTGAGACGTGTCTAATTTTTCGCTTGACTCCTATAACCCCTCGGCGCTAGAGTGTGCTCATGCCCCGTAGTAGAATTTCGATTTGCGCCAAAGGCGCGGGTTGGCGGGGCAGTCATAGTTGCAGGAGAAACAATCATCTACTTTTTATATTTATGAGTCGAAAAGGTTTTTATAATCGAAATTTCACTACGGGGTATGCCGAGGATTAATCCTGATATCGAAACATTTGCGCGGATCAAAGTATTTGGCGTTGGCGGCTCGGGCACAAACGCGATTGATCACATGATCCGCACGAAAGTGCACGGCGTTGACTTTGTCGGCATCAACACTGATGCGCAGGATTTGCATCACTCACTCGCTCCAAAAAAAATTCATATCGGAAAAAATTTAACGCGCGGACTTGGCGCGGGCATGGATCCGTCCGTCGGGCGACAAGCGGCAGATGAAAACAAAGACGAGATTGCGGAAACAGTCCGTGGCGTCGATATGGTTTTTCTCACGTGCGGATTCGGCGGCGGAACGGGAACTGGTGCGGCGCCGATCATCGCAAATATCGCGCGCGCCGAAGGCGCACTCACCGTTGCAGTCGTCACGCGGCCGTTTGCGTTCGAAGGATCCGAACGCGGACGAATTGCAGAAGAAGGTTTACAGCGCCTCAAAGAAGCGGTTGACGCAATGATTGTAATTCCAAACGACCGGCTTCTCGGAATCATTGATCGCAAAACAACATTCCTTAATGCATTTGCGATGTGCGATGAAGTGTTGCGGCAAGCTGTGCAAGGAATCTCGGATCTCATCACGCTCCCAGGAATTATCAATGTAGACTTCGCAGATATCCGTGCGATTTTACAAAATGCAGGTTCCGCACTTATGGGGATCGGCTCGGGGTCGGGCGAGGAACGCGCCGCACAAGCGGCAAAACTTGCGATTAATTCGCCGCTACTCGATCTTTCTATTGACGGAGCGCGGGGCGTATTGTTTTCTATTGCCGGTGGAGATGATCTTACCATGTGGGAAGTCAATGAAGCTGCGCGAGTCATTACCGAACCTGTCTCAAAAGATGCAAAAGTTATCTTTGGAGCCGTCAAAGACGAGCGGCTTCGCAAGGGTGAGGTCAAAATCACGGTTATCGCCTCTGGTTTTGGTGATCCTCCTCCGAAAACCGCGCCGCTTTTTTCTCAAGCTTTCAAAAAAGAAGAGTTTTTGGCTTCGAAAATCAACAAACCCATTGAAGCCGAGGAGCCCACAGATGAATGGGACGCAATTCCGGCATTTCTCCGCCGGCAGAAGAAATAGCGGGAGCCAGCGACCCGTGAGGGTCGATTTTTTTTGAGATTTTTCTCGGAAAATAACGATTTTTCTTCACGTGCCCGCGGGTACATAGAGGGGAGTGAAAAAACGGGGTTATCCACAATGGCAGAGTTGCCATGCGAGGGGTACACTGTGTTTACGTTATATTTTTTCACACGTAATTACATGCCCACCCCAACAACACTTACCAAAAAAGAATCAACAAAGAAGGTCAAGCGCGCATTCGGTCTTGCGCGGTTTTTTTCGCGCGATACTGTCCATCCGTATGATGAAATTTCGTGGGATAAACGCCGAGCTGTTATTTTTAACTCGCGAGGGGACGTTGTCTTCGAACAAAATGATGTTGAGGTGCCGTTAAACTGGTCGCAGACCGCTACAGACATCGTCTGCGAGAAATATTTTACTGGGCATGTCGGGAAAGAGGGCCGAGAGACGAGTGCGCGGCAACTTATCGATCGCGTTGCAGACACGATTACCGGTTGGGGTTACTCGTACGACTATTTTAAAGAGAAAGAGGAAGGGAAAATTTTTAATGAGGAACTGAAAGCGATTCTTGTAAATCAATATGCCGCGTTTAATTCGCCGGTGTGGTTTAATGTCGGCGTTTCCGAGCATCCGCAATGTTCCGCATGTTTTATTCTTGCAGTCGAAGACAATAAAGAATCAATCTCGCAGTGGTATCACGATGAAATGTTTATCTTTGCGGGCGGTTCGGGTGCGGGGATCAATGTGTCAACACTACGTTCATCAAGAGAATCGATTAGCGGTCGCGGCAAATCATCTGGTCCCGTTTCATTTATGAAAGGCGCGGATGCGATCGCGGGTACGATCAAGTCCGGAGGAAAAACGCGCAGAGCGGCAAAGATGGTCGTCATGAACGCAGACCATCCGGATATTAGGGACTTCATCGTTTGCAAATGGAAAGAAGAAGAAAAAGCAAAAGCGCTCATCGCAGCCGGATACTCTGATGCAATTGACGGAGAAGTGTATGCAAATACTTTTTTCCAGAACGCAAACAATTCCGTCCGCGTAACGGATGATTTTATGCATCGCGTTCTCGAAGGTGGCGAGTGGGAGCTGAAAGCGGTGCGGACGGGCGAGACACTTGAGACCACAAAAGCGTACGACCTCCTCCGTCTTTTAAGCGAGGCTACATGGCACTGCGCAGATCCTGGTATGCAGTATGATACGACGATTAATAAGTGGCATACCGCATCGGTGACCGGACGGATCAACGCATCAAATCCATGTTCGGAATATATGCATCTCGATAATTCTGCGTGCAATCTCTCGTCTCTCAATCTCATGAAATTTATCCGCGATGACGGATCGTTTGACGTGAATGCATTCCAGCACGCGGTTCGCATCATGATTATTGCGCAGGATATTTTGGTTGCAGGGTCCGCATACCCAACGGCGAAAATTACGGAAAACGCAAAAGCATTTCGCGAGCTCGGGCTTGGATATGCGAATCTCGGCGCGCTTCTCATGTACAAAGGGTTTCCCTATGACTCGAACGAAGGGCGTGCGTTCGCGGGAGCGGTTACTGCGCTTATGACCGGCGAGGCATATCTCACGTCAACTTATCTTGTTGATCGTGTAGGACCGTTTGCGGGGTTTGAGGCGAATAGAAAACCCATGCTCAAAGTTCTCCGTATGCACCGAGATGAAGTTGAAAATATTAATGATGCTCATGTTGAGAAACCGCTCCTGAAGGTTGTACGCGAGGTATGGGATAAAACCGTTGAAAGGGCCGAAAAACACGGCATTCGGAACTCTCAAACCTCTGTACTTGCGCCGACCGGTACAATTGCATTTATGATGGATTGTGATACGACGGGTATTGAACCGGGTTTCTCACTCGTGGCGTATAAAAAGCTTGTTGGCGGCGGGTTTTTAAAACTCGTTAATCAAACCGTTCCTCACGCGCTTGGGAAACTCGGGTACAATCAAGAAGAGGTTGATTCCATCGTAAAATACATTGAAGACAATGATCGCATCGAAGGCGCTCCATGTCTCAAAGACGAGCATCTTCCGGTGTTTGATTGCGCAACGAACGCGCCGGGCGGCGTGCGCTCGATTCATTATATGGGGCATATTCGCATGATGGCTGCAGCTCAACCATTTATTTCTGGCGCGATTTCAAAAACAGTTAATCTCCCCGCAGATGCTACGGTTGAAGATATCATGAATGTATATATCGACTCGTGGAAGCTCGGGCTCAAAGCGGTCGCCGTGTATCGTGACGGATCAAAAGGAGCACAGCCGCTCAATACGGGGCGCACAAAGGGATCGAGTGAAGATGCAAAAGTTGTATTGAACGAGCCTGTACGCCGCACGCTTCCCGCGGATGTCGTATCCTATCGCCACAAGTTTTCCGTGATGGGGCACGAGGGGTATCTTCACTACGGTATTTATCCCGACGGGAAACTCGCGGAAGTATTTATCCGGATGGCGAAGGAAGGAAGTACGATCTCGGGGCTTCTCGATTCAATCGGCGTTCTTATGTCCGTCGCGCTCCAGTATGGAGTTCCAGTTCAGACAATTGTCAGAAAATTTGTTCACACGCGGTTTGAGCCTGCCGGGTTTACGGAAAATCCCGATATCCCAGTTGTGAAATCCATTCTTGATTATCTCGCGAAGTTTCTTGCGCTAAAGTTTTTGACTCAAGAAGAACAAAGAAGTTTTGGGATCTATGCGGAAAGTCAACAGGCGCAGAGTGAAGTAGTTGTCAAAAGCGAGGTAACAATCGAGACTACGAATAAAGATCAGACAGAGATTATTAAAATTGAAAAAATAGCTGCGGCTTCCTATCAAGACGCTCCTGCATGCCGATGCGGTTCAATCATGGTACGAACCGGATCGTGCTATACGTGTCGAAGTTGCGGAGAAAATTTAGGGGCATGCGGATAAGCCTCGACGCATTACATTTTGGGAGCTCCGATGTTTTGTCGGAGAGCCGACCAGAGCGTCGGCTTTGGGGTCCCGACCGAAGTGTCTGGAGAACAAATTTATAGATAAGGGCACAGAACCCCGCATCATGCGGGGTTCTGTGTTTTTGCGCTCATGGGAGTTTTTCACTACGATACTATATATGAATACGTTTGAAGAACAAGGCGCCGATGAGATTATTTTTCCAGCGGAAAAACAAACGGCGTGGGATGAGATGAGCGAAAAAATAGAGCAAACAACAGATGCGCTTGGCAAAGAAATCGAGCCGGGTATAAAAGATGCCGTTATTGCTTCTAATCTATTGGGGCTTCATACGTCAAGCTCATGCGAGGGTCACGCGGATCGGGGGATGGGAGCCCCGTGGATTCAATATAGAGCTGAGCGTAAGCCGCGTGAGCGATTTATAGGCCAAAAAGAAGTGCTCGAAGCGATCTTTCAAAAACATGGCTTAGCGTTACCCGAAGCTATTAAATGGGCAGAACATCCTGGTTTATATGACGAATGGACGAGTTTAGCGTCCGAAAATGGAGAGACTGAAGAATATAAAGCATGGTGTGCTCAACGTGATGCGCTTGCAGAGAAAATAAATAACCTCCTCGCGGAGTTCTACAAAGAAAGACAAGTCACAAGCTCAGCGCAGTTAGTAGTAGAGGCAAAAAGAGGTGTCGGATCATTCCGTCTGCATAATGGTGGAGACGATTTTTCAGGGGTTAAAAAATTGAGTAAAGAGCAACAGCAAGAGTTTGCCAAGCGTCTACCCACCTGTCAAGATGAATTTAGCGCTTTCACAAAATTTCTTAAGAAGAAAATTGTAGAATTATGATTTACATATATACCGGCGACGGGAAAGGAAAAACAACCGCGGCTTTGGGGCAGGCGCTCCGTTCAGTCGGGGACGGTAAAAAAGTACTCATGATTCAGTTTATAAAGGGTCCGTGGCTTTCCGGAGAAGACGAGTCCCACAAGCGCTTACTACCTGATTTTGAGCTTCGAAAGCGTGGCAGGGGGTTTGTTGGTATATTGGGGGACAAACTACCGCGCGGGGAGCACGAAAAAGCGGCCGAAGACGCGCTAAAAGAGGCAAGAACCGAAATAGAGTCAGGTAGGTGGGATATTGTGATACTTGATGAAATCAATGTCGCGATTGGCCTCGGGCTTGTATCGGAGGATGATGTATGCGTGCTCGCCCGCCTTGGGCGGGAGAAAAAGGTTGATTTAATTCTTACGGGGCGCGGCAAGCACGAGAAACTTATCGAAGAGGCTGATCTTGTAACTGAAATGATCGAAGTAAAACATCCTTTTGAAAAAGGGGTTAAGGCGAGACGGGGGGTAGAGTATTGATGAACGAAGACGCATTGATTCGAAATGGATATATACCGCTCGACAAGTCATGGATCATTCGCATGGGCGTGCTTGATATGATTAACGGGCGCCACGACATTATTGATTTTCTTACGAGCCAAAAAAGCCTTTCCGGTGATTTACAAGCGTTGTTGTGTGCCGCTCGGGTATGGGATACCAACGAACCAATTGATGTAGGGGAATCAGGAACGCTGTATCGTTTTTTGCGGTTTGCGTCATGGGCGCGCAATCTTGATAAAAAGTTTATTTTGCGAGGTACGCTTAAGGAACGCGCTATATGTGACAATCCGGTGGTTGTCCATTATTCTCTTAAAGAATTATTGCTGCTCGATCACGGGACATAGCAATGGGCGAGTGCCGCGATTTTGTGCGGGAGGGAGGAAATCATCGAAAATCAGCCGTATAAGTTGCAGCTAACGTATGAAGCAAAAAAGTATTGGCAGGAGAGACGAGCAGGAAGGATGATGTGGGAGCCACGATACGACGAGACGATATATGCTCAAGCAGAAGCATTTCTAACACTTATACAAGGCAAGCGGCCGGAATTTCTGCCAAAGCCAAGCTGAAGATTACTGTTTTGCGCGAGCATTTGGATATATGACAAAAGAAGAGGGCAAAAAGCGTTGGCCAAACCTTCAGGGGCACGAGAGCAATCGTATAGAGGCGATGGAAAAAGAGTTAAAAAATATTGAGCACAAAAAACCAGTTACATCGCGCGATCATCGGGTAGTAGAGGCGCTTGCGATGAAAGCTGCCGTCGAGGGGAAGGAAATCCAATTTGAGCATTCGGAAGTTGTCGCTAAAAGCTGGCCTCAGTTTTGGGATTTTTTGCATGGGGTATAGAAATTGATTAGATAACGAAGGGAAGGCTTGATTTTTTCCAGGGAGGGCGTATAATGGCATGTAGATATACCGAGTAATCGCTACGTGAGATATTTATGCATTATGTGTATGTGCTCAGAAATACCGCCGGGAAACTCTATACTGGCTGTACAGAAGATTTACGACGTCGATTCGCTGAGCATAATAACCGCAAGGTGATAAGCACAAAAGCGTTTGCACCATGGAAGCTCGTTTACTATGAGGCGTGCGAATCTAAAAAAGATGCGCTACTGCGCGAACGCTATCTAAAAAGCGCATGGGGCAAACGCTATTTAAAAGGTAGATTGAGGCATAGTGTGTAGTTATCTCACGTAGAGGAAAGTCCGGACACCCTGCCAGTGCTTCGCACTGGAATTCTCAAGTACCAATGTCCAATTCCCAAATTTTTGAAAATTGGGGTTTGAAAATTGGGATTTCCAACGCGGAGCGTTGGTAGAATGAGGCAGTGGTTAACGGCCACCTTAACCCGCAAAAATTTTACGCAAGTAAAATTTAGGCGGGCGAGCGAGATACCCCGACGATAAATCGGGGCTCCGAAGCCGACGCTTTATCGGCTCTCCGACTGTACGTCGGAGCTTCCAAGGTTGTAGGCGTCGGAGGTGCCACAGAGACAATACCACCGATCGTCATCATCTTGAGTTAAATACTTGAGATTATGAAGGAGGAAAGGGTGAAAAGAGGTGAGGTAAGAGCTCACAGTGCTGGCGAGCAATCGTCGGCAGAGGAAAACACTTGCCCGGTGCAACCGCGTTACGCGGGCTTGAGCCAAGCGGGTAACCCTTGGCCCAGATAGATGATTACATAAAACAGAATCCGGCTTACGGGTATATCCAAAACATCATAAAACCGCGCATAATGCGCGGTTTTATGATTCACGACTCTTCGATCAAGTTGATTTTAAGTTTCTTTGGTCTGGATGGGTCTTCATCTATCTTCCGAAGCAATGAGTCTATTTCTTCGCGTTTATATACACGATAGTTATTCACAGGATGTCGCCGTGCAATAAGTTTTCCTTTCTTATCCCAATTGCGAAGTGTAAGCGGTGTTACGCCTAAAATCTGTGATGTTTCCTTGATAGTTAAATATTGTTTCTCCATCTTTAGTAATGTTTATGGTATCACACTCTATACACAAAGCAATATGTATATCCTTTTAACACGTATCTGTGTTTTGTCAAAAAACTTGGTTTTTCTATCCGATCTCATATCGGATTCCTATTGCAAAAGGATAAGCACACGTTTTATACTTAAAAAGTCTTTATTATTCAACGTTTTAATCAAAACATAGTATATGGAAGAAAGTTATTATTATGATGAGTCGGTAGTCGAAGAAGTAGTTGAGGAGCCAACCCCCGTCGGTTCTTTTCTTGGGTCTTTGGGGCGGTGGCTGCTCGTTGGGTTTATTTTCCTTTTCCCATTCATTTTCTTCCCCGTAACACCTGTCCCCGTGGATATGAACAAGGGGTATCTTGCGGCGATTGTTGCATTTATGTCGCTCATCGCATGGTTTGGGAGCGCGCTTCAGGAAGGACGGCTACAGTTTGTGCGTTCGTGGGTACTTGTCGCGTACGGCGCGTTTCTTCTCGCATGGATTGTGAGCGCAGTATTTTCTCATAATCTTATTCTCTCATTTGCCGGTACTGGGTCGGAATCAACGACTGTCATGACGATGCTCGTGGGGGGGATATTTCTTTTTATTATTCCTGCACTTTTTTCTGATCGTGTGTGGGTCAAGCGGGCGCTTGTTGCGCTTATGGCGTCTTTTCTTGTGCTCGCACTCTTTTTTATTGTGCAGAGTATTTTTAACTCGCGCATTTTTTCGTATCAATTTACAAAGGAGCGATTTTTTAATCCGCTTGGCTCGTGGAATGCGCTCGGCGCATTTTTTGCGGTGATAGCGGCGATTATACTTCCCTTTTCAGGAATTGGTCGATCGTGGAGGAAACGCGCGGTATACGGGCTTTTCTTGCTCGCGCTGGTTCTTCTTACGGTTACTAACTTTGTGTACGGGATGATAGGGCTTGGTCTTGCGGCGCTTCTTTTTGTAGCGCTCCTCTTATCACGACGAATGACGAATACTGCTTTTTTCGGCATTTCGCTCACGGTTCTTATGGTTGTTACTCTCCTTATTCTTATGCGCGGGCTCTTGCAAGATGAATTGGCATCTCGGTTTGGCGCTCCTTCAGAAGTGAGTCCCGCGTGGGGCACAACGCTCAATATTATGCAGGAGTCAATCGGCGCTTCGCCAGTTCTTGGCAGTGGGCCGAATACATTTGGTCAGCTTTGGGAGCGGTATAAGGATTCCACTGTCAATAATACGCCTTTCTGGCTTGTCCGGTTCGATTACGGTGTTGCACTGGTTCCCACAATAGTTGCAGAAGGCGGCATTCTTGCGGCGTTCTTATTTATTGTGTTTATGATTTTTTTCATCGCGCTTGCGTTTCGCGGTATTGCGGGCGATCAAGACAATGATCAGATTGGAAGCACATATATTCAGTCGCTTGTTGCGGGGTCTTTCGTCCTTTTTTTCTTCTGGTGGGTTCACCCCCTCAATATCGCGCTCGTCATTTTAACATTCGTTCTTATAGGGCTCCTTCTTGCCGCAATGAGTGAGATGGGGCTTGTCAAGCGAGGTGAACTGAATTTATTTTCGAGCACCGAGCGCGGTTTTGTGGGATCGCTCGTTATTATTTTACTTCTTGTAGGGAGTGTCGCGGGTATTTACTTTGAAGTAACGCGCTACTTTGCAGAAGTCGTTTTTGCGCGCGGTATTCAGGAGTTTAACGATGGAAAGGGTATTAATGCATCACGCATCATAGTCTCACGCGCCGCACGATACGACAGCCGCCAGGATCAGTATTGGCGGATGCTTGCACAGTTTGAGCTTGCAAATATGCGAAGGGCGCTCGATGCCGCAGGTTCCTTACAGCGCGAGGAGTTTGATGCACGTTTTCGACCGGCGCTTGCGTCAGCCATCCAATATGGAAAGCGGGCAATAGATATCAATCCAAACGAGGTTGGCAACTGGAATGTTCTTGCTCAAGTATATGAGGCGGCAATCTTGCCGGTAGCTGGCTCGGAAAATCTTGCAGTCGAGAATTATGAAAAAGCGCGAGAGCTTTCTCCGCAAAACCCCGTCATTCTTCTCAGTCTCGCGCAAACATATCTTGCGGCCGCGCAGGCGACAATTCTTCGTGCAGGAGGCAAGGATTCCGGTACAGTTGCGAAAGATGCACAGGAAAAAGCGATCGAGCTCCTTACTCGCGCGACGGATCTCAAAACAGATTATGCCGAAGCGCATTTTCTTCTCGCGCAGATCTATAATCAACAAGGAAGGGCCGACGAAGCGATTGCCCGTGCGGAACAAACCTATCAGCTTGCGCCAAATGATGCGGGGGTTCTCTTTCAGCTTGGGCTTCTTTATTACCAGAAAGGGGATCTTGATCGGGCGCGGGTTGCTTTTGAAAAGGTTGTCGAAGCAAACCCGGACCATTCAAACGCGCTTTATTTCCTCGGTCTTGTGTATGACCGGCAGGGGAAAAAGGAGGATGCTTTGAAAGTCTTCCAAAAGGTTGCCAGTCTCAACCCGGATGTGAAAGAATTAGATATAATCATCGGGAATCTTACGCAGGGGGAGCCGGCGTTGGAGGGTATCGTCCCGCCGCCCGAAAAACGAAGTGAGGTTCCCGTCAAAGAAGGAGATTAGGAAAAACCCTAGAAGACCATGGCAATTGTCAGATTTTTTCGAAGAGAGTTGAAAGGAGTGCATCAGGCGGCACTCCTTTTAGCAATCGCGAGTTTCTCCAATGCTTTCTTGGGGCTGTTGCGTGATCGGTTTCTCGCGGGGCTCTTTGGCGCATCACGCACGCTTGATATCTATTACACCGCATTTCGCGTTCCTGATTTTCTCTTTTCGCTTTCGCTTTTTTTCGTTGCTTCCACTGCGTTTATCCCGCTTTTTCTTGAAAAACAAAATACTTCTGAGCGCTCTGCCCGCGATTTTCTCGAAGCGGTGCTTACGGTATTTTGTGTTGTGATGATTGCGATTATTATCGTTGCGTATATTTTTTTGCCGCGCTTGATTCATTTTTTGGCACCCGGGTTTGACGGCAAGGATCAGCTCGACGCTGTATATCTTGCGCGCATTCTTCTTCTGTCCCCGTTTTTCCTCGGGCTCTCGAATCTTGCCTCCGGCGTTCTCCAGGCATCGCGAAAGTTTCTCGCCTACGCGCTTTCGCCGATTGTCTACAACGCCGGTATCATATTTGGTGTCGCAATTCTTGCGCCGCAGATGGGGCTTACTGGTGCCGTCATCGGCGTGGTACTCGGCGCTATTCTCCACTTTGCGGTTCAGCTCCCGACACTCATCCGTATCAGGATGGTGCCGTCATTGAGATTTCGATTCACTTCGGACCCATTTCAGATTTTTCGGTATTCGTTTCCGCGCGCGATTGCATTGTCGGTAAACCAGTTTACACTTCTCCTCTTGACTGCGCTTGCTTCCACTTTTGCGGCGGGCACAATCGCAGTGTTTAATCTTTCGCTTAATCTATACGCGATGCCGCTCATTGTGGTAGGTCTTTCGTATAGTGTCGCCGCGTTTCCTCTCATGGCTGATCTCGCGCTGAAAAATGAAAAGTCTCTTTTTTTTGAACATCTCTCGGTCTCGCTCCGACATATTCTTTTTTGGACGCTCCCAATAACAGCGCTTTTCATCGTGCTCCGGGCTCATATTGTCAGGGCTGTTTTGGGTACGGGCGCTTTTGCGTGGGAGGGAACGCGGCTTACTGCGGCGAGCCTGCTTTTGCTTTCGGTCGGGCTTGTCTTCCAGAGCGCCGTAACGCTTTTTGTCCGTGCATATTATGCGCTCGGGAAAACCCGCGAGCCTATCATATATAATGTAGTGTCTGCTGGGGTTACCATTGTTGTTGCGTTTCTATCCGTGTGGATACTCAAGTCAAACGCATTTGTCGAAAGTTTTATCGGAAACCTTTTTAGGATAGGCGATCTGACAAGCATTGAGTTTTTAAGCCTTCCTTTTGCGTATAGTGTCGGATCTTTTGTAAACGCACTTTTCTTGGGTGTGCGCATCTTTCGGCTCAATGGTCCCGATGAGCTTCGAAAAATCAGGAGTTCTTTTCGCTGGATATTTTTTGTGAGCGCCATTATGGGGTTTGTTGCGTATGGGGTGCTCCGTATTGCGGACAACTTTATCAAACTTGATACATTTTTTGGAGTTGTATTCGAGGGTGGGATTGCAGGCGCCCTTGCTATAGCGGTCGGTATTGCGCTTTTTTGGATTCTTGG
>Ga0209542_10003133_pt1 | contig 35778 bp, 32 predicted proteins | sample RifCSPhighO2_01_FD_184028 | JGI IMG/M metagenome (GOLD analysis project Ga0209542, IMG submission 184028) | Soil microbial communities from Rifle, Colorado - Rifle CSP2_plank highO2_0.1 (SPAdes) (version 2) | ecosystem: Environmental > Terrestrial > Deep subsurface > Rock core/Sediment ...
GGGGCCCCGCTGAAAGCGGTGGCTGGCGGATTGTCTTTAACTCGGAGGCGATTCCCGCGAAATTTCTCGCGTGAACCTTCGCCTTTCCTCCGTCGAGCTCCGCAAGTCCCGAAAGAGCCTGCAACCATCCGAACCGCAACTTAATTTTATGGGTCGTTCATTTCTGCAGACAACTGAGTGGCTGGATTTTCAGAAATCATTGGGACGCAAAACCTGGCATTTTGACGACGGGAAAATAAGAGCCAATATTATCAAACACGATTTGCTTTTTAAGAAAAGTTATCTCTACATACCTCACGGGCCGGAAATTCTTTTTGACGAAATTAAATCCGGCTTATCAAACGAGCTCAAGAATTTTATCAGTTATCTCAAAAAAACAGGCAAAGAAGAAAAGTCTATTTTCATCAAAATGGAGCCGTTGTTGGATACGGTTCCGGAGCTTTTGCGTCAGACCGGCATAAAAATAGGACATTCTTCAAAAAATATTCAACCCCATAAAACGGTTATTTTGCATCTGGATTTGCCGGAAGAGGAACTTTTATCACGGATGCATCACAAGACAAGATACAATATCAATCTTGCTTCCAAAAAGGGCCTTCAATTGATTGAAAGCGATGGCATCAAAGCGTTTTGGAAGCTTTTAAAAAAAACAGCGAAGACCGACCGTTTTGCCACTCATAATTTTGAGTATTATGAAAGGTTGCTTGGTTTTTTTAAGAACAGCGAAATTTCCGCCAAATTATTTTTCGTTAATTACGAGAATAAACCGATTGCCGGAGCGATAATTATGTCGTACGGAAATACGGCATATTATTTGCACGGCGCTTCCGACCGCGATTACAGGAATTTAATGGCGCCGTATTTTATGCACTGGGAGATAATAAAAAAGTTTAAAAGTTTAAAGTTTCAATATTACGATTTTTGGGGAATTGACGCTAACAAGTGGCCCGGGGTGACAAGGTTCAAACTGGGTTTTGAAGGCCAGGTTGTTGAATACCCCGGCTCCTTTGACCTGCCGATTTCCAAAATTTGGTATTTGATATATAAAATAGCTAGAAAAATATTTTAATGTTCAAAGAAGGTTTGCTGGATAAAATTTTATATCAAGTAAAAAAGCTGATTCCGAAATCGGTGTTTATTTTTTTTGTTCCGTTTTATCACGCCGGACTGGCTTATGCCGGCGCGGTGCTGTACGGTTTTCCGTCACGAAAGATGAAGGTAATCGGCGTTACCGGAACCAAGGGTAAATCAACGACGGTTTTTTTGATTTCCAAAATTTTGGAAAGCGCCGATAAAAAAATTGCCGCCATAGGTTCTCTTGGGTTCAAAATAAGAGAACGGGAATGGCCCAACACCTTGAAAATGACCATGCCCGGAAGATTTAAACTGCAGAAGTTTCTTTATGAAGCTAAAAAAGCCGGTTGCGAATTCGTTGTGCTGGAAGTTACTTCGGAGGGCATTAAGCAGAAGAGGCATTTGGGCATCAGTTTTGACTGCGCCGTATTTACCAATTTGCACAAAGAGCATATTGAAAGCCACGGTTCGTTTGAAAATTACCGAAAAGCCAAAGAAGAACTTTTCTCCGCAACAAAAAATATCCATGTTTTAAACGCCGACGATCCGAATGTTGAATATTTCAGCAGATATCCGGTTAAAAGAAAAATGTTTTTTGGTTTGCAAACAGGAGACATGAAAGCAAACAATATTGAGAATACCGAAAAGGGAATTAAATTCGATGTTTACGGGACGGTTTTTAATTTAAACCTTGCCGGAGAATTTAATGTTCAAAATTGTTTGGCGGCTTTGGCCGTATCGGCAATGTATGGAATTGATTTACCGTCAGCCAAACCGATTTTGGAAGAAATAAAAAGCATTTCCGGCAGAATGGAGTTTATTCAGAAAGAGCCGTTCAGGGTTGTTGTTGATTACGCCCACACGCCGGATTCGCTGGAAAGCGTTTATAAAACACTGAAAACGCAAAACCCTAAAAATCCTAAATTAATTTGTGTGTTGGGGGCGGCGGGCGGAGGGAGAGACAAATGGAAAAGGCCGGAATTCGGCAGAATCGCGGAAAAATATTGCGATGAAATAATTTTAACCAATGAAGATTCCTATGACGAAATACCGGAAAAAATTATTGAAGATATTTTTTCCGGTATTTCGTCAAGTTTAAAGTTAGAAAGTTTAAAAGTTCATAAAGTTATTGATAGAAAAGAGGCGATAAAAAAGGCTCTGACTGATGCTCAAGAAGGTAATACCGTCATCATAACCGGAAAGGGAAGTGAGATATCAATGGCTGTTGCCGGCGGGAAAAAGCTTCCTTGGTCCGACAAACAAGTTGTCATAGAATTTTTGCAAGAGAGGCGGGGTTGACCCCGTACGAAGTAGGGGCGCGCTGTGAGCCCTCGCGACTTCGTTCGGGGTTGACGGTTTTAATCAATAAGAATATTCTTTTTTCATCAAAGGTTCGTTAACAAAAGGAGCGGCGCTTGGCTGGCAAATCCCTAAAACGACTTCGCCGATTATATCGTTCTTCTTTTGGCGATAAAATCACGCTGGACCACCTTATTCCCAAAAGCCGTATTCCCAAGAGTCAAAAGAGTTTCAAAAATGATGAATTTAACATATTTCCATTTGAACAAAATCGGCATGAGGCATGGCACAGTCTTTTTTGGAATATGACCATTTTTGAAATTTGGGAATCGCTTGACCAAATTCATAATTTGATATTTCGTTTCCGCCAAGAAAAAATTTGTCCGGTTTGGTTAAATGTTTGCCGCGTAGAAAATGAAACCGTTCAAAATATCGTGATATTTGAAGAGAAGAAAACGCGTCTTCTCACCGAATTGTTTCAAACGAATTATTTACAAAAAAAGTGGCTTCATTGTTTTAAAGGCAAAGACATTAAGGCCGCTCGAAATTTTTTAAAATATAAGATGTTTTTCATGATCTTTGGCAGAAAAATGGCGGATAGAAAATACCTGTTGTCGGATGATAATTTCCAAAAAATGATCTTGCAAGCCGCAAGCCGGCCAATCAGAAAGCGGACGATTCTATATTGTTTTGGTTCAGAGGCGATATCGCTCTCCGGAGCAAAAATTATTTTCAATGAAGTAATGTCCGATATCAGCCGGCGGTGAAGTTTATCCCCCCCTTGTTCCAGGGGGTTTTCGTTTTGTTAATATTTTGATGCTTATGATATAATTTAAAAGATGGATCCCGAACGAAGTAGCCCTAACGGGTTAAACGAACGGGGTATTAAATAAAATAATAAAAGTAGTTTTGCGCGCATCCCGTACGAAGTCCGAAATATTATTTCGGCAGAAACCAAAAGTTTCTTACTTCGTTCGGGACGCATAACTTATGAGCATAACTGCATTGCAGCTACTTCGTACGGGATGGATAGCATACCGCCACAATTTGAACCGCAGCTTGCGGTAAAGAAGGAAAGAAGAAAAATTCAGCCGTTAAGCGGGCCGGGGATATTTTGGGCTTTGATAATATCAGCGCTGATATTAATGGTTGCGGCGATAAATATTTTTGGCCGTTCCGGTTTGAGCGATAATACCGAACCGGTGCCTTCTTACACTGAATCTCCTTCAGAAACAAGACAGCCACGCCTTTATACCATTTCATATAAAGCCGGCGTATTCAGTCCGACTAATTTAAAGATTCATGCCGGAGATACCGTAAGATTCAAGAACGACGGTATTTTCTCAATCAGAGTAATTTCCGATCCGCATCCTGAACACAATGATTTAGTCGGTTTTGACAGCGTCGGCGATATACCGCAAGGGAGTTATTTTTCGTTTACTTTCGCCGCCAAAGGAATTTTTGGATATCACAACGAAAAAAATATTAAAGAAGCGGGAACAATAATAGTGCGATGAGCAATCCATTTACCGCCAAAGTGGAATCATATATTGGAGCGGTTTTTATTTCGCTTCTTGCCGCATTTTTTATCGGTCTTATTTTTATTTCTTTAAAAAATCTTCAATCCGATACGGAAGTTTTAAACGCTCAGGAAGTAAAAGTTAAAACCATCTCCGGGACCGAACGCGCCCTGATTAAAACATGGCTTAATGAGAACGAAATTCAAATTCCGGAAGGCAAGGGTTACAAATATTTGATTCAACAATATCCTTCCAAACCATGGATAAGATAACTATGATATTCAAGCCGCAATTATTTTTAAAAATACTTATTATGTTCGCCTCCACGATGGCTTTGGGGATTTTTACGGCTTACAAGTATTCTTCATTTTCCAGTGTTATTCCAATTTCTAATTTTAAATTTTCATATGCGGATATCGTTTCCGCGGGTTTGATTTTTTTGTTTTTTATTTTTGCTTTCAAGTACAAAAAAGCCGCTCATTGGTTTTTTAGGTTATTTTTGGTGGTTATTGTTTTCGGGGGCGCCCAGTTTGTTTTTGGAGCTTTTGATTTTGCTCGAATGGCCTATTATTCCTGGGATTTTATTTTGACGATTTTAATACTGATTCTTTTCATATCAATAAAAAATGTTTTTATGCATAATGTCGGCGTTATCTTAGGCATTGCCGGCATCGGCGCGTTGGCCGGCTTGAGCGTATCTCCGACCATTGCTGTGTTTTTTCTGGTTGCCTTGTCTTTTTATGATATTTTGGCGGTTTATAAAACCAAACACATGATTGAATTAGCCAAGAATATGCTGGAAAGCGGGGCGGCCTTTGGTTTTCTTATCCCCTCGGGATTTAAAGGCTTTTTTTCCAATAAAAAAGAAGCGCATGCGCGGGCGGGTGATCAGTTTATGATATTGGGTTCGGGCGATACGGCGGTGCCTTTGATTTTGGCAAGTTCTTTGGTTAAAACCTCATTGACCCAAGCCGTTATCGTGGGTTTGTTTTCGGTTGCCGGACTTTTTGCGACCCATTTAATTTTTGTAAATCAAAAAAAGCGGGCGCCTATGGCCGCCTTGCCGCCCATCGCGACATTATCAATAATTGGTTATTTGACGGCAATATTTTTAAGTGGTTAAAATTATTAAAGTTGCAATTGTTTGAATTATTGTTAATTGTTATCTTGTTATATTGTTAAAAAACAATCAGCAATTATCAATTAACAATGTAGTATTTTTATGAGAATAACATTTTACGGAGGAACCAAAATTGTAACCGGCGCGAATTATCTTCTTGATAGCGGCGGCAAAAAAATATTGATTGACTGCGGATTATTTCAGGGTTCCAAATACGCTGAAAGCATGAACTATGAAAAATTTGCCTACGATCCCAAAGAGATAAATTATGTTTTTGTAACTCACAGCCATACCGACCACTCCGGCCGCTTACCCAAATTATTTAAAGAAGGATTCCGCGGAGAGATGATTGCTTCCAAACCGACCTTGGATATGATTCGGACAGCTTTGCCGGATAATTTAAATTTAATAAAACAAGAAGCCGCGAAGGCCGGACATGAACCTCTTTTTAACGCCGAAGATCTTGAGGGTGTTTTGTCTTTGGCGCGGGGCGCGGATTATGAAGAAAAAATAGAGCTTGATGACGGGTTAACGGCCCGGTTATTGGATGCCGGACATATTTTGGGTTCTTCAATAATTGAAATAAGTTTTGACGGCAAAAAAATATATTTTTCCGGCGACTTGGGCAACCCGCCTACACCATTGCTTCAGCCGACTGTTTTTGTCAAAGAGGCCGATTATGCGGTAATTGAATCGGCTTATGGTTCAAGGATTCACGAAGACAAGATAGAACGAAGAGAGATTTTAGAAAATGTTATTACCGAAACGATAAACCGCGACGGGACGCTTATGATTCCCTCTTTTGCCATGGAACGAACGCAGGAATTATTATATGAACTGAACGAACTGATGAACCATAATCGCATTCCCCATGTCCCTGTTTTTGTTGATTCTCCTTTGGCGACCAATCTTACCGAAGTTTATAAAAAGTATCCTCATTATTTTAACAAAAGAGCGGTTTATCTGATTGAATCGGGGGACGATATTTTTAATTTTCCCAATTTAAAATTCACCAAAACAGTTGACGAGTCAAAATCCATCAACAATGTATCTGGACCGAAGGTAATCATCGCCGGTTCGGGCATGTCCAACGGCGGACGCATTCTGCATCATGAACAAAGATATTTGTCCGATCCGAAATCCACCATTTTATTCATCGGCTATCAGGTTGAGGGAACGCTTGGGCGCAAGATTTTGGACGGCGCCAAAGAAGTTTCTATATTCGGACAGATTATACCGGTCAATTGCCAAGTAAAGGCAATCGGCGGATATTCTGCTCATGCCGACCAAAATATGCTTACGGAGTGGATTAAAAGCGCGGCAATCGGCGGCAAGTTAAAAAATGTTTTTGTGGTTCAGGGTGAAGAGGACTCCGCCAACGCTTTGGCGGAAAGAATTAAAAAGGATATCGGTGTTACTGCCATTGTGCCGTCTCAAAATGAAAGTTTTGAGTTATAGCTTCTCTTTTTTATTTCAAAACAACCCCTGTTCTTCTTCAGCCCGCTTCGTCTGCTCCAGCGGCAGACTACGCTTGTCCTCACAACGACCCGATTTTTGATTATATAAAAAAATATTGTATCAAAAACCACCAAGCGGGTCTGTTCCGGAGGCTTCATAAGAACAGGGGTTGTTTTTCATAAAAAATTAAATTTATTCAAAGACCTATATGTTTGCTTGGATTGTGCGGTGTTTTGGCTATAGAAAATTCTTGACATAATTGATAAATAGTAGTATCTTATTGAGGATAGTCAGTTCTTTAAGCTTACTTGCGAATAGATAGTCATAGCCAAAAATTCTAAGTTTGTTGAAGAACTTTTGGCTATGACTATCGCTGATGGTCCTCTGGCAAAACAACAACTTACCAACAAGGAGTACGAAAATGAGTAAAGCCGTTTCACGCGGTCAAGCTCTCCAAATTGCCGCTCGAGTTGCAACCCAAGTAAAATGGGATGAGCTCGATGGCGATCGAATTCAGGAGAAAGTGATCATTCTTTCACCAGAGGAATTCGGGAAAAGGTTCACGGCTTTTCTTGATAATGGTTGCGGGATGGTAGACAAAGGAATTGTCCAGTGCAACTTCCGCTACGACAAACGCAACGACGGCTGGAAACTTTTGTCAAACACACCTCTCCGTCTCACCTCCGCTAACATTGAAGCGGTATCGTTTTTGAGAGAAAAAGAAGATTGTATCAATGGCGAAGAGTTGTTCATCCGAGCCAATGAACTCGGATGCGACTACGGACAAGAGGATGAAGAGTTCCTATTGGAGCATCAGGAAGAAATCCCAAAGGAACTCCGAAAGTTCTACTTGGTCTTCCCGGGCACGGTTTGGGAGGGCTCGGCCGGGTACCGGTATGTGCCCCGTATTTGTGCTGGCGCGTTGGCCGGTGGTTCCCGGACTTCTCTTGGTTCGACTTTGGCTTCAGCGGCGGTGGTCGTCTCGTTCGTCCCCGCAAGACTACCTGCCGGTAGGCAGGTAGGCCTTCCCTCGGTGCCGTACGCGTTCGCGCGTACGGCACCTTTTAATTTTTTAAACCCGCACACCTATTGGGCATTTGTTTTTATGGTTGCATCTCACCATATTTATGACCGATAGGTGTGTAGGAGATATCCTCTTTCATTTTTCATAAAAATTTACTAATCTTTAAACATGACCAATACAAACCAAAAGGGAAGTATGAATTTGCCGGCGTCTAAGTTGCCTCACGAAGAAGAACCGAAAGATTTTCGATCTTCTTTGCATTGGCGGGTTTTTAGGATTTTGTCGGAATTTATTGAGGGCTGGCAGTTTTTGGCTGATTTTAAAAAGACCGTAACATTTTTCGGTTCGGCAAGATTTCCGGAAGGGAGCCGCTGGTATGAGGAAGCCCGCAAGTTAGGAGCTTTGGCGGCAAAAAACGGATTCGCGGTGATTACCGGCGGGGGGCCGGGCATTATGGAAGGCGGCAATCGGGGCGCCGCGGAAGCTGAAGGAAAATCCATAGGATTGAATATTAAACTTCCGTCAGAACAAAGAATAAATCCCTATGTTAATCAAAGTTCCGCTTTTCACTATTTTTTTGTAAGAAAGGTAATGTTGTCTTTTGCGGCGCAGGCCTATGTTTTTTTCCCGGGCGGACTGGGAACGCTTGATGAGGTTTTTGAACTTTTAACCCTTATTCAAACCAAAAAGATCTCCGACAAGATTCCCGTTGTTTTAGTCGGAAAAGAATTTTGGGAGCCGATCCATAATTGGATGCATGAGGAAATGTATCAGAAATTGCAGTCTATTGACGAAGAAGATTTAAAGTTGTACACTATTGTAGATAATGCCGAAGAGGCATTTGAAATAGTTAAAAACGCTCCGTCTCGGGAAGATTTCTTCTACTAAAAACAAGCGGTAGGATTTCTCAAAAATTAGAGTTTTCGTAACTTTATTTTAGCGAGCGAGGGGCAAAATGGAAATTCTTATTTACATTTTGCCCGAGCGAAGCTAAAAGGGGTGAATACTCCGCCGCTCTGCGGCGGTATCAAGAGGCGAAGCCTCCTCTTGATACCTCGCGGCTTGCCGCGAGGAGGATTTATTAAAAGGATATGGAAGATTTTAGGGTAAACAACATTTTAATACCTGAAGAATTGCCTTTGATCGCGCTCAAAAACACGGTTTTATTTCCCAAGGCTATTACTCCTATCATAATCCAGCGGCCCAAATCCGCCGGCGCTCTTGATTTTGCTTTATCAACCAATAAATTGGTCTTTTTTATCACTCAAAAAAACATAGAAGACAAAGTTGAGCAAAAAGATTTGTTTCGGCTGGGTACGATCGGCAGAATTGTTTCCGTATTCAAACTTCCTGACGGTTCTTCCAAGGTGGATGTGGAGGGATTAATCAGGGCGAGAATCGCTAATTTTATTTCCGAAGAACCGTTTTTTAAAGTACAAATAGAACCAATTACCCTTATTGTCAGAGATAATCTTGATGAAAAAGCGCTTTTAAGAAGAGCGATAGATTTGTTTAGCCATATTTCGGAAATAAAGTCTTTTCCGACAATAATGCCGGAAATAATCTACATGATGTCTCAGGTCAAAGACATTGAGCAAGTGATAAGCTTGATGACCATCAATTTAAATTTGGAAGCGGAAAATCAGCAAAACATACTTGAATTAGAAAGCGCGATAGACGCTCTTAGAAAATTAAACGAGTTTCTTGCCAGAGAAATAGAAATATTGGAAGCTGAAAAAAATGTCACCAAGGAAACCAAAAAACAGATAGGCAAAATGCAAAAAGAGCTGTTTTTGAGAGAACAGCTAAAAAGCATTGAAAAAGAGCTCGGCGTTGACGACGAAAAAGGCGAAGCGGAATTGTTGAAAAGCAAAATCGTGGCGGCCGGCATGCCCAAAGATGTCAAAGAAAAAGCGCTAAAAGAATTGAACCGTTTGTCCAAAATGCCGCCCTTTAATCCCGAAATTTCTTATTTAAGAACTTATCTTGATTTATTAACGGAACTGCCGTGGTTAAAGAAAGAAAAAGAAGATATTGATTTAAAACAGGCGGAAAAGATTCTCAACCAAGACCATTACGGTTTGAATAAAGTCAAGGAAAGAGTTTTGGAATATTTAGCCGTTCAGAAACAGGTCGGTAAATTAAAGGGGCCGATTTTATGTTTGGTCGGTCCGCCGGGAACCGGCAAGACATCGGTCGGGCAGTCCATCGCCAGGGCGCTGGGCAGAAAGTTTGTCAGGGTCTCGCTCGGCGGCTTAAGAGACGAAGCCGAAATCCGTGGTCACCGCCGAACCTATGTCGGAGCGATGCCCGGCAGAATTATTCAGGGAGTTCATAATGCAAAGGTCGTAAACCCGGTGTTTATGCTTGATGAAATAGACAAAATTGGCATGGATTTCAGGGGCGACCCGTCGGCGGCTCTTTTGGAAGCGCTTGACCCCCAACAAAATCATTCTTTTTCCGATCATTATTTGGAAGTGCCTTATGATTTGTCCGATGTCATGTTCATTACTACGGCAAATATTTTGGACACCATTCCGCCGGCTCTGCGCGACCGGCTGGAAATAATTGAGTTTCCCGGATATTCCGAAGACGAAAAACTGCATATCGCCAAAAACTTTCTTCTGCCTAAATTATTTAAAGATCACGGCTTAAAGAAACGGGCGCTGGTTTTCAACGATGCGGCTGTTTCGGATATCATCAGACAGCATACCCATGAAGCCGGAGTAAGAGATTTGGAGAGGCAACTGGCGGCAATTATCAGAAAAGTGACCAAAAAATTGGTGGAATCTCCTTCCAATAAGCAAGTCGCAGTAACCAAAAATGAGATTCACAAATATTTGGGACCAGCCAAATTTACCCATCAAATCGCCGAAACTAAAGATGAAGTCGGAGTGGTTACCGGGCTTGGCTGGACACCGGTCGGGGGAGAAGTTTTTTCGATTGAAGTTGCCAAGATGCCCGGCCACGGCAAACTTATATTGACAGGCCAGCTGGGGCAGGTAATGAAAGAATCGGCTCAGGCGGCATTGAGTTTTGCCAGAACCTATGTTGCCAAATTGGGCGTGAAGGAAAATTTTATCCGGGACGATATCCATATTCATGTTCCGTCGGGAGCGATAAAGAAAGACGGGCCGTCAGCGGGTACGGCTATTACTACGGCGTTGATTTCGCTGTTTCTGAAAAAGCCGGTTCATAAAGAAGTTTGCATGACCGGAGAAGTGACCTTGCGGGGCAAAGTTTTGGAAATTGGCGGAATAAAAGAAAAGGTCTTGGCGGCTCATCGCGCCGGACTCAAGACGGTTATTTTACCGGCGGAAAACAAAAAAGATATGGGCGATATTCCCAAAGAAGTCAAAAAAGATCTCAAATTCGTTTTTGTTAAAACGATGGAGGATGTGCTCAAGATGGCGCTGAAATAAACCTTAACTGATTGCCATATTTCAGCCCACTCCGGCCGCTCCAGCGGCGGCCTCCATTAGTCCTCGCGACGGCAGGTCCAGCATTCGTTTCAAATATTGTTAGTTAGATAAAGCATATTAAGACTGAGAGCCTACTGTTTTGCGTGGGATAAAGTTTTAACTTCGGCTGGACACCAAGCCTGCCTGCTGCGGGTCTGAAATATAGCAACCAGTTTCGGTTTTTGATTGACTATAAAATTTGACAATTTTGAGTCTCAGTCTTATTATTTCGTCATGTTCGTTGATAGAAAGGAAGTGTGAGATGGCTAAGAAAAAGCCGAAGTTTTATGAAACCATCACAGGATTACGGAAAATTGATTTGTCTAAGTTGGATGCTAAAGAATTGGCTTTTCTGCGCGAAGTTGTAGAGTTTTACAAAACCAAACCTGATTGGAACGAATTTGCCAATCGGCGGAATCTGCTACGGCAAAAATATCAGATCGAGATAAATTCATCAGCCGCGGATATTGGTTATGATCTTGAGGCAAGGATTGGAATTGCCGAAGGCAAGGTGGCAATGCCAAATTACCAAGATCAAATAAATGATTTTATTATGGAAAAGTTTTGGAGTCGCGATAATTTTTGTCGAGAAACTAATATTACGACAAAGATGCTTGCTCAGGTTTTTGCCGGTAAAAGCACTCTTGGGGACATTAAGCTTATAGCCAGAAAATTAGGATGCGTGTTAGTGCTGACACATGATTCAGGGACTCGCACAGATATGAGTCCGCAAAAAGCCATTGAAAGGCTCCGCAGGCTTTAGTTTAATAATATTTTTATTGAAGTGCGACTCGTTCGCGTTATGTGAGCCGCCTAGAAGGAAACGAAAGGCGGTTTTTTATTTTCAAATAATATTGAATCGCACAACAGTAAGCTCTTTGAGGGATTTACGGAGCCCGACGGGGCGAGTTAAAGACAAAATTCCAGCAGGAATTTATGTTGTGCCCGAAAAAGGTTTACTATTGTGCGAAAAAAGAAGTATTGTATTGCCATAGAGAATATTTTAATATTGTTAATATATGGAACTTACTATTTTTCTAAAAGTTCTGCTGGGGGCGGGTTTGGGAGCGGCGATCGGTTTTGAAAGAGAGATTTCCCATAAAGTTGCCGGTTTGAGAACCCACGCTTTGGTCTGCCTTGCCTCGGCATTGCTCGCGGCTATTTCTATTGACGGTTTTAAACAATATGCCGGGCTGGTCAATTATGATCCTTCACGAATAGTTTCAAATATTATCGTTGGAATAGGTTTTATTGGAGCGGGAGCTATTTTAAGGCAAGAGGGCAAGGTTCAGGGCACAACTACCGCGGCGAGTTTGTGGGCAGTGGCGGCAATAGGTATTACCGTGGGATTGGGATTTTACAAAGACGCGCTTTTGGTGACGGGAACCGTGTTTTTGGTTTTGCGTTCTTTGTGGGTGATTGAGCATAAATTAAGAAAGAGAATGAAGTTAAAGGAAGACGAGTATAACCGATGATTTGGAAAGACAAAACATTTTTACGGTCAGCCGCGGTTCTTGTCGGCACAATGGTGGGGGTGGGGGTTTTTGGAATTCCGTTTACTTTTGCCAAAGCCGGTTTTTGGGTCGGTTTTTTGTTTTTAATTTTTATCGCCGGAATAACCTTGCTGACGGATTTTATGTACGGGGAAATTATTTTGAGAACTCAAGCTAAGCATCAGCTGGTCGGTTATGCTCAAATATATTTAGGCCCCTTTTTTAAAAAAGCGGTTTTCTTTACGGCGGCGTTAAGCACTTATGCCGCTCTTTTGGCTTATATAATAATTTCCGGAGATTTTTTAAGCAACATTTTTTCCAATTTTTTTTATTTTTCACCGGCAACATACAGCGCGATATTTTTTGCGGTTTTATCGGTCATCATTTTTAAGGGGATAAAAACGGTTTCTTGGGTTGAGCTTTTTTTAGCCGCTCTTTTCGCGGCGGTGATTATGTCAATTTTCATATTTGGAATCGGCAAAATTAATTTTGCCAATTTTTCAAGCGTTACTTCGGAGTATTGGTTTTTGCCTTATGGTATTTTACTTTTTGCTTTTGCCGGTTTGCCGGCTGTTCCCATGCAAAGGCAATTATTGGCCGGCCGCGAAGAATTATTTAAAAAATCAATTTTAGTTTCGGTTTTGTTGGTAGCGATTCTTTATTTTATTTTCGCTTTTTCAGTTTTGGGAGTTTCCGGCGATACCACCACGCCGGACGCTATTTCCGGATTGTTCGTGTCGTTGGGCGGAACGATAGTGTTTTTTGGTTCTTTATTCGGCGTTTTGGCCGTAAGCACTTCTTATCTTATGCTCGGTTCAGCGTTTCTTGATATTTTTAATCTTGATTTCGGCATTTCACGAAAATTATCCTGGTTGTTGGTGATTTTGCCGCCGTTCGTTTTGTTCTTGGGCGGAATGAGAACCTTTATTGATGTTATCAGTTTGGCCGGTTCGGTGGGCATTGGCGTAGAGGGCGTTGTTTTGGTGTTAATTTTTAGAAAATCCAAAATAACGGGCGACAGAATACCGGAATACAGTTTAAAAATACCGCGATGGCTGCTTTATTTTTTGGCGGCGGTATTTATAAGCGGAGCAGTATATGCTATATTTATCAAATAAACATGACTTTCGCGTCTGAAATATGAAGCCCGAAATCTTTGGGCTTATCATATTTCAGACCGCAAGGGTTTAGCCAATTTCTTCGTTAAAATCTCCGTTTGGTTCTCACCATAGACGACTATGGCTCGACCCAATACTCGATTTTGCCTCGAACTTGGCTAAACGCGAAACTCATAAAAATAACAATATTTAACGAAAAAATGATGTCTCAATATCAAAATGTATCTAAAAATCAGGCTGTGCGCAGGGGTTCAATGGCACCTCGGCGAAAACGAGCTCCAAAAGACGAACAGGAATTTGGTTTGGCCGGAAGCGGTTATATTATCTGTTCCGAATGTAAAAGTGTGTTTTTTGACAAGTCGTGGCATCACATGATGGATGAAGATAAGCATTTTTCAGCGGAAAAAGACAAGAAGATAAAATTTGCGGTTTGTCCCGCTTGTGAAATGCTAAAAACGAAAACATATGAAGGGGAAATTATAATAAGTCTAAAGTCTCAAGTCCAACCTTCGTCCCGAGCTCAGGTAGAGGGAAGTCCAAATTTTAAAAATTATATATTGGGGGCGATAAAGAATTCGGATGAAATGGCGAAGGAGAGAGACCCGATGGACAGGGTATTATGGACGGAAGACAACGGCAATGAAATAAAAGTTTACACCTCCGAAAATCAGCTTGCCGTTATAATCGGCAAAAAATTGGATTCTGCTTTCCCCGGCGGAAAACTCAAAATAGAACACAGCCACGGGGAAGATCTAATAAGGGTTTTTTGGGATAGATGAATAACCAAGCTCCGCCCCCCCTTCTCAATAATTATGCTTCTTATCACCTCACAACCCCCCTAATGGCTTCGGGGCGCCCCCTGATTTTGAATTGCTATCTTGATAGCTTGTTATATTGTCAAGAATTAAATCAACAAGATAGCAATCAACAATTTATTTATGCCACGCCCTCCGCCTCCTCTCCCCTAGGCCTTGCCTAGGGGAGAGGAGGTTTTTATTTGAAACCGATGTTCAGACAAAAAGATTCAAAGGAATAATACAAAGGCTTATATATCAAAGATTCCCTCCCCTATGTCCAGTGTAGGGGAAGGAAATCTTGATATGAGGGTTGATATCTAAACGGCTCAACGGCAATTGCCGTTGAGCCGTTTAGATTATCCAAATTTTTGCTTGTGAAAAAAAAACAACCCCGCCCTTATGAAGCGGGCTGAAGAAGGGCGGGGTTGTTTTGGAACTTAAAAGCGAAAAGATTCATATACTTGCGTGAAGGATGAAAATAGGTAGGGGTGGAACTATTTGAGGAAGAGCTTAAGATTGTTAAAACAAAAAACGGGGTGAAATGCTCACGCCGTTTTTAATAAATATTATTGAGAAATTTGGGAGTTGCGGATTTCTACCGCCAAGGCGGGATTGTCGGTGACGATGCCGTCAACGCCGGCGTCTAAGAGGTAATTAATTGTTTCCGGTGTGTTGGCGATACCGCCGAACACTTTAAGGCCGAAGATGACTGATTTGGCTTTGTGAATTTCATCAGACAAATCAATAAACGGGTCAATGACTTTTGTTTTGAACATAAAATGAAAAGCCAGCCGGCTTAATAGCGAATCATTCAGCCAGCCGAAAGAAATTATGTCGGGCTCAAACTGTTCCGCGGTCTTGGCCATATTTACGGGCCAAATATCTATAACATGAGTTTTAATTCTTCCGTGGCGGCCGCGCGCGCTTTGGTTGACTAAGTTTTGACCGTAAGTTTGAGCATGGGCAAGCAATTCGCCGTTGGAATATAGACCGGCTATGGCAATCCTTTTTCTGGGAGCGGTTAAGATAATTTTTCCAGAAAGGTTTGCCTCAAAAATTCCGTCGCAAACTTTCGCTACTAATGTCTTTGAGTTAACTTTCAAATCCAAAAAGCAGGTCAAAAAAGGTTTTCTCCGGATATAGTCAAGGAGATCGTTAAAATGCGGAATAAAAGGATATTGTTGCCTTATTTCTTTCCAATTCATTTTAGCGGGGTCGGGACGCAAAAGGCCCGGGTGGCAGATAATCGGTTCGTTATCTTTTGAAAGGCAGACATCCGTTTCTATACCGTTAACACCGATAGCATAAGATTCTTCAAATCCGCGCAAACTGTTCGGGGGAATTTGTTTGTGTCTGAAATCGCCGCCTCTATGAGCGCAAATATCAAAATACCTCATTTTGCCGCCTCTTTTGTGAAATTTATTTTAAACGAACGATGGCTGGAAAATAACGCAAAGTCAGAGAATTGTAAATATCTTTTGTGATAATGCAAAGCTTACGAGTTGCTTGCCATGGTGTGAGGTAATTGTTATCTTGTTAATTGAATTCTTAACAATATGGCAAGCTATCAAGATAACAATGAACCCCCCTATCTCTTTACCGTCTGATTTCTTGTATATGGCATTAAAGCCATAAAACGGGCCAATTTGACCGCATTAGCAATCCTTCTTTGATGTTTGTCGCAAAGTTTGTTTCTTTTTGATGAAGCAACTTTAAACTGGGAAGTAACAAACTTCCTCAAAAATTGAGTATTTTTATAATCAACTTTATTTATATTGTCTTTGCAAAAATCGCAAAGCATTTTAATAACGACGCTAATTACGAATGACACGCGAATGACACGAATAATTGTTGCATACGCTTAAGCAATATTCGTAAATTCGAGTGGATTCGTGTATTCGGGTCGCGGTGTTAGAATGGCAAATCTTCTTCTTTTATTTTTACTTCATCTTCTTCAACGCCTTCTGCTACTCCTTGGTGCATCGGTTCATTTTCATCTATTATCGGAATATTATCGGTTTCAGGATTTTTAATCGGCGCGGGCGCGGGGTTCTTTTGAATATCTCTTACCATGTTTCCTGCTTCGCTTCCATACGGTTTGGGTCCAAGCTGCAAACTTTCAGCCAATATCTCGGTCATATATCGCTTGTTATTGCTTTGATCGGTCCAAGACCTTGTCTGAAGTCTCCCCTCTATCATTACTAATCCGCCCTTTTTTAAATATTGAGCGGCGATTTCACCCAATCTTCTCCATGCTACAACCGTATGATATTCGGTGGCATCTTTGCGTTGGCCAGATGCGTCTGTCCAAACCCGATTGGTGGCCATTCGCAGAGTGGTAACATTTTGACCTGTCGGTGTTGATCTTGCTTCGGGATCTTGCGTTAATCTGCCTATTAAAAATACCTTGTTTAGATTCATTAAATTGCTAATTATTGATTGCCATATTGTTAATTGTTTTTAATTTCTATCAATTAACGAGATAACAAGCTAACAATGTTTTGGGATTTTTACAGATTCCCGATTATATCCTCCAATTGTTTATCTAATTCTTTGTTTACGGGGGCGGGCGCTTTAGTCTTGGCTGTCGTTCTCTTACCGGCTTTTTCTCGCAGTTTCATTTGTTTCAATGCCGCTTGTTTTTTCTCCGATTCCGATGGCATTTTAATTACCAAATATCTTAAAATTTCAGGTTTTAATTTCAGTTGGTCGTTTATATGGCTTAGCGATTCTTTATTTGGCAGTCCGAACTGGGTGTAACCAAAATAACTGTTGCCCATATGGTTGATTAAATAAGAAAGTCTTATTTTGGCCGGGTTGCTTGAAAATGTAATAACTCCTCCGTTTTGGATTAAGATTTCTTCTATATTTTGTTTTATTTCTACGGCTTTTGCCTCCTCTAAATTGGGATTTAAATGAAAGGCAAGCTCGTAGTTTTGCATATTTTCGTCCATGTTTCTAATGGGTTAAATGTTAGCAATTTAAGCAGGGGGTGTCAATAATTAACAATACCCCGCGCGGTTACGGGGTATTGGGGCATTTTTCACAGAAAGGATCTATGCCGATTTTCGTTTCAAAAATGTTCTTGTTGTGATTGTAAATATGGGAGCTTGTCCAAGAAAAACAAAAAATCGGAACAGCAAAATCTATGTTATTTTCCACGGTTTCTGTCGGAATGTCATTTGCCCGGTAAAGACAAATTTTAAATTCCAGGGAAGTGTTTTTGGCAATGTCGTCAACGAAGAAAGCGCTACCTGGGATATCTTTGACATAGACGCGGGGATATGTCGGTTCTTGTTCTCCATAATATTTTTCAGTTTTCAAATCGGTTGATCCGCCAACTTGATTCCATCGGTAAAAATAGGTACGGCCAAGCTTGGGATCGCCGACAAAAAACGGATCTTTATCTATGGAATCTACCGTCCAATTGGTAAATAGAAAAGTTTTTATTCCGCCAAATTGTTTTTTGGCGTAAGCGTAATGTTTTTCAATAATTCCGGTTTTTGATTTTGCCGAATCAAAAACACATCCTCTGATAAACTGAACAAAGCCGTAATTTTCTAAATCCTTAACCGAAGAAGTTTCGTATTCCAAGGTCATGGTTGTGCCGTAGGAAGGTTCTCCCCCAATATTTATTTCCCAATTTTTAACAGTAAGGCGCGCCCATTTCAAATCGCAGGTATTATTGAATTCACAAAAGTCATTTATAAAAATTTGAGTTTCGGCTCTTAGAATCTTAAGGGGCGGTTCCTTGTCTTTGTCAGAAAAGGATTGTGTTTGGCTTGAAGCTGTTAAAAAAATCAATAAGCTTGCGATAACGGATTTAAGCATTTGCTGTTTCCTTTTTGAAAGAACTTGCGGGAATAATACACCTTCTAAATTTTTAGTTCAATCTTGCCGTTTATATTTTTATCTCAACCACATCACCCTCCCGGATGATATAATCGCGGCCGACGGTTTTTAAGACGCCTTTTTCGCGAGCCTTTCCCCAGCCCTCGGCCGTTAAAAGCGTTTGCCAATTTATGACCTCCGCTTTGATGAAAAGTTTTTCAAAATCGGTATGAATGGCGCGCGAGGCCTTGGGAATGGGATCGCCGATGTGGGCAGTCCAAGCTCTAGTCTCATCTTTGCCCGTGGTAAAAAAGGTAAGCAGTCCCAAAGTTTCGTAGCCGATTTTAATCAGCCGATCCAGCCCGCTTTCAGGAAGATTAAATTCCGTCATAAATTCTTTTTTCTCGTCTTCCGTGTTTTCGGATAAAAGCAGTTCAAGTTTATTGCACATTACGATGTAAGGAGAGTTGCCGATTGTATTTTTAAGGTTTTCATCCATGTTCCAATTAGTAAGCAGTTGCTGTTCTGAAACATTGATAACATAAATAAATTTTTTGCGGGTAAGCAGGTTTAATTCTTTGGCAAGTTGTTCCTCGTCTTCGTTTAGTTCAAGTTTGGAAAGAATATTTCCTCCGTCAAGCCATTTTTTAAACTTTTCCAGCATACTCAATTCGGCGGCGACGGATTTATCAGTTTTTGCTTGGCGGACGGTGGCATTGGTTCTTTTGGTTATTGTTTCAATATCAGCCAATATCAGCTCGGTGTTTATAATGTCTATATCTTCGGCCGGGTCAATTCTATTATGAACATGGGTGATATTCTTGTCTTCAAAAGCCCTTACAATTTGAACTACGGCATCCGTCTCTCTTATGTTTGCCAAAAATTTATTGCCTAATCCTTCACCCTGAGCGGCGCCTTTTACGAGACCGGCAATATCAATAAATTCAACTGTGGCATATATTTTTTTTTGAGAATCGGATAAAAGCGCCAGCGCATCTACTCGTTTATCGGGTACGGCAACAACGCCGACATTCGGGTCTATGGTGGTAAAAGGATAATTCTGAATATCTACTTGTTTGTTTGTAAGAGCCTTAAAGAGGGTGCTTTTCCCCACATTTGGAAGGCCGACTATGCCGATGGATAACATGTGAGAAATTTAAAATTTAAAAATCAAAATGTAAAATTAATTTCTGCTTTTTTAATATCCTCGGGATAATTTATCTGCGACCATTTTTCCATAATTACTCCTTTGACCGGATAATCTTTGGCCATATTTAAAATAGTTTGGGGAAGGCCGTATTCGCCGTTTGAAAGCTTAACTGGTTCGTAATTAAAAATTTTATCATCAAGGACATAGACCCCCGTCGCCATTAATATGCCTTCTTTTAATTCTGACGGTTCAGGTTTGTGGAAACCGGCGATATTTTGATCACGGCCGATATCAATGGCGATGAATTTATCGCTTGGGGGGATTCTTTTTATAATTCCGAATGCCAGTTCATAATTTAGGCATTTTTCCAAGTCGTTTTTGTTATATAAATCGTCGCCGTTTAAAACCAAAAATTTCTCATTTTTTAAAAATTGTTTCGCTTCCCAGACAGCATTGGCGGTGCCCAAGAATTCTTTTTGCTCTATGTAGTTGATATTGATATTGCCGAATTTATAACTAAAATAATCTTTGATCTGTTCGCTCAAATAATTTACAACTATCAATGCTTCGTTAATGGGGTGGGGGAGAGATAAAAGCGTGTGCTCCAAAATCGGCTTACCCCCGATCCGGATCAGGGATTTGGGCGTGTTTTGGGTATGTTCTCCCATTCTAGTGCCTTTTCCGGCGGCTAATATTACTGTTTTCATAGGGTTATTATATAACAGGTCTAAATATTACATAAAAAACCACGAATTACAAAGAAGCTTCGCCCCTGCCCCCTCCTCATCAATAAATAAATTTTAAAAACAATCCGATTATTTTTTTAATTTATTACTTTGACCTTTCTCGGCAGAGTGACAGATAACAATCAAAGATAAATAGCGAAGGTCGGGCTATATTTTTGAATCAGCAGACCGAAAAAATATAGCCCGACGAAGCACTCGTTAAATTATAAAGTGCTATAAACAAAAAACAGGAATAAAAAAAGGAGAATGAATTCTCCTTTTAAGGTTTTGGAGTGGGTGGGACTGACAGCCAGCCATAGACCGACATTGTTCTTCCTTCCGTCGCATCTGCCCACATAAGCAAGCTTAGCTGGGCAGGATAGATTTCTTCCTGTCTCAATTCATCAATTTTGAAAAATCCACAATCAGATGTTTCTTTATTGTCCGGTTTTAATTTGCCGCCGATAATGCGTCCTTCCAAAAGTATAGCTATGCCGAAAGTTTTTCTTAAGCTGAATATTCCTACTTGTCTTATGATTTGAACGATAACGCCCGCCTCTTCAAGAGTTTCTCGCTGGCCTCCATTGGGAACAAGTTCTCCTTGTTCAAGTTTACCTCCCGGCAGAGACCACTTTCTCTCTCCATAGGCATGTTTTACCAGTAAAAAAGAATTATCCGGTCCCCGTATCGCCACAAACACACCTACTGACATTACCGTTGGCATATATCCCTCCCTGTTTTAAAGGACATCATGAGAAGCATGCTATTATTTTTTAAAATATCAGTCAACTGGGTTTGTCTAAATGGTTAATTTTAGTATTATTTAAGTTATTGTCCCGAACGAAGTAGCTCTAACGGGTTAAACGAACGGGATATCAATAAATAACAACAGTAGTTCTGTAAGTATAACTTAAGAGCAAAACCCCGAATGAAGTAAGAAACCTTTGGTTTCTGCCGAAATAAGATTTCGGACTTCATACGGGGCTACTTCGTACGGGATGGAAAAAGATATTTTCAGGTCTTATGATGTTCGGGGAATATACCCAAGCGAGATAAATGAAGATGCGGCAAAACGCATTGGAAATGCTGCGGTTCAATTTTTGGATGCCAAAACTATGGTTATCGGCGAAGATGGCAGGTCTTCTTCTCCGCAATTAAGACAAGCGGTTGTTGAAGGAATTACCGTGGCCGGTTGTGATGTAATTTATATCGGACAATGCACGACCCCATTATTCTATTATGCCGTCAAATATTTTAATGCCGATGGCGGAATTATGGTCACCGCTTCCCATAATCCGCCCGAATATAACGGGCTCAAAATCATGCAAAAAGGCGCTACGCCGATTGATAAAAACAGCGGACTTCAAAAGATAAAAGAAACGGCCACGGGTGAAACATTTATTGCCGAACATGAGGGAACGGCAAATCATCGGTCTGATGTATTAAATAATTATGTTGATTTTTTGATTGATATTTCTGGTATTCAGAGTGGGAAGTTAAATTTAAAAGTAGTTGCCGATGCCGGCAACGGAATGGGATCTGCGGTTGTTGAACCGTTATTTGATAAACTAAAAATTAATTATACAAAATTATTTTTTGAAATAGACGGTTCTTTTCCAAATCGTTCTCCCGATCCCACAAGAAGCGGGGGATTGAAAATTTTAAGCGAAACGGTGAAAAAACAGCAGGCTGATATGGGTATTGCTTTTGACGGGGATGCGGACAGATTGGCCGTGGTTGATGAAAACGGGGAGTTTGTTCCATCACAGTATATCCTCGCCGTTTTGTGGCAAGGCGGCGGCGCAACGGTGAAAAAGCATAAGGTGGTTTATGATCTTCGTTTTTCAAGGGCAGTGAAAGAATTTTTCGGAGATTCCGGGATAAGATCAATAGTCGGCCATAGTTATATAGCTCAAAAAATGCGGGAAGCCGATGCTTTTATCGGCGGAGAAACATCGGGACATTTCTTTTTTAAAGAAACCAATTACAACGAATCAGCGGCTTTGGCGGCGCTTAAACTTATGAAAGTATTGCAGGAAAGCGGCAAAAAACTTTCAGAAGTGATTCAGCCGTTCAAACAGGGTTATTATTCCGGAGAAATCAATATTGCCGTAAATAGTTCGGCCGAGCAAAACAACATAATTGATTTTCTAAAAAATAAATATCAAGACGAAAAGATTGACGAGCTTGACGGTTTAACCGTTGAGCATTGGGATAATCCCTCGACTAAGCTCGGGACAATTTCCGGTACGACCGGAAATTGGTGGTTTAATATACGGCGTTCAAACACCGAGCCGGCGATGAGATTGATTATTGAGGTGAATACCGAAGCTTTGATGAAAGAAAAAATTGAGGAAATTAAAAAAATAATCGGCAGGTAAATTTTTTTAGAATAAGCCCATTTTAGATTTTATTTCGCGCAGATTTTTGTTTGCAATTTGTCTTGCTTTCTCTTCGGAAGATTCAAGAGTTTTTAAAACCTTATCGGGATTGGCGCGAAGGTCGTTGTATTTGTCCTGATGAGGTTTTAGGAAGTTGACCACAACTTCGGCGAGGTCGTTTTTAAATTTTGAATAAGATGTGCCGGCATATTGCGATTCAAGGGCGGATATCTTTTGACCGGAAAGCAGAGAATAAATCGTCAGAAGATTGGAAATGCCTGGTTTTGCCTTTTCGTCAAACTGAATTTCTTTGCCGGAATCAGTAGCGGCTTTTTTAATTTTTTCGCGAATTGTGTCCGGGTTGTCCGACAAAGCGATTCCGTCATCTCCCGTCTTGGACATTTTTTTGGTCGGTTCCTGGAGCGACATAATTCTTGCCCCCTCGGCCATATATGGTTTTACCGGCTCAAAAGTATCGCCAAATGCAGAATTGAATCGTTTTGCGATTTCATTGGTCAGGTCAATATGGGGAAGCTGGTCTTCGCCGACCGGTACAAGAGTGGATTTATAAAGTAAAATATCGGCGGCCATTAGAACAGGATAATCTAAAAGCCCCATGTTGTGATATTTAGGAGCCTGTTCCAGTTTTTCTTTGTAAGTCGGCAGGCGATCTAACCAGCTTACCGGCGTAATCGTATTAAACAACCAGGCAAGTTCGGTATGCTGGGGTACATGGGATTGACGGATTAAAAGCGATTTGTCGGGGTCAACGCCGGCGGCAAGATAGTCGCAAACAGTGTCCATTATTTGGTCAGGAAAATTTTTAGGATCATAAGGGGTGGTAATGCCGTGCAAATCAACCACGGCAAAAATCGTTTGGTTAATCCCTTCGGCTTCGCTCAGGGCAAGCCAATTTTTTATCGCGCCAAGATAATTGCCCAAATGCAATTTCCCCGACGGCCTTATTCCGGAAAATATTTTAATCATAATCTTATGGTATCTTAAAATTTAAAAAAGTTCCAGTTTTTATTTCTGATGTTTTCTTATCTTTACTTGCATTATACTATTTGCTAAAACTATCATATGCTAAGTTTGGTAAATCAAATTCAAATAGCGAGCAAGGGCGAAGAAACAAAATGAAGAATTTTAGTCACAAATTGCTTAGAGCGTTTGCCATCGGCGGAATAGTTGCGATTGCGGCAACAAATCCGTTTTTTGGTCTTAAGGCAATCGGCGTGCTTCAGAAAGAATTAAAAAAGAAAAAATGGAAGGAAATGCAAAATGGTTTGTACGGCTTGAAGCGCCGGGGATTTATTGAAGTTGAACAGAATGCCGATGGCGTTTATATCGTGAAAACTACAAAAGCTGGCCGGATTCAAGCGCAGAAATACAATTTGGAAGAGATTTGTATTGAAATTCCTAAAAAGTGGGACAAGCACTGGCGTTTGGTAATATTTGATATTCCTGTATATAAACAAAAGGCGCGACTTGCCTTTCTGCAAAAATTGCGTGAGCTTGGTTTTATATTACTTCAGCGAAGCATTTGGGCGCATCCTTTTGAGAGTCGAAATGAAATCGCCGTTTTGGCGAGAGCTTTTGAAATTGATGGATGCTGGCATTACTTAGTTTGCAGTGATATTTCAGCGGGGGATTATTTGCGCGTTGAATTTGAGAAAAGGAACAGTATCATCAAACTCTCAACTTAACTCTTTTTGAAATTCTTGAGAAAATCTTAAACAAGCTTTCTTTTAGTTGATTTTGTTATTTATTGGTTTGTTTGCTAAAACTATCATATGATTAAATTAGCAGACAAGGAAATACAAATACGAAAAACATAAAGACAAGTTTGTAGAAAAGGAGAGTTCTATTTTATACCTCAATCAATACCGGCAATACCATAGGTCTTCGTTCTGTTTTTTGGAAGAGGAACAAGCCTATCTGGTTTCTGATTGCTTCTTTGAGGTAGGCAAGGTTGGGCTGCTGGGAAGTTTTGTTTTCTATTATGAATTTTATGCGTTTGCGGACTTGCGACAGAAGTTCCTTATTTTCTTTAAGATAAATGAAACCCCTGGAAATAATATCGGGACTGCCAACAACTCTGCCGGTCTTGGAATCTAACAGCGCGACGATAACGAACATTCCGTCTTCCGCCAAAATCTGTCTGTCTCTTAGCACCACATTTCCGACATCTCCGATGCCAAGTCCGTCAACAAAAACAAAATCCGACGGCGCTCTGACCGGATCAAACCACCATTTGTCTTTTTCCAAATGAGTGACGGTGCCGTTATCGGCGATGATTATGCTTGTTTCGGGTATGCCTTCTTCCTGTCCGATGAGGCCGTGGTTGACCATCATAGAATACTGACCGTGAACGGGCAGGAGAAATTTCGGTTTGATAAGATTTATCATATCCCGCAAATCTTCTTTGCTGCCGTGTCCGCCGGCATGAATGTCCAACATCGTGTAATTAAAAACTTTCGCCCCGTTCCGGTAAAGCTGGTCTTTCAGAAACTGGACATTTCGTTCGTTGCCCGGAACCACCGAAGAAGAAAATATATAAGTGTCGTTTTTGTGAGTTTTTACGACGCGATGCTCGCCGTTGGCGATTCTCATAAGAGCGGCGTTGCCCTCGCCTTGCGCTCCGGTAACAATCGCCGTAATTTTGCCGTGGGGATAATTATCAACATCATCCATATTTATTTGGGTGCCCGGTTTGATTTTCAGATAGCCGAGTTTTTTGGTTATTTCCACATTTGTTTTCATGGAATAACCGTCAAAAACGATTTTACGCCCCATTTTTTCCGAGATCGTAACCAGCTGCTGAATTCTATTTATAAGCGAAGCAAAAGTGCCGACGATAATCATGCCCGTGGCTTCGTTGAAAAGTTTTTCCAGGTTTTCGGTAACATCGCTTTCCGACAATACATGGCCTTCTTTTTCGGCGCCAGTTGAATCGGACATCAGCACCAAAACGCCTTCTTCCGACAGCTTTTTCATTTCGGCGATATCCGCCGGCTTGTCGTTTATCGGGCTACTGTCAAATTTAAAATCCGATGTGTGGGCGACATTGCCGACGGGCGTTTTAATTATCAGAAAAAGATCGTCGGGAATGCTGTGGTTGACCCTAAGGGCTTTTACCGTGATTTTGTCGCTGATTTTAATTTCATCTCCGGGATTAAACTCATTTATTTCAAGAGGTTTTTGATATTTAAAATCATCTTGTCTTTTCAGCAACAATGCTTTGGTGAGGGGAGCGGCGTAGATATCCGGATCGCCGAGCTTGTCTCTCAAAAACGGAAAAGCCCCGATGTGATCCATGTGGCCGTGAGTGAAAAATATCGCCCTGATCATGTCTTTCTTATCTTCCAAATAGCCGACATTGGGAATGATAAAATCAATTCCGGGCAAATCTTCGCCCGGGAAACTGGTCCCGCAATCAATTAATATTATCTCATCGTCGTATTGAACGGCAGACATGTTCCGGCCGACTTCTCCCAGCCCTCCGAGGTGGATAATTTTTAAACCGCCCTGTTTTTCTTGGATTGGTCCGGCAGGTTTATTTTTTTCGGGTTTCAAAACTCTGATTTGTCTTACGGCCGGTTTAGGCCAACGGCGCAGTTTGTTGGAGCCCCTATGTCCCGGGCCGCGCCCCTGACCGCCGCCGGTTCTGTGTCCGGTGCGAGTTCTCGCGACTTCGTTCGGGGCTGATGAAGCCAATGAGGCAGTCGGAACCTCTCCTTCTTTTAAAGGAGTTACCGTAAATTGATTATCTGTTTGTTCAGTCATAAATAAGTTATAACGCTTAGAACCAATGGCTTGTGGCTAATGGCTTGCGGCCAGTTGCTAACAGCAAGAAGTTAACTAAGGGAAATAGAGGTTGATAAAATTAAAAAAGAGGTGGGCGAGAGAGGATTTGAACCTCCATGGGATTGCTCCCACACGGCCCTGAACCGTGCGCGTCTGCCAGTTTCGCCACTCGCCCGACTGTTAATTAATTAAAAATATGAACAAAAAGCATTTGCTGATTGATGATAATGAGGCAAAAAGCCAAAATAATAAGTTAAGGGGGAATAGGAGAAATTACAGTATTTTAATTATATATCAAATCCCAAAGAAATGCAATAGGCGCCGTGGAAACAAATTATTTCCACGCTCTTTGGGTCTTTATGTACCATTTTTCAATATTTGAAAATTTATCCGATGGAACCGATATTATTTCAGCGTCAAACCCCTTTATTTTTTGAGTCTGGCCGTATAGAAAAAAAGGATTATACAAAAGCGTAACCGGCGCGTCGGCCGCAACTAATTTTTGAAAATCGTCGTATTTTTTCATTCTTTCAAGGGGATTAAGGGTTTGCCTGGCTTCGTCTAAAAGCGTGTCTGCGGCTTTATTGTCATAAAGCGCGAGATTTTGCCCCGGGTCCTTTTTTTGAGAAGAATGCCATAAGCTAAACGGGTCGGGGTCGGGCATAAGGATTTCTCCGAACAAAAGCATCTGATAATTTCTTTCTTTAATGGCTTGCTGCAATTCCGGAGTGGTCAGGGTTGTAATTTTAACTTCAATTCCTATTTTAGACCATTGATCTTTAATTATATTGGCCGTATCCATTAAATCCGATAATAGCGGAACGGTTAATGTAACGCTTAATTTTTCGTCTTTTTTCTGAAGAATGCCATTGTCGCCAGGCAAGTTCCAGCCGGCATCGGCTAATAATTTTTTGGCTTGTTCCAGATCGTATTCATATGGTTTTGCGCCGCTTTGAATATCAATTATGCCGTCAACCATCGGAGAATTAACACTCAAACCGTTATTGTTTAAAACTTTCTGAATGATTTCTTGCTTATCGGCGCCATAATTCATGGCTAACCTGACATTTTTATCGGAAAGAATTTTGCTTTGGTTTTGATTAAAAAATACGGCGAAGTACCTGGGCAATTTTAAGTTTTTAATGCTAAGGCGTTTTTTAAATTTTATTTTGTCCAAATTCTTAGAGGATAAAGAAGACAGGCTTGAGACATCGTTTTTGTTATATGCGTCTATCATTTCATCTTCCGAATTATAAAATTTTATTTCCACATTGCCGATATACGGCCGTCCGTCGTAGAAATTTTTATTTGATTCCAATTCATAAGATTGGATTCGTCCAAGCTTGTCCTTTTTTAATTTTTTAAATTTGTACGGTCCTGATCCGATCGGTTTTAGGTTGAATTCCGATAAAGCGAAGTTTATCGGTTTGATATCTTGCCAAAGATGCTTTGGCAGAATATTAATCGTCCAGGAATTTAAAAATTGAGCGTATTTATTTTTTAACCTGAACATCACCGCGTAATCGTTCACTTTTTCCAGTTCAACCCCGTACCAATTAATTCTTTGGGCGCTTCCATAGTCTGAATTTTGGGCGGTTTGAATGGTAAAAATTATATCATCGGCTGTTAGGGGCTCGCCGTCATGCCATTTGGCGTTTTCTTTTAAATAAACCGTGTAGTTTAAACCATCGCTTGAAATTTCATAAGATTTGGCAAGATCGGGAATAAGTTTGCCGGCTTTATTATATTGCAAAATTCCCGAAAACATTAAACTTACTAAATCCCTGTCGGCATCGTTGGTTTGAGAAAGAAGAGGATTGATATAGCGGGGTTCGCCGACAATTCCTTCACTGAAGGAGCCGCCATAGTCCGGCGCTATTTTGGTAAAATGATAAAACGAAGAAAAGGGGACCGCGATTACGGAACCTAAAATTATAAGCACAAGCGAGAAAATCAAATAGCGTTCTTTTTTGGAAAGAATTTTGGGCAATAATTCCAATCGCGCGGCGTTTATTTTTTTAACGGCGATTTCTCTGAAACTTTCTTTGTTTGATTCTTTTTCGCCGATGGGCTTGAAACCAAAAAAATCATCCAACTGTGAATCGTTTTTGGGCATATAAATGTTGTCTTAGGAAAGCAAAATTCTTAAAACCGAAACGACTAAAAACGCAACGACAAAAACTATGGTTGCGTAAAAAATTATTTTTTCAGCGCCTCGTTTGGTGCTGTATTCAAGAGAGTTGCCGCCGAACATTGATGACAAGCCCGTGCCTCTTTGTTGAAGCAGAATTGCAATCGCAACCAATAAAGCCAATCCGATTTGAATGTAAGTAATCATATTTTTATGGCTTATTCGTAAGTTCTACTTTTTAATCTATAATTTTGGCGCCGACCGAAGCAATAATATTGACTATGCCTATTATAACGACTGTCCAAAATAACGCCATTAAGTTTTCTATTGTTATAAAATCAAAGATATAATCAATCGCCCACAAAATCAAGCCGTTTATAATAAACGAAAAAAGTCCCAAGGAAAGTACAATCAGCGGCATAGCCACTAATTTCAACAATGGCTTAACTAATAAATTCAGGAAACCAAGCAAGATGCCGGCAATTAAATATTCTTTAATTCCTCCGTTTACGACAAAACCCGGTACCAGCAAGTTGGCAACATAAAAAGCCAGTGAATTACCCAAAATTCTTACCGCAAAACCAATCATAATTACAATAATTACAATAGCATTTAACTGATAAAAATTCAATGCATTGTAATTTAAAAGCTCCTTACGGATGTAAGGAGCTGCTGAAATGTTTTCGGTTTTATCGCACCGCTCTCTGGGCATCAATGAGGCCGTATCCAAAAAGATTGTCTTTGCCCTCGTCTCCCAGGTCGGTGGCTGTTTTTTTCAATCGTTCCCGCACTTCGGCGGGGCTCCACACGCCATCGCCGTTGGGGTCGGGCATGGTTATAATCAACGCCGCTGTTCCCGTCACATGCGGAGTTGCCATTGAGGTTCCGCTCAAAATTCCATAACCGGGAATGCGGTTTCTTCTGATGGTGGAAAAAACATATTGGCCGGGAGCGGAAAAATCAACTTCCGGTCCTGTTGACGAAAAGTAGGCGATTTCGTTGTCTTTGTTGGTTGCGGAAATTGCCAAGCATGGCGGATAAGCCGCGGGATAAATTACTTGTTCTCCTCCGCTATTTCCGGCGGCGGCCACCTGCACAATGCCCGCCCTGTTGACCGCTTCTACGGTGAGTTTCATCGTTTGATAATTCATATATGTTCCGATGGACATATTGATGGCGTTCATCTTATTTCTTACGCACCATTGGAGACCCTCTATGACATCGGATACGAAACCGGAACCGAAGCCGTTTAGAACTTTAACGGCGTATAGCCGAACTCTTGGCGCGACTCCGACCACGCCGAACTCATTATCAATTGCCGCGATGATTCCCGCCACATGGGTTCCGTGGTAATGGTCATCGCTGTAGCTTTCGGTGTAGGAGACCACACTCGCGCCTCCCCAAATTCTTAGGTCGGGGTGAGGGCCACAACCTGTATCAACCACCGCAATTCTGATTTGCCTGCCTGCCGTTTTGCGCCAGGCCTTTTCGGCGTCTATTCGGTTTACTCCCCAGGGCAGAACTTGAGGTTCTTGGATTGTGGTTTGAAATTCTCTAAGGTCGTCTTCTCCGACCGCTTCAAGCCAATTTTCGTAATAATCGGTTTCAACAAACTCTACGGCGGTGTTCGCCGATAATGACATTTCGGAATCTTGCGCCATGTTGACAACAACGGCGTTGATAAAAGGAATGTCTTTGATTTTTACGACTTTTGCGCCAAAATTTTCTAATGCCGTTATTTTGGTGGCTTCGCTAACGCCGTTTTTGAAAACAACGATTTTTCTTGTGGCTTCTTCGGCTGATAAAACCGTTGTTAGAAGCAAACTCGCGCCAAAAATCATTGAAAATACTGGAAATCTCATTTCGTCCTCCCTAAATTGTTAACGATCTTCCGAACACCAATACTATAGAATTATTAGTATTATTTGTCAAATAAAATGTTGAGTAAACTATGATCACTCATAAGCAGTCCCCCTAGGCCTTGCCTAGGGGGACTGCTTTGAAGCATAGGAGTATTGGATATTTTTGGAACGGAGGCGGCGGTGGTATGAGACGGCGAAGCGGTGGGCTTCGCCATCAATATTAAGGAGAAGGTTTTTGACTTGGGGCGGGAGGTGCGAGAGGGGAATTTCTTTGTTGTTTGTCATGATTATTTTGTGGCCGAGGTGCTTCTCGTTTTTGGTTAATGCGATAATCGGAATTGTTAATCGTTGATTGTTGATTGTTTTAATAACTGCGTTTAACTGGTTTTTCCCGCCGTCAACGACAATAAGGTCGGGGAATCGCCATTCCGAATGTTTAAAGCGGCGCTGAATTATTTCTGAAAGCATCGCTGTGTCGTTGGGTGTGTTTTTTGAACGAATTTTAAATTTGCGGTATTCGTTTTTGTTTGGCTGACCGTCAGTAAAAACGACCATTGAGCCGACGGCGTTAGCTCCTTGGATATTTGAAATATCGTAACCCTCAATACGAATTATCAATGTTTTAATGTTTAATATTTCAGCTAATTGTTTTAAGGTTTTTGATTCTTTTGGTTTTGTCTCAATTTTATCGTGAATCCGCGACAAGGTCGGGAAGCTATTAGTTTTGAGTTTTGCGATAATTTGAGCATTCTCAAAAACCCTTTTTAATTTTTTTAGTTTGTTCCTTAATTCAATGGCTTGCTCCAATTTTTCTTCTTTGGCTAATTTTTTCATTTCTGTTTCAAGATTTTTAACCAACGATGTCCGTTTGCCGGTTAAAATGTCTTTGATGGCTTTGATGTTATTTTGATATATTTTGGGTGTTTGGATATTAAATTTTGTATCTTGAAACTGGGCGCTGACGGCTAATTGCTTCAGGCAACACACTCCGAGGCAGTTTCCAATATGATAATTGAGACAGGGGAGATTGTGCTTTTGTTTGCAGGTGCAGTGGGGAAAAATATTTCGCAAGAAACGCAATGAAGTTTTGAGCGCCGTTCCGTCGGTAAAAGGCCCGATACTTGTTGCTTGTCTCGTGTTGCTTGTCGCTGGTGTGGATTGATGACCAATAAAAATATGCGGAAATTTTTCTTGGGTGAAACCGACGAAAAAATATTGTTTGTCGTCCCGCAGAACGATATTATATTTCGGTTTTAATTTTTTAATGAATTGCGACTCTGCTATCAATGCTTCAATTTCCGAATCTGTTGTCTTGTATGAAAGCGACCGCGCCTTTTCCAGCATTTTTTTGAGGCGGACATCTTTCGTTTTCAAATAAGACAAAACCCTGTTTTTTAAATTTAGCGCCTTGCCGGCATAAAGGGCTTTTCCGCGATTATCTTTAAAAAAATACACTCCCGGTTTTGGGGGCAGGCAAGAAATTGTTTTTTTGAGGATACCTTCGTTCATTAACCCGATATTTTACATCAAAATCCGATAATTGACAAACAGAGCAAAATATTCTAATTTGCGTCAAATTGGCACATTAAAAAGCCGGAGATAAAAAAATGAATTCAAAAGACGCCAGGTATTCGTTGTTTCTTTTGATTGGAGTGATCTCATTTTCCATCTTTGTCGTTATTTGCGGTTTTTGGCAAGAGAGCAAGTATTCGTTTCTTGAGTTAAACAGAGTAAATGTTTCTCAAAATGGAAATACCTATGTCCAAGATTTTAAAACGGAAGCCGCTGCGGTTACAAAAGAAATTGGGAATCAAAGACAACTAAGCGCATCGGCTTTTATTCTTGATAAACAGAAGGGTTGGTTTGCCACTGCGGCTCATTTTGTCGGCAAGAGCGGAAAAAATAATTTTAAACTTTTTTACAACGGCGTGGTCTATAAGAGCGCGCCGGTAAAAGTTTCTTCCCGCGCCGATGTTGCGATAATAAAAATAGTCGGGGATTTTAGCGCCGACAATTTTGCCGAACCTTATAAATTTTCTTCCAGCACACATATCGGAGAAAAAGTTTTTATCAGGGGATTCCATTTACATCCAATCACATTGTGGACAAACAAAAAATTAACCGGAATTTTAAGAAACTACTACGAAGAGGGCGATAACTACGAAATTGTCTTTGACGACTTAAGCGCCTTTGTTGTGCGCGTTGACGCAGTATTGAATTTGCCGGCAACCCCGGACAGGATAGAAGCAAGCAATCTTTCTGCCAAATCCTGCATAGAATTAAGAACCGAAGAAGACCATCAATATTCTTTCGGCGGTTTGAGCGGCGGGCCGATAGTAAACATGAAGAATGAACTGGTCGGAATAGTTTTTTCTTCCAATCCGAATTCCGGTTATTTCATTGATTTAAAAAAGCGCAAACTCACCTATGTTTCTTCCGATGTCCTTTATGCCGTTCCGGCTCAAGAACTTAAAAATTTAAAACTTTCGTGGTTATTGAATTAACCCCTCACTTTTCAAGAATAATAAATATGCCCCTTGGGGCAAATTCTAGCAGACACCCCTAGGCCTTGCCTAGGGGTGTCTGCGGCCTAAGGGGTGACTGCTAATAAATATGCCCCTTGGGGCAAATTCTTGAAAGATGGGGGGCTTTTTTGTTTAATAAGTTTGCTATATGCTAATTTTATGACGACTGAAATCCGCGACTCAATTTTAGCCACCTTGGCTTATTATGATATTTTGGATTTTCCGCTCACTCTTTTTGAAATAAAAAAATATTTGATAAATCCGGCGAGATTTCAGATATTGCCGCAAGCAATCAACGAGATAACACTCGGCGGTATTCAAAAAGAATTGGATTATTTATGTTCTGCCGAAAAAATCAGCTCCCAAAACGGTTTTCAGTTTTTAAATGGAAGGGAAGAATTGTATGAGAAAAGAATGGAAAAAGACAAGATCGCTTCCGCAAAATGGAAAAAGTTTTTAAAAATATCAAAATGGTTTGCCGCCGTCCCGTATTTGAGAGGATTCTTGGTCGGCGGTTCTTTGGCTTACAACAACACCGTAAAAGACAGCGATTTTGACGCGCTGATCATAGCCAAATCCGGTCGGCTTTATACCTGCCGGGTTTTTTTGTCGCTGGTTGCTTCTTTATTTGGGGCAAGACGAAAAAGATCTGATTTAGTCGCGCCGGACAAGTTTTGTTTTAATCATTATATTACCGATGGCAATCTGAATATTAAACACGAGAGTTTGTATAACGCCCAGTCTTACGCCAATTTAAAACCGGTTTTGATAAGCGAAGAATTGTTCAAAAAATTTTACGGCGCCAATGTTTGGCTGAACAAATATGTTTATAATTTCCGGCCGGCGGATGATTTTGTTTTAAGAAAAATCAAGCCGTCCCTAACTTTGGCGCTATTCGCCGGCATAGCGGAAAAAGTTTTGAATTCTTTTTGGGGCAACTGGCTGGAAGGAATTTTAAAACATTTCCAGCAAAAAAGAATAAAAAACAATTCGGCGACTTATGAGAGCGGGGGACGCGTTGTATTTAACGACAACGAGCTTGAATTTCATCCGCGTTCTTTTGAAAAAGTTTTGTTGGCAAAATATAACGCCGGCTTGAAAAAAGCGGGAATATTTACAGTCGGAGAAGAAAAAGATTCCGGTCTTAATTAATACCCCAAAGTAGCCTTGGCGTCGCTCTATTGTTTTTTTATTTGTGTTGTTCTAAACTTGTCTCAAAATTCAGAACCTTGAAAATTAAGGAGAAAGAAAATGCGTAACATAATAAATATAAGTGTAATTTTTACCATTTTTGCAATCGCTTTTGTTTGTTTCGGCCTCAATGTTTTTGCCGCAACCCGTTTGCCCCATTATTTTCCTGAAGGCATGGAAAGCGCGAATACAATTTCGGGCCAGATGGAGCTTTACCTGCGTTATCTGAATGCCACTAATTGTTTTTCTACGGATGGAAAAGCCGTATCTAGAATGTTTAACAACAGCATCCGAATTGAACGCGAAGTGTTTGGTGAAAAAGTAATTTTTATTTTTGATCCGTGGAAACGCACGGGAAAAGGTGAAATTGTATTTTCGGATTTTTGCGGTCAAAAGGTGATTTCTCAAGAGGAATTTGATTTGGTGGCCGATGATTTTATCAAACAGTTTGTGCGGGCCGTTGAAGAGATTAACTACCCCTACTATAAAGACCTTGAAAAACTTGCCGTGGCCGAGAGTTTCAAGCAAAAAGGAAAAGGTTTGAACGAAGAAGAATTCCGCAAGCTTCTTGACCGTCCGATTCCGGAAGATCCCGAAGGCAAGATTTCGTTTAGGGAAATAAATCGGATTCCGCCGGAAATCACGAAGGCTTCTTTTGTGAAGCATGTTAAAGCAAGAGAAATTCATTTTGGGTTTATTTCCGCGCTGGGCGAAGTTTGGCTCCATAGCGGGGTAACTTACATCAGCCTTCAGGGAAGAATATTAGATTACCTAAACGGCGATCGGCCGCTGATCATGGCGCATGAAGCCATTCATGCCAATGCTCTTCTTCAAAATTGGCCGCTGTCGGAAGGATGGGATCCTGAATTGGGCGCGTCGTTGCCGGCGATGCTTTTGCCCGATGATAAAATATATCTTTCATTGCACAGTTATTTGAAAGTTCCCCGCGAGCTTATCCATGTTTTCTTCGGATACAATTTTGAACAGGTAAGAAAAGAAGTGGTTTTGTTTGATTATGACGGCAATCTCCGAATTGACACCGAAAAATTTGATTTTTATGCGGCCAAACTGGAAGAAGCGAAGAGGGAACTGCTGGCATTCTTTCGCGAGAAAGCCATCCCCCAATTTTATTCCGACCCGACCTTTTGGACATCACTGGGAGAAAAGTTGCAAGACAAGAATGCGGCTATCCGCATAATGATGATCCAAAACTATGAGCCGACTATTTTGGGCGGGAACGAAGAAACGGCCAAGTGGCTGGATACGAGGAAATATGAAATTATGAATATCGCCGAAGAATCTTACAAAGAGAGCGGTCAGCCGTCCAGCGGAGATAAAGAAGGGTCGGTTCATCAGAAGTTTCTTAGTTTGGCTGCAAGATTGGGATACAACCAGGATGATTTGCTTGAACTGGCGAAAAAATATCGCATCAATGTTTCTGATTTGAACAACAAATCGGAAGAGGAATTGATGCGTTTGTTCCTTGGCATTCTATACAAAGAAAACACAGAAAAAGGAGAAGTAAAATGAAAAACTGGCGTTCGGTTTTGGTTGTTTTGATAATCGGCGTGTCTTTTTTGGCTCAAGGCTGCGCCTTGTCTTACAAGAAGGGGTTTTTGGATAGAGCCGCCAACAAGGGCTATACCAAAGAGCAGGCCTTGGCCGCATACTATATGAGTTTTCGCTGGTATTTTTCCCGGGAAGTGGAAAAGGGCAAATACCAAGTAGTCTATTCCCGGCTTCCGATGGAAGTGGTTCAAAAGCAGATGGAACGATATTTAAGCGATTTGTCCGCTATTCTTGACTACAAG
>Ga0209542_10003135_pt1 | contig 35760 bp, 34 predicted proteins | sample RifCSPhighO2_01_FD_184028 | JGI IMG/M metagenome (GOLD analysis project Ga0209542, IMG submission 184028) | Soil microbial communities from Rifle, Colorado - Rifle CSP2_plank highO2_0.1 (SPAdes) (version 2) | ecosystem: Environmental > Terrestrial > Deep subsurface > Rock core/Sediment ...
AAGGTGCCGAGTTCGCTGGTGTGGGTGATGTGGGGACCACCGCAAAATTCTTTTGACCAAGCGGAGTCTATGGAGTCGCCAATGTAGTAGACAGAGACCTCGTCGCCATATTTGTCGCCAAAGAAGTGTAGGGCTCCTACTTTTTCAGCTTCTTCTTTTTTCATCACTACTTTATTGACCGGTAAATCTTCTTTTATTTTTTCATTCACAATCTCTTCTATTCTCTCCTTTTCCTCATCAGTCATTTTCTGTGAGTGCGAAAAATCAAACCGCAATCTCTCTGGTGTGATGTTACTTCCCTTCTGTTGTACGTGGTCCCCTAGCACTTCTCGCAATGCCTGATGTAGCAAATGTGTGGCAGTATGATATTTCACCGACATCTCGCTCGTATCCCCCAATCCCCCCTTAAACTTTTGCTCCGAGCCACTTCGGCTTAACTTCTGATGTTCTTCTAGATCTTTCTTAAACTTTTCTTCATCTACTTCTGTACCTTTTTCTTTTGCCAATTCTTGTGTTAACTCAAATGGGAATCCATAAGACGTAAAAAGAATAAATGGGTCTGTGTCTTTTTCAAATTCTTTCAACCCTTTTTCTAATGTTTTTCTAAACTTATTTTCTTCTTCTGTGATGTTTTGTTTGATGGACTCTAACTTTTCTCTGACTTCAGAATAGGCACCTTCATACATCTCTGCAATCGGGTTGACTACATCTCTCAAAATACTTTCTTTAATACCAAGCATGTCTGCGAACCTGACACTTCGACGGATAATCCTACGGACGAAATACCCTTGATCGGTATTTGAAGGCAGGACTCCGTCTGCGATGAGGAAGGTGGCGGCTTTCATGTGGTCAGCAATGATTCGGAAAGCTTTGGTCTCTTCCGGGTTAGCCCCATATTTTTTATCAGATTTTTCTTCAAGAAAATCTATTATAGATCGGTGATTAACTTCGATAATATCTGGATTGTTACTTGCAACCATGGCTATGCGTTCAAGTCCACCACCGAAGTCTACGTTTTGTTTGGGTAATTTTTGGAATGAGCCATCAGTATTTTTCACGTATTCCATGAAAACGTTGTTGCCGATCTCTAGGAATCTTCCGCAATCACAATTAGGATGGCAATGCTCACCAAATTTTTTGTCGTGCTTTACATCTGTGAATTCATAAAACATTTCAGAGTCGGGGCCACCCGGCTCACCTGCTGGCATGTTCTCGGGTACTCCGGCTCGGCTCCACCAGTTTTTCTTCGCATCATAATAAAATATACGGCCGCCTTGCATGCCAGTTTTGTAGCCATTCTCTTCACTGCCTATCTCTACATCTTTGGCTTCAACCCCTTTCTTTCCAAAAAGATCTTTCCATATCTCTACTGATTCTGTATCTTTGGGTAAATTATTTTTCTCATCTCCTATAAAAACAGTTACATAAAGTTTGTTGGGATGAATTTTTATTTCTTCGGTCAAAAATTCAAAAATCCACTGGAGCTGCTCTTTTTTGAAGTAGTCACCAAGTGACCAGTTGCCGAGCATTTCGAAAAATGTGGTGTGCCTATTGTCCCCCACTTCTTCTATGTCTACTGTGCGAAAACATTTTTGTGAATCAGTGATCCGTGTGCCTTGCGGATGCTTCTCTCCTAAAAGATATGGCACCATCGGCTGCATGCCGCTCCCTGTGAAGAGTGTGGTCGGATCATTCTCTGGCACCAATGGACTACTTGGCACGATCTTATGCCCCTTACTCTCAAAAAACTTTAAATATTTTTGGCGTATTTCTGTGGAGGTCATAAAATCATATTACAATAAAACTCACGCCCTTTCCACATACATTATCTTTACGCTATAGTGCGAACATAATGTATCTCAAATTACACCACACTCCAAAATACAATGGCCGTCATTGTATTTTGCATATAAAAAAAGTCACAAGGTAGATTCAAACCTCATGACTTTTGAGACCGAGTCTGGAGATGTCTCGTATGGTACCTGCACCCCAGAGAATAACTAGCCCAAACGACATTTTGGGGTCCTTCCGAAAGGTTCGGATGTAATCCCAAGAAAGAAACTCGAAGAAAATCTTTAGATCGTTAATCAAGTCTCTCATATCCCCCTCACCTGAAACATATTATAGCACTTTCTTACTTTTTTTCCACAAGCGTTCAAGCTCGTCAATATTGCGAGAGATTTTTTGGAGTCCTTGCTCGAAGAATTTTTTGTTGGGGTTTATGCCGATCTTTTTGAAGATGTTCTCTGGACTGTCAGAGCCACCCGCAGAGAGGAATTGAATGACATCTTTTATCTTAGTCTTATCTTTTTTGTATCTTTCATAAAGAGCATCAGAGATGAGTTGGCCGAAAGCGTATGAGTAGACATAAAAGAAATTGCGGATGTGAGACCAATTGACGAAAAAGTAGCCATCCTCTGGCACTAGATCGAATATAGGTCCAAGGTAAGCACTCATGTGTTTGTTCATAAGCTCTGCTATTTTTTCTTTGGACAAGAAGCCTTCTTTCCTTATGCTCTCATGCAGCTCGTTTTCGAAGTTGAAGCAAGCGATCTGGCGGAAGATGGTGGAGATATCGTCAGCTATCTTGTCATGCAAAAGTACCAGTTTTTCTTTCTCTGAAATATTTTTGAGTGCTTCCTCAAATACTAAGTTTTCAAAAAATGTACTGGCCACTTCGGCTACAGCGATGGTGTGGTCTTCGTACATAGGCCTCTGACTTTTGGAATATTTGGCGTGGATACCATGGCCCATCTCGTGAGCGAGTGTGGTCATAGATCGGAAATCATCGATATGATTTAATAAAATGTAAGTTGGTAACCCCGTGCCACTAGAGCAGAATGCACCACCGTGCTTACCCTTTTTTGGCCATACATCTACGAGGCCTTTAACAAACATCTCTTCTACGAAATCACCGAAGTCAGGCGAAGCTTCTTTGAAAGACTTTATGACTTTTCCCTTCGCTTCTTCAAAAGGTATTTTAACTTCTATTTTAGCCACTTTAGCTCCTCTGTCTGGATACATAAGTTTTTTCTCGCCAAGTATTTCGGCTTTGATCTTGAAAAACTTATGTGCAATTGAGAAATTTTTGGTCACAACATCAACAAGATCTTTAACAGTTTTAGCTTCATTTTCATAGCCTTTGACTGTTGCTTCGTAAGGAGTTTTGAACCCTCGAAGCTTGTCTCCTATTTTTTTGTCGGTGACTACGGCATTTATCTCGCTCTCAGCGAAGTCACTTATACTCTCTAGAACCTTCATTGTTTCAGTGTGAAGAAGTCTTCTCTTTTTTGTTTCTAGAGTTGGTATTTTTGCAAAGGCCTCGGCTATTGGTAGATCTTTGTTTTCAAATTTTACTGTCTGTTTAGCTAGAAGTTTGGCAAAACCGGAGACCCACATACCGTGAGCTGGAGTACTCTTTAGGTTCATTATCTTTTCTTCAGCTTCAGAGAGGTGGTGTTTGGCATTTTCAAAAAGTTTGGAGAAAAAATATTTGAAAGGAAAGAGCTCTTTTGATTTCAAAAATTTGTTTTGTAGTTCTTTTGGAATTTTACCTATTTCTAGTATGAAGAACTCTACTTCATTTGCCAGATTAGTATAAAAATCAGAGAGTTTAGCGAGTTCTGCTTCTGCTTCGTTATCTTGTGCGTCTAAACATTTACGATATGAATAATAATGTGATGGTCGCGATCCGGCAGGGTTTGACCCAAGTTTCTCATACTCCTCAATGGCCTTTGCCAGATCTCTTGGGTTTTTAAGATGTTTTTTGTCCTTTCTATATTTCTTGGCAAAGCTCAGATAGCCTTTTTTGGTAGTGGCCAAATCTCTAGCAACCAGCTTTTTCACATCTCCTTTATATATATGAGTCAGATCCCACTCTGTTTTGTATTCCATAATTGTTTGCGAAAATAGGTTCTCTCACTTTGCACGGATATTTTTCTGCTGAAAAATTCCTCGTGCTCGCTTCAGTCAAGCCTCGCAAGGCACGCTCGAGAACTATTTTCGCTATAGTACATCAAATTAGGTAGTTTTCAAAATTTCAAAATCTTTTTTGAGAGTGTCCTTGGTATGGGAATTGTAGACAGCGACGGCAGGGTGGTAGAAAGGGATGATTTTGACTGGGCCGTAAGAAGCCTGCGCCTCATAGCTTTTGCCGTGTGCTTGGCTTATTGGCTCCATCTCAAATTCCAAATCAAACTTTGGCATGATGTAGCTCATAGAATATCGCCCAAGCGTGGCTAAGACTTTGGGCTGAATGATTTCAATTTGTCTGTCTAAAAATGGTCCGTAAATTTCTATTTCGTTTGGTAGCGGGTCTCTGTTTGCTGGTGGGCGGTCCTTCACAATATTAGTGACGTATACATCTTCTCTTTTTATACCAACAGACAAAAGTAGCTCATCCAAAATCTGCCCTGATCGGCCACAAAATGGCCGACCAGTCATGGCTTCATTTTTACCCGGTGCTTCGCCAATAAACATAATTTTGGCGAAGTGGCTCCCCTCTCCAATCACTGGCAAATTTTTATTCTCCACCCTAAACTTATAGAGTGGCGAGCTCTTTAGTGCCACCACCTCATCTCGTACTTTTTTGAGTAATTCTTTGCGCTTCTCTGGTGTCTGATTCATAGGAAGATTATGATATAAATCAAAAGGAGGCGCAAATGAGACCATAAATTCCAAAATACTTTTTACACTTTTTTTACGATCGTAAAAAGAGTGGTAATTCGCTTTTTTATTACATTTACTAAATAGTAGATCTAGATTTTGGGAGGTTAAATTTTTCACGAAGCCAACTATCATTTTCTATTGACTCAACTGTCATATAAACTACTTCGTCCCCTATTTCTAGATTAGTCCTTAGTAAGTTTATTGCCCCTTCGCAAGGATATGGATATACCCAAACACTGTTTTGAAGCCTTACAAATCCAAATTTCAAAAGTGTATATCGCAGATCATCTCTCGAAAATCTTATCTTCTCTTTTATATCAAAAATGACGACTCTGTATTTACCATCCCATTTTGTAGGTCTATGTTTTAAAAGCCCCTCTACTTCAAATTTTAATAGAGATTTTTTACCTTTTGGGGTTAGTCTTGTATATTTCTTACCATCAGCTTTTGTTATAATTTCAATGAGACCACTTTTTGAGAGTTTCTTGAAAGCTATGTCAATGTAATATCTTTGTCTGTCAAATTTCTTTTTTGGAAAACCAAAAAGTTTGAGTATTTGCACTGCGTTTGGAGCGATCACTGCAATACTGACTAAAGCAGTCAGTCCTATTACTCCGAGTATTATTTTCCCAACCGGGATTTTCTCTCCACGATTATCTTTCATAATGGCTACATCTTACCATTCTTTTTACGATCGTAAAAAGAATGGTATTTGTATATAAATTATATCTAAGTGGTTTATATAGAGACATTATGTTATAAAAGAAGAGGAGGTACAAATGGCAAAAGAGCTTGGTTTCAAGATGTCTGGCCCAGCTTTAGAGAGATTCGAACGTTTAATGGAGAAACTTGGGTTGAGTGAAGGTGAAGAGATGGAAGGGTTAAAAATAAGTCTGCAAGTTTGTGATTATCTTGTAGACCAACATTTAGCTGGGACAATTTTTCTCTGCAAAAAGGTTGGAGAAACTGAACCGAAAGAACACAAATTTTTTACTCAGGATGAACCAAATAATCCAAAAGTCGTGCCGATTGATTTTCTCAAGGAAGACATATAAATATGGAAATTAAAGGAGCGCGTCAGAGTGCTCCTTCTTCTTTTAATTTTCTTAATTTTTCTTTTCTGCCTCTATTATACTCACCTGCTATACCATCACTTCTGATTACTCGATGACACGGTATCTTTGGATTGAAGTTGGTCTTCAAAATGCTACCGACAGCTCTAGAGGCATTTGGTGAGCCAGCGCGCCGGGCAACTTCTTTGTACGTCAAAGTTTTTCCCTTCGGAATCTTCTTCACTATTTCAAATACTTTTTCTTTAAACAACTTTTGCATTGTTCACTTCATTTATATATTTACAATATTCGCAATTAGTTGAAGATTTTGGGATCTCGTCATCGTCTAAACATTTTTTCATGTCATGCAAAGTTTTTTCTATCCAATCGGCACTACCAGTATATGGAATAAGTTTTATATCAAACTCGAGTCGGCCATCGAAGGCTTCTCTGTCTCGCTTGCCGTTGGCGTAGACGAAGTATCCAGTGTCAGAAACTTTGAAGCCGTTTTGGCGCAAGAGCCACTGATAGACCTCCATCTGTCTCTTGTAGCCGTCTTGCCACTCGGCGTCTAGAGTCACTTCTTCTGTTTTGCTCGTGGCTTTATAATCTACAACAATTAATTCTTTGTTCTTATCTATCCAAATATCATCAACTGCTCCAAATACAACGAAGTTTGTTGGTATATGATGAGTTTCTACTCCAGTAAAGTTTTCTCTCCAAATATCTATCTTTTCGTGCTGGAACGGTACCGCGTCAACCCCATAGGTGTCCATGAGCGGATGTGGAGTTTGTTGCTTACGATGCATATCAAATTCCTTTTTAAGTAAGGTATCAACGGCGCTGTTTAAGTTGAATGGAAATCCTTGTGGACGTGATATCCCTATCCGCCTGTCCAAATAAAAGCACCGCCCGCATTCCAAAAAAAGATCGATCTTGGATCGACTGACTTTGAATACCTCCTTAGCATTCGGATCATAAAGTTTTTTCCTATAATACGCCACTACTTTTGTATTAAATTTATTTCTTCTACTATTTTCGCAATCTTTTCATCTGCAATACCTGCCTGTTTCAAAATATCTTGGTTTTCGAGAGCTTGTCTAATATGAATTACACCAGACTCCATTAAAACTTTTTTCTCGTGACTATTCAAACAACGCAAGCTGGTGATGGGGTGGAGGCCGGTCTCCTCTATCAAATCTTGCAAGCTACCATTTTCAGGATAGTTCCAACCAACCAATTTCATATTCCTACACTTAGCAAACTTTATCGCTTGCTCTGAGAATTTGGTATTGGTGATAAGCCAGCCCTCATTTAATTTTCTTTTTGATCCAAAACCTTCAAACTCTTTGTCGTCTAGGTCATCCCAGCGGGCTTTGACATAGAGAGCCACTTTGATATCAGACTTCAGGCCAAACTCGTTATGGAATTTGGCTTCGCACATAATGAGCTTTTCTTTATTCCAAGCGACGATGTCTATCTCGTGGTCAACACACTCACCTGTGGCCACGAAGTCAGTCTTGGTCTCAAAACCTTTGGCTTGAAATATGGCGGCGATGAGCTGTTCAAATGGAAAGCCAGTTGGCCCGAGCTCTCCGATCGCATTGCGGAGAGAATATCTAACAGCGGCTGGTTTGTGCTCTTTTTCTAGCAGATCAAAGGCGTGAATATAAATCTCTTTGGTACTCATACCGTCTTTCAGCCCCGCTCTCACTTCTCTAAGCACATTCTCTACCACTTCCTCACTCACATGAGTTCTAGAAAGAGATTGCCTTAGTTTACTCTCATCAAACACTTCCCTCTCCCCACTCGCCTTCACTATATATATGTCTTGCATACGGCTATTGTAATTTCTTTATGAAAAAACTACAATGTTTGTTAGGAGGGTTTACACCCATGAGGATTTTAGTTTTGTTCTTTTCGGCACTTGCTTTGCTTGGGTCGACATATATCCGTCATGACGAGATCTATCTAAAAAGCACCTACTCTAGTGTGCAAAAAGATGGATTTCCAAAAGATCTTGGTGAGGAAGGTTCAATTCGCTCTCACCATGAGCCGTTCCTCTGGAAGTTGCTCTCTGACAAGAAGTTTAGGGGCACTTGGCCAACGGCCATCTTTTTACTTAGTCAGATCGGGGGCCAGAAGAGTTTCGATCGGCTATGTGAGTGGTTGGTGGCTCGGACCAAGAACAACGAACTGTCCATGAGGGAGGTTCCTATGGTCGGCCAAACGTTTGTGGAATTCTCTAACAAAGGGATCCACGATGCTACCGAGGTTTTGTTTGCTGGGGTTCGGCCTGATTTCTGGAAGCTAGTTTTCAAGAAACTAATCCAAGCAGATTTTGAGGGTGAAGAATTGGCCGAGAATTTGTCTGGACAGTGCATTTACGCGCTAGCTTTTTCCACTCTGCCACGAGCTATCACCCTACTCCGTTCCCTGGCTCAAGAGGAAGGCTATATCCATCAGCGGTCAGCTCAACTTGAGGTAGAACGGTTGGATCGGGAGAAGGCGCTGAAAGAAAAAGGCGAGAAGTAATTCTACTAGTCGGGGGTTGGTTTGGGCTCCGTCTCTATTCGTTGAGACGGAGCCATTTTGTTTATGAAATCACTCCCCCGCCTAGGCATACTTCACCATCATAAAATACCAGCGACTGACCTGGGGCGACTAGCTGGGGCGTGTTAAACTTCAGGTACAAGGATGACCCTTGTACCTGAACCTGATGTGGTGTAATTTTGCAAGAGACTTTTTCTTGCCGGTATCGGAAGCGGCATGTGAGTTGCTCGCGTACTTTTTTGTCTTTTGGAATTTCTCCGATTATGTTTATGTTTTGGAGCGTTATTCCTTTTGACAACATATTAGACGATCGTTCAAAATGTTGTCTTTCACTAGAGACAGTGAGAGTGTTGTTTTTTATATCTTTAGCGACCACATAAAGTGGAGCGTTCACAGTGCTTTGATTTTTGACACTGAAGCCGTGGCGTTCGCCTAGAGTATAAAGTATAGCTCCATCATGTGAGCCTACTACCTGACCCTTTTCGTCTAGTACTTTGCCTTTTTTTGTTTTTATATATTCTTTCAAAAATTCTTTCATATCTATCTTGCCCAAGAAGCACAAACCCTGGCTGTCTTTGCGAGTGGCTTGGGGCAATTTGAATTTCTCTGCCAGTTTCCTAACTTCTGATTTTTGTAAATGACCTACTGGGAAAAGAATGTGTTTGAGCTGGTCGGGGGTGAGGGTCCAGAGGAAATATGATTGGTCTTTGGATTTGTCTGCTGCTTCAAACAGCCCCACCCTGCCCTCCCCGAAAGGGAGGGTTCTAGGAGTGAGCCCCTTCCCTTTGGGGAGGGGTTGGGGTGAGGCTTTTGCATAATGACCTGTTGCTACAAAATCTGCACCGTTTGCTAAAGCGTATTTCAAAAATGCGCCGAATTTTATTTCTTTGTTGCACATGACGTCTGGGTTGGGAGTCCTACCTATTTTGTATTCACGGATCATATAGTCAACTACATCTCTCTTGTACTCCTTCTCCAAATCAAGAGTTATAAAAGGTATGTCTAAAACAGCTGCAGCTCGCATGGCGCTCCGCCTGTCTTCTCGCCAGTTGCACGGATATCCAGGAGGCGTCCAAGCTTTTATAAAGACTCCAGTCACTTCGTGACCTTCTTTTTTTAGCAGTGCAGCACTAACGGCCGAGTCTACCCCACCCGATAATCCCACATAAACTTTTTTACCTTGACCCCGTAGTAGAAAATCACATTGGGCTTTGCCCGCATCTTTGATGCTATGTGATTTTTCACTACCGGGTTGACTTTTCATAAGTAGTTATGTTATGTTAAAAACCAGAAGTTGGCAAGAAGGAGCTATAATGAAGATTTTCACCTCGACAAACAATCTTGGGATTCGAGATATGCGAGTAGCCTTTAAGGCTTTGAATGATTTTTTAGAAATTTTTCTAGTTTCTTGTGAAGGGAAGTTTATTCCTGATGAATGCACCGTGAGAATTGAACTTCAGGATACTCATTACTCAATGAATAATCTCAATGATGGGTCGTTGTTTCTTGTGAGATTCGTATGTCCATTAGTAGGATCGTATGCTGTCCGAATCTTCCATTGGGTAAATGACTACAATCCATACTCAACTTTTTATGTAGTTGGAGACGAAGCACCGGCGACTCCACTTAGAATATTCGATGCGATCTTTGGGCAAGCCATGCGTGAACTTGCTCAACAGGCATTAGCAAAATAGACTCCAATAGCGAGCTAACCAAAAAAGTTAGCTCGCTTTTTTATTTAATTTTACAAATGCATTTCGCGGTTGCGTTTGTGGCCTTCGAAGTCTTTGGCGTAGTACGTGTTGCCGCTTTTGTCGGACATGAAATATAGATAGTTGGTTTGAGTAGGAGTGATGGCGGCGCGGATAGAGTCGATCCCTGGGTTGCCGATAGCGGTCGGAGGTAGTCCCTTGTTTACATAAGTGTTGTACTCGTGATCTTCTTTCAAGTCATCAGTCGTAAGAGTGTAAGAGTGTTTGCCGTTGTAATATTTGAATGGTGCATCCACTTGCAGATGCATTTTATTTCTCAATCTTCTCCATAATATTCCAGAGATAATCCTCCTTGTTTCCAAACTTTTGCCCGACTCGCCTTCTATGATCGATGCCATGACAACCACTTCCTCAAGTGGTTTTTGGAATTTGGCAATATCTGCTTCATAGGCTCTGATCTGTCGAGCGAAGTTTTCTCGCATCATCAGTATGAGGTCATCTGGTTTAGTGTTGGGCATGAGGAAGTAAGTATCGGGGAATAAATAGCCTTCTTGATGGCTGTCCAAAACTTTATCTATAAAACCTTTGCCATCAAACATGGGTAGTTCTTTTTTTAGGATCAGGGCTATATCAAAAGAAGATGATCCTTCGGGTATAGTAACCCGCCGAGCGATCAGACCAAACTCTCCTCGGTGTAGCATATTGGCTACTCTGAATACGCTTACTGGTGCTGGGAAATAATAATCCCCAGCCACTACTCTCTTTTCGCCACCTTGAAGGACCACAAAAACCTTGAGCCAAAAAGATGAACCGATCACTCCTTTTTCTTCAAAAGTATCTGCTATTTTGGAGAGACCCTCCCCTCTCTCGACTGTTACTAGGGCGTCTATTGGGAAATGTCTTGGTGATCTCCAACTGATGGTATAAAAAAATCCAAAAACAACGAGGGCAATACCAAGACATCCGATTATTCTTATAGAGTGGTTACTTAAAAATGGAGAATAGCCAAAGAGTTGCAACCGCCAACCTACTACCTTTGGATGCAAGGCTATTCTTTGTCGAAAGCTTTCTATCTTTTCTGATGCGAATTGTTTAAATCTCAAGAAACTTTTCATGTGTAATTTTGTAAATGCGGGTTATAAAGGAAGATTGGCAGGAGCCTCTGATTTCTTGGAAGGTACTCGGCCGAATGTCGGGGTAGCCGCTACCGATCCTGGGAAGTGGAAGATGGTAGCTAATTCTTCGGTGTTTAATACAAAAGGTTTACCAAAGCCTTTGTATGGGCTGTGAAATATTTGACGAGCTTTATAACCTTCAATCAATTCTTTTTTTCTTCGCTCCTTGACTCTACCCGTCGGGTCTACCCAAAAGTCGTCGAATCCTGTAGTTCCGCCGGTCGGTGCGAAACCGTTTAAGCTTTCATAACTATATTGTCTAAAGGCCCCCGTAAGCCCACCTATGTTAGATGGATTAAATTTATCATTTTCCGCAATGTATATAGTTCGTATACCTACATCGAAAGGTAGTTTGGATACACTACGTTCTAATGCTGTTATTGTGTCTGTCTCTCCTTTTGTCGGCATACGAAATTGCTTGTCTTTATCTTTCGGTCTAAATTTTTCAATTATTTTATCGATTTCTTTTTTTGCTTCTTCCTTCCATGTGTCTTCTTTCTCGCCGAAAATATCGGCTAGACGTCTTTTCCTATGAGCGCGTATAATGACCTGCATCCATACTGTATGACCAGAAGTAAGTGATCCCAAAAATTCAATAAATGGAGTCATCGGATCAATCTTGAATTCTTCTTTTGGATCTTTTTCCATACCGTAGTCTATATATGTTTTTATGGGCATAGCATCAGGTGATGTCAGCTTCCACTCACAACCCCACACATTATTTACCTTTGGATTATAGTAATATGGTTTTGTATAATCAGTGGCTTCGTGTATTTCTATCCCAGGGTATTGAGAATATATCTGTGATTCAATCAAATTTCTAGAATTAACTCTTGTCCAAATATAGAAATGAACCACACCTCCCAGTGAGACAAGTTCAAGTGAAAACCAATTCCTTGTTTTGCCTCTAAATATCCTATCTATAAAGGTTGATTCTCCGACTGTATGGAAAAAAGCATTGTATACCATTTCCATGGCAACAGGAGACTTAGTTATTTCTTTGGGTAGTCTTATCTCTAAAAGTATTGAATCTTGTTTTTGCCAAAACTGGGCTCGTTTATAATCTACCCAAGCTTTGAAGACCAATACCAAAAAGATGGCTGGTAGCCAGATCGGCATAACGGCATACAAATATTTAAATCCCAATAAAAAGCCACTCCAAACTTCAGGTGAAATAAAATCTGACATGAAATAATTTTACCACTACCATCATAAAAAAGAAAACTAGAGCAGTCACAAAACTCTTAGGATTTTTTTGATGAGGCCGGGGCCTTCGAAGATGAGGCCGGTGATGAGTTGGACAAGGTCAGCGCCAGCTTCAAATTTGGCTTGCGCGTCTTTGGGAGACAAGACTCCACCAACGCCAAATATAGTAAACCTCTTACCATAATGCTCACGAGTTTTTTTGATCAGATTGTTAGAAAGTGCGAAACATGATTTGCCGCTTATGCCGCCCATGTATTTGTTTGGTGCTTCCTCTTGGTAATCAATCAGGCTGTAATCTTTGTTTAAGTTACCGATCACTAGGCCATTCACTCTTTTGTCTACTGCCACATCAACTACTTTTTTAAATTCTTCCCAATCTAAGTTGATCGGCATTTTTATATAGATTGGTTTTTTGCATTCTATTTTTGCTAGCCTATCTAGAAGTTGTTCCAAAAGAGCCGGATTGGCGAAAGACTCACCACCGAACACATTGGGGCAAGAAATATTGAGAGTGTAGTAGTCGCCAATATTTGCTTCATTTAATCTCTGAAAAGAATAAGCATAATCTTCTATCCCCTCTTCAGTGGTAGCAGCTTTCTGGTCGTTCGTCCTTGCAATACTCACTCCAATCACAAAATCTTTTTCTCTTTTGGTATGTTTTAGTCTCTCTATTATTTTATCTACTCCGTCATTTCTCAATCCTTTATTGACCACTATCCCTTTTGATTTGGGCAGTCTCTGAAGTTGAGGTGATGGATTACCGAGAGATGGGCGAGCGGTCACTGACCCTACTTCCACTCCACCGAGTCCGATGTGTGGCAAAATGCGAGTGAGGTGTGCATTATAGTCAAACCCAGCAGAGAGAAGCAGAGGAGTCTTGTAATAAATACCGTCTACTGTTTTAGATAAGTTTTTGGTTCTGTAGCCATATATGAGCTCCACCAACTCTCTTCCTATTTTATGGTTACCCAAAAACTGACCGGTGTCCGTCATAAAGTCATGCACTTTCTCCGGATTGAACTGGAAGAAAATTGGTTTTATGCATGAGGTATAAATAGGCATCTTTTTATGTTGTTGCAGAGACCACAGGTTGACCTACTAAGTCGTCAATAGTACAAACTCCTCCGGCACAAGCGAGCTCTTTTTTGGTTTCTGTCTCATCTACTGCCTCGTAAGTCACAATCTTGGCAAAGTCTATATGTTGGAAACGAGCTAGTAGTTCACGATACTGTTTCTCGTTGATTTCTTCATAAGGCGCCAACTGATAAACATGATTGTCTCGCGGCAAAAAAGAAAGTCCACCAATGATTTCCCAATTTTTGTAGAGCCAACCAGCCACCTCTATCCACTCGTCTTCGCCAATTGAGATGGTGGTGGAAGGATTGTGTTCAGTGAAGTTCTCTTTGACCATTTTCCAATATTCAAGCTGGTCTAGAGCTGTCTGATCATTTTTGAAAACAGAAGACTTTGGAGATTTGACTGGGAAGTCTACGACGAAGGTGGTGGCATTTTCCATTGTCTGCCCTACTTCTGGATGATGAGGTACTCCTTGATCGCGGAGCATTTTGAAGAGTGAGTCGGTGGCGGCGATGCGTACTCGGCGAATATAATATTCAGAATGTCTCGGATGCACTCCGGATGAGCAGTCTACCGTTTGCGATAGGTTGCCAGAAGGTTTGACACAGGTGATGCAAGTGGATTCACTCACATCAAATCTTTTGGCATATTGTTTATTTATTTTTAGAGCTTCTTCTTTTAATTCTTGCATCACATTTGGGTCACGCACAACTGGGCAATCCCACTCGCCAGTGATAGAAACTCCAAGCAACGCTTCTTTCTCGCAATTTTCCTTCCACTCTTTTGATAGATAAGGAAATTTGGTTAGAGAAGCTTGGTAGGTGCCCAATATAGTAGCTACTCTAATTTTTCTTTTAAGAGAAGCTACTGTATCTTCATGCCGAGCTACTACTTCTGAGAGATTACAAAATTGTTTTGATTGCAAGATAATTTCTCCACAAGGATTGGTACCAACTATACCGACCATTTGACCTTCTTCAGAGACGATCCCTTTTTCTTTCAAAACAGCTATGCGTCTTTCTGGCAAAGTCTTGGCCAATCCACCTCGATTAAATATACCTCTTTCTCCAGAGCCGGAGCGCATGAGAGCGATCCACTCTTCCATAAACTGTTCATTGGTCGGTCTTTCGGTATAAACAGCGCTGTTGTTGGCGAGCATTCTCTGAGGATCGGTGTTCCAAAACTGGCCTTTCTTAGCGTCACGAATTTCGTTATCTTCAAGATTTGAAAGTGAGATCATGGCGCTCCTTCTCACTCCACCAGCGACGACACATTCGCCTATTTTGCAGATAATGTCATGAGCGTCTATAGGACGGAGTCTCTTACCTTGGCGAGAAAGTATTTTAGAACGAGCGAAAGAAAGTACTTGGCGGAGTGGCTCTGGTCCTGAAGATTTGCCACCCATGGTAGCTAGACGTGCGCCAGCTGGACGAAGTCCTCTAAAATCAAATTCTATATCTTTGCCTTCTGCCCAGACGCTCATACCAAGAGATAACGTGTCAGCCCAACCTTCTTTATTGTCAGGTACGACATGTACCGGCAACTTTTTACCAGTTTGTCTTTCTATTTGAGGCAGCTTCTCTATGTTGTCACTCTCTACCGACCAACCACAGCCAGTACCACACATTGATATATACATTATTTCGGCAAAGTCTTGGAAGGATGTTGGTGCGATATAAGAGCAGTTGTAGGCGCAGACATTGGTGGTGCGTGCGGCACGGCCCGCAAATTGTAAGAGTCGCATTGATGGCATCGCTTCTTGTTTCAGAATGGCCTCTCGCACTTCTTTGTATTCTGCCGACTTTAGTTTGTCTCCTAAGTTTTCTTTCATGAAGTCGACATACCGGTCTACCGTTTCTAACCAAGTCTCACGGCGGCTTTCTTCAGGAATCCATTTTGAATAAGTACGATAATAAATAAATTCTCCCAAAGTGTTTTTAAAATATTTTTTGCTTTCGGCAGCGAGCTTCTGGACCTTCTCTGGTACACGAATACCTTTGACGCGAAGCTCGGCTCTCTTTTGACGATAAAGGATGTAAGACTTAGCGGTATTTACATATTCAGAAAGGATCAACTCTTTTTCCACTGTATCTTGGATACCCTCTACTGTCGGCAAAAAGTTTTTGTGTTTTTTGGCTATTCGCACGAGATCTGCCACTACCTTGTGAGCTACCATTCGAGCTTCTGCTTCAGAGCCTTCACCTGTTTGAATCATTGCTTTGTGAATAGCGAGCACGATCCGTTCAAAATCAAATTTCACTATCTTGCCGTCGCGCTTCTGAACCTTCTTCACGAAATCTTCCATGGCCAATTGTTTCGATCGTTTATTTTTCGAAGCGAGAGAAGTTTTTTTTGATTTTTGAGGCATGTTTTTGATAAAAGTTGCAAAAATTTGCAACTTTTGATTATTTTTTGATAAATTTTGATAAAAAAAGAGAAACCTTACCTCTCCAATCTTACACCCTCTTCAGCACAAAAACTTGTGGATAACTGCCCCAAAACACAGTTTGGAAACAGAAAAGGAGGGGTGTAAATGAAGTTATGAACAGAGCTCCAGAAAAGCCTAGGGACTCTTGATATAATAAAAAAGGTAAAATGCTCGAAATCGAAAACATAAAAAAATATGTTCGAGCCGCCAATTTCCTCTCCGCCATCCAAATATATTTGCAAGACAATTTCTTGCTAGAAAGGCCTCTGTCGTTTGAGGATATAAAGCCGCGGCTCTTGGGCCACTGGGGCACCTGCCCCGGGATCAACTTCGTGTACGCCAATTTGAATGCTCTCATCATAAAGCACCGACTTGATGCTCTATTTATATTGGGTCCTGGACACGGCTTCCCTGCTCTCCAAGCCAATCTTTTTATGGAGGGGACACTAGGTTTGTACGATAAAAATTGTGAGAGAAGTGAAAATGGCATCGGCAATATAGCCAAATGGTTTTCAAGACCCTACGGCTTCCCTAGCCACTCCAACCCTGCCGCTCCGGGAGTGATCTTGGAGGGCGGTGAGCTCGGCTACTCACTCGGTACTGCTTGGGGCACTGTGCTTGATAATCCAAATCTTTTGAGTGTTTGTTTGGTGGGAGATGGTGAAGCGGAGACGGGCCCAACCGCTACCGCTTGGCATCTTTCAAAGTTTGTAAATCCACAGACTGACGGAGCTGTTCTACCTATCCTCCACTTGAACGGTTACAAAATTTCCGGCCCAACTATTTTTGGTCGCATGAAAAATGAAGAGCTTGTAGAACTTTTCAGAGGCTATGGCTACGAGCCATTTATAGTCGATCAAAATCATGGAGATATTTACGAAATCATGCACAACACTTTAGAAATTTGTTTGGAAAGAATAAAAAATCTAAAAGAAAACGGTAAATCAGAAAATGATTCTTATCCTCGCTTCCCCATGATTATTTTGCGCACTCTAAAAGGCTGGACTGGTATAGAAGAGCTCCATGGCGAGCGTATTCTAGACAATTGTTTGTCACATCAGGTGGTTGGTGCTAATACCAAGACAGACCAAGAAGAATTGAGCGCGGTAGAAAGTTGGCTCAAGAGCTACCATTTTGAAGAACTTTGGGACAAAGATAAAAATGATTTTGTAGAAGAAATACGATCGCTCATTCCTTCTGCCGATTTAGCGATGGGCAACAACAAACATACTTTTGGCCTCAAACATTTCAAAGACAAAGAATTAAAAGTACCGGATTACGGAGAATTTACTGAAGACGCGGAGGTGCCCGGCACTATCGGCTCATCGAGCATGGTACGCATCAGCCATTTCTTGAAAAAAGTTTTTGAAGAAAATGAAGAAAGCAAAAATTTCCGTATCTTTTCACCAGACGAGACTTATTCCAACAAACTCCAAAAAGTATTCGAAGTGACAGCTCGTGCTTGGGAAGGGCCGATCGCTCCATGGGACAAAGATATGCGTACAGATGGTCGAGTGATGGAAATGCTTTCCGAACATTCTCTCCAAGCTATGATGCAAGGTTATATTTTGACCGGTCGGTCGGCAGTTTTCGCCAGCTACGAAGCTTTTATCCAAGTAGTCTCTAGTATGGCTGACCAATATGCCAAGTTTCTTCGTGTGGCTCGAGACATACCTTGGCGCGGCAGTGTGCCTTCCTTCAACTACATCCTCACATCAAGTGGTTGGCGACAGGAGCACAACGGCTTCTCGCACCAAAACCCCGGCTTCATCGACTCAATGCTCCAAAAGCAAGGTTGCTTCGTCAAAGTCTACTTCCCGCCAGACGGCAACTCCGCACTTGCTGTCATGAAAACTTGCCTAGAATCAAAAAACCAAATCAACATCATAGTGGCCGGCAAAACTTTGGAGCCGCGCTGGCTCCGACCCGAGGATGCCGAACAAGCTCTCCAAACAGGCATCGCGGTCTGGGGGTTTGCCAGTGACCCAGAGCCAGACATAGTCTTTTCGGCTGCTGGTGAATATCTGACTAAAGAAGCTCTAGCGGCTATTAAAATTTTGAAGCAAGAAACTCCGGAAATAAAAACTAGATTTGTAAATATAATGGAAATGTCGGCAATCGGCATCGGCAACTCAGCTTGCCGAGTACCTCTTTATAGTTTTGAAGAATATTACACCAAAGACAAGCCAGTTATCTTCAACTTTCACGGCTATCCAGAAACTCTAAAGCAAGTGCTCTTCGATCATCAACACGCGGCCAAAAATGCTCCGGCTCGAGACTTCTATGTTCACGGCTATGTGGAGAACGGCTCTACCACTACCCCTTTCGACCTCCACCTCCGTAACAAAACCAGCCGCTACGACCTCGCCATAGAAGCTTTCTCTCTCCTCGCCGAGCGCGGAGTCTTGCCGACTGCCAAAGCCGAATCCCTTATCGACTCTTATAACAAAAAAATCTCCGCCCACCGTGAGTACATCATAGAGCATGGGGTGGATCCGGAGGAAATCGAAAATTGGAGATGGGAATAACTCATCTATCTCAGAAATAAAAATAACTCATCCCCGCCCTTCTCTTAATTTAAGAGAAGGCAAGGGAACACTTGAGGGAGTGAGTTATAAAAAAGAGGTGAGGGTTGATTTAGATAGAGTTATAATATCTCTATGGACGAATTTAGATTTAACAATAAAATTCTAAGAGATCGTAGGAGAGAGCTTCGAATCAATCAAACAGAAACGGAGAAAAAGCTTTGGGAACTGGTTCGAAACAGAAGACTTAGTGGTCACAAGTTTTGTCGCCAATATAGCATTGGCGGATATATTTTAGATTTTTATTGTCCGAAATTGAGACTTGGTATTGAACTTGACGGAAGTCAGCATGGCACAGAAGAGACAGTCGCTTATGACAAAGATAGAGAAAAGATTCTTGAAGCTTCAAATGTTCAAATAATTCGATTTTGGAATGATGAGATAATAAATAATATTGAAAAAGTTCTAGAAAAAATTAATTTAGAGATAAACTCAATAAACGTCGTGCCTGGCTCCCCTCTCTTAAGTTAAGAGAGGGGTTGGGGGTGAGTTATGTTATAATATTCTCATGAAAATCCTAACCATAAACATAGGCAGTCGGAGCAAGAAGTATGCTCTTTTTGAAGATGGGGAGAAAAAAGAGGAGTTTGAGGGAGAGTGCGGGATTGATTTGAATGATGTGGTGGTGGGTATAAGAATAGTGGCTCCGGGAAAGTTTTTTACAGAGCACAGAGAGATTGATGCGGAGTATTTGGAAAGATTAAAGCAAGTAGCTAAGATTACTCCCCTTCATATTGAGCCTGTAATAAAAGAAATAGAAGAAATAAAAAACAAGTATCCTGATACCAAAATTATAGGGGTATCTGATAGTGCATTTCATAGAAGCATGCCTACGGTGGCTAGAGTTTATGCTATCCCTCTAAAGTTGCGAGAAAAGTATGGTATCGAGAGACAAGGCTACCACGGGCTCTCACTCGCTTCTATAGTAGAGAATGTCCAAAAAGAAAGAGGTGTAGTGCCAGAGAAGATGATCGTGGTGCATATGGGTGGTGGCACTTCGGTCACAGCACTCAAAGATGGTTTGTCTATTGATACCTCTATGGGTTGGACACCGCTTGAAGGTGTGCCGATGGCCGAGCGAGTGGGAGATATTGACCCAGGAGCTCTAGCTTATTTGGCAAGTCAGGAAAGTCTAACTAGCGAAGCACTGGAAAAGTTTATTTCTAGTGAATGCGGTTTGGAAGCCGTCTCTGGTCTACCTCACGGTGATATGAAAGAAATAATTGAAGCCGCTTCTCATAATCCAAAAGCCAAGCTCGCTCTCGATCTATACATATATAGAGTAAGGAAGTATGTGGGAGCTATGGTAGCTGTTTTGGGAGGCTGTGATCTTTTGGTACTTACCGGAACCATCGCAGAACAGTCAGAGCTAATGTGCCAAAAAATCTCCGAAAATTCGGAGTTTTTGGTGTCGAAGATAATTACTTTGACCACTCGCGAAGCAGGTCAGATCTCTAAGATAGTAAGTAGTTTTTAAGCCACAGTGTACATTCCTTGTTTGTTCTTCTTGAAGTACTTTGGATTTTGAAGGTTGACCATAACAGTGTTGGCTTTGACATATCTCTCTTTCATCACCTTTTCCAAAACATCTTCTTTTGATAGAGGTCCGCTCTTTTTCAAAATTTCGCGGATAACATCGCGTACGACGCCGGTAGAATAACCCCACTCCTTGAGCGCATAAAGTCCACGACCCACCAATACAAAGCGAGGGTCTTTGATCAGTTCGTTGTGAGTAGTAGCGACGTGAGCTTTCTTTTTGAAGACATCGCTAATGAGTTTGGCCACTTCGCGGAAGTGGATCGGGCTCCCATGCTTGCGTAAAATAAGATAAGCATAATCACGTACACCTTTGGTCTTGATATTTGAAGATTTGGCTTTGCCCCATTCGCCGAGAGGATTTTTGGCTACGTTTTTGGAGATAGCGAGCCAGCGAGTCAATATTTCGTCTTGCTTGTATTCATCCGAAACATCCTTCAAGTGTTCTAGGAAAGAAGAAATGATTTCTGACTCTGGTATGATTTCATCATCACCAAGTTTGGAATAGAGTTTTTGAAGTGCATCATGTATTTTGTCAGACAAAGCACTGTCCACATGCCATCGGTGTTTGAACTCGCTATCCTCTTTTATTTTATTGAAATCGTCTCCGACTACTAGAAGGAAGTGGATATGTTTTCTTGCACTTATATCTTTACCTAAGTTGTCCAAAAGCTCGTCTTCAGAAATAACGCCACCCATTTTGTTTATAGTATCTCGAAGTTCGTCAAAGACAGCTTTCTCTTTATTATATGAGTCAGCTTTTCTGATATGATTGACCGCATAATTTTCTATCTGCCTTACTCTCTCTCTGGTGATGCCATATTTCTTACCAATGGCTTCTAGAGTCATGTCGTCTCCAGTTTGGTTCAAACCAAATCTGCCCACGATCACATCTTGGGCTCTATCTGGCAGGGAGCTCAAAAGCCTTTTCACCACCTGCTTAGCATTGAAAGTAAGTGAAAATGTCTTATTTTTTGCAACTTCTTTTTTCATATATTTATTAATTTAATTATACCACAATATTATACCACATTTGATGTTCCTAACAGTATCATACCCCCAAATATTGTCAAACTCGCTATTTATACCACAAAATTTATGAGTTTGTTGGGAATATAAACTGCTTTTTTTATTTCTTTATCGTTTAGCCATTTTTGAGTTTCAGGAAGGGATAAAGCTTTTTCTTTGACCTCTTTTTCGGAGATACCACTATCTGCTTCAAACTGTGCACGGACTTTACTATTTATTTGTACAACTATAGTCACCTTTTCATCCTTAATTTTATTTTCATCAAATTTTGGCCATTCTTCCAAATGAATCGAATCCTTATGCCCGAGATTTGCCCAGATCTCCTCTGTCATATGCGGCGCAAACGGCGCCAACAACTTCAAAAATGTGTCAAAGGTGCCCTTTGACACTTCGGGAGTGTGTTCTAATTCGTTCGCAAAAATCATCATAGCTGAGATAGCTGTATTGAATTTGAAAGCTAAAATATCTTCTGTCACTTTCTTGATAGTCTTGTGAAGGAGGTTTTCCAACTTAGAACCTATCACCCCCGCCTCGCTCTGCTCGGCACCCCCTCTTAAGTTAAGAGGGGGAAAGGGGGTGATATTCATTGATATCTTCCAAACCCTCTCCAAAAATCTCCTTGTACCCACTATGCCGCCCACATCCCACGGGTATTGTCCTACTTCGTTGTAGGGACCGATGAAGGCGAGGTACATGCGGACCGTGTCTGCTCCGACTCTCTCTACTTCTCCATCAGGATCAATGACATTGCCTTTGGACTTGCTCATCTTTTGTCCATCAGGACCCAAGATAAGCCCACGGTTCATTCTTTCTATATATGGCTCTGGATCTTTGACTAATCCTAGATCAAAAAGAGCTTTGTGGAAAAATCTGGAATATAAAAGGTGCATGGTGGTGTGCTCTGCCCCACCAGAATATTTTTGGACTGGTAGCCAGGCATCCATCTTTTCTATACTTGCAAATTCTTTCTCATTTTTTGGATCAGTGTAACGTAAGAAATACCAAGAAGAATCTACAAAAGTATCCATAGTGTCGTACTCTGGGGTCCAACCAAGCCCAAAAATTTTCTCGGTTCTTTCTTTTAATTCTTTGGAAGATCCAAGGGGTGAAGTACCTTTGGGTGTGAAATCAATGTCATCTTCTGGTAGTACCCATGGCAAATGCTCATCTGGTATCGAATGAGGCTTCCCATCTCTATCATAAACTACTGGTATCGGCGCTCCCCAATATCTCTGCCTACTCAATAGCCAATCTCTTAATTTATATTTAGTTACCTTTTTGCCAAACTTTTCTATAATTTTTTCTCTGGCTTCTTCCGAGTCTATCTCGCTGAATTCTCCAGAGTCTATCAAAATTCCCTCACCAGTATGGACAGTGTATTTTGGATCCATCTTCTCTTTCCAGTTTTCTATCTCCGCATGAGTCATCACTTCATAGTTGAGATCTTTTGGGTCCAACCATGTGATCTCAAATTTTTCGTGATCTTCGAGATTTTGAGCTATTTGGTTGTCGTCTTCGAGCTCAAACAAAATACCGGTAGTGTAAGAAATTCTATTTTGATCTTTATGTGCAGCGAAATATTCAGCTCTCACTCGGCCATTCAAAACTTTGATTAATTTCAAATTGGTAAAACCAGTCTCACTCCTCACTTCTCTCCTTGCCGCTTCTACCACGTCTTCTCCGTCCTCCACTCCACCCATGGGAAAGGTTGTCCAATCAAAAAGCTTCCACTTTAGTGCCAAGTATTTACCTGTACGAGGATTTAGGACAATCGGGTGGACGTTCACTCTTGGTACTATCTTTTTACCTTCTACTGGTGGATTTCTCTTATCTACAATATTAGGCAAGACGACTTCTCTCACTTCCAAATCATATTTTTTAGCAAACTGAAAATCACGCTCGTCGTGGGCTGGTACGGCCATCACTGCTCCAGTACCATAATTGCCGAGGACATAGTCAGCAACCCAGACTGGTATCTTCTCACCTGTCGCTGGATTTATGACCTTGATCCCTTTTATCTCTACCCCCGTCTTTTCTTTCTTGGCATCCGTCCTCTCTATTTCTGTTTTCTTTTTGACTTCTTCTATATAGTTTTTAATTTCTGATTTGTTTGTAATTTCGGATTTCGGATTCAGAATTTCTTGTGTGAGCCACGGATGCTCTGGTGCTAACACAAGATATGTCGCACCATACAAAGTATCTGCTCGAGTAGTAAATACTGGAATTGAAAATTGAAAATTAGAAATTGAAAATTCTATTTGAGCTCCTTCCGACTTGCCTATCCAATTTCTCTGTGCGTCTTTGATCGCCGTGGGCCACTTCAAATCGTCCAAGTCACTAAGCAGCCTCTCCGCGTAATCAGTAATTTTGAAAAACCATTGCTCCAAATCTTTCTGCACTACTTCTGTACCACATCTGTCACACTTACCATTTATGACCTGCTCGTTGGCTAGCACCGTCTGATCTTCGGGACACCAGTTTACACTGGCTTTCTTTTTGTAAGCTAAACCTTTCTTATAAAATTGTAAGAAGAGCCACTGGGTCCATTTATAATATTCTGGGTCTGCCGTCACCACCTTGCGCGACCAATCAAAAGATCCACCCATACTTGCGAGCTGTTCCTCCATATGAGCAATATTTTCATAAGTCCACTTTTTTGGATCCAAACCTCTCTTTATCGCTGCCCTCTCTGCCGGCAATCCGAACGCATCAAACCCAATCGGAAACAAAACATTAAAGCCTTGCATCCTCTTCATCCGAGCGAAAATGTCTGGTACAGCAAATGCGTACCAATGCCCGATATGCAAATTTCCCGACGGATACGGAAACTCAAACAAATTATAAAAATTCTTTTTACCATCTACTTTATCTTTGGTCTCATAAATCCCATCTTCCTGCCATTTTTTCTGCCATTTTTGTTCTATGTCTTTATGATCGTATTTGTCTTGCATGATTAAAATATACAATAAAAAAGGAAATAACTCACCCTCCTCACTATCGTGTGGTCCCTCTCTTATTTCAAGAGAGGGCTAACGGCTCAAATGGCAGGAAATGAGCCGTTAAAACTACAAAACATCTCCCTCATATTTCAACCTTGACAAATTATGCATATTTGCTATGGTATGGACAGACTTGGAAACAAGAGTCTTTGAAAAGAAAAGGAGAATAGGGTATGGATTTTGTGAGGTTTCTTCACGGTCCCCTACTTGGAACATTGGGTGGGCTTATCCTACTTTTTGTTTTAGCACACATTGTGCTAAGAGTTGTCGACGAGGACATGAAGCCAGTGATCTATAAAGGTCGTAATTGGCTTACGGTCTTTTTGTTGGCAATGCTCGCATGGTTCGCCTTCACGGCGGCTACAGTCAATGAAGTACCACGGAATGTGATTGACAGATCCGTGGTCAACGAGCGCGCTGATGTGCTCGAACAACAAGGCAAAGATGCAAAAGAAGCGGCGAAGAAAGACGCTGAAGAAAAGAGGTGACGTACATGACAACCAAGAAAGCATTTGCAATCATGATTGCCCTGACAGCGCTCTTCCTTACAGGCTGTGGTAACGAGATCAAAAATATTCCTCCGGGGTATATTGGCAAGATGCTCACACCAACAGGCTGGGAGGATAAGACATGGGAAGCCGGCCAAGTAGATATTGGTGTGGCTGATTTTTCTGGTCGTGGCAACTCACTTGTTATTTGCGAAGCGACCAGTGTCACTATCAAAGAAAGTTTCGATAAGCCTTCGGCGGCGAATGGTAACGAAGATCATCGTATCATTGCTAAAGACAAGACACCGCTTGCTGTGGATGTTTACGTCCAGGTGATGGTGCCTGATGACAAGAAGATGCGCGATAGCATTTTCGCTCAAGTAACAGCATTTCCAGAGAAAGACAATGATCGAGTCAGGAAGATTACTCTTGAGCAAATCTATAATCAGTTCGCTCGGATGACCATCCGAGGTAAGACTCGTCAGATATTTTCGGAGTATAGCGGTTATCAAGATGTCATGACTAAGTATGATCAAGTTTCTAAGCAGGTTGCGGGGATGATTGCAGAAACCTTCAAAGAGACAAGAGTACCACTTAAGCTTGTTGCAGGGCAGCTTTCCAACGTGAAGGCTGACGCAACAGTCTGGGCAGCCGAAAATGAAAAGGCAGCCGCATCTGCACAAGTAGCGGTCATTGACGCTATCGGTACAGCCATGAGAAACAATCCTGCCTACTTGGAGAAATACAAGTGGGACGTCCTCAAGGATATTGCTGGAAAGCAAAACCTGACCATTATCGTCGATGGTGGACGTGGTGGTATGTCGTACACTCTCCCCTCCTCAAAATGATCCTGTTTCAAAAGGCTCGGTTCCATTACGGAATCGGGCCTGTTTTTTTATCCCCTCACCTGCGTTGGGTAAGCTACTGGATCGATGATGCGGGAGAAGCAATGACGACCAGATGGATGATTCCAATTTTCATTCATGCCAACTTTGGAGACAGCTGGTTCATAAGGCGCTGTACCTCCTCTACGAGACATATTGAACACAGCGCAGATTTCAAATGTCATGTTGCCAGTGCCTCTATACTCATAAGGAGTCTGATTTTGAAGGTCTGGAGGGATGTTAGGTAAGGATTGTGGAATAGTGCCATTCGTCTGCCAATAGCTAATCACTTGCCACTGCATGTTTTGTAAGTCAGAAATTTTTTGATCGTCATACCTCATGAGCCTTTGGGTGCGTGGACTGCCCAAGACAGCAAAGCCAAGAATAATAAATATGATTACTACCAGAGTTGCGACAATAGCCCACATTTTTCTTCTCGAATCTGGAAGTTTTTCTCGAATATCATTTAGATAAAATCCAAAAATGAGCGCGGTGACGAGAAGGACGGAGAGTGCTTTGAGTAAGAAGCCGAGGGTGAGCTCTTGGCCGTTTAAGAAAGTATAAAGCACCATGACCAAATCCCCTGCCAAGATTACTCCAGCTACGAAGAGAGTGATGTAGGTGAGCCACTTTCTTATTGGTAATTCTTTTTTGGATGGGTCGGTGGTGTATGATCGATGGACGAGGCGAGAAATAAATATGAAGAGTGGAAAGACGATGATGAGAGTGGCGACCGGCAAGCTCAACTCCGCGGATCCACTTTTGTAATAGTTGTTATAAATAGTGGTGATCGTCGGGTAGACGTGGTTTATGATTTTGAATACAAGATTTAAAAAGCTCGCGGTGACTACATACAGACCGACCATGGCACCTAAATGCAAAAAGAAGTCTCGAGCGCTAGCTCGCCCTGAGGAATTTGAAGGGTTGGTTGGTTCCATAAATTTGTGTTTTAATTTTAATCCACTTTTACTCTACCATTATAGCACAATCGTGGTATTTTTGATTAGGAGGTTCCTTAGATGGAAGAAATGTTTGATAAAGAGTTTAAGGATCTTTTTGAGGCATGTCGACCTCACATAAACGAATATCACGTTGTGTCCGTGGAAAGTCTTTTGAAAAAGGAGGGTATAACTCCCGCTTCTTCAGAAGTAGAAGCGCACAAGGAGGCTTGCTATCATCTGAAGGCAGGTCTTGTTACTTCTTTGCTTCGAGAAATAGAAGATCTTGAACTGGGGGAGAAAGATAAAGTCAGGGTGATCTTTAGAATATTGGAGAGGTTCCTTGAGGAGAGGACGGACCCAAAGGTATTTGAAATGTTTCAAGTCGACTAAGTCGTAATAATGCAAAGTGCTCTAGCGGAAGCTCGGGCACTCTTTTTATATTCTAAATTCAATCACGTCGCCGTCTTGGACGATGTATTCTTTACCTTCGGTGCGCAACCAACCCTTTTCGCGAGCGGCGCCGTAGGAGCCGGCTTCGAGGAGTTTGTCCCACTCTATCACCTCAGCTCTTATAAATTTATCTTTAAAATCATTGTGAATAGCTCGGCCAGCTTCGGGCGCTGTCGAGCCGCGCTTCACTGTCCAACCGCGAGTCTCGTCTTCACCAGTTGTAAAAAATGTAATCAAGTCGAGTGTCTCATATGCTTTCTTAATCAGATCATCCAGGCCTTTGCCAAAAATCGGATCTACTTCCACATAAGGCCCTGGAATTTTTTCCAAAATATCACGTCGATTTTCACTTGCTTCGGAAGTATTTATTACATACAAAATCGGTTTTTGGAGGCCGGCCAGTTCCAATTCTAGATTTATTATTTCGATATCAAAGAGAGGATCAACCTTGCCCGCTACATGGATGATACTTTTATCTTCAAAAATACGGACCACTTCGGCGATAGCATCTACCTCTGCAATATGCGAAAGAAATTTATTACCACGACCCTCCCCTTTTGAAGCTCCTTGTACCAAACCAGCAATATCTACGAACTCCACCACTGCGGGGATTTTTTTATTTGATTTAGAAAACTCATTTAGTCTTTCGAGCCGCTCATCCGGCACTGCAATAATTCCCACCGATGGATCGATAGTACAAAAAGGATAATTCTCTGCCGGCACCTTGCTTCTAGTAAGTGCGTTGAAAAGTGTGGACTTCCCCACATTCGGCAACCCAACAATTCCAATCGATAAGTTCATAGATAGTAGGTTATAGACATTAGCTCCAATAGTCAAAGTTTTGAAAATGTTTGAAAATAGAGCTTCCCCTTCTCAAACTCCTTGATTAAGTTTAGGTCCTTTTCTTTCCATCTCATAGACCAACCTCTTTTGTGGGGTTTACATAAAACACAAGAACGCGTTTTGTTTTTAAAGCGCTTCCTCATATCCTTATTTGGTTATTTTGTATGTTGCTTTCTCAAAACTGGATGCGGGAGTACTTTGTACCCGCAAAACGAGTGTTTATTCAGCTTTTATTTTTGTATTCTCCTAAGACCTATCTCAAGAAAATAGAGCTTCCCAGAAACAACCAGGATCTTGCTCAAATTACCCTCATATAAAAAATAGTCTGCAGATAATTTCTTATATGATTTTGTGGATAATGGGAGGTTCAGTTTATCTACTCCCACCGATTGTGAGTAAATCGTAATTTTGCTCGTTAACTAAGCTACTCAACCCTTTTGTCTTTCACCTATACCTTATCCCCTCACTTGGGATTATTCAGTTAATCCAGTTTTGAAAATGCAACTACCTTAATACTAAACAGTGTTGCAAGAGTTGCGACAGTGATCTGTGGAAAAATTGTGGATAATAAATCTCCTAAAAATAAAGATCAAAAAATTTCATTGCGTCTTTTGGGGTTCTCATATCGAGCTTAGACAATAGGTTAAAAAATTGTTTTCTTTGTTTTATATCTTCTGATTGACTGTTTTTAATAACCTTAGTATCACACCCGACTAATTCATGGTGAATTTCTATAATACTGGCCCATTTTTCTGATTGTGCCTGCCGGGATCATTTTTACTTTTTTGAAATTAGATTCAAGATAAGCTTTACCACCTTTTCTTTGTGAGTAGGGTCGCTTTCGGCAACCATGATCGTGAGTGCTGTCAAAGCAGAAGCATTTAGTTTTTTTGTATCCAAAATATTTGCCTGATCCAAAAACCAGACAAAAGCAAAAGCTCCACTTCTCTTATTACCATCAATGAATGGATGATTTTTGACCATAAAGTACAAAAGGTGCGCTGCCTTTTCTTCAGCAGTCGGGTACAACTCTTTGCCGCCAAATGTTTGCATCACATTGCCGACAATTCCAGCTACATTTCCTAGAGTTCTTTCTGTCCCGAAAATATCAGTTGCTTCTGACTTTTTCAAAAGATTTTGTTTTAATTGAGCGAGATTATTTGTAATTTTTTCAGCAGTTAAATCAACCTTTTTCTTGGTTAATTTCCCTTTTGGTAAGAGCTCTTTGTCATAAGCATCAAGTGAAAGCCATGTGTCAGCGAAGAGAGAAACCAATTCAACTACATCTTTTGATTCTGTAGCTGATCCAGTTGGTAACAATTTTTTGATATCTTCAACTACATTCAAAAACTGCTCGTAATTTTTAGCAATACGATTTTTATTTACGGTGTATCCGTCTACAATATAATTATGCAAAGTTTTGGTCGCCCAAATCCTAAATTGAGTTGCTGTTTTGGAATTGACTCTATAACCAACGGCAATGATTGCGTCAAGATTGTAAAATTGAGTTTTATATTTTTTACCATCACCTGCAGTATGTTCCAAAATGGAACTAACTGAATTTTTATTTAGTTCTTTTGTGTCAAAGATATTTTTTAAATGCTTTGTAATAGCTGGTCTTTGAGTACCAAAAAGTTTGGCTATTTGATCCTGTGTGGCCCAAATAGTTTCTTTGGTAAAATCACCCTTGAGTTCAATTGCTCCAGATTTTGCTTGATATATAACAACATTTTTTTCTTTGTTTTTATTTCTAACCATCAAATTATTATAATGAAAATTTACTCAAAAAGAAAGCCAGTTGAAGTTTTTCATTACAACATAAAATTTACAAAAAACTATATCCGACGCTAAGCGTTTGATATGGAGTTTTTACAATGAAATTTTAAGCAAAAATAAAGGGGCTGCGTACCTGCGCAACCCCCATTCTACCCACTTAATAACGACGGATCTTCAAAAGTTCTTTAGCACTCTTTTTAAGGGGTATATACTTGATCTTCTGAGCAACTTCCCTAAGACCGTCCAGAGACTTAAATATTAGACGTTGATCATCCACGTCCATCTCTTTCACGTACTTCGTTATTTCTTTGAGCCAGTTGGCGAAATGATCGATCTTGAGACTGACACGCCTTCCAGTGAATTGCTTCGGATTTCTTCGCGCAGCCCTCATTCTTTTGCCGAATTCTTGTCTGATTGAAGTGGTTACCTCACTCTGACTCAAACCATTTGCGACTGCTTCCTCAGCAAACCTTAACTGATCTTCTTGCTTGGAAAGAGAAGCAATCTTTTCTACCTGAGGAATACCGAGACGTTTTTCTGCAACCATCTTTTGAACGGGAGCAGGTAAACTGAGTAGTTTGAGACGATTTCGAACGAGAGCTTCTTTCACTCCCAGACGTTGAGCAATTACTCGTTCACTCAAATGAAAAGTCTTCGCGAGAGTAAAAAACCCAGAAGCCTCTTCAAAAGGAGTCATATCTTGCCTCTGAAGATTTTCCGTGAGCATTAGTTCGAGGGTACGTTGATCGTCGACGTCCCTCAAGACAACCGCCATAATAGTTGTTTCCTCTTGTCGTTTGGCGATTGCAAGACGGCGAGAACCGATGATCAGCTCATATTGCGTTCCTGTACTGGTAGTTGGTCTTACAACAACAGGATAAATGGTTCCGAACCTCGCTACCGATTGACCAAGTCCCACCATCATCTCCTCCTCGTAAAGTTTACGGAGAGGAAATTTGCTCTGATGAATCGCCTTGATGGGCAACTCAACAACGTTATTTCTGGTTAGCGTATTCAATTCTTCTTTCTCCTTTTTATAGCGAACTCTCGAGCCTGAAATTCTATTGTTTCAGACTGCTGTTGATCAAGTCTTCGTAGCCATGCTTTGTAAGACCAGACCTGAAGATATTTGCGATAATCTAAGCCTGCCGCTTCAACTGCACTACCCCAATCACCAAAATATTTGATTCCTTGGGCGAACAACCCTCCATCATAATCAATGTGAATGAATTTGGAACTCAAGGGGACATGAGCTTTCGCAAGTTTACGAATCTCTGCAAGAACTTTCTGTTTGGTCCACTGGCGACATCCACGCACAGAATCATAATCGAACCCGGCAGCTTCAATAGCATTTTTCCAACTTCCGAAAACTTTCACTCCTCCACCAAACAAGTTGTGGTACCCATTTCGTTGGAGAAAGTAACCAAAGAGTGGAAACCCTTCTCGATAAAGATTTCGTATGTCTCGAATTACTTTTTTCGCTGTCCAAATTGTTTTAAGATCCTGTACCGAATCTGGATCGATTCCAGCAAGCTTGAGCGCTTTTCGCCAACCACTTGCACCAAAATGACGTGTTGCAGCCCTATATAGATTGTGATCCTCCACATCCACGATTGATCCGTTGAGCAAAAGTTTTTTACGTTTGCGCGAACGAATCTTTTTTATTATGAGTTCGCCAGTCCAATCAGTCTTTTCGTGAAGACGTACCTCTTTATGGTAATCAAGGCCCGCAGCTTCAATTGCTTCTTTCCATCCACCCCAGTACTTATAAGCAGCTCCGTAGAGGGGATGATTGTTTGTCTGTATGTAGTTGGAGTTTATCTTTTCACCAGCTGCATGAAGTTTGGTAATCGTCTTAACGACAATCTCCTTACTCCACTTGGGACACTCACGTCTCTTTTTGACTTTATCGTAGGCAATACCAGCAGCAACAATGGCTTTCGTCCAGTTACCGCAGTATTTGAGTGCTGCCTGATAAAGTGGAGATTGAAATCGTTGAACATACCACGAGTTAAGCGGTTGCTTGTCTTGTTGTAAGCGTTTAATTGCCTGAACAACTTTGTTTCTATTCCATTGCTGCATCAGTATCACCTCCTTTCCATAGAATTTTTAATGTACAATGGCCATCATTATTTTATATCATTATTTAGGTAATGTAAATAAGAAAAAATCTATTAAGGCTTTTTTATCACAACATAAAACTCACAAAAATCTATATCCGACGCTAAGCGTTTGATATGGACAGATTGCAAAGATGTGGTTTTATTTTATCTAATTTTTATGGAATTTTATAAAAAAAGCTCACACATGCGCGCGAGCTAAGGATTCGATTTCTCGGAGGAGTCCCATTGAATAGATTTTGTTTTCTCCGAATTGTTGAGCTTGTTGGTATTGGATTTCCATTTTTAGTTGATCTAGTCCCAATTTCTTTAATCTAGCTTGCATGGTCATTTTATTCCACCAATACAACATAGGATCTCTGTATTTTGGATCCTTGGTTTCGTGTTCCAACCAAATAAGATAGTTAAAATTTACAATACTGGCCCCAAGAGAGTCGCTACTTTTCAGACGATACAGCATGATGTACCTCCTCGAAAATAGTACATAAAAATACGAGATAATACAAATTAGTAAACTCGGCTCCCCCACTCCTTCATTTTATTTATCCACTTTTGCTTTTTGGAGTCGGAAATATTTTTGACAGGGCCGATTTTTTTGATTGAGACGGAGAAGCCAGCGAACCAGAGGATCCCCTTCTTTATTTCGTTGGTTGTGTCACCAAATATAAGTCGAGTGAAAAATGGGTGAGCGTCGGAGGTGACAAAGACTCTAGCAGTCCTGCCTTTTAGTAACCTCTTCCAGCCGATATCGTGCATACAACCTTCTTGATTGAAAGAAAAAGCAAAGCTCGGCAACCAGATGCGATCAAACATACCTTTGAGGAGTGCAGGCATAGTAGACCACCAAGATGGATAGAGTATGACAAAGTGCTCGCACCACTTTATGTCTTCTTGAATTTTTTGCAGGTCTGGTTCCAACTCCTGAATTTGTTTGTAGCCTTTGTGCAAAATGGGATCAAAATGCAGGTCCCCTAGGTTTGTTTGCCTCACTTCGTGCCCCGCTTCTCTTGCTCCTTCTGCGTAAGTATTGGCAAAATCAACGTTCATGCTCTCGCTATCTGGATGGCCGACTAAAATAAATATTTTCATAGAAGTATTATAACTCACCCTCTCACTATCGTGTAGCCCCTCTTTTACTACAAGAGAGGGTTTCCGAATTCCCCCTCTTAATTTAAGAGGGGGCTAGGGGGTGATATTTATAATGGCCAACCCTCCCCAAAGTCCGCCGAAATCCCCAAGCTCGGCTTTTTTGATGATGGGAAGCTCTGGGAAAATCTTCAAAATATCTTTCAAATATTCTCCTGCTTTATCGAGGGGTATAGCTGGATTGCCTGTAATCATCGAGCCACCGAGTACTACACAGTCGGGCGACCACTCTACTATTATATTATTAAGTCCAATTGCAAGAAATCTAGCATGCTCCTCCCAAACCCGTTGGTCAGTAATTTCTTTTGGATGTTTACCGGTCTTTTGGTGTAATGCTCTGCCTGAAATCAAATCCTCGAGTGTCTTCCCCTCTCCTCCCTCAATATCTATAATTTGCTGACCTGGCTCAAAGCCGACCGACTTCTCATCTATCTTCCTTTCTACAATCCTTGCACCACCCACTCCGGTCGATACTGTTATATAAGCAACTATACCAAACCCTTTGCCTGCTCCAAAATTCGCTTCTCCAAGTCCGGCCATTGCGGCATCATTTTCTATATTTATTTCTGCTTCAAATTCTTTTTGTAAATCTTCTTTCAACTTCTCTTCGCTCCAGCCGATGCTTTTGGTAATTCCCCCTACAATATTTTTTATTTCTCTCCCATTTGTTACTTTTTTTATATTTTCGATAAAAACAGCAATTCCCTCTTCGTAATTTTTGACAGTCTCAAAAACTATTGGCTCTTCAAAAGATTCTCCGTTTAGAGAGTAAGCCACTCTGGTCTTTGTCCCACCTATATCAAATAGAATCGAGTTCATTTTTTATTTCTGATTTATAATTCTCAACTGCCGGCTGATCGTACGGATCGACTTCGAGAAGTCTGGCAAGAGTGAGGACTGTTTTCATCAAGAAGCCCATGAAGCCACCCAAACTTCTTTCATCGATCTTATCAATCTCATAAGTCATAAACGGTAAACCAGCTTCTTCGTAAGCTTTTTTTACATTTTCATAAGCAGTGCGGTTGACTGTGTTTTCTATCTCTCCCGTCGAGCAAATAAATATAGTAAATCTGTTTTTCGGCCCACCCAAATATAGCTCAAGCATGGAGTGTAGGTCAGTGGGCCCGATCGATACGGTAGGAGTGATGATAGATAAACTTTCGGCAACGAGCTGACGAGACCATTTGCCTAGGTCCTCGAGTTCAGAATTGAAAATAAAAAAGTCCAAAATATCTGCCGCCTGTTTTTTATGATATTCAAAAATATCTTCAGCTAGGCGAGATGTGGAGTTGGCGTCTACTTCTTTGCCGCCAGCTACAAAAGATTCGGTATCTAAACTAACGATAGAAAGGAGTGTGGTATGAGCCACAGTGAAAGCGCTAAAGCGACCACTAGTATCTCCTTCCCATTCCAAATGCTCTACGCTTTTTTCTTCAGCCAATTTCCAGAGAGGAGTGTCTTTGGTTGAGATGATCAAGATTCTGTCTTCAATACCGATACCAAATTTTTCTGAAAGGATATCAAATGTTTTATGATATGTTGCCAGAGTTTCTTCTGTAGTACCTGATTTGCTCACTGCTATTAAGACCATCTCTTCTTTGCTCGCAATATTATTGTTTACAAAATCTTTCACTTCTTCATACTCTCGCGTATCTGGCGCTTCTAGAAAGAAAACTTTTTTATCGAGGTCTGTCTTGTGCAAGGTCATCGCGTTCCACACTGCCTTGCCTGCTAGGTCTGATCCACCAATACCAACTACAAATATATATTTAGAATTTTTATACTTATCCATTTAGCTATTATATCACCCCCAGCCCCCTCTTACATTAAGAGGGGGAAAAGAAAAAAGCTCCGACCATACGGTGTCGAAGCTGTTTCGCCGAGGATGAGTCCTCGGCGCTCGTTTCCCTCAAAAACAATGAAGGGCGAGAATGTTAAAACTTTTTCCCCTGAAGACTTTCCACTCTCCTCGCTTGTTTAGTGGATTTGCCTTCCTTTCTGTCTGACTGTAGGCGCGGTCAATACTTGCTTGTGCAATAATTGACCACAGACCCAGCAGGTTTTCCTCTTGTTATTATGATGATTCTCTCCGCCGCATTGGCAGACAATCATCTTGGGTCGCAGCGGGTTTCTGCCCGCATCTATAATCGTGTTCGAAGTTGAAGCCACGATTTTCTCCTCTCGAGCAAGCCTCAAATCAAATATGAAGCTTTTGTGAACTTTACTACTCCTATCTTTATATACCTATATAAGAAATAATGCAAGCAAAAGGCCGTTGGGGATAACTTTCCCAACGGCCTTGACGACAGCGAACTCACCCCTGAACTCGCACTCCCACACTAGGCTGAAGCGGACGATGAAAACTGCTCCTCAAAAAAAGATACTGGAGGAGACAAGTCTGGTGCTGGTAGCACCTTGCGGATCGCTTGCCCATTTTTGATAGGTTTCGCGAATTGGATGCTGAACTGGGGATTTGGTCTCCCCGACTTTGCCGCCAAGACTGCTTTGACCGAATTGAAGATAGAAAGCATCTCCTCCGGCCGCAGATCTTCAGAAGAATGCAAACAGAACGGTTGTCCATCTTTTGCATACTTCTCGAAAGCATCCTGAATTTCGTCTACACTCAATTGCTTCATCGCACCATCCTAAAGTGGGATTAAACTACTACTTTCTTCACTATACTCTCATCATATAAAAAAATCAACCAAGCGCCTCCTTGTGGATAACGCTTGGTTGAGTAAGTGAATTCATTTCGCTCTATTTTCCCTCCGATAGAGGAGGACTAAGCACAAAAATCCTAATGCCGAAAGAAACATTGTTCTTGGCTCTGGGATTTTATCTTCCGGTATGTTAGGCACCGAAGGTATTGTAGGAGGGACCCTAAATACTTCGATGTCCATAGAAGGACAGGTGAGTGTACCTCTACCGTACCATGTTGTCATAGGAGCTTGCTGACCACCCAAGTGGGAAGTCAGGTTCATGACTGCTCCTTCACCACACTTTGCTCCGACTAATGGTTTCCTAAAGGCAGTGAAGAACAACTCTTCACTGCCCTGTCTCCAGAGCTGCCCATCATCAAAGAAGACGGTTGT
>Ga0209542_10003136_pt1 | contig 35753 bp, 34 predicted proteins | sample RifCSPhighO2_01_FD_184028 | JGI IMG/M metagenome (GOLD analysis project Ga0209542, IMG submission 184028) | Soil microbial communities from Rifle, Colorado - Rifle CSP2_plank highO2_0.1 (SPAdes) (version 2) | ecosystem: Environmental > Terrestrial > Deep subsurface > Rock core/Sediment ...
CCCGCCACATCGGACGCAAAATAAACCGGCGGCCCGCGGATCTTTTGGATGGGATAATTCGTAAGGTGCTCCAACTCCAGGAGGATGAAGCAGTGCCCAGTTCCGCTAAACGAAAGCGAATTGAGGGTCTTGTATTCCGCAAGGTGAAGCTGCTTTACAACCGATGCCTCGCAGCGCCTAAGCTGCGGCACCAGGATGTCACTTACGAGGTTTTTGGGCCTTGCGAGCCGGATCAGGAGGATGTTGCGTTCCTTGAGGCAATCCTCGAGTGCCTTTGGGGAATATTCCCGTTTTTCGCGGATGAAAAAGGCATCAGAGGGGGAATTGAGGAACGAGCGCGATAGGGCAATGAAGAGTGCAAAACTGCGCAGCGTTATGGCAGCGGCGGCATTCCGGTTGCGGTCAATGAAATCCATTATTATCAGGGGGGTTGTGAAGCGTTTTTTCAGCTGGCCAAACTCCTGGTCGTAATAATCCTCAATGTCGAGGATTACGGGCGGCTTCCACTTGGATGCCTCCTGCAGCAGGTTCCTAAGCGAGCGGTAATTGAGGACCAGGTACTCGCACACAAGCCCGGAAAAGCCCCCTACTTCCAGTTCCGCCCCGTAGATGCCATGCGCCTTGAGGAGCGCTTTTAGCACCCGCACATCCCGCTTCTGCTTTTCAGTTAGGTGCTTTTGAAGATATTGGGCATGGAGGGGGGTGCGGTCCACGGCGGATATGATACCCTCGTTGACCTCAATTTTGAAGCATGGCACGATCTCGAGCTTGTATCCGGCTAGGCGGCCTTGAAGATAGGGGTGTTCGGCATAATGCATCTCCCAGCTTGCCGGCAAAACCCGCTTTACGGTTGAAACCGTCTCCCTCACAATCGCATCCTTGCTCTTTTCCTTTGGGAATGCAACAAAGATGTCAATGTCCCTATCCCCCCGGATCCCGGTGTCACGCGCAGTTGAACCCACGAAAAACAAGGTTGCCCTCGACCCAAATGCCCGTTGCAGCTTTGCTTTTATGCCTTCCGCGAACGCCTTCTCCTTTTCCGCCTCCTCCTTTGTTGGGGAAATCCTTTTTGCCACTGAGGAGAATATGTTCTCGTAAATAGGGTCGGGTTTGCGGCTAGCCATATGCTAATAAATAATCCGGGGCGGTTTAAAAAATAGGCATTTACGACGTTTGCTCGGGACCTGGCGCTTTCGCATCTTTCTTCTTCCATTCCCCCTTCTTGAAATCCTTCTTCCCCCAGCTTGCCTTGCTCTCGCATTTCGGGTTAAGGCACATCTCAAATGGGCGCTTGCCTTTCCTAATTACCTTGATTTCAGGTATCCCGCATACTTTGCAAAGCGTGTTCTTTGGCTCAATGAGCGCATTCCGTGGCAACGGGAATATGTTCCTGCAATTCGGGTAGCTGCTGCAACCAACAAAGAAGCCGTACCGGCTCTTCCTTATCTGGAGGTCGCCTACCTTGCACAAATTGCACTTCCCGAGTACAGATGCATTCTTTTGCGCAATGTCATGGCCTTTCAAAAGGCCCTTCCCGACCTTTTCCTCGTTCAGCTTGAATTCCTCGAGTATCTTCAGGAGCACTTTCCGGCCCTCCTCCACAACCTCGCTTCCCTTGCGCTGCCCCTTCTCGATCTTTTCAACGCTTTCCTCGAATTCGCGCGTGAGCGTCTCGTTTATGATTTCGGGAACGTTTTCCGATAGCGCCTCATAGATTGCCATCCCAAAGGAGGTGACCTTAATGCTTTTCTTATCCGTCAAATAGCTCCGGTTGTAGAGCGTATCCACGACAACCGAGCGAGTGGCCTTAGTCCCCAGGTTTTGCCGCTCTAGCTCGCGTATGATGCTTGCGGGGGTGTAGCGCCTTGGGGGCTGGGTTTCCTTTTCCAGTTTTTCCACCCTCTCAATTGCCACCCTTTCGCCCTGCTTGAAATCAGGGAGGATGATTTCCTCCAGGTGCAGGTAAGGTTTGTAGAATGCGAACCAGCCCTCCTCGATTGTGCGCGTGCCATCGGCAACGAAATTGTGGGATGATATTTTGAGCGTAACTTTCATGCTCTCGCGCTTTGCCTCGGGGGCGAATGTGGACAGGAACCGCCTTACGATCAAATCATACAATTTGCCCTCCTCGGGGGAGAGCTTTTGTGCAATTTGGCCTGTTGGGTAGATGGAAACGTGCGCGCTATCCGTCTTTTCGCCCTCGTGGGGAACAAGGCGGTTTTGGGAAATGAGGAGCGATGCGAACTTGGAATAGGCGGCATTTTTCCCTACCTGCTCGATGATTTTGCGAAGGCCCAGCTTTTCGGGCAATTTCTGCGAAGAGGTGCGGGGATAGCTTATGTATGCGCCCTCGTACAGCGACTGGGCGATCTGCAATGTCCTTGTAGGCGACATCCCAAAATTCCTATAGGCCTCCACCTGCATCGTCGTCAAATCGAAGGGGACGGGCTGCAATTGCCTGAATTTGCGGCTCTCGACCCTTTCAACAACGCCGGATTTTTCGGCGCTGCACTCCGAGTAGACGGCATCCGCCTCCCTGGCATCGAAGAATCTGCCCTTTTCGTGCAGGAAATCGGTCTTCCTTGCATGTGCATGTATCTCGAAGTATTTTTCGGGCTTGAATTTGGCGATTTCCTTTTCCTTATGGGCAAGGATGGCAAGTGCGGGCCCTTGCACCCGACCAATGGAGAGCACCTTGAACCTGCCTGCGCTTCGAAGGGCGTGCATTAGCGCCCGGCTGCAGTTGATACCCCAATAGAAATCCATAATGTGGCGGGCCTCCCCTGCTTCGATTGCCGACACATCAAGCATTCCGGCACTCGCGTATGCCTCGCGCAAATCCTCCTCCGTAAGAGTGGAAAAGAGCATCCTTTTTGCGCTCTTGCCTTTGCCCATATGGTTTATGATGTTCCCTGCAATAAGCGATCCTTCAATGTCATAATCTGTGGCGGATACGAGCTCGGTTGCCTCCTTTCCCAGCTTCTGCAGCACCTGGAGGTATTTCCTAGTGAAATCGGATGAATCACTAACTTCGCTCGAGGCCTTCCATTCAATGTCGAAAACGGGGTAGCCCGAGCCCTTCTCCTTCTGTGCAAGAGTGTAGACATGGCCAACTGCGGGCGCCACATACACCTTCATCCCGTCCTTTTCGAATTCGTAGTAATTGACGCCATGCAGATTGCTGGTTTTGTAATTGGGACTAAGGGCGGCGGCTATTTTCTGCGCGGTTTTTGGCTTTTCCGAAATTATCAGCTGGACCGTTTGCTTGGTTGCCGGCTTGGTTGAGGGCTTTGATGCCGATTTGGCTGCTTTTACCATAGAAGGTTATATTGAAGCGGCTAACCCATTAATATAAACGATGGTTGATTTTGCGCAAAAAAAAGAAAAGTGCGGATTTTGGAGGCTTTACTCGTAAAGCGGGAGAGATTATGACGCCCGATCCATGATGCATCAGGCACTACTTCAAAACCGTGTATTTGCTCAGGTAGATCTGCACCTTGAGCACCTCCAGGAAGGGCAGGATGAGGATCGCATTCACCAGCACCGCAAGGTAGCGGGCATAGGGAATGCTTGCCGATAGCTCGATGAAAATTGCCGTATTCAGGAGAATGAGGAAGACGGCAATTGCAAGGAAGGCCAGGAAGAACGCGAATCGGCGGAATATGACGGATATGCTCATGTAGACGGAATTCGTGATGCTAAGGTCGTCTATTACCAGCGCCTGGGGCACGAACAGGATGATGATCGATAGCAGCGAGGACATGAAAAGGCCAATTGAGGAGGTGAGCTGGTAATCGTAAAGGAAGAGGTTAAGCAGGAGGGTTATCACGAACACAAAAAGGAACACCGTGAACATCCGGATGGTATTGGCCTCTATCTTCTCGTGCTCGTAGTGGGTCAGCCGCTTGAGGGTGCGCTGGGACTTGATCACCAGGTTGATTGCCACAAGGGTGTAGGAAAAAATGGCAAGGGACAGGAGGAACACTGCAAGGGTTATCAGCGCGTCCAGCGAGGTGATGTCGGTTTGGATGCTGCCGTACCTGAGGAATATGCCCGAAAGCGAAATGAAATTCTCGAACTTGGTTGAGAGCAAAAAACCAGAGCGAATGGAAAGGAGAAAAATGAGATGAGCTTGAAGTTCTTGTTATATGCCTCAAAAGTATGCGAAAGCACTTCAGAAAAGGACATGTCGCTCCCCCGAATATCAACATGCTTGCAAGATTAAAAACATATTGCTTGTACGAATATGGAAAGCATGAGAATAGTACTCACGGGGACGCCCGGCACTGGCAAAACGAGCATCGCGGCGAGCCTTGGGAAGATGCTCCCGTGCGAAGTTGTCGGAGTCAACGAATTGGTAAAAAGGGAAAGGCTCTATTCCCATAAGGAGAATGGGGAATATGTGGCGGATTTGGCAAAACTGCGCCGGGCGCTTTCAATCATCCTCAAAAATAACAGAAACATCATCCTGGAGGGCCACTTGCTTTGCGACCTTGCGCTGCCGGCAGATATCGTAATAGTCCTGCGCTGCCATCCAAGGGAGCTGAAAAAACGGCTAAGGCGGCGCAACTACCCCAAATCCAAGATGGAGGGGAACCTGCTTTCCGAATTACTCGACTATAGCCTGATCAATGCAATTGAGCATTACGGGAAAAGGAAAGTAATGCAGCTTGACACTACCGCAAAAACTTCCGCAAAAAGCATCCTTGCAAAAATCCACCGCTTCCAAAAAAAGGGGAAGATGCACGAAATAAGGTGGCTGAAAAGGATTAATTACGACCTCGAGGGTCTAGGCATCACGCCCACCTGAGCCAAACCTTCCCGCGGACCGCTACAACAACGTTTATAAACTCCATCCCGCAAATTGTTGCACTTTGCATTCATGAGGTGGATAACCTATGCCCAAAGGGAAACGCAAGCCCGAAGACGACTTCTACGACGACGAGGAAGATTGGGAGGACGAGGAAGACTGGGACGAGCTTGACGACGAGGATGACGAGGGGGAGGACGAATAATTTTTTCCTTTTTCACCTATTTTTAAATTCGGGAGGCTAATCCTAAACATGCGCAGCAAGCAGATAACGGCAGGGATCCGCGCAAGCCTGAAAAAGCCCCTGGGGGATTTGCTGGATAAGAAAACGCTAATTGGAAGGGTCAGGGAACCGCTAAGCCGCATAATCTCCGTAGGGGATATCACAACCCTCATGCTTTTGGGGGAGGGGATTCGGCCCGATGTGGCGATAATCGACTATTTTTGCAAGAGGAAGCCGATAACCGGGGCCCAAAGAAGGAAGCTGGATGCGTTCAGAGCGCATAAACTTAAAGCAATGAACCCGGCTGGGATGCTGACAGGGGGCATGATGGAAGCATGCAAAAGCGCATTCTCCCCTGAAGCAAAATACCCCCTTAAAATCATCGTGGACGGCGAGGAGGACCTCGCGGTGCTGCCTGCAATCATCTTTTCGCCCAATAATTCGCTTATCATTTACGGGCAGCCGGATAAGGGGCCAGTGCTGGTTAAGGCGGATGGAAGGCAAAAGCGCCGGGCCAGAAAATTCTACAAGGAATCAGTAGTGGTAAAATGAACCTCCAGTTTTTAGGCGCGGCACGCGAGGTTGGCAGGAGCTGCCTTGCTATCGAAGAGGATGGGCTCAATATGCTCTTTGACTGCGGCGTTGCTGCAAACCAGCAAAGCCCGCTGCCTCCCCTGCAGAACGCGAAAAACCCCCAGGCGATTGCAGTTTCGCATGCGCATCTGGACCATTCCGGCTTCCTTCCCGCGGTTTTCAAGCATTCCAACCCGCCAGTGCTATGCACATTCCCAACCGTACCTCTGATCAACATGCTTCTGGAGGATATGCAAAAGCTCCTTGATGAGAAGGGGCTTGCGCAGTTCTTCTCGGGCACGGACCTTATGCGGCTCAACCGCTCAGTGCTCGCAATGCCCTACGAAATGGAATACGAATTCTTCAATGGCGCAAAATTGCAGTTCTTCGATGCGGGCCATATCTCCGGGAGCGCCCAGGTATTCCTTGAGGGGAAGGGGACAAACCTCCTCTATTCGGGGGACATCAATTCCATAAGAACTGAGATGCATAATCCGGCAAAAATCCCGGATGAGGATATAGGCGTGCTTGTGATGGAGAGCACGTATGGGGGAAGGGAGCATGGCGATAGGAAAAAGCTCGTCAGGGAATTCTGCAAGAAGATACGGATTGCGGTCGAGCAAAAGCATTCCGTTGTGATACCCTCTTTTGCCGTTGGAAGGACGCAGGAGATATTGCAATTGCTGTATGAGAACGGCCTGATCCATTACACGGTCATGGACGGGATGGGCATCCGGACAACCGAAACCTACCTCGAATTCCCATCATATTTGCGGAATGCCGGGAGCTTGAGGGAAGCATTCGAGGAAGCCGACAAATCCTATGATTCAGAGGATCGCAAGAAATTCGCAAAGGCGGGGAAGATCATTGTTGCAACTGCGGGGATGCTCGAGGGCGGGCCTGCCCTGGGCTACATTTCACGGCTTCAAAATGCAGGCATCCCTACGCACGTGTTCCTTACCGGCTTCCAGGCGGCGGGGACCAACGGGAGGATGCTGAAGGAAAAGAAGATGATACGGATCAATGGCAAAATTGTTGAATTCCGGGGGGAGGTGCATTTCTTCGATTTCTCGGCACACTCCGGAAGGAAGGAGCTTTTGCAATATGCGAAAAAAATCAACCCCAAGAAGATCTTCCTCGTCCACGGCGATTTGGATGAGATGAGCGCGTTCCACGGCACCTTGCTGGAGGAGGGCTTTGATTGCAAGATGCCGGAGATGAATGAGAAGTTTGAGGTTTGATTGGGGAAGATTGGCAATCGTGGAATGTGCCAATAGATTCTCCAATGCCCAACCCGACCTTTAAGTTTAACTCCTTATTTCGCCCAAGCTTTATTCGTAAGGTATATATACCCGAATCTGCACAAAAATGGGGTCAGCGGTCATAGGGGAGGTGGCACACCCGATCCCTTTTCGAACTCGGAAGTTAAGACCTCCTGCGATTCGGCGTGTACTTCTCTGGCGAGAGGGAAAACCGGATACCGCTGCTCTCTTTACAACCCCTAATTTAATCTTTGGCACGTGCATCTTAACTGAAGGATTTCCTAGGTTTGCAGTAAAAACCATTATTAAAATAACGAGCGCATATCTTCCCATGCCCCCACTCGAAAGAGACGTGATTTTTTCTAAAATTTTCAATGATGAACAGCGCAGGCTCCACCGGGAACTTAACCGGTTTTCGAGGAGGCACATCGCCCCATTCCTTGTGGAGATGAACGAGAGGGAAGAGGTATCACCGGAGCTGATCAAAAGGCTTCGGCGAAGGAAGCTCTTTGGGATCGGCATCCCGAAAAAGTACGGGGGCAGGGGCGGGGGCTTGGTCAGCGCATGCATCCGCGATGAAGCGCTAGGGTATGGCTCCGGGGCCGTTGGTCTTCTGGTAGGTGTTCCTGCTGGCGTTGCCGCGAGCACCATCCTGTTTGCGGGGACGGAAAAGCAAAAGCAGAATTGGGTAAGGCAGATTGCTGCGGGAACCATAGCAACTTTCCAGCTAACAGAGCCAGACAGGGGAAGCGATACCGACGTGCAATCCACAGTAAGGTTCACCGGAAGGGACGCCACGCTCAATGGGAACAAGGTATTCGTAACCAACGGCAAATTGGGCAAATTCGGGGTGGTAATTGCGCGAACCCCTCACCCTACAATAAAGGATAAGTTCCAGAATGTTGCGGTCATCGTGCCCGACATAGAAAAGTACATTGGGGAAAAGCATGGAAGGAAGATGGGGCTCAAAGCCTCACATACGAGCATTTTCCATTATGTCGATACGCCGCTCTCCTTCAAGCACGTGCTGGGCTTGAAGAGGGGGATTGGGATTGGCAGAAAAGCGGCATTCATGGCGCTGGATAAAAGCAGGGTGACGCTATCTGCAATTGCGCTCGGGATGGCAAGGCGCGCATATGACGAGACCCTTGCCCATTACAAGGGGCAAGTCGCACGGAGGGAGCTCTCAGATGAGCAAATGGAATACCGCAGCAGCCTGATTGGGAAAATGAATAAGGATATTCAGGCAATGCGGAGGCTGGTCTACACGGTTGCCGCGGAGTACGCCCCAACACGAGATTTTTCTGGCAAATCCATTGGCACGAAAATATTCGCATCCGAGACCCTGAACAAAATCATACAGAACGGATTGAAGGTAATTGGCGCGCCAGCCTATACTGAAAACCACCCGTTGGGCGTGCTATCTAATGACGCCAAAGTGTTCGAGATTTTCGAGGGAGCAAATGAGGCGATTTTGGCCGCCCTGGCAAGGCAATTGACTGAAAAATAATTTTGCAATGGGAGGGGTTGGGCAATTGGTAAGAACAGGGTGCACCAGAAACCCGGAGTTTCCGGGCATGCCTTGTAAGTAACGGAATCAAGAGCATTCTTCATTTTGGGTTTTTATGCGGATTCCACCCTTGGCGCAAGGAAGAACACGAACTCCGCCTCGGAAATCTTGTAGGAGAGCCGGATTGGCTTGTTGGTTCCGAACTCTATGTGTACTGGCTCGGCTTCAATGGCTGCGCGGGTCATCTTGTCCAGGTATTCCGCAGGGTACATCGCCTTGGTGGCAGATGCCGCCTTGACCTCCAGGTCCTTGAGGGTCTTCGTATTGTTCTCTACCTTCAGGTCCCCTGAATCGCCGTGCGCCTCTATGTTGAACTGGCCATCCTGTGCTTCCATCTGCAGGTGGGATGAAACTAGCACCACATCCTTGAGCATTTCCTTGAAATGGCCCGCCTTGATCTTGACAGCTGTCTCGAGCTGCACCTTGGGCTCTTTTGGGATGGACGAATCGCGCAAATCAAGCAGCGGGAGCTTGAAATCGCGCTTGGAATCGCCCGCAAAATCAATGAGCAGCCTATTGCCCTCCTTCTCGTCAAAAACAATGGTGACTTTCTCGGAGCCCTTGCTCCTTGAAAGCACTTTTGAAAGGTCCTGCAGGTTCAGTGAAATCGTCCGTGGCTCGTCCACATCGAAGGACGCAAACGCATGCCCCTTTGGCAGCCTGAAATCAACCATCGCTATCTGCGAGGGGTCAAGTGAGCGCAGGTGGATCCCTTCCTTTGAAATCTCGAAGCTGCCCTCATCTATCAGGTTGCCAACAGCGTCAATGCACTGCTTGAAGAATCGCGCATCCTTGAATGAGAATTCCATAACCCCCACACCCCTTGCTTGAAAAGAATACAAAAGCATTCCCGATGAAAGTTATTAAAGATTTGGCTTTGATGGGGATTGCAAATCAGGTGGGGCGATTTAGTTTAATTGCGGAAGTTGCGGATGGGAAACTCCGAACAATTGCGGTCCAATCATATTTTCCCGAACTTCAGCTCCCTCCCCTCGCCCATCCTTGCAAGCACGCTCTCGCCATCATATGCGATTTTACCGGCCAGGATGGTCTTCCGGATTCTCCCCCGCACCTCCATGCCATCATACGGCGACCACTTGCATTTTGTGAACAGCTTATCATTCGAGATCCTGGTTTTCGCCTTCATGTCAATTAGCACAAGGTCCGCATCCCTCCCGACTGCAATTGCGCCCTTGTTGTAGATCTTGAAAACCCTTGAAGGCGCAGTGGAATAGAGCAAAACCACCTTTTGGAGGGGCAACCTCTTCTTGTTCACGGCATCAAGCATGAGCAGAAGCGCCGTGTCCAATTCCGGGATCCCGGAGGGCGCTTCCAAGTAGCCCTTTTCCTTTTCCTCCCGCAAATGGGGCGCATGGTCGGTTGCGAGCATGTCAATTTGGCCTTTTTGCACGGATTCCCATAGCCCGGCAACCTGCGCCTTGCTCCTTAGGGGGGGGTTTACCTTCGCGAAATTGCCGAGTTTTTTAGTAAGCGATTCGTCGAGGAATAAATGATGCGGCGAAACCTCGCAGCTAACTCTCAATTTCCGTTTCTTTGCCGAATCGATCAGATCAACTTCCTTTCTTGTGGAGACATGCGCAAAATGGAGCTTGGCGCTTGTTTTTGCAGCCGAGGCTAGCGCCCTTGCGACAGCCAATTCCGCAGCCATCTCGTTCCTAATCTTGGAATGCGAGGAAGCGGAAGGGTGCGCATTGCTCGATACCCCCGGCTTTGGCTCAGCCCCCCCATGCACCTTGGAAAAATGCCGGATCGCACCCTCATCTTCCGCGTGCAGGGTGATGGTTTTCTTGAAGGTTGCAAGGTGGCGGTAAAATGAGGAGAAATCATCAATAAGCAAGGAGCCGGTTGAGGAGCCCATGTAAATCTTGAGGGAGGCAATGGATGGATCAATGGCGGCAAGCTTTGTTTCCTCGAAATTATCGCCCGTTGCACCGAAATGGAAGCCGTAGTTGCATACGGCCTTTTTCGTTGCAACGAATTTTTTGGCACCCAGATTCTGGATTGAAATTGTGGGCAGTGAATTATTGGGCATGTCTATGACGGAAGTAACGCCTCCGGCAATGGCAGCGCTGGTCCCGGAGAAATAATCCTCCTTGGGAATTTCCCTGAAATCGCGAAGGTGGACGTGCGCATCGACCATTCCCGGAAGGATGAACAATCCGGTGGCATCAATTGTTTCCTCCCCGGGCACATAGATGCTTTTTGCGATTTTCCGGATCCTGCCCAATTCCAGATAGAGGTCCGCCTTTTGCAATCCGGCGGCGTTCACGATGGTGCCGTTCTTGATTAGCATTGAATCGGAAATAGGAATGGGCTCCAAGGTTATTTATTACTACCATTTGACTTTTTTCCCGCCCTTGCCGCGGTGGAAATTGCCCCAATCCTCGATATCTTCAAGCAGGGAAGCATCCAGTACCGGGCCGTCCCTGCAGGACATGTAACCGCCAATGGTGCATGCACCGCAAACCCCAACTCCGCATTTCATGAAGCGCTCTGCAGAAACAAAGCAGGGGATGCCGTGCTTTTTTGCCAGTTTTGAGAGGTGGAACATCATCTTTTCTGGCCCGCAGGAATAAATGGCATCGAATTTGGTTTTTGAAATGAGCGATTCTGCGAGTTGCACGGCATTGCCCTTAAAACCCCTGCTTCCATCGTCCGTTGAAACATGCACTTCGCACCCTTCCTTTTCAAGGCGTTTTTCAAACAACAAGTCTTTCTCATTTTTTGCGCCAACAATTGCAACGCATTTGACGCCGCCCTTCTTTTTCGCCTCTTGCGCAAGGAATCTTAAGGGGACGACGCCGTATCCTCCCCCAACCAGAAGGATATTTTTGCCTTTCAGCTCGAATGAAGTCCCATATGGGCCGCTTACCCCTACCCTATCGCCAACCTTCAATTCCGCCAATTTATTGCTGAAGGGGCCAACTGCCGCAAAGGAAATCGAGAATGGTTCGCAGGAATTGATGCTCATGGGCTTCTCATCAACGGAGGGAAGCCATATCATCGCGAATTGGCCGGGAAGGGATGGCAAGTCCTCCTTGAAGAAGAAGGTTTTAACCCGGTAGTTCTCGGTTTCAATTTTGGAGACTGTGAACGGAGCAGGGATTTTGGGAGGAAATTTGTAGCCGGATGTTGCGGATTTTTCCATGTTAATTATCAGCCGTTCTTTTCGTTTTCATCAGCCGTTGCTTCGTTTACCCATGCGCAGCGCCAATCAGCTCCTTTGCTGAATCATATCCGTTCTTTTGCATCCATTCCTCCATTTCATCGCAAATGAGCTTGAATGCATCAATCCCGCGGTAATAGGTTGCGGTCCCAACTCCTACAGCGGCTGCGCCGGCCATGAGCATCTCTATTGCGTCCTTTCCGTTTGTGACGCCCCCTGTGCCGATTATGGGGATTTTTACTGCCCCGAAGCATTGGTAGACGCATTTGAGCGCTATTGGCTTTATGGCGGGCCCGGAAACGCCCCCGAATTTGTTGTGCAGAATGGGTTTTTTGAATTCGGGGGATATCAGCATGCCACCGGCAGTGTTTATGGCGGTAATTCCATCCGCGCCTGCCTTTTCAGCAGCAACCGCAAGGTCAGCAATGTTGGGGACATTGGGGGATAATTTTGCAAAGATGGGGATTTTGGTGTTCTTTTTGGCAATTTGCACAGTTTCCGCAATGAGTGCCGGGTCCGAGGCGAAATCATGGTACTTCTCGAAGCCCTTCCCGCCCAAATGGGGGCATGAAAGGTCAAGCTCAATTAGGTGGGGTGAACCGGTCGAGATGCGCTTCACAACTTCACCGAACCTTTCGGGAGAATTCTCGAAAACGGAGCCGATGATGATTGCCTTGGTCTTCTTGCGGAGCGTTTGGAGCTCCTCAATCTCACTTTCCACGCCCGCATTGGCAAGCCCAATGGCATTCAGCATGAAATTCTCATTCGCTAGCACCGTGGGGTTGTTGTAGCCCTCCCTTCCCTCGAGGTTACAGCTTTTAGTGGTGACAGCGCCAGCCCCGGACTTGGCGACCCTATCCAAAGAGGCCCAATCCAAACCTAAAAAACCAGAAGCAAGTACGGTAGGATTTGCAAGTTTATGTCCGCACAACTCCGTCTGCAGATTTACCATAGAATCAGGAATAATTTATCGAAATGCTGATTTTAAAGGGGTTGGTTTGGAAACCTTGCAGGTAAGGGCGAGGAATTGGTTGGGAATGGAAAACGCGCAAAATCCTCCGTATCGCTGCTTGCTGCAACTAAGCCACAAAAAAAAGAAAAAAGCCGGCTACTTTTGCGCCGGAGCCGTGCTCGTGCTGGTCCAGGCGATGTCATCACCGTTGGCAACGAGCTGGTAGTACTTCTTTACGATTACCGGCGGATAGTAAAACACAGCCGAGGTGGGCGAGATGCTATGGAATTCGGTTCCCCGGTAGGAAGTATAGCCGATTTCTTTAGTGGCAAAATTCTCGTTGCCCAGATAGCTATAACCTATTTTATCGACTGTTGAAGAACCAATTACGTTCACGAATTGCCTTAAATTCTTGTCGTAAAGTATGTTCAAGTGCCAGTTGCTGTAATGGGTGAAGACATTGCCAGCCTCCGTATCCGATATCTTTTCCGGTATTTTTATCGCAACGCCATTAGGGATGCTGAAGTCGAAGTATATGTCGGCTCTTTCATCGGTGCGATAGTGATAGAAGGCATAATTGAAACCGCCATATTTGATGTAACCACTTGAGTCCAGATAGAAGATGCCGCCGGGGGTAAGCGGGCCGTATCCGCAGCTCGTTCCATTGCCAGAGCCATTGCCACCAGTCATGTTCGAGCAGCTGTAACCCGATCCATTGACGACCACATAGACGTCGGGAACCGACCTTCCGGGGAATTGGAAGGCATTGCTTAATCCGGAGACTATGTAGATGAAATCGCCATTTATCGAGCCATCGATAGTGGTCAGGGTTATGCTCCTTTGGACTGTGAACTGGAGCGTATCTGCCACCATTGTTGGGCCATCGCCAACATATTTGAACGAGAATCCCATCGGGTACTTGATAATGCCAATTTTCTCCCCGGCATTAAGGGTCTGGGAGATCGGAATCTTGTAGGTCTGGTCGAGGTCATTGTAGATTCGGATAGCTGAAATGGATTCGGAGCCATCCGGATTGGAAAGATAGTATGTGAGCGAGTTCCTGCCATCCTTCACAAAATAACCATCGATATCCAAATAGTAGATGTCGCCCATGGTGCTATTGGAATTGTTTGAAAGTGGGCTTACCATATAGTAAATGTCGTTAACCTTCCTTTCGCCGAAACGAAATACCTCGGGTTTTTGGGCAACAGCTAGCATAATGTCGCCGGTAATTGTTGTCCCATCCTTGAAGGTCATGGAGTAGGCTTTGAGCAAGGAGAAGGATACTACATCAGCGCCGGGGTCATATTTCACATTGCCTCCTGTTGAGCTTTTTTGGTAAAGGCCATTTGCATCAAGGTAATAGATTTCGGATGGCGCCCTAACCCTGAAAAGGATTTCATCAACAATCCGTGAGCCAAAATTGAACGCATTATTCTGGGCGGAATCCACAACGACAAAATCATCGGTAAGTGTTGAGCCGTCCGACAAGGCTATTGCCATGGATTTTTTGACTCCAAGGCTCCAAGGATCGTATGCGGCAGGCAGAATGTAACGGTCAGACACGATATTGTTATACCAATTCTTAGCTGCGCCGGGTTGATTGACTATCTCAACCTCATAGCCATTTTTCAGGAACATGGTTTTTCCATCCTCACGGACAAGCTTCAGGTTGATGATTGAGCCGCCTTCGAGCCAGTAGTCCCGGACATACCACGATGAGCCCAAAACCCAGATCTTGAGGTTGGAATTCTTAAGCTGCTGTGCAGCCGGGCAATTGGATGCGCTTTTTGTGAGATCAAAGCAAAGCGGCAATGGCTGGTTGAACATCGCCACATAGCCGGTCTTGGCATATTTTGCCTGAACCGCTTTTACCGTTTCATCGTAGGAGGTGTAGGCGAAAAGGAGTGCATGGTTCTCTTCCGTCACGGATAGTCCGTTTCCGGAATAAATGAGGCCATTATTCGGGAGTGAAAGTGGTTGCGCCAAGGAAGCTTTCAGGTATTTTGGCCCCATGTTCGGTAAAAAGTAGCTAACGCCGCTTCCAAAACGTGATGTTTCTGTTGTGTACCTGACGCTGTCGGGCTGGTAATCGAGATCGTCATGGATGTAGGTGCTCATTTGATAGGGTTGGGGGGCAAAACAGGTGCCGCCGGTCTGTGGGATTTGGCCTGCCGGGCAGCCGCATTTGATCGAATTCGAAACGAGCTGGCCAGAGGAGGTGCAGAATTTGGGCTTTGCCTTGGAGCAGGAGTTGAGCTTTGTTGCATAAACATCATTGCAGGAAGTCTTAGCAGGGCCAAGAGTAGCTGCAACTTTTGCTCCGCCGCCGATTGCCTCCCCATAGATGTTGCCGGAGGCAAGGGGGCCGCTGGCATCAGTAGGCTGCTTTGACATGAAAATGACGGCTACTAGCAATGCAACTGCAATGCAGGCAATGACGAACCAGTAATTCGGGGCAGACTCCTTGCTTTTCCTTACCATTCGATCACCTTAAAATGCGGGTTGAAAGGTGAAAGATTGGGCGGTATTTAAGGATTGCGGTTGATTTTTGAAACTGAATGGCGGATTTTTTGGGAAATTGCGAACATGCAGCCAAGATGTGCTAAGGAATCTTTGCAGCATATTTTTGAATCCTTACCTTTTCCCAAATAATGCAGCGCCAATCCTAACCATAGTGGCGCCTTCCTCAATTGCAACCAAGTAGTCCTGCGACATTCCCATTGAAAGCTCTGGGAGTGAATGATGAAAAGTGGCTTGGAGATGCTTTTGCAGAAGGCATAGCTTTTGGAAGATCGGCCGGGAACGCTCGGGATCCCCGCTTAACGGCGCAATTGTCATCAAACCCGTAATTTGAAGGTGTGGTAGAAGGAGCAATGTTTGGAAATTCGCAAGCAGGTCCGCTTCATGGAACCCGGCTTTCGATCCCTCCCTAGAGACATTAACCTGAAGGAGCGCTTTTTGCCTCTTACCCTGCTTTCCGGCCTCCGAATTTATTTTTTCCGCCAATTTCAGGGAATCGATGGAGTGGATCCACTCGAAGAGCTCAACGGCCTTTTTCACCTTGTTGGTCTGGAGCCTTCCCATGAAATGCCAATTTACGGAATAGTTGGGCGGCAGTGAATTTGAGACAATTATCTTCCTTTCCGCTTCCTGCACCTTGCTTTCGCCAAAATCAGTGATTCCCAAAGCGAATGCCTCCCTGATTGCGGCCTGATGCTGGTTTTTCGTTACTGCAATGAGAATGACTGATGCGGGATTGCGCTTGGCATTTTGACAGGCAATTGCAATATTTCGCCTTACCAGCTCGAGGTTTACTTCAATCGGCGTTCCATTTTCCTTAAGCATAAAAGAAGATAGGGAAAAAGGGTTATTATTAACATTCAGAGGAGGGTTTGGGCAAGCGTCTTGGGGGAACCTAGGTTTCCCGCTACCCTTGGAAGCATCCCCTTCCTAATTCGCAAAACTAATTAGGAGGGGCAGGGCAACCCGGTAGGGGATGCTCCAGAAACCCCGAGTTTCTGGGCATGCTTAGAACCCGTAGGGTTCTGACGCAACGTAGTTCCCCTTGGGGTTGGGGATTTGCCCTCCTTGGGTTGGTCATGAATTACCTTTATATTCAGCGCGAAATTAATGCTCCCATGGTAGCGGTAGAAGCCATCCCCATTGTGCAGATCGGCGTGATCGTGCTTTCGGCATTCATATTCGGGATCATCTTCTCGAAGATGGGTTTCTCATCGGCGGTAGGGTATATCCTTGCGGGGCTATTGCTTGGGCCATTTGGGGTGAACTACCTTGCAGCAGATCAGATCGGCGTTGCCTCGGTGTTTGGAGAGATCGGCGTAATGATGCTCCTTTTCTACTTGGGGCTCGAGCTTAACATCAGGCGGTTCAAGGAAACCGGCGCGATTGCGACAATACTTGCAGCTGTGGAGATGCTCGCGGCATTCGTGATGGGCTTTGCAATCTCCAAATATTTCGGCTTTTCCGATTTGGAATCGGTTGTTATCGGGGCCATGCTGACCGCCACATCCACCGTAATCACCTCGAAGTTCATAATTGAGCGGAAGATGATGGACGGCGCCGAATCCAAGATAGTGATCTCAGTTTTGATCCTCGAGGATTTCCTGGCAATCCTCATACTGGTCTTTGTCGCAAGCCTTGTGGAGCAAAAATCGCTCAATATCCTCGTGATCAACGCACTTTTCTTCGTAATAGCTATGTTCTTCCTGGTTAGCAAGGTCTCCAAGCATGTCCTGAATTTCCTTAGCAGCATAGGGTATGAGGACCAGATGTGGCTGTATGCCATTGGGGTATTCATCACTGTAGCGTTCTTCGGAAGCACCTATCTTGGGCTTAGCGCCGCGCTTGGCGCATATTTTGCGGGCTTTGCGCTTGCGGAAAGCGCGTACGGGGAGAGGATAAAGAGGGAGCTTGGGCTCTTTAGGGAATTCTTCGTGCTGTTCTTTTTCGTGAGCTTTGGGGCTACCGCCGCATTCCCGGATTCAGGCATGCTGTACTGGATGGTAGCGGCGCTGGTAATCGGGTATATTCTTGCAAAGCTGCTTTCAGATGTGGTTTTTGGCACCGCCGTAGGATTGGAGATGAAATCCGCAGTGACGGGGGGCCTATTAATGGGATCCGTCGGGGAGTTCGCGCTTATAATCGCAGCCTCGCTAAAGCCCCTGCACCTGCAAAGCGAGGGGGGAATCCTATCGCTTGCATTCATGCTAACCCTCGTAACAACAATCACGATGCCGGTGCTGTTCTCCCAAAAGGATAAGATTACCGCATTTTTCGAGAGGGCATACCCCTTCCAGTTCAGGAGGAAGGGCTTCCTCGAAGGCCAGATCAATGCGCTGGATGGGCTTGCCAAGGATGCTGCGTTCCAAAACGAGTACCTGGTGTCGCTGGGCGCGCTTTTCAAGAACCTCGTGATTGCGGTATCCATCGTATATTTGAGCTACCTTGCAAATTTTGAAATAAAATTGGGCTTTGCGCCGTTCATCCCATCTACCGTATCCGTGAGCATCATAATCCTCGCCCTTATTGTCTGGCCAATCTATAAGTTCATCAACGAGCTCAAATACATCACAAAGCGCGTGGCAAACGGCCTGCTCATACAGGTATTTCCAACGAAGGACAAGAATATCCTTGCGATTGAAAGGCAGGTGGGCGACATCTTCTCGGGGATCGTGCTAGTGCTCACCGGGGCAATAGTAACGGTTTACATGTACTACCATTTCCAAAGCGAAATCCTATTCCTGCTCATACCGGCAGCATACACCGTTATTGCCATCATGTACCTCAGCCGTGCATTCTACGGGCTAATAGAGCAATATGAGCAGTTGGAGGAGAATGTGGGGATCGGCTCGGAAACGACGGCAAACCTCGCATTTGCGGACCTCAGCAAGGAATTCAATGCGCATGCAAAAACCCTGCAGCAGCTGCAGGCGGAGAGGATGGAGGCCAAGGACCGCATCCAGGAGGCGATACGGACCAACAACCTCCTGCTTGCGAAGCAGGCGCTTTCGCAGTTCAAAAAATTCGAAAACCGCGCCCTCACAAACATCATGAACGTGGGCACATACAAGCGCTACCCCCAGCTGCGCTCAATGCTGGAGGCGGATGTCAACAAGACGGCAGGCGCAGCCGGAAAGATTGGGGAAATTGACACCAAGGAAGCGTTCGTGAAATACATGCAAGAGCACCTAAAGCCCCAGCTTTATGAAATAGAGGCGCACAGAAAGCTAAGGTCGCAAAAGGATGGAAAGGCGAAACTGAAAGGAAAAAAATGAGCGGCGGAATGGGCAAAAAGAACTTAAGGCGGCCCATCACGGATTTTTGGCGGGATAGGAAGGGTAGATGGCACAGCATAATTGCAGAATGGTTCAACAAGGGAGATTCGACCTAAACGGCGTAAATTTTATGAATGACGAGTTCGCATCCAAATACCCTTTCAGCGAAAAGGCAAGGGAATACTTGAGCAGGGAAAACATCGCCGCGGTGAGCGACGAGGAGCTCGAGCTAGCAGGGGAAAGGGTGCTAAGGGCTTTGCAGGACCTTCCCGCAAGGCGGGAAAAGGTGCATAGGCGCGAGATTGTGGCATATGTCCTATCGAGGATATTGCTTGGCGCTGCCAACAATCCCGCGGCAACGGCAAAATATGCAAATTCGCAGGCAAGGATCGCAATCGATGCGCTAAAACGGGAGGATGAACAGGAGAATTTGGAAATAATCTCAAAGGAATTCTTCCCATCCGTGGAATTTTCAAGGGAGGGCGCCTCGCTTTCGGTCCTGGATTACCTGAAATTCGGGGGCAACCTTGCAAACGAGGATATTTTGGAAGGCCGCGCGCATTTCACGCAAGGCGGCTTTTTGCAGCTGCTCAAGCGGGCAATTGAGATAAAAATTTCAGACATTTCCTTCAGCCCAAAGGGGCTCCCAGCCAACATAAAGAGGCATGCGGAGGAGCTTGGCAAGGAAATGGAAAAAATTCCTCTTGCAGCCAGGAGCACGGAAAATTTCAAGGGCAAATACCTCTCGCTTCCTGCAATCCAGAAGATCATGCAGGGGCTTGGCGAGGGCAAGCGGTACTACGGCTCGATGACCCTTGCAATTGCCTGCCTGAAGGATGGAATCACGCGGGAGCAGGCAGAGCAGGTGATGATAACTTACAGCCGCAACTGCAGCAGGAGCACGCACGCATTCTCCGAAAGGGAGGCATTGGCAAGCCTGGAATGGGTATACCGGCACCCCACCATAAATTTTTCCATGAAGACGCTTCGCGAGCAGGGGATCTTGGATGAGCAATCATTGCTGGAAACGGAGCGGCAGATGGGAAGGCTCAGGAAAAAATGAGTCGGGCATATAATTCAAATGGGGGGAATCCTTGCAGTTTGGGGCTTTATTAGGGGATTTTAACTTTTAGTACCGGTATTTATCCGCACTTTCAATTCCAATTCAGAAAAGGTGGAAACCATGTCAGATGAAGATCTAAGGAATGAGCTAATTGAATTCCAGAACTTGCAGCAGCAGCTCCAAATCCTGAATATGCAAAAGCAGCAAATCCAGGTGCAGCTTACGGAGCTGGAGAAGGCAAGGGAGGAGATCGGGAAAACGCCGGAGAAGCACGCGATGTTTAGGTTGGTGGGAAACGTATTTGTGCCTAAGGATGCACAAACGCTAAGGAAAGACCTGGAGGAGGAGAAGGAAACACTCGAGCTTAGGAAGGGAGGGCTCCTGAAGCAGGAGGGGAAATTGACCGAGCGCGTGAATGCGATTAGGAAGAAGGTGGAGGCGCAGCAAGGAAAGGAGGGCGCAAGCATAAACGGCTGATTAAAATTTTCGTTTAATAATCGCAGCCCATACGCCCATTGACGTGGTAAAAGACAAGGTTTAAATATTTGGAAAGCCAAATATTTAGGCACTCGAATTGAGCGTTGGTGGGAAGAGATCGAAAAGGCGTAAGACTTTCTGATTCAAGGATTTGCCTCCTTTGGGTTAATCGCCTTTTCTCTCGTACCACTATCCAAAAGCCCTAGAGGCGCTTCCGTACTGATAAAAGTGTCACCGGGTTACATTCATTGACGCAAATTGGATCAAAAAATAACAAGAAGCGCTTCCCATAACAATACCTTTTAGCCCGACTCCTCCAAAGAGCCCACGCATGAAGATAAATATCGCTTTGCGTAAGCCCACCTGCCCCCAAAGCACATAGAGTGTTATTCATTTGTCCTCCATGTCGCTTTCCCGACTGACTAGGTACCGGTAGGTGTTTCCAAGGAGAACCTTGAACTCATCCTGGCGCTCTTTCCTATCGATTGCCGGCTTCAAAAAACCTATTTGCCTCCTTTGCATCCTGATGACCACCACCTTTTTTTGGAAAAATGCGAAGATACTAAAAACGCTAATTGCACTCGAATCCCAGCGAATTGGAATATTTGGGAAGGGGGCGCATGAATTCAACGGAATTGCCTCCTTTACGGTTTCGGGCGCCCGCCTCCCCATCTTTTGCACATCACCCCGATTTGAGCGAATTTTGCCCGGAAAAAGTTTTTCCGGTGCAAGATGAGAATTACGCATGGAATACGCTAGAGCTTTGTTCTTTCAGGCGAGTCAGCAGCAAAAGCAAGAGAAAGCGCGTCATCCTCGTTTTTTAGGCGGTGAGCTTGGTGGCGCAGAACATGATAGCGTAATTATTCTTCAAAAGCAAATGAGCCCGTTTCGAAATGAATTCCATCGCTATCACAAGGAAAAAGCGGTGAAAATATATAAAGGTTTGGTTTTACCTCGTAAAATAGCCATTTGTCGATGCGTCCTTCGTAGGGAAAGAAATAATAAAGTGAAGAAGGGCAATTGTGGACGGGGGGGAATGGAAATGCTAGGTTTTCCTTTAAGCTTCAGGGCGCTGTTTTTCGGCGCTGCGCTTTCGGTAGTGGTTGCCGCGTACAGCGCATTTGCAGGCCTTAAGGTGGGCGGGGTATACTGGCCAATAGTCACAACCTCCCTGGTTTCGCTTGTATTCCTGCTTGCACTTGGGAAAACAAGCAAGAATGAAATAAACATCATGCAAACTGCAGGGAGCTCTGGCGGGCTGCTTGCGGCGGGCATCATTTTCACCATACCTGCCGCGTTCATGATGGGAATCGAAATCTCCTATTTGCAGATCCTTTGGATTTCCCTCATCGGAGGAACGCTTGGGATCGTCTTTTCGTACCCATTAAGGAAGCAGCTAATTGAGAGGGAAAAGCTGCCATGCGCAGACGGCACTGCCGCAGCAGCGGTAATCGGGGCGGGGGATTCAGGGGGAAGAAAGGCATCGACACTCATGTGGTCGTTTGGGATTGGCGCTGCATTCTCGATTGCCAGGGATTGGGCAAAGGCCATCCCGGCATTTGTGAACCTTGAGAGCCTGAAAATTGGCGCGGGAAAAATATTCTCATTCGGAAGCTCGGTTTCACTCATACCGCTCGCAGGTGGGTTCTTGATCGGGCCGCGCTTCACCCTTGCATGGTTCCTTGGCGCAATTTTCACTTATTTTGTAATAATCCCATATGCGCTAACAACGGGCCTATTTGCCGATAAGTTTTCGGTGCTCTCCGGGATTGGGAGGCCCCTTGGCGTCGGGATTGTGCTCGGATCCGCCATCGTCTACTTCCTGCTCAAGGGCCTTCCCCTCATGGGGCGGATGGTCGATGACTGGAAAAAGGCGCGGGCCGGAAGGATGGCCGGGCTTGCAATGATAATTTGCGCAGGGGCGCTCACATTCGTTTTTAATTTCGGATTGCCGCTTTCGCTGCTGGTGATCATAGGCGCATTCACGATGGCGTATGTTGGCGCGCGCTCAACTGCGGAAATGAACGTCGACCCCATGGAAATATTTGCGATGCTCGTGCTTATCGTGGCAAAGGTCTTCCTTGGGCAAGCCGCCCTGCCGCTTGTGATACTTGCCGCAATTGTCACAATAGCCGCGGGGCTTGCAGGGGACATGATGCAGGATTTGAAAACAGGCTATCTGCTAGGGACCAAACTCGAGCATCAGATCATCGCGCAGGCGGTTGGGATGATTGCCGCATCCATTGCCATTGGCGCGGTATTGATTGCAATTAATTCCACCCATGGGCTTGGGAGCGCCGAATTCCCCGCTCCGCAGGCAATTGCAGTCAAGGAGCTGGTAGGTTCGCAGGGAATTTCAGACATCCTGGGTTTTGGGATAATTGCAGGGGCGGCATTGACGGCCATGGTTTCCTACGGCATGCCGCATTTGGGCTTGGTTGCCATTGCATTTGGGATTGGGATCTATGTGCCAATTGAACTTTCCGTGCCTCTTTTCATCGGCGGGCTACTAAGGCATGCTGCTAACAGTGCAAACCGGACGGAACATTACAGGCTTGTTGCGGCAGGTGCAATAGCGGGCGAGGGCCTTGCAGGCGTTGCGTTTTCCTTGGTAGGGTTTGCATTCCTGCTGATGAAATGAATCGGCAAATTGAGGGAGGACTCATTCGAATTGGGGAAGGGCATTGGCAAATAGCGCAATATTTTTTAAAAGAAAAGAAGGCTATTTTGACTTGAGCAATTTGCGGATTATATCCTTTTGCTCCTTAGATATGGCTTTTTCTGCAATTGGGCTCAGGTTCACGCGAAGGGGCTTTTTCTTCGAAGCGGCCTTTTTTGGCATGCAGTAACAATTCCAATCCAGCATTTAAAGATTACTAATTACGATATTGGAGTGGGAACATGATTGGTGTGGATTTTGGCGCATCATATCTCGATGTAGCAGTGGTTAGGGGCAGGAAGCTTGAGCGCACCTATTCCATCCCGCAGAAGTACTACTCGCCGCAGTTCCTGCTGAACATCCTTAAAAATGAGATTCTGGAAGGGGAGGATGGAAAATCGAATGTGGCGGATAGGCAAAATAAACCGTTTACCTTGAAAAAGCAGAGGCGGGGGGCCAAGGCAGGAACGGAAAAAACGATTTCGATAACCGGGGGAAAGGCGAGCGAAGCGCTCGTTTCGGTTGTGGGAAAGAACAACCCCAATATAAGGGCGCTTAGGAAGAGCATGAAAATTAGGGAGGTTGGGGAAATCAGGGCAATTGCAGAGGGCGCCAAATTCCTTTCGGGAAGAGAAAAATTCGTCGTCCTGAATGTGGGTACCGGTACGCCAATTGTTTTTGTGGAGGGCAACAAAGTTATCCATCTTGCTGGAACGGGTATTGGCGGCGGAACCCTTGAAGGGCTTGGAAAATTACTCTTGGGAGCGCAGGTTAGCGAGCTAGAGGGGCTAATGGCAAGAGGCCATGGCAGCCTTGACCTAACGGTAGGGGACGTCCTTGGCAGGGGGCTTGGAAACATTCCAGCTGATGCTACTGCCAGCAACTTTGGCAAAACGGCGCGTTTGGATAAAATCCAAAAGGAGGATGTGGCAATTTCCATTTTGAAAATGGTGGGCGAAATACTCGGGATCATGGGCGTGCTTGCGGCAAGGGCCAGGAATCTTGATGAAGCCATCTATACGGGAAGGGTAGTCGACGAGAATAAATTCATCCGGGAGCGGATTTCAAATTCGACTGCATTGTTCGGCGTCAAGGCGCATTTCCCGAAGGATTCAAAATACTGCACGGCAATTGGCGCGGCAATTGCGGGAAAATAACAAATGCACATGCTAAATGAATTGGACGGCTCGGGGAAAAAACAACTAGCCTGAAAAAATAATGGGGGCAATCACCGGCTAATATTGGGAGAACTTGGTTTTCAAACTTTCTTCTTGCCCGCGTCCTTGACCGCCTTCACCATTTCCCTGACCTTCTTTCGGATGTCGCCTTCCTCGAAGGCGGTCCCGATCTGGAGCCCGTTTGCACCCGCCGTTATGATCTCTGATGCTTGCTGGGCGGTTTTGATCCCTCCCGCATAGAAATACATGAGCTCATCCGCACACGCCTTTGAAACAGCTGCGATCATCTCCCTTGGCGCCGGCTCTGGCGCGCCGCTCCCTACATCAGTAATTACGACATGGGAGCCGGAATATTTTGCCGCAAGCGCGCATGAGAATGCCAGGTCCGGCCTATCCCTTGGAACCAAATTGGCATTCCCAATCCAGCCGACGGTGCGGCCGGGCTCTACAACGATGTATGAAGTGGGAATGGGCTCGATGCGCATGCGTGCAACGACTGGCGCGGCCTGGATCTGCGCTGTGGAAAGCCAATATGCGTCCCGGCTGTTTAGCATATGCATGAAATAGAGCGCATCTGCATAATCCGTAAGGCCGGAAATGTTCCCGGGGAAAAGGACAACGGGCACGCTCACCTCTTCCTTGATCATTTTCACGGTTTCATCCAAATGGGCGCCCTGCGCGCCAACAGAGCCGCCGATGAGGATGGCATCCGCGCCCTCCTCATATGAGAGTTTAGCAATAGCGGCGCCCCTTTCAAGGTAGCTCTTGTCCGGGTCTATCAGGGAAAAGAGCATAGCGCCCTCCTTTTCGATCTTCTCGCGGTAATATTTGCCGACCTTTCCTACTTTCATGTGCACCACTGCAACGGATTAAGGGAGCAAGGAATAAAAACCGTTCAAGGAAGGACGACCTTCAGAGCACCGGGTTAATCGAGGCGCCCTAGCAGCCTTACTGCAACGTGGCGGACATCCTGGGAGAATTCCTTCCCTGGGTTGGCCCTCTCAATAAGAATACGCTTAACATCTTCCGGGCTTGTGCCTTTCAAATCAGCGATAGCATTCAAGGCGTGTACCCTCACGGATGCTTCTGCATCACGGCTGGCGAGGCTTTTCAATATTGCATAACTCCGGAAATTTCCGAGGTTTCCCAGGGCTTCTGCGAACTTAATTCGGGCATATGGGTCAGAAAACCTGCGATGTTCCCTAAAACCGTGAAGAATATCTGCAAATTGGGGGATGCCAGTTAGCCCAATTGCCTCGATCAACTTCCCAAGTGCAACTGTCCTGGGACTGGAAGGTTCACGGAGGTAGGTTCCGGCCCTGGCAGGAATCCCCGCCTTTACGAGCAACGCGGTCATGTTTCCCTCTCTTTCGAACAAGCGCGCAAGGCTTGCAGTAATAATTAAAGGGGGCTCCATTGTTTCGCCCTTCGCTCCTTGTTTACCCCGTTCGCCCTGTTTGCCGGGAGCAAACATCCCCAAAATGGAACTGGCAACCTGGCCTGGCGTCCTGCGTTCCAGATATAGGTTTTTTGCATGCAGGATGAGCAATGCGCGCTGCTCTTTTAGCTGCTGCAAGGCAAATTTAGGCATGGCTTAAACGTGCCCATTATTTTTTTTAACCCTTTCCCTGCGTTTCAGCCTCCGGAGGAAGTAGATGATTTTGGTGTTGTGGGAGCCGGTCCAGAATATCTTCCTGCAGGAAACGCATTGCCAGAACAGCTCAGCGGACTTGTAGGATTTGGGGGGAACTAGGGGCTTTATTCTGGCTTTTTGAACCTGCCTCAAATACCCGTTGCACGAAGAACATATTTTTTCGGAAGGAACAGCGCTTTCATCTATTTTTGAGAGGCCGATTTTGAACTCGCGGCACACCTGCAGGAGCTGGTCCTCCAGATCGCCGCTTTCAACCAGGCAGCATTTGCAGTAGTTTTTCGCCTTCTGGAAAAGCTGCTCATCGCAGGTGAGGAGGATGAGATTATGGGCTAGGGCATGGCGTATCAGGGCATCATCATCCTCAACATGTGGGCTTTCCGCGGAATAGCCAAGCATCCGAAGCCATCTTGCAAGCTTTTGGAGCATCGCATCTGCGAGGAACATCATAATTTAGGCGACAGCGGGCATCCATTTAAAGATTGCCCGCCAAAAGGGAGTGGGCAATATGGGGGTTTACAGCGCAAACAGGCAGGCTGTTGGACGGCTTCATGAAAGCGTAAGGCTGGCATTGACTGCGAAAGGGAAGGCAAGCGCGGTTTTGGATAGCTTAAAAGCGGAGCAGGTCACTAGGACCGGCAATCATGTTACTGCATATGCAGGCCATATTTTCGATATTTTACCAAAGTTAGAGGGGGAGGAGCGCATAACTTTCATGGACGGGCTTGCCGATATTTCCCGAAAAGGCAGGGAGCATGTCCTTGTTGCAGCAGCCCGCATGTTCGTCGAAAATGCGCGGACCGCAAGCGATACGGAACGGGAACATGCAGCGGCGGCTATGCACCATTACGGCGATCTGCTTTTAGCTGCAGGGCAACTCACTAACGCACTAAAGGGGTATATTGCATCACTAAACCTGCATGAGGATCCGGCACGCAGGCAAGCGATTCGTGAAAGGTTTGAGAACATAGGAGAATATGGGCATGCAGGCATCATTGCAAGAACCCAAGGTTCGGATAAGCCGATCGCCGGGATTCTTCATGGTTTCATACTGGGTCGCCCCAAAGGGTCCGCGGAAAAAAAAGCCCTCAGGAGAAGGCCAGTTGACCCCCAACATAGGAGCTAAAGTAAATACGAATATAAACACCATTCCGTTAATGAATTCATGCCGCAAAAATACGACCTGAAAAAGGAGCTTAAAAGGAAGCCGGAAAAGGGTGGCATCACAACAATTGAAAGCCTCTACAACCCTGATGAGGAGACAAAGCCGGAAAAGATCATTGACCAACACAAGAACTTCAAGGGGATAACCCGCACCTTCGCAAAAATGTTTGCCTCGTACGGGAAGGGGCAGAAATTCACCCCGGAACAGGAGGAGATTTTCGGCTTCCTCGACCTTGGGATTTCAGCCGAGGAATTCTATGCGGCTTCGCGCGGCTCGTTCATGCTGGCTGCTGCAATCGGCGCGCTTCTGGCAGCTATCATCTATTTCATGTTCAATGAGAGCTATGGGATGACCTACACCCTCCTTGGGGCGTTGATGGCATTCATGGCGCCCCTTGCGCTTGCGTTCTATTACCAAAAGTACCCCAGCATGGCAGCAGACAAGGAGAAGATGCTTGCGCTTGCTTATGTGCCCGAAATTGTCAACTACCTGATCATGAGCATGCGCCTGAACCCGAACCTGGAAAAAGCAGTTGAATTTGCAGCCTCGCACGGAAGGGGGAAAATCGCTGAAGAGCTCAAAAAGATCATCTGGCTCGTGCAAATCGGGAAGTTCTCAAGCATCGAGGAAGCGCTTGATGACCTCGCATACAGATGGGGGCCATATAGCGATGACTTCAAGCAGGCGCTCATGACCATCCGCGCCTCGGTGCTGGAGGCGGACAAGGTCAGGCGCGAGGCGTACCTTGAAAAGGCGGTTACGGACGTGCTGGAAGGGAGCAAGGAAAAAATGGATATTTATGCCCGGGGCCTCCACCAGCCGACGGTTTTCCTGTATTATTTTGGGATATTGCTTCCGCTAATGCTTGCGATCATCCTTCCCATCGGGGCTGCGTTCGTGGAAGATGCCTCCTTTGCAAAGGCGGAGTACGTGTTCATCCTTTATTGCATCGTGCTCCCGGCGGGCGTATACATTTACGGAGGCACGATCCTTAGTGGAAGACCCCCCACATATATTCCGCCAGAAATCCCCGAAAACTTCCCCGGAGTCCCAAGGAAGGGGCTGATGGATGTGGGAGGAGTGCAATTGCCATACAAGATTGTAGCAGTGTTCCTATTCGCGCTGGCCCTTAGCCTTGGATTTTTTGGGGATTATTGGACGGATTTGATGACACCCTCATATATGAAGGAGGATCTGAAGAATATCCCATTCATCGAACTTCCCTTCGGGAGCTACCGCATCTTTACAATATTCGGCTTCCTCATCGGGCTAAGCCTTGCAATAAGCGTCTACCTTTACGGAAAATACGGCGGAAGGAAGAAAGCGCAGGATGAAATCCGGGAAATGGAAACTGAATTCAAGGATGCGATGTACGTGCTCGCATCGAGGCTGGGAGAGAGCAGGCCAATGGAAGAGGCGATGCGAAGCGCATTGGAATTCCTTCCGAGAAGCAAGGTTGCAAACCGCGTGTTCAGGCGCATATTGGAAAACGTCACGATGCTGGGAATGACAATAGAAGCGGCGGTGTTCGATGGCGCCTATGGCGCGATGAAGAATATGCCCTCGCAAACGCTGCGCTCCGGGCTTCGCATCATGGTGGATTCGGTTGAGATCGGGGTGAATGTTGCGGCAAAATCCCTCATTTCGCTTTCCATGCAACTGCGAAATTCCCAAAAAATCGATGAGATGCTGCGGCGCCTTTTGAGCGACATAACTGTCCTTCTCAGCACCATGGCGGTATTCGTTGCGCCAATAGTGCTCGCTGTTGTCAGCTCGTTGCAGACGGTAATTATAAATTCGCTCTCAAACCTTGGAGGCACTGGCGGGGCTAACCTGGAGAATGTAAACACCCCCGGCTTCAATGCAGGCGCAATTGCAGGCATGTTCAGCAATACGGACATCTCCAAATCCTCCGCAACCCCGGGCCAGTTCCTGGTGATCATGGGCCTTTACCTCATTGAAATCGTGATCATGCTCGTCTACTTCAACTCCCAGATAGAGGATAGCAACAACAAGCTCCACACATATACCGCAATTGCCAAGGCGCTCCCGATTGCGACGGTGATCTTCTGCGCGGTTGCCTATTTCACCGGAAGCTCGCTTGCGGCAATTGGCCAATAGGAACATAATTTGAAAGGTGCTTTGGAAATCAGCTATAGATGCGGATTTGAGGCATCTTGGCAATCTGTGCTTCAAAACAAGCCGGGCTCGAGGTAGGCATCAAGAAATAACTGGAAAAAACAGTTTATTTTTTGCCCTGGGGTTCTGCCTCGGGCGGCTGGCCAACTGGGATTTCCACGAAACGGATGCTCTCGTCATCAATTGTGTAGATGACGCGGATCACACCGGAAACCATCTGGTTATCGTTTAGCTTGTCCATGAATGCAAGGGTTGTGTCCTCCTTGACGCCAACAGCGCCCTCGAATACGGCATCCACCGGATTGAATCCGGCCTTTTTGAGCAGCTCAATTGTCTTCATTACCTCCTCTTTTATTTTCATGGAAACCACCTGTAAACACCAGACGGATGCTTTAACCTTGGGGGGTTTAAAAAAGTTGGGTTGAGATTAGCCGCCTAGGCGCGCAGTCGCCTGGTTTCAGAAGCCGGGTGCTCGGGAAAGAGGGGATGGAGCTCGAATTCGTGGAAAGTGCCTCCACGACCTACTTTTGTTACCCCGAGTTGCCTTACTTCCACCGGGATGGGATGCGCTTCCCAAGAAAGCTTTCGTGCAGCCCGGCCTACTGCCTCTTCGAGGTGCACAACGAGTGGTTTTTCCTCGCGGGGCCCTTTTTTTGGAGGGATTGGGCGCCCGGATGCCCTTGCAACTTTTTCCTCCAGCATTTGCGCCCAAGCCTCGTCAAATCCGGGGGGCAGGTTTGGTTTTGGGCTAAAGCTGCTTAAAGTCAGGCGTATCCTTCCCGGAAGCAGCCAGCCTCCCTTGACTTTCATGCCAATTAGCCTGTAGCGCAGGTCAGGATGGCCGTTGATTTCGGCTTCGAGCCTTCTTTTTAAGGCAAATAAGAATTCGCGCCTGGTGACCATCAACTCACATAATGAGTATTAAAATAAGGGTTTAAGAAGGTTGCTTTCAGTTTTGAAGCACTTTGAGGAAAATTTCCCCAAATAGCCGGTCCTGCCAGGCAAACATCTTCTCCTCCTGGATCAGGTGGAGCACCGGCGGAAGGTGGCGCGCATAAAGCGAGGCTTTTTCCTCCCCATGCCCATTGAACGACTTCACCAGTTCCGAGAAGAGGACCATATTCTCCTTGTCCTTGAGCTCTCCAGCCCGGCTATGGACCATTACCATGAGTTCGTTCAGGTTTTCCTTGGGAAGCTCTATATGGAGAGGATCGGCCTTTGCACGCGGGATGAGCTCGCGGCGCTCGTAGTGCATGACTTCCTCCACGGCCTCAATTAACTCAGTTAAAGTGATGGTGCGGGAGCGCGGGAGGTTGGGATTGAAGACAAGATCCGGGATTGCCTCGTTTTCGAATGGGCGGACGAAAGGCTCGGGCTCCGGAACGGGCTCTTCTAGCTGCAATGCCTGCGCCTTGTAGTTGAGAAGCAGGGCGGATGCGAGAATGACATTTGCGGGAATGCGCAGGTCCATTGCTTGCATTTCCCTCACTTTCTGCAAATATGCGTCGGCGACCTTCACAAGGTCGATTTCCCAGGGGTTCATCTGCTGGTTTTCGATGGATTCGAGCAAAAGCTCGCGCCAGGAGGGTTCCTTTACGAACTCCGAGAGTTCGAGCTGCATCTGCATAACAATCAAGTGGGTCTGCTTGGGAAAATAAATGGGGGGAGGTAGTATTTATTCCTTATTGATGGTGATTTCGGGGGCTTTGGGCCAAAAGGGGAAGGCAGCCAAGAGCATAAAACTCAAAAAAAAACCAGGTGGGGGAAAGTAAGCCCATTTACCTTAAGGCAATAATCAATTTTCGGAAAAAAGCTCATTTAACAAAAAAATCATTCTTCCGTCTTTTCCTTCTTGGGTTCAGCTTGCATTGGCTTATTTGCGCCGCCCATCAATTCCTTGCCGCGCTCAACGCGCTTCTTGAGGTTGCTTTGGAACTCCTCCAAATCCTCCTTCTTTAGCAGTTTTGTCATGAAATAGTTGGTGAACTGCTGGGAGATGCTCGAAGCGTTAAGGAGGGTGTTTTGCATCTGCTCCCGGTTCATTTTCAGCTCATTGGGCTCGAGAATTTCGATGGTAAGGGGGCCGTATTTTAGGCAGGTGCCAACAGCGATGTCGAAATTCGAGAATAGGACCTTCACTTCCGTGTAAGTGGAAAAGCCCCTCCCATGCTCATCCTCAGTTTCGAGCACCTCCTCAATTTCGCCCTTGCAATAAATTACCCCTTTTTCTGCATTGATCCGGCTCACGAGGTCCACAAGCGATGCGCGCACATTCTCCTTATCCCTCCCATAGGAATCGAAATGCAAAAGCGCAAGGATCGCGCCCATCCTGCCCGCCTTCTCGAAAAGCTCTTCTAGGTCCTTTTCGGAAAAATCCTTCTTTTGCTCTTCTGGCATAATAAATCAGCTCGGAGGCCCCGTGCATGAAATGTTCTGAAATTCAAGTACAAATTAGGCCAGATAGGTATAAAATATGAATTCCGAAGGAATCAGACGCGTTTGGTGAAGCCGTGCTCGAGCACATATCTGCTTTTGCAGTTTGGGCAGTTGTACTGGCCGCCATCGTTGATCAGGCGCACGCCAAACCCGAAATTGCTGTAGCAATGGCGGCAGTTCTTGACGAGCTCATCTCCCACAACAGTCATGCGGATCACCGGAAAAAACGGGTTCAGATATTGGATTGGATGGACTATTTAAGCGTTTTGCATGCAATGCTGCAATACGAGTAATTGGGGATTATTTTTTGAAGGATACTATTTGTTGAATTGCGCAGGGCGGAATAGGAAGGGAAGGGATAGTTATTTATGTATTTTGGGTAAACACGGCATCTCAATAATCAATCAGCGCTTCAATAACGGGGAGAACAAATCGATCGCCTTTTTGGAGATGCGGTCCTGTGGGTTCCAGCCTGTATGCAGCCCTTTGCTTAGCGAATCGAGCTTTTCCATGTCCCGTTTTGAGATGGAAAAATCGAACAATTTTGAATTCTCGATAATGCGCTCCTTATGGGAGGATTTTGGCAAGGGCAGCGCGCCATGCTGCAGGCACCACCTAAGCATCATTTGTGCGGCGGATTTACCGTACCGCATGGCAACATCGGCAAGGGCTGCATCGCCTAGCATCCTTCCCCGCGTGAGAGGCGAATATGCCTCAAGCAGAAGGTTTTTCCTTTTGCAGAAATCAAGGAGCTCTTTTTGGAACAGGAATGGCGAAAACTCGACCTGGTTGACTGCGGGAGGAATTTTTGAAATTTGCAGGAGCGCTTCCAAATCAGGGATGGTGAAATTGCTCACACCAATCGAGGCGCACATGCCTTCTGAGCATAATTTTTCGAGCGTTTTCCAGGTGGAAAGGCTTTGGGGCATCGGCCAATGGATCAAGTAGAGGTCGACATATGGCATGCCGAGCCGGTTTAGGCTGCGCTCGAGCGCCTTGCGCGGATTCCCATGGTCGGCATTCCAGAGCTTGGTAGTGACGAATAGGTCATCTCGCGATAGGCCGAGCTCGCTTATGCCGCGTTTAATGGCCCCTCCGACATCCGCCTCGTTTTGGTAGAGGGTTGCAGTATCGATGTGGCGGTAGCCGGCCTTTAGCGCCTCGAAGATTGCACTTTTTGCCTGCGGCCCAGCCATTTTGTAGGTGCCAAAGCCAAGGATTGGGATAGAATGGCCGGAGTTCAACGTCCACTTCGAATTCAGCGTTAGTTTTCGCGCCATGTCTACCACAAATGGTAGGTTGATACGGACGGCCCCATTAAAATAATAGCCGCTAATAGGAAAAATATTCAAAACAAATGGGGATCGGATTACCTAATACCGCTCCGATTTGGGGGATGCATTTAAATCAGCGCTCAACCTAACAATCGCCTATGATTGGAAACAGCGATGCGGGGCTGATGCTCGGGCTCCTTCTTAGCATCGTCCATTTGGCCGGGGAAACACTGAGCCCAAAACTCGAGCGCTACCATTGTGAACTCATAAGCTTCAGCGCCGGCGTGCTCATCACGCTGCTCTTTTCCGAGCTCCTGCCGATTGCGGCGCGGGACAACCTGAACTTCACGTTCATCCTCCTGGGGTTCGTTGCGTTCCATTCCCTGGAAAAATACGTGTATCAAAGGCATCCATCCCAATTCAAGAGGGAGCTGGGAAGGCTGGATTCGGCAGGCTTTTTCGTTGTCAACTTCCTTAACGGCTTTGCACTGATGGTCATCTACGATTTTGACCCCCAGCTGGCGTACCTGTTCGCAATACCAATGGCGATCGTGGAACTTGCATCTGCCGCATTCCTGAGCGGGATTCTCGAAAAGACGAAAAATGGCGGGATTATGAAACTCGTCCTGAGCGCCTCGGTGCTGCTTGGCGCCCTTGCCGCCACAGTTTTCAGGCTCGACAGTGTGCTTGCCAACAATGTGTTCGCATTCGCAATAGGGACGATGTTCTATATCGTGATCAAGGACATGATGCCAAGGCACCGCGAGGGAAGGCTGGAATATTTCCTTGCGGGGGTAGGGGGGATGTACGCGGCAATCGTCATGTTCGGATGAGCTGCGCAAGGGATTAGTCATACCAAACAGGGGCGGGTATAGCAAGCTAAATGCGGTTAAAGGGGCGGGCGGCACATATACTATTCCGGATTTGCCGACCAGATCATTCGATACCAGGTTACGTTCTCCATCTATTTCTTCAATACATCCTTGTTGACCACATTGGCAGGGCCCTTTCCGGCAAAGTAATCTATGATTGCGTGCACTGCAAGGTCGGCCATCTTGGTGCGCGTTTCTAGGGAAGCGCTGCCGATATGCGGAAGCATGATCACGTTCTGGAGAGGTATGAGCTCAACTGGGCAGCGCGGCTCATCCTCGTATACATCCAGGGCTGCCGCAAAGATGCGGTGCGACTTGAGGGCCTTTGAAAGTGCCACCTGGTCGACAACTGCGCCCCTGGAAGTGTTGACAAGTACCGCGGTCTTCTTCATCATATGGAACTGCTTTTCGCCAAACATCCGGCGGGTCTTTGGCGTCAGCGGGACGTGTATGGAAATGAAATCGGATTGCCTCACGAGTTCGTCCAAGTCGGCCCATTTGGCACCGTATTCCTTGTCGAAATCCGCCTGCACCTTGGGATCGTTGTAGATTATTTTCATCCCAAAACCCTTGGCGGCCCTCTGGGCTACTGCCTTCCCAATCCTGCCAAGGCCTACGATCCCAAGCGTCTTCCCATATAGGTCAACTCCCAGCATCATGGATGGCCCCCAGCCCTCGAACCTGCACTCCCTTGTGAATTTATCGCCTTCAACTATCCTCCTGGAGGCGGCAATCATCATTCCAAGGGCAAGATCGGCGGTTGTCTCGGTAAGCGCGCCGGGGGTATTGGTAACCAGAATTCCACGCTTGGTTGCGGCCTCGATATCTATCTTGTCGAACCCGACGCCGTAATTTGAGATGATCCGGAGGTTTTTGTTGGCATCCATGACTTCTGAATCGACCGGGTCGGTCAGGATGCAAAGCAGGGCGTCCTTGCCCTTGACACCCGCAATCAGCTCATCACGGCTTATGATGCTCTCGGTTTCCCTTAGGTCCACATCGCAGTGCTTCCTTAATTCAATTAATGCATTTCCCGGCAATGGCCGGGTGACAAACACTTTCGGTCGGGTCATGTGATCACCAGGAATGGTTTTCGTAATAGTTAAGGAGTGCATTTAATACCTTTTGCAGTTGGGGGGAAGTTCGTTATTTGCAGAAAAGCGGAAAAGGGGGGATATTTTGGATATGTGGGGAACGGAATGCAGTCAACTATCAGAAAATAAATGCGGGAATTGGCGCCTCATTTCCTCATTTTCATAACTTCCCTTATTTTCTGGACGATGTCCCTGCTTTTCAGGCCGAATTTTTCAAGAAGCGCATCTGGGGGGCCGCTTTCCCCAAACCGGTCCAACACGCCAACGAACTTCACGGGCACGGGATAGTTTTCGGATAGCACCTCGGCAACAGCCGAGCCAAGGCCCCCAATTATCTGGTGCTCTTCTGCAGTCACGATGGCGCCCGTTTCCTTTGCAGCGGCGATAATCGCGGCCTTGTCGATGGGCTTTATGGTATGATTGTTAACGACTCTAACGGAAATGCCCTCTTTTTCAAGCTGTTTTGCGGCAACCAGTGCCTCATAAACAAGCTGGCCGCTCCCCACAACAGTAACATCCGACCCGTCCCTGAAAACTTCTGCCTTCCCTATTTTGAAGGGGGTTTCCTCCGTCGTTATGACCGGCACCTTGTCCCGGCTAAGCCGGAAATAAACCGGCCCTTTTATATCCAGCGAATGGATCGTGGCCTTCTTTGCCTCCAGCCAGTCGCATGGGGAGAGCACGGTCATGTTCGGAAGCACGCGCATGATTGCGATGTCCTCAAGTGCCTGGTGGGTTGCGCCGTCGGGCCCAACAGAAATGCCGGCATGGGCGCCGATTATCTTCACGGGGTATTCGGAATAGCAGATGCTAACGCGGATTTGGTCCCAATTGCGGCCAGGCGAGAAAACCGCGTAGCTTGCAATGAAAGGGATCTTGCCTTCGGAGGCCATGCCTGCAGCGATGCCCGCCATGTTCTGCTCCGCTACCCCCACCTCGAAGTAGCGATCCGGGTATTTTTCCTCGAACCATTGGACGCGGGTGGATTCCTTGAGGTCGCAGCAAAGCACGGCTACTTCCGGATGGGTTTCGCCAAGCTCCAAAAGGCCCTTGCCAAGGCCGTCCCTGCTCGGGACTTTCCCTACGTTCGCGTAAATGTTGTCTGCGAGTTTTACAGCCATCGTTAATCACTTCCCGTTTTTGCCATTCAGCCCGCCGAGTGCTTTCAGCCATTTTTCCGGCCGCTCATACGAAACGGCAACAAAACTGTTTCCATCCTCCTCGTTTTCCAGGATGAGCTGGAACTGCCTGCCCATCGCATTGTACATGCAATTCCGCGTCAGGAAATGGTAATGCCACCCCTCCCCTTTGGCGGAAAATTCCGTTGCCTTGGCAACCAAATCATCCAAGCCTATTTCCCTCAAATTAAA
>Ga0209542_10003137_pt1 | contig 35749 bp, 36 predicted proteins | sample RifCSPhighO2_01_FD_184028 | JGI IMG/M metagenome (GOLD analysis project Ga0209542, IMG submission 184028) | Soil microbial communities from Rifle, Colorado - Rifle CSP2_plank highO2_0.1 (SPAdes) (version 2) | ecosystem: Environmental > Terrestrial > Deep subsurface > Rock core/Sediment ...
CGTGTACTGTGCCGAGGTGTCGGCAAGAAGGCGAAGCACGGCATTTTCGCCATGGTAGGTTGGCACAATTGAGACGCGCACATCGAGAGGTGCGCCGCTCTGGCCTCCGTCCATACGGAAACGGCCGTCTTGCGCGGACTGGTGTTCGTCGGTGCGCAGTCCGGCGAGCACCTTGACGCGGGAAATAACCTCGTTGTGGATATTTTTGGGAAGGGAGAAGTTTTCGTGGAGCACGCCGTCAATGCGCATGCGCACGCGAAGCTTCCCGTGGGCCGGGTCGATATGGACATCCGAGGCGCGAACCGCGTGGGCATATTGGAGGATGTGGCGCACAAGGTCAACAATGGAAAGCGCGTTTCCTTTTTTTATCTCCTCCCGAATGGCTGTTTCCGTTGGCATGGGTTTTAGCGGTATTTTCTACCACTGAGAATAACGCTAACTCTAACACAAGTTTCAAAAAATGACAAGGAAGCGCGTCCGGCTGACCGCCCCCTGGTATATCTACTCCACGGCGATGATTCCGCCGGTTGTAATGTCTATATATACCTTGGTGAGGACCGCCCCCTTAGTGCCTGCCACTTGCCAGACCTGCTTGTTTTGACGGGTAACCGTCTGAATGGAGAGCGCAACATCAACATACTTCCCTTGGAGCGCGGCAGAAATCGCATCCGCCGCGGAAAATGTGATGTCGCTCGTTTTTTCGTTTATCGGAATGACGCGAATCACCGCTCCCAAAAGATCAAACTGGATTCCGTTAGGGTATGAAAATCCCGCTTTGAGAGTCCTGTTTTCATCCATTCCCCACCCCTGCTCAAAATCGGTCAACCCGTTGAACAGTTCGGTTGTGCCGCCATGCGTTTGCACCGTCCTGATATCATGCTCTGTTTTTACCCTCACCACAGGAAAGAAAATAAAAGAGCCATCCCTTGCTTGACGGAGCGCCTGTGAAGAAAAACTGGTAAGAGTAACTGCCGATGTCTTTCCTTTTACGACCACGAGATTTATAGTGAACGTAAGTTTTTGTGATGGTATATACGCTTCGACTCTTGGCAAGCCGCTTTTTTGTACCAAGACAGCTTTTTCAATAGTAAAACGCAACCCGGTGTACGTGCCGGGAGCGAGCCCCACATCGGCAAACAGCTCTTTGAGCGACTTTTGATACAGATTGGCGAGGTCAAACTGACGCGTGGTTTTTAAAACGCTCACCCAGCCGGTCTTGGAGTTCTGAACCGACACATCACTTACCGTGAGAAGCACGGATTGAAACAAATCGAGAGGTGCGGTTTCATCAGTCATGATAAACAAGGCCCGGCCGGTGCCTACAGCCCCAGCTACTTTAGGAGCGGTCCCCGAGACGCTTCCTCCTGCGGGCTTAAGAGGCACACTCGTTTCCTTGCTTGCCGTTGTTGTAGCGATATCATCCTGCGGTGTCTCTGACCTGTCCGCTCTCTCCGATGACTGATTGCCAAGGTAAAACGAAAGGGCTCCAACCATTGCCAATATGACGAGCCCTAAAATTATGTGTTTGGTGTTCATATCATTTCCACATTATTTATAGTGTAGCACCAATTGTATGTCAGAGGAGGAAATGTGGATACGATGCCTCTACCGCTAAATAAGCCAGACATTAAAAATTACCCCCGCAACCGCGCGGGGGTAGGTAATCGGGAAATCAGCAAGAAGGTCTTCAGATTCAGATACGAACGGTCCTGTAGCGCCACGCCACCTCCGCGTACCGCTTTGAGACAAGCCTAACGAGGTCGGGGGGTAGAATCGGATATGGCGGCCACTTTGATTTATCCGTGGGGTACTCCTTCTTTGCCTTATCAAGCTCCTTCTTCCACGGAGTGTCCTTCAGGTAGCTCCTGATCAGGTCCTTGCTGTAGGACGCTCCGGTTTTCTCCTCAATGATTCGATTTTCATCTTGAGTGCCGAACACGTCCACGAAAATGATCCTTCCGTTGTTGAGCATCCCAAGCTCTAACTTGCCATCGGGACACTCGAAGCCAGCTTCATGATAACCCGCGTTGGTTACCTTGACGCCCTTGGTAATGAGATGCCAAGAGGCTTCCCATTGCGCTTTGCTTAACTGAGCGAGGTTTCTCGCCTCTTTGTCGCTGAGGTGGCGGTCTGTTGCCTCGAACTTGGTTGTGCACTCAAGTCGAAGCCGTGGCAACTTCATCCCCTCGACCACCTTGGTGCCCGCCGGAAAGCCGAGGGCCACCGGGTCGATTTCCCCGGACCCGATTCGAATCAAGAGAGAACCGGCAACGCGGACCCTCCAGATCCATTCGAGCGGGAGCACCCGGCCGTAAACCATGCCTGAAAGCGTTTCGCGGCCGGGCACGGAGAACTCCTGCACGTGAATCGTGAGCGGGTTAACTTGCCTGATGAAGTGCGTCGGCAAGTTGGCGGCTTCTGCCAACCAAAACGATTTCACTGCACAGGCGCAGCGCGCCGCTCCGATGCCGGGTATGGTCTGGCCGCTCGATCCGCGGTCAAATGCCGACCATCGATCCGTATACTCGAGCGCAATCACGCCCGGCTTCACGGGGGTCATAATCCTCGTGGAACCTGTCCTTGCTTTTTCCATCTCCATTGGAGTTCTCCTCAGGTTAGGATTGTGCCGACAACGCCGGCGGATGTTTCGGAACTTTCTTGGCCTGCGATGTACGGAACGCCTGCATGCGCTTCCGCACCGCCAAGTCGGCGATACCGATCATCCGTGCGGCATTCAGCGCCGCATTGATGGCACCGGGCTTGCCCACGCCAGCAAACGAAACCGGGGTCCCCGGCGGCATTTTGGTCATGGACAATATAGCCACCAATTTATCCACCTTGCTTTGTCCCGGCATGGCAACGCCGATTACGGGCAAGTTGGTACGCGCGGCGGCATCACCCGGGAGTGCAGCCGAAAGGCCGGCCCCACAGATGACGACCTGGTAGCCCTTTTTCTCTGCACCGCTCACGAGCTTCTTCACTCGTGCTGGGGTACGATGCGACGACGCAATATGCGCCGAGTAGGGCAACGCAAGATTCTGGAGCGTAATACAGGTATGCTGCATGACGGTCCAGTCGCTTTCCGAACCCATGATCACGCAGACGCGCCACGGGCCCAAGTTGGTAGATCCTGTATGACGCAAAGGGATTCTCCTTTTCTATCTACTGGCTACTGGGAAACTTCCGCAGGACATATTATCTCAGCACTCGGCAGAGTACAAGTTCTTCTTGCCACCACCCGTCTCTTCATATAATCTAGAAAATCATGACAGCACGAAAGGCGCAAGAAGTTGGAAACAAAGCAATCGGACAGTTCTTTGCCAAGATGGACAAGGAGGGCCTCGCGCTCACCTATGCCGATGTCCGACTCCATACCGACCACTCGGATGTCTTGCCGGGAAGCGCCAATCTTGCCTCGCGCTTCTCCCGTAGGATTCCACTACGCGCTCCAATCGTGAGCGCCGCGATGGATACCGTTACCGAATCGCGGATGGCCATAGCGCTCGCCGCCGCGGGAGGTCTCGGCATCATTCATCGGAACATGACGCCACAGGAGCAGGCAAAGGAAGTCACCCGAGTTAAACTCCACCTCAATGGACTCATCGAGAAGCCAATATGTGTTGATGCCGCCGATTCAATCGAGACGGTACTCACCATGCGCGCGGAGAAAGGCTATTCTTTCCACAGTTTTCCGGTTTTGGAAAGCGGCAAGCTGGTCGGTATCTTGACGAGGAATGATTTCCAATTTTCCAAGGACGCCAAAGAGCCTCTGCGCAAAGCCATGACCCCGCTCAAAGAGCTCATCACGGCGCCCGAGGGGACCTCAATTACCGCGGCGTATGAAAAAATGAGAGGCCACAAGAAAAAACTTCTCCCGCTTCTTAATCGGCGCGGGGAGGTCGTCGGCCTCTACGTATTTTCCGACCTTAAACGGATTCTCTCCGGCCAGTCGAGTCACAATGTGGACAAAGACGGCCACCTTCTCGTGGCCGCCGCCGTGGGTGTCGGCGACGGAGCGCTCGTGCGGGCGGCACTTCTCGCCGAGAGAGGGTGCGATGTTTTCGTGGTAGACACGGCGCACGGCGACAGCGAGAACGTTTTCGCCACCGTGAAGCTCCTCAAGCGCCGCTACCCGCACATTGATGTCGTTGCGGGTAACGTCTCGCGGGGCGAATCGGCAAAGCGGCTCGCAAAAGCCGGGGTGGATGGCGTGCTCGTGGGGCAAGGTCCCGGTTCAATTTGTACGACGCGCATCATCGCGGGTATCGGTTGCCCGCAAGTAACCGCTGTATACGAATGCGTCAAAGCATTGCGCGGGTCGGGAGTACCGGTGTGCGCGGACGGCGGTATTGAAAATTCCGGTGACATCGTCGTTGCTTTGGCGCTTGGCGCCGAAAGCGTTATCCTCGGCCGGCTTCTCGCCGGAACGGAAGAAGCGCCGGGGCGTACGAGGATTATTCAAGGCGTACCGATGAAAGAATATCGCGGCATGGGTTCACTCGCGGCCATGCAAGAGAGCGCGGAGTCTCGGAAGCGCTACCGCCAGGCAGATGTGTCGACAAAAAAGTTGGTGCCCGAAGGTGTTGAAAGCATCGTGCCGCTCGTGGGGTCAGCGCACGATGTACTCGAACAGCAGACTGGCGGTATTCAGTCAGGCTTTGGATATGTGGGAGCCTCCACGCTCGCCGAACTGCGAGCAAAGGCGAAAATCTTCCGCATTTCTCCGTCGGGCCTTGCAGAGTCACACCCGCACGGCGTGGCCATCATCAAAGATCCGCCGAATTACCGCAGCGGGAAGCTGTCATGAGTGTGGTGTCTCAATATCAAGGTTAAGCCTTGATGTGTTCCCTAACGTCAGTTGGCCGTGCGGGTCGGTGTCGGAACACTGCTTCAAAGTTTTATACCCCGCCAATGACCCCGATTATCTTTCCGATGCCGAAGGTTATCACCATGGCGAGTACGCCCCCTGCAACCATGCGCACAGTAGCTTTTGTTTTACTGGCTCCTCCCGCATACCCGCTGAGCATCCCCGTAACGGCAAGGGCAACGACCACCGCGACTAACATCACGGGGAGACGCAGCGACGCCGGAGGAAAAGCGACCGCGATAAGTGGAATGACGCCTCCGGCCAGAAAAGATGCGGCTGAAGCGAAGGCGGCCTGCCACGGATTTATGAGGTCATCGGGATTAATATTCAATTCCGCGTCCACGTGGGCGGCGAATGCACCATGCTTGGTAAGTTCTGTAGCGACCGCTCGCGCCGTAGCGCTTGTCATACCCTTCGCTTCATAGAGCGAAATAAGTTCGTTGAACTCTTCGTCGGGCATATGTTCGAGCTCAAACTTTTCCTTTTCGAGAAGCGCCTTTTCTGTGTCTCGCTGTGCACTGACCGATATGTGTTCCCCAACCGCCATCGATAAAGCTCCCGCCACCAGACCCGCCATGCCGGCCGTAAGGATAAAACCTGCCGAGTCAGAAGCGCCAGCGATTCCGGAAACTATGGCAGCCACAGACACAATCCCGTCGTTCGCCCCCAATACCGCAGCTCTCAGCCAGTTCAACGCCGCGCCAGACTTGTTGTGATGCAATTCATTATGAAAAGACATGACAGATCCTCATAATACTCCTTTAAATCGATTTATGTACTGCGCCTCGCGAACTGTTTTATACGACCAAGTCGAACTTTTTCAAACGCCAATTTCGAGCAACGCTCATCGCGCGCGAGTACGCGCGCTTAGCCCTCCTCCCTAAGTCCCCTAGGTTAAACCTCGGGAGAACCAGGTCAAGCCTGAGATATGAAAGAGCCCCGACAGAGCCGGTGCTCTCTCGGGACCCATAGATTGTTCAGATAAATTTGCAGCTCTTGGCGTTGAGATCGAGAACACAAGCACTGCCACACCAGACTTCCCTCGACGCTGTCACATGAACATGGAACACTTCATCGCCGAGATATTCGACAAGATAGCCTCCGTGGTCTTGGTGGCCCACGATGATGAGTGTGTCCACGCTGTCCATATGCTTTTCGACGAGCTCTTTGATTTGCTGAAAGCTACCGCCGCGATGGTAGTTGTCGGCCCAGAGCATGTTGTCGAAAGTTACCGGGCAGTGCAGTACTTCGACTAGTATCTCGGCACTTCCCCTACCCCGCCTTGAAGCAGAGGCAAGAATTGTGACCGAACCGATAATGTGCAGGGATAGATCCCGAGCAAGTTGAGCGACTTGCTCCTGACCTTCACCGGTTAGGACGCCGTTGTGGTCATCATCAGGAACAGCAGTCCCATGCCGAGCAACAATGAGCTTCTTCATTTCCGTCACCCAAGCGCTAGTTGAATCTATCGGGATACTACAACAGGCTCATCTAAAAGTCATTAGCTGGCCGTCTGGTACGAAGTTGGAACTACTCTAATTAATAAGTAGGGCAGCCTCAACCTTAGCATACAGCTCTTCAGTAGTTTCATTGTTATATAGGACCGTGTCAGCCAACTTGATAACTCCTGCGATATTTGCTTTTGTGGGGTCGTTGTTATCTTCTTCTCGTTCTTCTTGGACTACAAATTCATCAAATGACACTTGGTCCGTCTCTGATCCTCGCTGTGTGATGCGCTTAAACCTTTCTTGTATATCGGCATCGACTGCCCATATTTGAGCACCGTGCGATTTTAGATACTTTGCATCGGCAACAGATCGAATTGATTCAATTACAGAATTTTCTGATTGTAAGAGAGCCTCTCCTAAAATTTGTTGAGATATATAACCAGCACCGTGCTTTGCTCTTATCTCATTTGCCATTTCCGTCATTGTGTCACGATTCGAGAGAAGTCCCCGACGGTCAATTTCTTTTTTTAAATAGCCACGTATGGAGTAATGCTTAAAACCGTGTTTTTTAACAAGATACTCAACGATTGTCCCCTTTCCTGCTCCCGATCGCCCTGTTATGCCTAAGATCATATTGTATCCGAGCTGTCCCTCCTGAATAAAATCCGAACTTTCTACCAAACGAATCCCGACGAGTAAGTTCCCCAGGTTAAACCTCGAAAGAACCATGACGATGGTGGAACCATTATAGGGGGTCTCCTGAATTGATATGAAAATGCAGATGCTTGCTGTCCTGATATTTGCCTAGGTTAGTCAGTATTCTCGCTGCTCCGTATTCTTTTTCAACTTTTGCGGCGATAGTTTTTAAAACCTCAATAATTTCTAAGAGTATGGGCATATCCTCGACTGTAAGGGTCGTAAATGAGTGTATGTGCTTCTTTGGCATTACAACAATATGTACTTTTGCCCAATGAGGGCGCGTGTGCCTATAGGCAAGAACATTTTCGCTCTCGTATTCCTTTTCCAAAGGCACGAGCCCTTTAAGGGCTACATCGCAGTAAAAATCTGTGCCAAAGTAATTCATATTATTTGAAAAGTCTCTTTTTCTTCTCTCGACGCCACCCCTTTATTTCGTTCTCACGTCTGCGGGCTTCGTGTAAAGTTAGGAACGTTTCTGAATATTTCAATTTTACTGGTCGCCGAATTTTAGTGTAGTGCGCGCCCCATTTTGAGATGTTGTGCTGTGCCAATCTTTTTTCAAGGTCATTGGTGCATCCCACGTACAGAGATTTGTCGGCACACTCTAGGATATAGACGAAGTGTATCATGTATTATTTTGTACTTCGCTTGTTAAAAATTGGGTGGGCCCTCGTCGCTTCGCTCGCTCGGGGAGCTCAATTTTTATAGTCGCTGTACTCCTTAAAAATTGGCTTCTGACCGCGTGGGTCGATGTTGGAACTTTGACGTACGAGCACGATCTTGAATTCGAGAAGCGAATTAATAATATCAAACTTCTCGCCGAGAGGTTCGGCGAGTCTGTTGATCGGCCGGCTGGTCGGAAGACGGCGTAGTGCGGTTGTTGCGTTCGTGGGGCAGCGGGTGCATCAACCGCGTTATAGAGGTTTATGAGACGCTCTGCCATCTCCCGCGACTGTGCGATCGAGAGCTTCTTGTCGTGCTCCTTCCGGTAGATTTTTCTGAACCCCTTAAGATCATCGTCGCTCACCTCCATCGCAGTGTAATGTTAAGCGACTATTGAATCATAGAAGGAGGATTTTGCCCAACTGGCATAGTGCGGCGGTAATCAATACGTGGCCGAAGTACGCCGCCTGATGTCGACGACCGCAACCACTTGCCGGTCAGGATCGACATCAAAAAAGATCCGAAAGGCACCGACGCGCCGGCGGAAGGTAGCAGGCTGGTTCTTGAGTCGGCCAATATCCCCGCCGAACGGGTTATCAGCCATTGCAGCAAGTGCCTCGATGAGCCGCGCCCGATCGCGTGCGGGCGCCCGATCAAGTGTTCGCTTAGCGCTGCGTGCGAGCTGTACGATCCACACCATGGAGGACTTGGTCGAGGGTTACATATTCACCTCGCGCGATTTCGCGACGCCCTCGTTCAATGGTGGCGAGTTCCTCTTTGGACACTTCGACAACCGGGATTCTGCGTCCAAGGTAGGCTCGCAGGGCCTCGCGGATGAGCTCGGAGCGGGTGCGGTGCTCGACTTTGGCCGCACGGTCAACGAGCGTCACCATTTCGGACGGCAGTGAGATTGATAGATTTTTTCGGGACACCATATGCCTCGTGTATTACATTATATGACAATATAATACAGGAGCTACATGCCGCGTCAAGAGCACAGCTAGGACATCCGATGTCCTAGCTGTGTGTCCTTGATACCGGACGTGTTCTTTGAGAACGTGCTCGAAATCTTCAGAGTATCGCCGGCAAATATCGTCGTTGGTGTATTCAGAGGTACCACTATCACTGGCCACCAAAAGGGAGACCCTTTCCAGCCTTGTTCCTTTGTGCCCTCATGCTTCAAAAGCATGAGAACCGGAATATTGATTGCTAATTCTTTTGCCCTCACTCCCTCTCGTTGAGAGGTATCTGGAGCGTCGAAAAAGCGCACCCCGTCGTCGCGTTTGCGCCTGTTGGCTTTGTTAGTCCTCGTTAAAATCCATACCATATCGCGCTGGGCTGGATCTTCCGAGTTGTACGCGAGACGCTCCAATGATGCCTTATCACCTTTGACATCCCATCGATATTCCCGATCCAAATCTTCATAAACGAAAGTCTGATTTATTTTGTCCAAAATTGAGAGAGCTTGGGTGACAGGAACCAAAACTCCCTCTTCCGTCGCTCCGGATAGGCCCAGAATTTCCTGGTCCAGATCACGGATAACTTGAGCAATGCTACTTTTATACTTCGTTTGGAAACCAAAGGGGAGTAATCTTGTATATGCCCTTAAAGTCGTGATCTTTGAAAGCATCAACTTATTTGGAGAGCAAGGCACGAGTTTCCCGTCGTCGTCTTTTCTAAGAAAATATATGACGCCATCGAGCGAACCAGTCTCTAGCATCCTTTTTATTTCGCGCCGAAGTGCCTCGTCGAATTCGTGAATTCGGCGCATGATCTCGTGAATACCGCCGGTCGTATAGAAGCGCGTGACTGCCAAATCTTCTTTCGAACGAGCGCCATACATGCGTGAGTGTTGTAATACGGTATCCTGCTGGAACTTTCCTGGGTTGCGACCGTAGAAGAAACCGATCATGTGCTTAATCGTAATTCCTCTATCAAGGATCTGCCCACCAATGAATATATTTAAGGGGGCCCAGAGCTTTAGTTGTCCCCTGCTGTCTAGAAGTGCCTTAACGTCGCCTTCTGAATTTACAGTTTGTACAAATAACATTCCTGTATTAAGAGCGCGTGAGACACTTTCCAAAACTTCTGGGAAACTTGGCAGATGGAACCCCCCGAGCTCTATTGACGGTTTCATATCACCATAGGCATCCCGAAGAAGTTGTTCGAATAGTTCATGATTATTTTTGGAAAGATTGATTAGTTCCTCATTGAGTCTCTTTACAACATCTTCTTGCCACGAATGAGATATTTTGTGAATGTCAGTATGTATTACGAGACTATAATGTTCCATCGGAAGATTTAGCCTCTCTTGCTGTAAACGTCGTATACAACCACCCACAATGAAGTTGACTATGGAATTTCGGAGTGTGCGCGTATGAGGACTCGTAAAAACTTCTTCTATTTTCAATGAACGCCTGTCTGCTCTTTTCAATTTCTTTTTTACACTGAGAACTTCTAACTCTGCGACCGGAAGTTCATCATAGACGTGGAAAGCTGTTGAATCCTCATTCTCGCTCTCGATGAAATAGTAGTCACCGCCAACATAATTACCATGGGTAGGAAGTGTGACCGTAAATTCCGGACGTTTGGGCAAAAAGATACCGTCTGGTCCATCGTCGTAATTCGGCTGAAGATACAAAGAGTACGGTGTCGCGGTAACTTGTAGAAAGTCTGACTGTTTAAGTGTATTTCTTATATCGTCGATTTGACTGGCAATGGTTCTTTGTTTGATAAGTCCGCTTTCTTTCTCTTTTTTGAAAGATATGCTGGCAAAATCGGCCTCGTCATCGATAATAAGAGTCTTCTTATCTTTGAGGTTGGGGTAAAACTCAGTAACGGTTTTGAGGAGTCGATTTAAATTGTCGTCTTCTTTTTTTGAAACCAAAACGAGTTTTTGAGTCAACACAAATTCTGGAAGATTATCCGGAAAAGACATGATGTCATGGATTTGAATTTGATTGCTATCTTCAAAAGAACCGAGGCCTTCTTTAGTCTCCTTTAATCTCTGTATAGTTTGTTCAGCTAAGGCCTTGGTTCCTTTAGTCAATATAATCGCGACGTCATAATTGTTGTCAAAGGCAAGAGCGATGACACCAATAAAAGCTCGAGTTTTACCACTTTGGATTTTACCCAAAAGGAAGCCGGGTTTTCTTTGGCTTGTATCAGAGTCGAGAAGTTTTGAGACTGTTTCCTCCATACAGCTCTTTAGTGCGTCATCGTCACCGCGACTTGAGGTAAGAGTGTTATAGAAGTTGCCTTTTTGTAGTGACATAGATTTGACCTTGCGATATGAGCTAACGATCCTAATCCTAATCAATAGGCATCTCGGACACCGAACCTGTCTCAAGGTGGCTGCCGGGCTTGGATTCGGACCAAGATTAACGGCTCCAAAGGCCGCTGTCCTACCGTTAGACGACCCGGCAATATTTTTTAACAGCTCTCGCTTTTTAGAACATAAACTATCTGCATATCCTACCACTAGCCTCGCCCATAGACTGTAGCCTGGGCTACGGCCGAGGGACGATCTCTACGAGCCGTAGGCCCCCAAGATATTTGAAATCATACTAAAAAACACCAAAAGAGAAAGCGCCCCACCATAATTTTTGTTGCACTAAAATTATGGTGGGGCACCACTGAGTTTTAGCCGTATCGCCTTCCGGGTCTCTCTGATTTCTTGGATGTAGGCGCTACAGGTTGGACAGACCTGTCCTGTGGGAAAATGTCTACAGCGCCTCGCCACGGCTAGCATCAGGCGAAACGAACACCTGCTGAGAGCGTCGGTAAATTCTCCATGCCGGGGGTCATGGGGGTGGTGAGCGAAACACTCAAGCCCAAGCAGGACAGTTTGAAAAAATTGCCGCTGCATCCACTCCTCAAAACGGCCGCCCGATTTCACCGTTGCCAGCAAGATGTTGATGGTATGCTCTATCGTGTCCGCATCAAGTTGTTGCGTATCAGGCCGCCACATGCACTGGCGGAGGATACCGAGGTTGAAGCGCTGCCCATTCGCCATGTTCAGCTCCTTTCCGCTCAAAGTATACCTCGCGCCATTTTTCAATGAAAGGCGGGCGAAGCATAATACCCTTTATGTTGCTTCTGGCGCGCAGACGGCCACCAAAGCAAGCTCGAGCGGCAGTTGTGGAATATAGGAGCGCCCCGTTTCCTGATAGGCGCCGAGGAGCTCATAAAGCACTGCAGAGGAAATATTAACGTCACTTTGGCGGCTCAAGTCTTTCAAAAATGTGAACTCTTCCGCGCCGAATTGCTCCGTGAACTGCTTTTCCATTTCAGGCGCGTAGCGCAAGAGCATCACTGCGCGTACCTTGTGAAGAATAAGTTTCATAAATGTTTTCATCTCAATATCATCCGCGACCGCGCGGGCGACCGCCGCGATTGCTCCGGCGCTGTCGCGCTTCGCCATAGCGGCGATACAATCATTGACAAGCTGTGCTTTCGGCGCCCCCGTCACCATTTCAACCTCAGCGATACTCACCTTCTTGTCCTTGGAGGAAAAAATAACCTTTTGGAGAATTCCTTGCGCGTCTCGGAAAGAACCGTCGCCAAGCATTGCGATGAGGTCGGCGGATGCGCTCTCAAGCATAAATCCTTCCGCTTTTGCGATACGAATAACAAGGTTTTTGAGAAGTTCACGCGATGGTTTTCGAAATGAATATACTTGGCAGCGCGAGACGATAGTCTCCGGAACCTTTTCAAGCTCGGTGGTCGCAAGTATAAACACCACATGAGGCGGAGGCTCTTCTAGGGTCTTGAGGAGCGCGTTCCACGCCTCTTTGGTGAGCATGTGCGCCTCATCAATGATATAGACCTTGTATTTGGATTCGAGCGGCAGGGTGCTCACTCCCTCGCGCAACTCACGGATATCGTCAATGCCGCGATTGCTGGCGGCGTCTATTTCATAGAGGTCGTTTGCAGAACAGCCGATTTCGCGCGCCAAGATGCGCGCCACCGAGGTCTTTCCCGTCCCGCGCGTACCGGAAAAAAGATACGCATGGGCGATGTTCCCTTTCTTTATGGAGCCTTCGAGCGCCGCAACAACGTGCTCTTGCCCGAGCACCTCGTCAAATTTTTTCGGACGGTATTTGCGATAGAGTGCGAGGTCAGACATGCGTACAGTATATACTCGCCCCCAAAAAGAAAAAACCGCGTGCCTACGGACGAGCCCGCGGTTTCTTTCCGGCCGAAAGGCGGAAAAGCCGATAGATGCCGTAGCCGATGTAAAACAGAGCAACGCCGATTATGGCCATGATGGCAGCGAAGAAGACCATAAGGGCAAGAATGCCTGGCAGAAACGACCACATGGTCAACCTCCTCTGATGCAGGACTAGGTACTCATCCGAGCCTGTCTCAAAAACATAAGTCGGCCTTGTTAAGATATGACCGACTTCTTCCCCATCCGCTCACGCCGCCTTCTTTTTTCATCGTCAACGGTGAGTGGAAGCCAGGGCTGGCCATGCTTCATGTTGCAGGGCCCTCTACCGTAGAAACGGTACCACCGCTTATAGAACTTTTGGTAGGAAAAAATGAGACGAGACAAGCGCTCATCAAACTGGCGCGCTTCTCGCATATGCTTATAACTGATGCCCGCTATTTTGGAAATATTCCTTTCGGACATTTCCACTTCCCGTGCGGCAATAACCGCCATTGCTTGCAGACACCGGCCTATGTGCCGACGCTTCCTTTCCCATGTCTGCCACATACGCTCGCGCTGAACCAAGTCCAAGTCTATGAGTGTTGGGTTCATGTCGCCCTCCCTGCTACACTTTAGCATAATACCTATCCGAAACAACATGACCTCTACTTTATGCAGATTCCTGCATCAACGCCTCAATTTCACAAGCATTTTGTGCTTCCACGAGACGCATCCTTGCATGTTGTCAAGTCTATAGTTTCCTTGTATGATGTGTCCGGCTTCAAAGGTAAATTCGCACAGGAGGCAACATGGCTGAAACCGTTATCAAAACTGTTCCGCGTGGGCGCGGTGAGCTTCTAAGGATCTTGGCAACCGAGATTCTACGGCTACCGGCCTACCAGTTAAAGACTTACGCCGGACAGCTTGTCGTCATTCTCGTGGCGGCCCACTACGAGAACGAGGACTCCGACATTCGGAGGGAAGCGCTGACCCGAGCCACGAAACTCCTCGACGAGGCTCAGGGAGACATCGTCGTCGCCGAGGTTGTCGCCGTAGCGTTTCCAAAAGAGCCCGTAAAAAAGCGAGCCCGACAGAAGGTCTTGTCGTTCTTGGAGAGTCAACGAGACCCAGTCATTGCGGCGTACGACGAAGAGGACACGCGAATAAGGGACATCGCGGCAGGCATCACTGTTGTCGACTAGCCGCAAGAAACCCCTTCGACGGGCGGAATGACCTTCCTCCCGTTTACCCCGCACGCCGCCTTTCGAGGTAGGTGCGGGGTTTACTTTTTTCTACTTTTTTTCCTTGAGATATACTTTGTTACCGAAACGCAGATCGAGATATTCCAGACGCTCAAGCTTTCCGTCCTTGAATTCATCGGCGCCAAGAATAGCTTCAAGATTTTCCCTGACTTCGGAAACATCCTGGTTGTCACCCACAAGGATGTCCACTCCTCCTTGGAGAGTAATCGTATAATCTCCCTCAGCATCTATTGCGACCGCAGTCGGCGTGAGTTTCAGGTCCCGGAGGGAAATAATAAAGGAATAGAGTTTTTTAAATTGCTCCGGCGCAAGAACCTGGCTTCCCACGCTGTGGGGAGTTTTTGAGATGCCGCCATACACCCGAAGAAATACATTGCCTTCAAATACGGGGGCTTTTTCAAAAAGAACGCCGCTCTGGTCGAGATAATAGCAACTAGACGCCCCTTCTCCCTCGACCGCTTCACACCAGAGCGCCGCGGACGAGCGTTCCATAACGATTGCCTGAATAAAATCAAGGTCTCCAAGACGAAGTTCGATGCTCGAAAGGCGGGGAAAGGCGTCGAGAACCGCCGCTTCAACGGCAGAGCGCGGGAAGAGCGCTACATTTGCTTTTGGAAACAGATGCCAGTACTTTCCCGCAAGTTCATGTTGTATGAACTCCTCTACGGCGTTCGCCGTAGAGGGCGATGTGCCTGCAACGGAAATTTTTGAGATGGTAATCGCTTCTAAATGGGAAAGCCAGACCGCTGATGCCGCAAGAAGAAGCGTCGCGACGCCAAGAAACACCGCCTTCTGAATCAACACCTTCCGTCGACGACGGGCAAGACGCGGTGAAAGAAGACGGTTTCGCGGCACAGGCATGGATTAGGAACTCCGGATAACATTCTTCCCGAAGAATTTCACTAACGCCTCAGGAATCTTAACGGAACCATCGGCCTCCTGATTGTTCTCGATAAGCGCAACGAGAATGCGCGGTGTCGCAAGCGCGGTATTGTTGAGCGAATGGGCAAACCGGATTTTCCCCTCTCCGTCCCGATAACGAATGTTAAGCCGGCGAGTCTGAAAATCATGAAAATAAGACGAGGAGTGGGTCTCGCGATATTTCTCTTCGGAAGGAACCCACACCTCAATGTCGTACTTTTTCACCTGACCAAGACCGAGGTCGCCTCCGCAATTAGTAACCACCCGGTAAGGCAGTCCGAGCGCTTGCATGAGCTTTTCAGAATTTTCCGTGAGCGTCTCATGCCAGCGGACCGATTCTTCGTGGCTCGCTTCACAAAGCACGATCTGCTCGAACTTATAAAACTCGTGGACCCGAATGAGTCCTTTCGTGTCTTTGCCGTGGCTCCCCGCTTCCCGGCGAAAACAGGGAGAAAAAGAAAACGAGCGTATCGGCAATTGCTTCACGTCGAGTATCTCGTCCAAAAAATAACCCATGGTTCCGACTTCCGCCGTCCCGGAAAGATACTGCCCATCCTGCGTTTGATAGAGGTCTTCTTCGCTCTGCGGCAAATAGCCGGTTCCAAGAAATGGCGCGCGATTCAAAAGCGAGGGAACGATCATCGGGGTAACGCCGCTCTCACGGAAATGATCATAGACGAACTGCCAAACGGCAAAACTAAGCGCCGCGCCGTCATTTTTAAGAAAATAGCCGCGGAAACCGGCAACCTTGGCTCCGCGTTCGAAATCAACCATGTCCAGTGCTTGCATGAGGTCAACGTGGCTTTTCGGCTCGAAAGAAAATTGCGGCTTCTCTCCAGAGGTGCGCTCCTGCCGATTGCCGCGCTCATCGTCGCCCTCCGGCACCGACATATCCGGAATGTTGGGCACTTGCACCATGAGCATCTGCCACTCTCTCATGATGTCCCGAAGTTCCCGCTCTTCCCTCTCAAGAATGTCCTTGACGCCGCGCATCTCGGCGAACCGGTCGGCTTTTGAAGAGACGTCTGTTTCTTCGCGAATACGCTCACTGAAGCGATTTTGAAGCGCCCGTTTTTCTTCAATGGAGACAAGAAGGGCTCTCCGCTTGTCGTCCACTTCAAACAAGCGCTCAAAGTCGACGGTCATGCGCTTTTTACGCGCGCCTTCTTTCACAAGCGGAAGATTCTCGCGGATAAATTTGATGTCTAACATTCGAGTAGCTGTTAGTTGTTAGCTGTTAGCTTCATTAGCCAAAAACGCTTAGGGCAATGATAAGATGATACCACATGAAAAAAGATCTTCGACAACTAAGCCAAGAGGAGTTTCCGCCGCTTCTTCGGGAAATTCCCGACCCCCCAAAAAAACTGTACCTCCGCGGAGCGCTTCCCTCCTCTAGCTTCAAACTTCTTACCGTCGTCGGGTCGCGCAAATACACCCCCTACGGCAAGGCTGTTGTCGAGAAGCTGATCTCGGGGCTTCGGGGATTTCCGGTTGCCATCGTTTCGGGACTCGCGCTCGGCATTGATGCTCTCGCCCATGAAGCGGCGCTCGCCGCGAAGCTTCCGACAATCGCCCTGCCGGGCTCGGGGCTTAATCCTGACGTCCTCTATCCGCGCGCACACTACCGTCTCGCGGAGCGTATTCTTGAAGCCCGCCTGCCGGACGGACAGCAGGGCGGGGCACTCCTGTCCGAATTCGAACCCGATTTTCGGGCGCGACCTGAAAGTTTCCTGCAAAGAAATCGCGTCATGGCCGCTGTGGCGGAAGCAACTCTTATTATTGAAGCGGCGAGCCGCTCAGGAACACTCGTCACGGCAAAGCTTGCCGTGGATTATAACCGTGAGCTACTCGTCGTTCCCGGCTCGATTTTTTCACCGAATTCTTTCGGACCGCATCTGTTTCTTTCACTTGGCGCCACCCCCGTGACCTCAAGCGAAGACATTTTGAAGGCGCTCCATATTGAACCGGCGCCGAAACCGATTGCTGAGCGCACTGATCTTTCAGAAGCAGAGCGCCGCGTACTGCGGGCACTCGTCGAGCCGCGAACCCGCGACGAGCTTCTTGCCTCGCTCGCGCTCCCCGCAAGTGAAGCGAACATTCTCCTTTCCACGATGGAGCTCAAAGGGCTTATTGCGGCACGACTAGGAACCATTGAACGAGCATGAAGAAAATTCTAAAACCCCGCGCCGGATTGCGCAGGGTTTGGAACGGATGTGTGGCTTCCGCATCACGGAGGCCCCTCATAAAGAACATAGCGGGCAGCGACGACCTCCTTTCGCTTATCTGGAAAAAGAACCTCAAGCCAGTACGGGGTCGAAAGGCCATCCTGCGGATTGTAGGCATCGGCTTCGATGACCCTTTCGACTTGCGCGGCCTGGCTTGAGTACTTGTCAGCCCATGTCGGCATATACCGGACATGATCGCCCACTTTCACTCTAACGCGCACCTGCATAACGACTTCAACCGCCTCAACCATGTACCCCTCCTCGATATGTTGATCTCGCGCTACGTATGTTATGCGAGTCGCTGCTGTATGTCAAAAAGATTGACCGTGTGTCGGATTTAATGGACAATTTCTCAATTCGCTCCAATTGCTAAAAGAAAACTTTAGATTTGACAAAATTTACAGACTGCCGTATTTAATAACGCTCATGGCTCAAAGAAAAAAATTATTGATCGTCGAGTCGCCGGCTAAGGCTAAAACTATAACGAAATATCTGGGCGGCGCCTATATCGTAAAGGCATCCGTCGGGCATATTCGCGACCTTCCCAAAAGCAACAAAAAGGCGATTGATATCGAGGGCGGTTTCATTCCGCACTATGAGGTGGTTAGGGGAAAAGAGCGCGTTATTTCAGAGCTTAAAGAAGCCGCCGCAAAAGCGGATGAGGTAGTGCTTGCCACCGACCCGGATCGTGAGGGAGAGGCAATCGCCTGGCATCTTAAGGAGCTTGTCGGGCTCAAAAAACCGAAACGCATTGTCTTTCATGAAATCACGAAAGAGGCAATCGAGGAGGCTTTGGCACATCCCCGCGTCATTGACGAAAATTTGCGCCGCGCCCAGGAGGCGCGGCGCGTGCTCGACCGTCTTGTCGGCTACGACCTTTCGGGCCTCATCTGGAAGAAAGTGCGCTACGGGCTCTCCGCGGGGCGCGTCCAGTCGCCAGCGCTTCGCATCATCATGGAGCGCGAACGAGAAATCCGCGCCTTCAAACCGGAAGACTACTTTGTCATTACCGCTGATGTTGAAACGCAGAAAAAAGAGAAATTAACGCTCACCTGTGTTGAAGAGCCCCAAAATTATGCGCTTGCGGAAAAAATACTTGAGGTAGGAAAAGCGGGCGTCTGGAATGTATCCGATATCGTCGAATCGCAGATGAACCGTGTGCCCCGCCCGCCCTTCATCACCTCCACGCTCCAGCAAACCGCAAGTTCCCGCCTTGGATTCGCCCCCTCAAAGACTATGGGCATCGCCCAGAAGCTCTACGAGGCGGGACACATCACCTACATGCGCACCGATTCAACGGCGATGAGTATCGGAGCACAGCAGCAAATACTCAGTCTCGTGAAGCAAAAATTCGGGCAGGAGTATGCGACGCCGCGCGTATACAAGACGACGAGCAAGTCAGCACAGGAAGCGCACGAGGCAATCCGTCCGACCAATGTCGCTGCAGTGCGGGCAGGGACAACCGAAGAGCAGCATCGCCTGTATGCGCTTATTTGGGGACGGACAGTCGCTTCGCAAATGACAGACGCAAAACTCCTTAAAACAAAAATTGTCACTAATGTCATTGGCGGCGACATTCCAAATTTTGTCGCAAACGGTTCTCGTACCCTCTTCGACGGCTGGCTTAAGGCAGACCCGGCAGCCCGCGGCGATGATGTGGAATTGCCAAAGGTTGTTATGAGTGAAACACTTACACTCATTGAGATACACTCTGAGGCAAAGCAAACACAACCTCCTTCCCGATATACCGAAGCGGGACTCATTAAAGAACTTGAGAAGCGCGGCATCGGACGCCCTTCAACCTATGCGAGCATTATGAAAACGCTCTCTGACCGCGGCTACGTCGAAAAACAAGGACGCACGCTATATCCCACCGACGTCGGCGATGTCGTAAGCAGTTTTCTCGAACAGCATTTTGACAATTACATCAGCGACACCTTTACCGCGGAAATGGAAGATGAACTTGACCAAATTGCAGAAGGAAAACGCGAGTATACTAAGACGCTCAAGGACTTTTATGGTCCCTTTACCAAAGAAGTGAAGTCAAAAGAAAAAATGGAAAAGATTACTAACTTAGGAGACGCTCCGTCCGAATTCAAATGCCCGAAATGCGGCTCGCCGATGATCTGGAAATTATCCCGCGGCGGCAAATTCATGAGCTGTTCGCGCTTTCCAGAGTGCAGCGGTGCTCGAACCAACGAGGGAAAAGAATTGGAAGGACCGAAGGAGACCGGAGAGCTCTGTCCTCTCTGCGGAGACCTGCCTGCCGGCAAGGCGGGAAAACTTGTCGAACGTGAAGGACGTTTTGGCAAATTCATCGCCTGCAGCAATTACCCGAAATGCAAATACCTTAAAGGGAGCGGCAACGGCCTTGAGAATTCAACTGGGGTGAAATGCCCGGTGTGCAAGGAGGGAGAAATGATTCCGCGCCGCGGGCGCTTCGGCATTTTTTACAGCTGTTCAAACTATCCGAAATGCAAAAATGCGATTAAAGCAAAGCCGACAGGAAACATTTGCTCTCAGTGCGGCTCACTCATGATGGAAGGCACCAAAACGATACCGGAGAGGTGTTCAGACAAAAACTGTCCAAATCATAATCCGCACAAGATTGCGAAGTAAATCAAGAAGCATGCAACCCGCGTTGCATGCGCTGATCGTTTTGGTGAGGCGTAAGCATATTTCCTTCAGCAAAAGGAAATGCTGAGCCGGGGTCGCGGAAATTTCTGAGCGACGGCGAGGAAATTATCCGTGACCAAAAACCATTCCCGAACGGTGTAGTAATAAAGCCTGTCCGAATCACAACCCGCATAAAATCACTAAATAGTTGATGTCTCTTTAGAATGGTTTTTGTGGGGCGCAGTGATGCCGAGCGAGCACGCGAGGCCATGAGCCGGGGTCGCGAGCGAAGTCATTCGACGGAATGACTTCGACTTGTGACCAAAAACAATACCGGAGAGGTGTTCAAACAAAAATTGTCCAAACCATAATCCGCACAAATTAGAAACGAAGTGACCGCCACACTGATTGCTCAGCATGGCGGTCGAGGGTAGGGTGGAATGTCGAGCCCGTTGTCATTGGCGGCGTGGGGCTGTTGCACATCCCCCACCCCATGTATTTTCTTGCAGTTCTTGATGATCCTCCCGATTCCAGAATCGGTGGCCGACAGGAACTCGAGCACGCTGCATGGGTACGTGCTCCGAAGATGACAATAGCCGCACACCACCATTTCGGAGTGAGGAACTTGGTACTGTGGCATTGCCCCGCTCCCCTTACTTATACCGGCCGGAGCCGGGCATGCGACGCACCTTCTCGAGCGGCGGAAGGTCGTTCATAATCTCCACGTCTTCTTTCGGTGCCCCCACTTGGGGACATGGAGACCCCGTGCGGTGGTCTGCTCCACACTTCGAGCAGTAATAGTAGTTCGGGTTCGGGAGCATTATCCCCCGAACCTCCTGACGACCAAAAGGATTATCCTTCATGTTCTAACCCCTTCTTCAAGCTTGGCGGTTTGCCAAACTTTCCATTTCATAGTATAATGTATTTTATGTCTGACGTCAACCCCGTTGTAGAGTCTGGAGATGCACAAAGCGCAGGGAGCAACCCCGGCGCCGGAATTCACTACGGGATTAAGGAACTTTTGAGCATCCTCCCCTCCTCCTCCTCCAAAGAAGACATAGACCTTGTTACCAAAGCATACGCTTTCGCTGAAAAAGCCCACACGGGCCACATGCGCTTCTCCGGTGAACCGTACATGGTTCACCTCTTTGAAACCGCCAAGAGCTTGGCGGAGCTTAGCATGGGTGCTGAGACGATTGCGGCGGGGCTCCTTCACGATTCCATCGAGGACCGGGGGGTGCGCGACGAGGAAATCAGGCGCGAGTTCGGGGAAGAGATTCTTTTCCTCATACAAGGAGTCACGAAGCTCGGCGAATTAAAGTATCGCGGGCTCGAGCGGCATACCGAGAGCCTGCGGAAACTTTTCGTCGCCACCTCACAGGATATTCGGGTGGTTATCATCAAGCTGATGGACCGGCTTCATAATATACGCACTCTCTCCTTCGTGCCGAAAGAAAAACAGGGGCGCATTGCCGCCGAGACGCTTGAGATTTACGTTCCCATCGCCGATAGACTCGGTATGGGAAAATTCAAACAAGAGCTTGAGGACCTCTCCTTTCCCTATGTCTATCCAAAAGAATACGAGGAGGCGCTCTCTCTCATGAAGCAAAAGAAAAACGAGACCGAGCGACGGCTTGAAAAAATCCTGAACACGCTCAGAAAAGAGCTTGCTCAGCAGAGAGTCACCAATTTCCGCACCGAGCGGCGGCTCAAAGGCCTCTACAGCCTCTACCGCAAATACGAGCGCAAGGGACGCGATATTGAAAAAATCCACGACCTCTCGGCACTGCGCATCATCGTGCCGACCATCGCCGACTGCTATCGCGTGCTCGGTATCGTGCATAGCCTCTGGCGGCCGCTCCCCGGCGAAATCAAAGATTATATCGCGTTCCCGAAGCCAAACGGCTACCAGAGCCTCCATACGAAGATTTTGACCGGCGACGGTGGCATTGCCGAAATTCAAATCCGCACTGAAGACATGCACCGCACCGCAGAATACGGCATCGCTTCGCACGGTCTGTATAAAGAGAACGTCGGGTACAAAGATAAAACGCCTGGAGGAGAACATTCTTCATATTTGCAATGGGTGCGGCAGCTTTTGCCACTTCTCAGCCGATTGCCGACACTTCGCTCCTCTTTGCCCGCCGGTGCAGCTGCCGCGAAAGAGGAGGAAAAAAAGGAGCAAAAGACCCCGCGTTGGCTCAAAGAAATTGCGGAGACGCAAAACTTTGTTTCCGGGTCAAAAGAATTTTTGGAAGACCTTAAAAGTGACTTCTTCAGCCATCGCGTTTTCGTTTTTACCCCCAAAGGCGACGTCATCGACCTTCCCATTGACTCAAGCCCGGTTGATTTTGCCTACGCGGTCCACTCCGACATCGGGGATCATATGGCGGGCGTCAAAGTGAACGGGAAAATGGTTGCGCTCGACACCCGCCTGCACAATGGCGACATTGTGGAAATCATTACTAAACTCTCCGCGCACCCAACCAGTAAATGGGTTGACCTCGCAAAAACCGCGCTCGCCCGCAAGCACATCCGCAATGTGCTTGAAAAGCAAAGTTCCAAAATAAAATGAGAAGCGAATCTTGTGCTTTGGAGGAACTTGATGGACGCGTCTCCGGGAAAGCACGAGGCTTGCATCTTTTCAAATTGAAAAATTCTTGATGGAGTAGAGGTCCTCTTCGTCTGATTTTTTCTCTTCTATCGAACGATCGTCGGCTGGCGCGGTAGAAGCCGTAGAAGCTGTTTCTGCCGCTTGCCGCTCCTCAATGTGTTTATTAAGAAGCTCATCGGGGCGGCGGACTTTGTTCGTTTGAAGAAGGTCAAGAATACTCTGTAGGTCGTCCGCCGAAAAATAGTCAATGACGATTTTTCCGCCGTGCACTTTGCGCTCAATCTGCACGCGAGTGCCGAGCGATTCGGTGAATTTCTGCTCGAGCGCCATAATTTCCGGGTCGAGCATGTATTCGTGCTTTCGAACTTTCTCGAAAGCAATACGCCGAGCAATCGCTTCCGCCTCGCGCACTGTGAGATGTTTATACAAAATTTCCTTAAAGAGAACCGTCTGCTGTTCCGGCCGGTCATTGAGCATTAAAATGGGGCGCGTATGCCCTTCGCTTAACTGGCCGATCTCAACCGCCTTTTGAATTTCCTCCGGCATCATAAGAAGCCGCATGGTATTTGAAACGTAGACGCGGCTCATGCCTATCTTTTTCGCGACCTCGCTGTGTTTGAAATTGAATTCATTGATCAAGCGGTCAAAAGCGCGAGCGCGGTCCATTGGGTTAAGGTCCTCGCGCTGAAGATTCTCGATGATCGCAAGTTCAAGTTTCGTCCGGTCGGAGTCTTCAGTGCTCCGAATGAGAACCGGTACTTGCGCAAGACCCGCAATTCGCGCGGCGCGCAGACGCCGCTCTCCCGCGACAAGTTCGTATTCAACCGCAAGCCCGCCATCCTCCTTCGGCACTTCCTTGCGGGTCACCGTCAGCGGCTGAAGAATGCCGTACTGGCGGACGGAATCCGCGAGTTCCTGGAGTCTCGCCTCGTCAAATTCCCGCCTCGGCTGAAATGGATTCGGTTTGATTTTATCGAGTTCAACCCAAAAAATGGAGTCGCTGTAAAACGAAGACATGATGAGACTATTTTATCATGTCCACCTCGCAAAAAAAATTGCGAGGTGGACATTTTGGCAGTATGATGCAAAAAATAGGTTCCTGCTGGGGTGTCGGAATGGTAGACGATCACGACTCAAAATCGTGTGGCCGTAAGGCCGTGAGGGTTCAAGTCCCTCCCCCAGCATAATTTGCTTCTTTGCTTGCACCCCCCCTATTTTTCCTATTTAATGCCTTCGGCTGAAAGCCTATCGTAGGCTTCACGTACATTAAAGGAAAAGGTCATGTTGGCCAGTCAACCCCTCGTTCCAAACGCTCCGTGGCTTGCTCCAAACGAGCAGGCGGAGGTCGTCGAACGCCTCTGCCACCACCGCCTCGTCAAGTGGGACAACAGGCGAACTCTACCGCTTGCAGGCGGCGGAATGACGGACGTCTACATCAACGAGCGCGATATGCGCAGTAGCCCCGCAGCCGCAAGGTGGCTGGCGGAGCTGTATGAGATCCCGTTCCGACGTCTCAAGCCCGACCGCTTTCTCGAGGTTCCGGAAAGCGTCTCCGGCCTTGCCGGCATTTTGTCGGCAAACACGAACATCCCCTACCTCACGGTCCGGAAGGAACGGAAGGAGGGGCGGGCAACCGATGCGTCGGTCATCGGCGAATCGCGGCCAGGCGAAAGGGTTTGCGTTCTCGATGACGTCATCACGAATGCCGAATCGAAACTGCCGGCGTTAATGGCGGCAAAGAGACTCGCCCTTATCGTGCAGGCGCTCATCGTGCTCGTCGACCGTCAGCAGGGCTGGAAGAAGAAGTTCGCCGAGCTCGGTATCACGGTTCCTGTGTGGGCGGGGATGACACTGCACGACGTGCGGTATCATCTCATCAACACGCTCGGCGTGATGGAGCGCTGCGACAAGGCGACCGAGGAGAAGAACATCGGCATCCTTGCCCTCGACAACATGGACTTCGAGGATATGCTTTCGCTCATCGACCCCTTGCGTCCAAGCGGTTGCATCATCAAGGTCAACGACTACGCGTTCGCTTATGGGTTCCTGCACGCCGTGCGGCAACTTTCGATTTACGGCCGCGTGTTCCTTGATCTGAAACTCAAGGACATTCCGAACACGGTCGCGAATACCTGCAAGAAGCTCCTTGCCGCTCCGCCGTGGGCACTCACCGTGCACTGCGACGGCGGCAAGGAGATGGTCCAAGCGGCAGTGAAGACGCTCGAGGGAACCGGCACGAAAATCCTCGGGGTTACCGTACTGACTTCCATCAACGACGGGGCCTGCAATAAGATCTACGGGTGTCTGTCGAGGAAGCAAGTTCTGAAGCTCGCTGCGATGGCCGACGAGGCCGGAGTCCACGGCCTTGTCTGTTCAGCGCACGAAGTCAAAGAGCTGCGGGCGCTGTATCCAAAGATGGAACTGATCGTTCCCGGCGCTCGTTCGCCGGGAGCTGCCACGAACGATCAAGAGCGTGTGGCAACCCCTCGCGAAGCCAAGGATGCGGGAGCGGACTACCTCGTCTTCGGCCGACAGGTGACCGGAAATAAAAACCCGATCGCCGAACTCCGACGCATCCACACCGAAGAGCTTGGGATTCAGTTGCCGAGCTGATACGTCCTGAAGCTGACATAAACTGGCGGCCCCTCGCGGGCCGCCATTTTTCTTTTTTGTGTTCTTTTTCCTTCTGCTCCATTAAGAGCGAGCCTTGTGCTTTGGAGGAGCTTGTCGCTGCGCGTCTCCGGAAAAGCACAAGGCGAGCGGCCCTTTATATTTTTCCTACTAAATCCAAACCCGGCTGAAGCGTATCGTCCCCGGGGTGCCAGTTGGCCGGGCAAACCTTGTTGCCGTTGTCGTGGACAAACTTTGCCGCCTGGAATTTTCGCAAAAGCTCCTCGGCATTACGGCCAATGCCGTCGGCATTCACTTCGTACGATTGAAGAATCCCATCGGAATCAATGATGAAGCTTCCTCGCAGAGAATTCCCCTCATTTTCTATATGAACTCCGAAGGCATGGGAGAGCTCATGAGTGCGATCCGATGCCATCGGAAATTGGATCTTCTTTATGGAGGGTGATGCGTCGCGCCACGCTTTATGCACATAGACGCTGTCGGTTGAAACGCTTACTACCTCTGCCCCTTCCTTGAGAAAACCGTCGTAGTGATTTGCCATGTCTTCAAGCTCGGTCGGGCACACGAATGTAAAGTCCGCCGGATAGAAAAAAAGGATGAGCCAGCGGCCCTTGAAATCCCCGAGACGCATTTTTATGTCATTGTCTTTGTGATATACGCGAAATGCAATGTCCGGTACTATCTCGCCTATCCGCACGGCATCAACGTGCTCACAGCAGTCACAGATGCATGTTTTTCCCTTTATCATACTGTTATTGATTAGTCTTATGGGTATAGTATAGCAAATCGCATGAAGAAAGTGAGAATGCCTAAAATCAAAGTGCTCGCTATCGTAGGACCAAACGCCTCCGGAAAAAGCGCGCTTGCGGTCCGGCTCGCCCGCCGCTTCGGAGGCAAGATTATTTCCGCCGATTCGCGACAAGTGTACCGAAGACTCGACATTGGTTCGGGGAAAATCACAAAGCGCGAGATGCAGGGCATCCCCCACCATCTGCTTGATGTCGCCGATCCGCGACGTCCCTACTCGGCCGGTCAGTATCAACGCGATGCCTCGCAGGTATTACGATATATCGTAACAAAGAATAAGCTACCGATTATCTGCGGCGGCACAGGGTTTTACATTGATGCTCTTCTTGGCGTTATTTCTCTTCCCGAAGTCCCGCCAAATCTAAAATTGCGAAAGGCCCTCGTCAAGAAATCTACCCCAAAACTTTACACGATACTCAAAAAACTCGACCCGCAACGTGCAAAAACAATCGACCGGCATAATCCCGTGCGCCTTATACGCGCGATCGAGGTAGCAAAAGCACTCGGCCGCGTCCCGCGGCCGAGTAGAACTTCCCATTACGATGTACTGAAAATCGGCATCAAACTCTCTGACACTGAACTCAAAAAAAGAATCCACCGCCGCCTTCTTGCCCGCATGCACAAGGGCATGGTCGCTGAAGCGAAACACCTGCATGCCAAAGGCCTTTCGTGGAAACGCATGGAAGGGCTTGGCCTTGAATACCGCTATCTTGCCTACTATCTGCAAAGAAAAATGACCAAGAAAGAAATGCTCGAAAAACTAGAGCGTGAGATTTGGCACTATTCAAAACGCCAAATGAGATGGTTTAAGCGCGACAAGGAAATCATTTGGATTTCACCGAAAAACATTCCCGCAGCCATTTCGCGTACCCAGCATTGGCTTCGACCGAAATCTTAACAACACAGGGAATTGTGTAAGGATGATTTTTCTCCACCAGTCTTTTGACCGTCGCGTACTTGTCGGCAGTGGTTTTCACGATGAGCACCGCTTCCTTTTCCCGCACCCGTTTCCCCTTCCACGGGTAAATGCTTTCGACATTGGGGAAAATGTTCGCGCAGGCAATAAGCTTTTTATCAAGCAAAAGATTCGCCATCCGCCGCGCGGTTTTGATATCAGGATTTGTAATATAGAGGTAGATGAGTTTACTCACAATACGGGAGCTGGAGGAATCGGACCCCCGACGGTCGTTTTGGAGACGACAGTTTTACCACTAAACTAAGCTCCCTTTGGGAGCATTCTACTACTTTTTTGCTTCCTTATGTACCCGCTGGGCTCTGCACCAGTTGCAATACTTTTTTAGCTCGATTTTGCGCTCCACCTTCTTTTTATTCTTGCTGGACCAATAGTTGACACGCTTGCACTTCTCGCAGGCGAGTTTGATAAGTCTATCTTGTGACATATGGAAAGAAAGATTACTGAAGCTCCAGTGAAAAGTCAAATGCCTCTAATAGAGTGAAAAATGAGGGGCGGTAATCTTTGAAACTGCCTGTATATTCGAAGCAGGAACTCCTTGAGAAATAAGCTGGTCTCTCGCGAAGGGCGTAGGAACTTCATACACCGGACGCAAGCCTGATTGCTGGGCAGCACCAATAAAATTTTTAATATTTTCACTCGTAGGCGAACCGACAAAATTCGCATCAACGCAGGTTCCACTACTGTGGCACGCGTTTACGTGAGTGATGGTAGGCGGATAAGCTTCGGTAATCTGCCAATTTCTTTCCGTGTAGTTATTTGTTAACGCAATGAGCTTTTCATTCATTGACGGGTCTATGGTACTCCCAATACCGGGCTTCACGGGAAGCGAGGAGTCGAGAGGCACGCACGATGGGCATCCGGTCGCAACTCCGGGTCGTGGTGTCGGGGTTACTCCAATGCTTGGGGTAGGCGCACCTCTACCAAAAAAACCGCTATCATCGGGTGCGGACACACACTGAAGTGCGTTCCACGGGCCAAATTTCCCTTCATTAAAAAGAGCTTTCATAATGGTATCCACGATAAGCCAAGCGCCGAGCACGAATATCATGCCAATGAGGACATTCCAAAACATCTTGTGAGCCTCTTCGATTTGGCTCGGATTCGCCGCGGCAGTCGCATATTTGAAACCGGCATACATAAAAAGTATTATCGCCATAGCGGTCACAAAATACACCGCAAAATTAATGATGTTTTGGGCAAGTTTCGTGATGTCACAAATGTGACAAATGGTGTTGTTGTTACCGCACGGAACGATTCCCGCAGGGTCTAGAACAGCCCCAAGAGCGACAATCGGGAGGATCAGAAGTGCGGTTATGGCAAGGAAGCGAAGCGACATAGGCTTATGATACCACCCCGCCTCGGCTTTAGCCGAGGCGGGGTGTGCATTTTGCGTGAGGGATTCGTCCTGACGGTCACTAATTCGCTTCGCTCATAAGTGCCGCGGGACACGCCTCACCTGTCGCAAAGCGACAAGGTTCCGGCGTTCGAGTCCTCCACGCAAGCAACGCAGGTTGCTTACTCGGCACAAACTTAAATCCCGCCGTAGCGGGATTTGTCGTTTGCGCCGGGAGGGACTCGAACCCCCGTAGCCCAAAGGGCGCCACGTTTACAGCGTGGTGTAATTGCCACTATACGACCGGCGCGTAATTATGATGCTAGCACGCTTTCGAGACGTTTTGAAGATTTCTGCGCCTTGCCGCGCTTTTTAACGTCAAAGGTAAACTCGCCCTCTTTTACGCTAACCGATACGACACCCCCCTCCATGACACCATGGGAAATCATGAGCGAGGCGACGGGCGTCAAAATTTTATTTTGAATGAGACGGCGAAGTGGCCGCGCGCCGTACTGCGGATTGTAGCCTTCCTTCGCCAAGAAGGTAAGAACTTCGGGTTCAATTTCAAGAGTGATTTCTTTCGCCCCAAGGCGCTTCTCGACAAGTGCTATCTGCAAGCTAACGATACGCTTCATCGCTTCGGGAGAGAGAATGTTGAAGGTAATGATTTCATCAAGACGGTTCAAAAACTCTGGTCGGAAATAATTCTTAAGCGCCCCCTGCACCTTTTCCTTTGCGGCTTCATACTGACTATTGAGATTGTGGCCGCTCTGCGTGAATCCGATGGAAGCCATGCGATCGATGAACTCGGCACCGATGTTCGAGGTGAGCACGATGACGGTGTTTTTGAAATTTACCGTGCGTCCCTTCGCGTCAGTAAGATGCCCACTGTCAAGCACCTGGAGCAGTATATTGAACACTTCCGGATGTGCCTTCTCGATCTCATCAAACAAAAGGACTGAGTACGGGCGATGGCGTACCATCTCCGTGAGATTTCCCCCCTCCTCATAGCCGACATATCCGGGCGGCGAGCCGATTATCTTTGAAACGGAATGCCGCTCCATATACTCCGACATATCAACGCGGATAAGCGCCTTATCGTCGTCAAAAAGAAATTCAGCAAGAGCTTTAGTAAGTTCAGTTTTACCGACTCCGGTGGGACCAAGGAAAAGAAAGGAGCCGATGGGGCGGTTTGGATCCGCAATGCCGGCGCGCGAGCGCTTGATGGCGTCGGAAACCTTCTGAACCGCCTCATCCTGCCCGATAATGCGGCTCTTCAAAACTTCTTCCATGCGCGAGAGCTTCTCGGCTTCCGCTTCGAGCATGCGCGCAACCGGCACCCCGGTCCAGCGCGAGACGACTTCCGCAATGTCGCTCTCCACAATCTCTTCTTTAAGAATGCGACGTGATTTTTGAAGCTTCTTCAAACGCTTCTGCCGCAAATCGAGCTCGCGCCCGCGCGCGGGAATGCTGCCATAGCGGACTTCTGCGGCTTTCGCCAAATCCGCCCGTGCCTCCGCCGCATCTGCTTCAAGCCTGAGGGCTTCCAGTTCTTTTTTAAGTGTTTTAATCTCTCCAAGCGTTTCCTTTTCATTTTTCCACTTGAGCTCGAGCTCTGCCGTGCGCTCTTTCAAATCTGCGATTTCCTTGTCTATTTCTTTGATGCGCGATTTTGTGTCGCGCCCGCTCCCGCTCTCAAGGTCTTTCTTAAGCGCTTCTTTCTCTATCTCAAGGCGCCTGATCTGCCGGTGTGCGTCCTCGAGCATTCCCGGTTTGTTTTCCAGAGAAATTTTGAGCGCCGAAGCGGCTTCGTCGATGAGGTCAACCGCTTTGTCGGGAAGAAAACGGTCGCTGATATAGCGGCTAGAAAGCTCAACAGCCGCGACAATCGCGTCATCGGTAATATGGACGCCATGATAGAGCTCGTATTTTTCGCGGAGCCCCCGCAAAATCGCAATCGCATCTTCAATTGAGGGCTCTTGCACATGCACCGGCTGGAACCGACGGGTCAAAGCAGGATCCCGCTCAATGTGTTTTTGATATTCCTTCAAGGTTGTCGCCCCAATGACCCGAAGTTCCCCTCGCGCCAATGCAGGCTTCATCATATTTGACGCATCCATGGCTCCCTCAGCGGCGCCGGCGCCAACAAGCGTATGAATCTCATCAATGAAGAGGATGACTCTTCCTTCAGTGCGCTCTATTTCCTTCATTAAGTTCTTCAACCGTTCCTCAAATTCACCGCGGTACTTGGTGCCGGCAATAAGAAGCCCTAAATCAAGAAGTACCAGCTCTTTTTCTTTAAGAGACTCGGGCACTTCTCCCGCGCTCATCCTCTCCGCAAGTCCTTCCGCAATCGCGGTTTTGCCGACTCCCGCCTCTCCGATAAGTATTGGGTTATTTTTAGTCCGGCGCGAGAGAATTTGGATGATGCGATTTATCTCACGATCCCGCCCAATAACCGGATCAAGTTTATTTTCCGCCGCAAGCTTGGTCAGCGATCGGGTAAACTTTGAAAGCATCCTTCCGCGCTTTGGCACTCCGACATCGGTAACCTTGCTCGCTTTCATCTCTGAAAGCACCTGGGAAACCCCGTGCCGGTCGAGGCGAAAGCGCGAAATGGTCTCACGCGCCGGACCAGGGTGATCGAGGATTGAGAGAAAGAGGTGCTCAGTTGAAACAAACGGGTCATTAAAGCTCTGGGCAATTTTAGTGGAGCTCTCAAGTACCTGCGCTAACTCCGGTGTGAGATAGAGTTGGTAGGAGGGCGAGAGTACTGCAGAGCCTTCGCGAGCTTCGATGGCTTCAAGGAGAGAGTCGGTGAGAAGTGCGGTATCAACTTCGAGTTTTTCGAGAATGGAAAAAACCATACTCTCCTCCTGAAGCACCAGTGCGGTCAGGAGATGGAGTGTATTTACGTGATTTTGCCCGCGCTCAATCGCAAGTTCATGTGCGCGGCGAATCGCCTCCTTTGCTTTTGTGGTGAAATTGTGAAAAGGTGGCATATATGTCTAATGGCTACTTTGCGTTGTTGATGCTTGGAGAGAAGAGCGGAGTTCTGCCGCTATAAACGAGCTTGGGATATAGGAGCTCCCTCTTGCTGGCACTGAGAGGGTGCGGATGCCAATCACCTCTCCGAAAATATTAATGAGCGGACTTCCCGGAAGCACTCCGCTTCCCTCGATATTTGATTGGATAATCGTAATGGTCGACGTGGCACTTTCGTTTTCCCGCTCGAATCCCGATACTATGCCGATGGCGACCTCGGTTCGACTTTCCCCCGAAAGGGCAATAACGCTCTGCCCGAGCTTAAGCCCCCCTGGATCGGAAAGACGCGCTTGAGAGAATTTCGGGCCGTCTTTCTTAGCGCTAAGCTGCAGAAGGGCAACCGGACTTTTACTTTCGAGATTCAAAATCTTGAAAGATACTTCGTCGCCCATGGGTGTAACCGCCGTATAGGTAAAGCCGTCGCTGAAAATATTGCGCGCGGTTGCTACTATACCAGAGGAATCAACGATTTCGCCTATGCCCGCAACCGTTCCCGGTTCATCGGCGAGTCGGGACACGATACGGACAAGCATCCCGCGATTCTTCTCAATGGAATCGGTAATGAGATCGTCCTCTTTCACTACCACGGTCACTTCCTTGGTCGCCGCAATCTGATTTTTATTCACTTCCGGAACTACCCGCTCAATCGTTCGTTCAACAACGCGATTAATAGTCTGGGTAACCCCCTGCGGTGCCTGGGCAAGCAGGGTAACCGTTACAATGCCGGTCGCAATCGAGGTGACGAAGCTGACAAGAAGAGTGAGAAGAATAATTTGCGTTCTGTTGAGATGCTCGATGTCCATACTTTAATGATACCTAAGCGCGCCCTCTCTGCAACCAGTGAAGCTCCATGACCTTACGGTCAGGGCCTCTTCACTTCAGGAACCCTCGGTTCCTGACGTCCTGCCTGTCCTTCTCGAACAGGTAGGACTGTGCTCCTCCACGGGGAAACTACAGTTTCCCCGACCCCCTTCCTCTCCCCTCACATTCATCCACGACCTCACGGCCGTGGCTTTCTGTGAGTTGAGTTAAAAGCCTTTTCCTGAGTCTCCTGCTGACTTAAAAATAGCACTGTAAAACTTCTCTGTCAACCCTGTTGAGAGTACGCGGCCGTTTGTGAGTAATGTTTTTAGATATTCTGAGCGGCGACATGCGCTAGAGCGTCCGTGACGCGGCGAATGTCCGACACACGAGTTCCTTTTCCGAAAGAAAACCTGAGAGTTGCCCGGGCTTCTTCCTCACTTTTTCCAATCGCGCGCACCACCAAGGAAACTTTTTCTTCCGATCCGGCGCAAGCGCTTTTTGTGGTGACTGCCACTCCCCAAACATCGAGCGCGAGGGCGAGCATCTCACCGTCACGGCCGGGCAGAGAGAGATTTACGTTGCTCGGCAGACGCATACGCCTATCCCCATTTATCAATGCCTCCGGAACCTTCTTCTCCAAAGAACGAAAGAAAAGCTTCTGAAGTTTCAACAGGCGCTTGTATTCTCTCTCGCGTCCATGCACGGCAAAGTCAAGCGCGGCCGCCATGCCGACAATGGCCGGAATATTTTCTGTCCCCGGCCGAAGACCCTGCTCCTGATGTCCCCCAAAGAGCACCGGCACGAGGGCGACTCCCTCCCTGCAATAGAGCGCCCCGACACCCTTTGGACCGTACATCTTCTGAGCGTCAAGAGTCATGAGATCAACCGAAAGGCGGTCAACGGATACGTCAAGGAGGAGCGCCGCCTGGCTTGCATCGCTGTGAAAATACGGCAAGGTAGTTCCGCGGAGGTTGCGCCACTCCCTGATTTTTTTCCCGACTTCCGGTACAGGCTGAATCGTCCCAATCTCATGATTTGCACTCTGGAGAGACACCAGAGTGGTTTCGGGCAAAATCTCGCGTATAATTTTTTCCGCTGAAACGATGCCTGATGCTTCGGGCATCACCACCGTAACCTTGACACCGCGGCGCTCAAGCTCTCTTATGGGGGCAAGCACCGATTCATGTTCAATCGCGGAGGTGACAATATGCATACCGCTTAAAGGCGCTCCGCGGCGCTCTTGTGCCAAGAGAGTTCCCCCGATCGCAAGGTTGTTCGCTTCCGTGCCGCTTCCAGTAAAAATAATCTCCGGCGCGTGGGCATGAAGAAGGCGCGCAATTCCACTGCGAGCATCACTGAGAGCCCTCTTTGCTAAAACACCCTCGTAATGCAGTGCTCCGGGATTTCCCGAAATCAAACTCCAGTACGGAGACATCGCCTTTAGAACACGAGGGTCAAGCGGCGTGGCGGAAGCGTAGTCAAGGTACATTCGCCGAGCCTGCCGCGCGGCGCGGCGTGCTTTTGACACTTTCTTTTTTTTCTTTTGCATCGTGCCCCGATTGTACCCGTCCCGTTAGAGATAGCTCCGCTTCAGCGAGCATAGCGGGGACAATCGTTCGTTATCTTGTAATTTTTTCGATTGCATAGGTTGTCTTGAGAAGCGGAGCGTAATTATATCAATATCCGCAATCATACCAACTTTTTTATCTCTAACGGGACCCGTCTCCCATATTTTTACAAATAGCCGAAAATATAGTATACTTTGCTCCATTCCCGCGTATGCACCCCGAAGTAAAAGCTTTGCGTCCCCCATTCACCGAAGAAGCGACAACGCAACAATTTGCAATTTTCACGATATGCCAACCGAGTCTCACAAAAAGCTCCCGCGTCCGCCCGTCATTGCCATTCTCGGGCATATTGACCACGGCAAGTCGACGCTCCTTGACTACATCCGGAAAACCAATGTCGTTGCGACTGAAGCTGGCCAGATAACCCAACATCTCTCCGCCTACGAGGTAATCCATAAAGACAAAGAGGGACGCGAGAGGACTATCACCTTTCTCGACACGCCTGGGCACGAGGCATTCAGCGCCATGCGCAGTCGCGGCATTTCCGCGGCCGATATTGTCATTTTGGTTGTTTCCGCCGAAGAAGGGGTAAAGCCTCAGACGCTTGAAGCGCTTAAAGCGATCAAGGAGGCCGCTATTCCCTACATTGTCGCAATCAATAAAATTGACAAACCAAACGCCGACATTGAGAAAACAAAGACAAACCTGCTCAAGAATGAAATATTCCTTGAAGGATTCGGCGGTGATGTTCCGTACGTCCCGATTTCAGCAAAAACCGGTCAAGGCATTCCCGACCTTCTCGACATGATGCTCCTCGTCGCCGACCTTGCCGCTCTTGAGAGTAATCCGGATACCGAAGCGCGCGGAGTCATTATTGAGGCGAACCTTGACGCAAAAAAAGGAATCTCCGCAACGCTTATCGTGAAGGACGGCATCTTGCGAAGCGGCGAGTTTCTCGTTGCGGGAGATGCCATGGCGCCAACTCGCATTGTCGAGGATTTCTTGGGAAAACCAGTCCGTGAAGCGGGAGCGTCTAAACCGCTTCGCGTTATCGGGTGGAATAAAATGCCCGAGGTTGGCACGCCTTTCCTTGCGTACAAGAAAAAGCCGGATGCGGGAGGCGCGGCGAGAAATTATATAGCTCCGCATGAAGTGGCTACGCCCGTTAGCGCAGAAAATAATGAAGTCGTTTTCCCCCTTATCATAAAAGCAGATACGGTTGGGGCGCTTGATGCTCTCCTGCAGGAGCTTGGCAAGGTGTTCCCCGATCGTGTCCGCATCAAAGTTCTGCAAAAAGGAACTGGCGCTGTTTCCGAAGGCGACATAAAACTTGCCCAGGGTGTGCCCGGAACGGTCATTCTCGGCTTTAATACACCGGTAGACCGTGCCGCAGCCGATTTTGCTTCCCGAAACGGCATTATGATTCAACAATTCAACGTCATCTATGAGCTCTCAAAGTGGGTCGCGGAGGAATTTCAGCGCCGACGCCCGGTAGAGAAAACGGAGGAAGTCGTCGGCCGAGCCAAAGTATTAAAGTTTTTCAGCGCCGCCAAAGATCGCCGCGTGATTGGTTGCCGTATGAATGAAGGAATGTTTTCAGTCGGACAGGCGGTACGAATTATGCGCCGAGACCTGAATATCGGCACTGGTTCCATCATGAATCTCCAACAACAAAAAGCAGACACGAAAAAAGTGGAAAGCGGTGAATTCGGCGCTGATATTAAATCGAAAATTGAGATTGCTCCGGGGGACGCGCTTGAAGCATTCGTCGTCGTGGAAAGGTAGAGTACCCTCGCCCCGATAGTGAATTTTGGCATAGTTGCTTTTGTCTCTACGTTTAGTTGAATTAACTACACTCGAAACGAGAGTACATGGTCAGCCACCACAACAATCGTCGCAACGGGAGAGACAATGCCAAAATCTACTACGGGGCTCGCTTCTAACGAAATAAGAGAAACAGTGATGAGTAAACGCCAGGAAAAGATACGCGAGCTTCTGCGACACATCGCAGCGCAGTTTCTCGCCGAAGAAGCAAACCGCTCCCCGCTTATCACGGTGACGAGGGTCGAGGTCTCAAGCAACTTTCGAACCGCGAAAGTTTTTGTTACTGTGTATCCA